>Ga0209216_1000236_pt1 | contig 10739 bp, 8 predicted proteins | sample TexAe_OM2H0_O2_FD_187940 | JGI IMG/M metagenome (GOLD analysis project Ga0209216, IMG submission 187940) | Forest soil microbial communities from Davy Crockett National Forest, Groveton, Texas, USA - Texas A ecozone_OM2H0_O2 (SPAdes) (version 2) | ecosystem: Environmental > Terrestrial > Soil >... | reverse complement strand
GAAGTGACAAGGAGAGTCGAAACGAAACCCAAGTGGATCGCACGTAACGATCCCATAGATCGTCGCGTCACGCACTGGGGTGCCGATACGGTCATCCACTTATGGGATGTCGAGACCGTTCTCGAGCAGATAAGCCGCCGGGATAATGCATTCGACGGATACCGCAAGTTCGGCGGACGTAGCGTGTACGGCTATACGGGCGTCCATGGCCACGAGAAGGGATTCAACTGGGACTGGAAGGACAAGCGCAGCCGCGTAGATAACGATGTTCTGCTTGACGCGCAGGACGGGAAGGCGCGGCTCCAATATTTTGCGCGGGGCAGGACGCTTCACATCGAGGATATCGGCAGGATCTCCAAGGAAGAGATGCGCGCGAAAATGTCGCGACCCGGCCACCATATAAACATGTTCTGTTTCGGAGCAGCCGATCCTGTCGTGCTGGAATGGCACAAGGTCAGGCGAATGCGTGTCTACGTTTAGTATCCGCCGTTGCGCCTGGAATGGCAGATCAGCAAGTCCGTTACGGACCCATCCATCGCATGCTAATGAACCGATTGAGAAAAGACGCTTGCACCTACATCGGATGTTCTATGGACGTCGTGCCATCGCAAGCGCCAAATCGATGCGTGCCATGCACAGACAAGGAGTATGTCAATGCGATCCAACAACAATCTCTTGTGCCTTTTCAGCGTATCGATGCTACTGGCAGGCTGTGGCGACTTGCCATCCACGAGCACGCAAGCTCAGGCACCCGACGCGGTGCCCACCATCCGCTTCTACGAAGGCTGGGATGGCACGCAAAACAACATCTGCACGGCTTCCATCGACAGTGCACCCTATTACAAGTTGGCCAACGTCTCGAACTGGGATTGTCCCAACGACGAGGCAAAGTCGATGAAGCTTCACAACCTCCCTGCGGGAAGCGTCATCGAGCTATATAACGATGGGGACTGTGCCGATGACGACGACTGGGTACAAATCACGGTCCTCAAGGGGAGAATAGGCGCGGACGACCTCATCGTCGGCGGATTCGAAGGCAACGGAGTGTGGATTGGCAGTGGTGAGGACCCGAATTCCTATCGGTCGGTCTTCCACCTGAAACGCAATCGCCACGACCTCCATGGGAAGGTTTCATGCGCCATCATCGACGTTCCGGGGCCCCACTTCGTGACATGACGATGCCGCACCCGGAACTGGGCAGGTTTGGCAGCACGTTCACCGAGATCCGCCGTCAGGTGCTGGGTACAAATCGTAATTGCCCGACGATTCCCGCGGACGCGGATCCCCCATCCGAAGGGTGATTCACCCCATCCAGCACCGGCACGTCGGCGAAGTCGAACGGACTGATGCCTTCGAGGCAAGCGACATTGATCCCGTACTGGGTCGTGGTCGAACGACGCTGGTGGAACGTGTAGATGCCGCACTTCGAACAGAAGAAGTGTTTCGCCGTACCTGTGTTGAACTGATACACGCTCAATGCGTCTTCGCCTTGCTCGATGGTGATGCCATCGAGTTCGGCCGACACGGCGACGGCTCCACGCATGCGGCAGTACGAGCAATTGCAGCGACGCGCAGTACGCAGGCCGTCAGTAAGCTTGACCGTGAAACGTACAGTGCCGCAATGGCAGGAAGCTTTGGACTCGGTGATGTCAGGAAGCATCGATACACCCAGCGTAAGGGACCGCCACATTCTAAAAGCGGCAAGCCTTATGTGGGAGCCGCTTCAGCGGCGATGCCCCTACCGCACGATCGAAAACCGCCTGGGCGGCATAGGCGGCAGGTTCTCCGGCCGCTTGGCATCGCTACCAAATGGCCGCCAGATCCCATCGGCCCCCTCGACGCCGATGCTGGCATCACCCCCTTCGGCAGAAGCCCGGTTCACCGCCGCGCGGAGGGCCTCGAAACGGGACTCGAAGCGGCCGATGGGCTGGCCGGCGACCCGGACGGCCCATCCCAGGCCGTCATCGGGTTGATACGGAATCTCGTAGACGCGGGACATGGGGGGATCCGCCTGTTTTAAAAACACAGGTGCAGCTTGGACTTGCGCGCGTCATCGCGAGGTCGTCGCAGGTTTCCACGATGCAGACACTCTCGCGACGTCTGTCCTGCGTCGCACAACAGGCCGTGAAGGGGGTGTTTGCTAGAATCGCGGTTTTACCTCTGCGCGCGGACGTTTCGTCGGTGCGCCGCCAAAGGAGAGCTTCATGTCCGCCAAGATCCTCGCCGCCCTCGGTCTCAACGCCACCGAGTCGGGTACCTACCTCGGCCGCGGCGAATGGGCCGCCACGACGTCCGCGGGCACGCTGACCCCGACCAACCCCGCCACGGGCGAGGCCATCGCCACCGTGCATGCCTCCAGCGCCGCCGATTACGAGACCATCGTGAAGCGCGCGCAGGAAGCGTTCGCCGTATGGCGCAACACGCCGGCACCGCGCCGTGGCGAGGCGGTTCGCCTGTGTGGCGAGGCCCTGCGCAAGCACAAGGACGCCCTGGGTTCGCTGGTCGCCCTCGAGATGGGCAAGATCAAGCCCGAAGGCGACGGCGAAGTGCAGGAGATGATCGACATCGCCGATTTCGCGGTGGGCCAGAGCCGCATGCTCTACGGCAACACCATGCATTCCGAGCGCCCCGGCCACCGCATGTACGAGCAGTGGCATCCGGTGGGCCTCGTCGGCATCGTCAGCGCGTTCAACTTCCCGGTGGCCGTGTGGGCCTGGAATGCGTTCCTCGCGGCCATCTGCGGCGATATCTGCCTGTGGAAGCCGTCGCCGAAGACACCGCTCTCGGCCATCGCCACGATGAAGATCTGCAACGAAGCGTTGAAGGACGCCGGATTCCCGGACATCTTCTTCCTCTTCAACGATGCGGGCACCGACCTGGCCCAGACCTTCGTCGACGACAAGCGCATCCCGCTGATCAGCTTCACCGGCTCGACCAAGGTCGGCCGCATCGTGGGTGAGCGCGTCGCCAAGCGCATGGGCCGCAGCCTGCTCGAACTGGGCGGCAACAATGCCATCATCCTCGACAAGTCGGCCGACCTTAAGCTCGCCATCCCGGCGATCGTCTTCGGCGCGGTCGGCACCGCCGGCCAGCGTTGCACCAGCACGCGCCGCGTACTCGTGCACTCGTCCATCCACGACGCCGTCGTCGACACGCTGGTGAAGGCCTATGGCCAGGTGGAGCAGAAGATCGGCGACCCGACGCTCGCGACCACCCTCATGGGTCCGCTGAACAGCCCGGAAGCCGTGAAGGCCTATCTCGGTGCCATCGAACAGGCCAAGGCCGCTGGCGGTACCGTCCGCACCGGCGGCAAGGCCCTCACCGACCGCAAGGGCAACTTCGTCCTGCCGACGATCGTCACCGGCCTGAAGAACTCCGACGAGGTCGTGCAGACCGAAACCTTCGCGCCAATCCTCTATGTGATGCCGTTCGACAGCCTGGACGAGGCCATCGCCGAGCAGAACGCCGTGCCGCAGGGCCTGTCCTCGGCCATCTTCACGCAGGATTTGAAGGCGGCCGAACAGTATCTGTCTTCGGCGGGTTCCGACTGCGGTATCGCCAACGTGAACATCGGCACCTCGGGTGCGGAAATCGGCGGTGCCTTCGGTGGCGAGAAGGAAACCGGTGGCGGTCGCGAATCCGGCTCGGACGCCTGGAAGGTGTACATGCGCCGCCAGACCAACACCATCAACTACTCGGACGCGTTGCCGCTCGCCCAGGGCATCAAGTTCGACTTCTGACCGAAGGAAGTCATAAGGCCATGAACGACCTGCGCTCCACGGAACGTTTTTCCGATCGTGTCGAGGACTATGTCCGCTACCGCCCGGACTATCCGCGAGCGCTGGTCGACTGGCTGCATGGCCTCGGTGTCCATACCGACTGGGTCGTCGCCGATATCGGCGCGGGCACCGGCATTTCGAGCAAGCTGTTCCTCGATGCCGGCCACCGCGTGACGGCCGTCGAACCGAATGCGGCCATGCGCGCCGCCGCCGAGCGTTGGCTCGGCGGCGAAGGCCGCTTCCATGCCGTGGACGGCACGGCGGAAGCCACGGGGCTGGCCGATGGCTCGGTGGATCTCGTGATCGCCGCGCAGGCATTCCACTGGTTCGACACGGACAAGGTACGCGCGGAGTTCGCGCGCATCCTGCCGCCGCGTGGCATGGTCGCCGTGTTCTGGAACACACGCCGCCTCGTCGGCACGCCCTTCCTGGAAGGCTACGAGCGCCTGCTGCACGAATATGGCGTCGACTACGTCAGCGTCGCCGAGCGCTACGCCGACGACGAAACCATGGCACGCTGGTTTGGCCACGGCTACCGCGGCATGGCTTCCTTCCCACATGGGCAGAAGCTCGATTACGACGCCCTGGTCGGACGCACCATGTCGTCCTCGTACGCACCCAAGCCCGGCCACCCCAACCACGAACCCATGCTGTTCGGCCTGCGCTCGCTGTTCGACGCGACGCAAGACGACGGCACGATCGATTTCGATTACGACACCCGCGTTTTCGCGGGCCACCCGGACGCCTGATGTACGACCTGATCCGCCCCCTGCTCTTCGCACTCGATGCCGAAACCGCACACGGCCTCACCCTTTATGGGTCCGACGTCGCGTTCCGCAGCGGCATCTCGGGCTGGATCGCGAAGCCGCCGGCGGACCTGCCGGTACGCGTCTTCGGCATCGATTTCCCGAATCCCGTCGGCCTTGCCGCGGGCCTCGACAAGAACGGCGAACACCTGGACGGCCTTGCCGCCCTCGGCTTCGGCTTCGTCGAGATCGGTACGGTCACGCCGCGCCCGCAGGCCGGTAACGACAAACCACGCATGTTCCGCCTGCCGCAGCACGAGGCGGTGATCAATCGCCTCGGTTTCAACAACGGCGGCATCGACGCGCTGGTGCGCAACGTGGAGAAAGCCACGTTCCGCGGCGTGCTCGGCATCAACATCGGCAAGAACAAGGACACGCCCAACGAGCGTGCCATCGACGATTATCTCTATTGCCTGGAACGCGCGTATCCGCTGGCCAGCTATGTCACGGTGAATATCTCCTCGCCGAACACGCAGGGCCTGCGCGACCTGCAGGAAGAAGAGACCCTGCGCCGCTTCATCGGTACGCTGCGCGACGCGCAGGAACGCCTCGCTGCCCAGCACGGCCCACGCAAGCCGATGCTGCTGAAGATCGCGCCCGATCTCTCCGAGAGCGAACTCGACGCCATCGCCGACGTACTGCTCGCCTCGGGCATCGACGGCGTCATCTGCACCAACACGACGATCGATCGCGCCGACGTCGCGGGCGATCCGCATGCGAATGAAACAGGCGGCCTGTCCGGCCGTCCGTTGTTCGCGAAGTCCACTGCCGTGCTGCGCGGCATGCGCACACGTCTCGGCGGCAAGCTGCCGATCGTCGGCGTGGGCGGCATCCTCGACGGCGACACCGCCGCAGAGAAGATCGAAGCGGGTGCCTCGCTCGTGCAGGTCTACTCCGGCCTCGTCTATCGCGGACCCAGGCTGGTCGCCGAGGCCGTGGCCGAGATTCGCCGCCGCGGAGTCGTGGCATGAACAACTCGCCGGTCGACATGGGTGGCTTCACGCTTACCAGCGACGCGCCACTCGGCGGACGCAACACCCTGCGCGTGGATGCGCGTGCGAAGCTGCTGGCGGAAGTGCGCGATCCGACGAAGATTCCCGAACTGCTGGCGTATCCCGCGGTGAAGGACAGCAAGGTGCTGGTGCTCGGTGAAGGTAGCAACCTGCTGATCAAGGGCGACTTCGACGGCACCGTGCTGGCGATGGCGACGCGTGGCGTCGAGACGTTCCAGCGTGACGACCGCGTGTTGATCCGCGTCGCCGCCGGCGAGCGCTGGGACGATTTCGTGCGTTGGTCGCTCGGCCAGGGTTATGCGGGCCTCGAGAACCTCATCCTCATTCCCGGCACGATCGGCGCGTCGCCCATTCAGAATATCGGCGCGTATGGCGTCGAGGTGTCCGAGTTCATCGACACCGTTGAAGCCTGGGACACGCACAAGAACGAGTTCGTGGTGCTCGACAAGGCCGCCTGTGCCTTCTCGTATCGCGACTCCAGTTTCAAGCAGCAGGCAGGCCGCTGGATCGTCGTGGCGGTCACCTTCGCCTTGCCGCGCGAACGTCCGTTGTCGCTGGAATACGCCGGCATCCGCGAGGAAGTGGAGAAAATGGGCGTCGAACGCGCCACGCCGTACCACGTGGCGGAAGCCGTGGTACGCCTGCGTTCGCGCAAACTTCCCGACCCCGCCGTCATCGGCAACGCCGGCAGCTTCTTCAAGAACCCGGTCATCGGCGCGGAAAAGGCGGAAGCGCTCGCTGTCGCGCACCCGGGACTCCCCGTATGGCCGCACGCGGGCGGCACGGCGAAGATCTCCGCGGGCTGGCTCATCGAGGCCGCGGGCTTCAAGGGCCAGCGCGACGGCGACGCCGGCATGTCCAATCGCCACGCGCTGGTCCTCGTGAATCACGGCAAGGCCACGGGCCCACAGTTGTGGGCCTTCGCGCAGAACGTGATCGCGGGCGTGCAGGCGAAATTCGGCGTGACGCTGGAGCCCGAGCCACTGATCATCTGATGACCGGGGCCGTGCGATGTAACGGTGGTGTAAGAGCGCTGTCATACGCTCCGTCGATGCGGCGTACCATAACGGTGCCGCTATTTGCGATGAGGATGCCGCCCTGGACACGATGACGCCACCCAATGAGTCGAACGCCTCGGCAAAGGCTGCTTCGGCAAGACCGGTGCCGGTAGCGCCAGAAACGCCGGAAGTCGATCTCAACGATTCCAGCCTCTATGTCCACCGCGAACTGTCGCAGCTGCAATTCAACATCCGCGTGCTCGACCAGGCGCTGGATGAGTCCAAACCGCTGATCGAACGGCTCAAGTTCCTGCTGATCTTCTCGTCCAACATGGACGAGTTCTTCGAGATCCGCGTGGCCGGTCTCAAGCAGCAGATCGCCTTCGATCACGAGGTGATCGGCGCCGACGGCATTCCGCCGCGCCGTGTCCTCTCGGAGATTTCCGAGGTCGCGCATCGCCAGATCGAGCGCCAGTACGCGATCCTCAACGAGAAGATCCTGCCGGCACTGGCCGACGAAGGCATTCGCATCGTTCGCCGCAACCAGTGGTCGCACAAGCAGAAGCTGTGGGTGCGCCGCTATTTCCGCCATGAAGTGGCTCCCCTGGTGACGCCGATCGGCCTCGATCCGACGCACCCGTTCCCGCGCCTGGTGAACAAGAGCCTCAACTTCATCGTGCAGTTGGAAGGCACCGACGCCTTTGGCCGCGATTCCGGCCTGGCGATCGTGCCGGCGCCGCGCATCCTGCCGCGCCTCATCCGCCTGCCGCAGGAAGTGTGCGAAGGCGGCGACAACTACGTGCTGCTGTCGTCGATCATCCATGCGCACGCCGACGACCTGTTCCCGGGCATGCGCGTGCTCGGTTCCTACCAGTTCCGCCTTACCCGCAACGCCGACCTTACGATCGATCCGGAAGACGTCGAGGATCTCGCTCGCACCTTGCGCGGCGAGTTGTTCTCGCGCCGCTACGGCGATGCCGTGCGCCTGGAGGTGGCGGACAACTGCCCGAAGCCGCTCGTCGATTACCTGATGAAGCAGTACGCGCTGGAACCCGACGCGCTGTACGAAGTGAACGGCCCGGTGAACCTCGCACGGCTGTTCGAGATGACGCTGCAACCGGCGTACGCACGCCTGCAGTTCCCGACCTTCGTACCGGCGCTGCCCAAGGCGCTGGCAGAAGCCGAGGACATGTTCTCGGTCATCGGCAAGCAGGACATCCTGCTCTACCACCCGTTCGAATCGTTCTCGCCCGTGGTCGATTTCCTGCGCCAGGCCGCGAAAGATCCGCAGGTGCTGACGATCAAGCAGACGCTTTATCGCAGCGGCGCCAACTCCGAGATCGTCGACGCGCTGGTGGAAGCCGCGCGCGCGGGCAAGGAAGTCACCGCCGTGGTGGAACTGCGCGCCCGCTTCGACGAGGAATCGAACCTCAGCCTCGCCTCGCGCCTGCAGCAGGCCGGCGCGGTCGTCACCTATGGCGTGGTGGGCGTGAAGACCCACGCCAAGCTGATGCTCGTGCAGCGCCGCGAGAACGGCAAGCTGGTCAGCTACGCCCACCTGGGTACGGGCAACTACCACTCGGGCAACGCGCGCCTGTACACCGATTACAGCCTGCTGACCTCCGACGAAGCCTTGTGTGACGACGTGCATCGCCTGTTCCGGTTGCTGACCGGCATGGGCAAGGCGCTGAAGATGAAGCGCATGCTCTATGCACCCTTCACGCTCAAGAAGGGCCTGCTTGACCTCATCGCGCGGGAGGCTACCCATGCCGCCGCGGGCAAGAAGGCCGAGATCATCTGCAAGCTCAATGCGGTAACCGATCCGAAGCTGATCCGCGCGCTCTACCGCGCCAGCCAGGCCGGCGTGAAGATCGAGCTGATCGTGCGTGGCATGTGCTGCCTGCGTCCCGGCATCCCGGGGGTCTCGCAGAACATCCGCGTGCGTTCCGTGGTCGGCCGCTTCCTCGAGCACAGCCGCGTGTACTGGTTCCATAACGACGGCGAGCCGGACCTCTACCTGGCCAGCGCCGATCTCATGGAGCGCAACCTCGACCGCCGCGTGGAGACCTGCTTCCCCATCGAGGGCAAGAAGCTGCGCCAGCGCGTCCGCCGGGAGCTGGACCTGTACCTGACCGACAACCATTCGGCCTGGGTCCAGCAGTCCGATGGCACTTACCAGCTGCTCCAGCCGGCGGCCGGGCAGCCCGTCCGCGACGCCCAGACGCAGTTGCTGGAGCGCTTCGGCGGCATCGCGGCACCCCAGACCACCTGACAGGGACCCTCGGCTACCCCTAACGGCCAAGGCGACAGCGGGCCCGGACCACGGCAGAATGGAGCCGTGGTCGATTGGGGAGACGGGCTTTCTCTCGAAACGCATCCGGATCCAACCGTGCGCCCGGCAGGGGGCACCGTACGCGAGCCGCGGGAATCCGAATGCGTCACTGCAACCGGCAGCACGGGTGGGTATTCCGACTTTTCCAGGCGGCGCTGGTCGCTGGCCTGATCCTGGCGGGTGCCGCCATGGCGGGCACGACGACGATCGCCGCCAACTGGCGCGAGGTGCGGCCCGGCGATACGCCGTCGGCGGTCTTGCGCGAATCCAGCCAGCGCCCCCTGCCCGCCTTTGATCCCACCCGCATGCAGCTGCTCCCCGATGCCCCGGGCGGCACATGGGTGATCGTGCGCAGCCTGCCGCCATGGACCACCGGCGAACGTGTCCTCAGCGTGCGCCATCCCGGGATGGGCCAGGTGTCGCTCTACGATGAGGACCGGCTGATCGCGACCACGTCGCTCGACGATTTCGGGCCGCCACTGCACGGGCACGGACGGCTGATCTTCGCCGTACCCGCGTCCATCCCCGCCTCCCGGCCGCTCCTGCTGAAGTTCGGACCCTCGGCGCAGGCACCCGGCGCCGTGACGATCTCGATCGACACCTGGCCGGACTACCTGCGCGAGGACGGCAGCTGGATGGTCTTCGCCACCGGCTGCTTCGCGGTCATGATGACCATGGCCTTGATGGCGCTGTGTTTCGCGCTGATCCTGCGCGACATGACGTTCGGCTGGTACGCCGCGTACCTTGTCTGCTACGCGATGATCCAGGGCCTGCGATCGGGCTTCCTCTTCCATCCCCTGGAATGGCAGTCGCTGGTCGGGATGGCGGACATGCTTGGGGCTACGGCCACCGCGCTGTCGGTATCGTTCGCCGCGCTGTTCATGCTGCGATTCGCCAAGGTCGACGAGTACGTACCGTTGCTGCGCACGCCTGTGCTCGCCTTCGCCGTGGGCATGCCTTTGCTGATCGTCCTGCGCGCGACCGGTATCGGCATGCTGGTCGACACCGCGCAGTTGCTGCTGCAACCGCTGGTATTGCTGGGCGCTCTGCTCATGCTCGTCGCCGGGGCCATCGCCGCGTTCAGCGGCTCGCGCCACGCGTGGTTCTTCCTCGCGGGCTGGACGCCGCTGTTGATCCTCACCGCCTTGTGCGGAGCGCAACAGCAGGGAATGTTCGCCGGCGCGCCGTGGTTGCCCGACGCGGCCATCGCCGTCGGCGCCTTCGAGGCCATCGTCCTTTCGATCGGTTTGTCCGACCGCGCGTTGACCATTCGCCATGATCGCGACCGTGCGCGCGAACTCGCCGATAGCGATCCTCTTACGGGCCTGCTCAACCGTCGTGCGTGGACCGACGCGGCCACCAGCGTGCTCGAACAGGGCCTGTCACGCCCCATCGCCGCGCTGTTTCTCGATCTCGACCACTTCAAGGAACTGAACGACCGGCATGGTCACGCGGCGGGCGATCGCGCCCTGATCGCCGTGGCCGCAGCGCTACGCCATGAACTGCGCCCTTCGGATCTGCTGGGCCGTTACGGTGGTGAGGAGTTCGTGGCCTTGTTGCAAGGCGTGGATAAGGACAACGCCATGCACATCGCGACGCGACTCTGCCGTCGCGTGCACCGGCTGGATGTTCACGTGAGCGCGCCGGGCGCCTTGCTGACGGTATCGATCGGCGTGGCCATGCGCACGGCGGCGGATTCGGTGGAGTCGCTGGTCGAACGCGCGGACGCCGCGATGTACGCGGCGAAGCTGGCGGGGCGCAACCAGGTGGTTTCCGCTGGGCAAGGGCCGGTGCTGGTGCGGCGCGCTGAG
>Ga0209216_1000235_pt1 | contig 10783 bp, 9 predicted proteins | sample TexAe_OM2H0_O2_FD_187940 | JGI IMG/M metagenome (GOLD analysis project Ga0209216, IMG submission 187940) | Forest soil microbial communities from Davy Crockett National Forest, Groveton, Texas, USA - Texas A ecozone_OM2H0_O2 (SPAdes) (version 2) | ecosystem: Environmental > Terrestrial > Soil >... | reverse complement strand
GCTAGGCTGCCGCTAGCTCCCATCGCCGCTGAAGCGGCTCCCACAAAGAGCTGAGCTACAAAGCTGAACTACGAAGCCCGTAGCTGAGCTACGAAGCCCGGCGCGCGGCGTCGCGGTTACATCGTGAAGCGGATGTTGCTGTCGGCGCGCAGGGTGCTGTGGGCTTCCAGGTACTTCTCGCGGCTCGGCGCGATGAAGCTCACGGTGACCGACTGGTAGTTGCCGGCCGGTGTCAGCTTGGTCGACAGCGTCTCGTGGAGCACTTCCAGGCCGATCCGCTTGAGGAGCGCCGGGACGTGCGTGTCGAGCCCGGCGTTCGCATTGCCGATGGCCGTGATTTCAAATTCGCCGGGAAACTGGAAACCCTTCCCGTCCTTCTGCGCTTCGCTGAAGTCGATCTCACGCATCGCGATGCCCTCTTACTTCTTGTCGCTGCTGTCGCTGTGGAACCACAGCATGATCGTGTCCCAGAGGCGCGAGAAGAAGCCGCCTTCCGGTGCGTCGGCGAGCGCCACCAGCGGCGCGGTGAGCACCGGCTGGCCGTCGAGCGTCACGCGCAACGTGCCCACCTGCTGGCCCTTCTTGAACGGGGCGATCAGGGTGGCCGGGATGTCGAGGTTGGCCTTGAGCTTGTCGTAGTCGCCGCGCTTGACCGAGACCAGCGCATCTTCGGTGAGACCCAGCGCGATGGTGTTCTCGGCGCCCTTCCACAGCTTCGGCGTGGCCAGCGGCTTGTTGGCTTCGTAGAGCTTGTGCGATTCGTAGAAACGGAAGCCGTAGTTGAGCAGCGCCAGCGCGGCGTCGGCGCGGCCCTTCTCACTGCTGGCGCCCATGATGATGGCGATCATGCGCGCGTCGCCCTGCTTCGCCGAGGCGGCGAGGCAGAAGCCGGCGGCGGCCGTGTGGCCGGTCTTGATGCCGTCGACGGTGCTGTCGCGCCACAGCAGCAGGTTGCGGTTGTGCTGCTTGATGCCGTTCCACTCGAATTCCTTCACGGCCGAGATCGCGTAGTCCTCGGGGAAGTCGTGGATCAGCGCGCGCGACAGGATCGCGATGTCGCGTGCCGTCGTGAAGTGGTTGGCGACCGGATAGCCCGACGCGTTCTGGAACTGCGAATGCGTCATGCCGATCTGCTTGGCGTACGCGTTCATCAGGTTGGCGAACGCGGGCTCGGAACCGGCCGTGTGCTCGGCCAGCGCGATGGCGGCGTCGTTACCCGACTGGATGATCATGCCGTACAGCAGGTCCTTCAGAGGCACCTGGCTGTTGAGCTTCAGGAAGCTGGTGGAGCCGTCGGTGCTGGCACCGCCGCCACGCCATGCGTTCTCGCTGATCGTGACCGGATCGGTCATGTGGATCTTGCCGTTGCCGATCTCGGCGGAGACGACGTAGTCGGTCATGATCTTCGTGATCGACGCCGGCTCGACCTGCATGTCCGGCTCTTTCGACGCGATGATCTGCCCGGTGTTGTAGTCCATCAGCACCCAGCTCTTGCCCTCGACATCCGGCGGCGGCGGTACCGGCGCCTCGGGAACCACCGGGCGCGGCACGGACGGGCGGGGCGGGGTCTGCTGCGCCACGGTCACACCGGCGACGAGCGCGGCGGCGGCGAAAGCGAACAGGGAACGGGGCAAGAGCTTCATCGTTTCAGCGGTCCAGTCAAAGCAACAAAAAAGGAGGTCAGTCTACCGCGACCTGCGGCCTGGGCAGGCCCATGCCGGCAATCTGGTCGGTCACGCGATCCGCGGTGTCCACGTCGGCCAGCGGTCCCACGCGTACACGGCGCACGTTGCGGCCGCCGATATGGGCCTCGATGACACTGACCGGCCCAAGGCCGGCCCGGTTCAATTGATCGGCCACGCGATTGGCGTTCACGGCGTCGGAGAAGGCGCCGACCTGGAGGTAAATGGTGGGTTTGCCCGCCACGGGCGGCGTGATCGGGCCCGGGGCCGACGCCTGGGAAGGCGCGGGATTTTGCGAAGGATTCGGCTGCGCTGGCTTCGTCGCCGCGGGCGTCGCCGACGAGGCGCCGTTTTCCGAACCCGCGGCGGCCAGCGGCGGCAAGGCCTCCGCCGGCGAGATGCCGGTCATCCCCTGCACGTGCCCCTCGTCGTCCTCCGCCGGAGCGACGATGCTCGCGGCACCCGCGGGGCGGGATGCGGCGCCGGCGATGACGACAGGCGCGGCGACCACGCGCGACACCGGAGGCGTTGTCGCCATCTGTGGCGTCGGCGCCGTGCGGCCCGAGGGCGGCGGCGCGCTGGCCACGACGCGCGGCGGCGGAGGCGGTGCCGTCACCGGCGCCGGTTTCGGCGCGGTGTTCACGTACGGCGCGCCGCGATCGCTGTTGGCTTCCGTGGGATCGATCGCACGGACTTCGACCAGGCCGGTGCCCTTCGGCCAGACACCGATTTTCACGGCGGCGGCGAAGGACAGGTCGATGATGCGGTTTTCATGGAACGGACCGCGGTCGTTGATGCGCACGATGACGCTCTTGCCGTTCTCGAGGTTGGTGACACGCGCATAGCTCGGCAGCGGCAGCGTCTTGTGCGCCGCTGAGAACTGGTACATGTCGTATTCCTCGAGGCTCGAGGTTTTATAGCCGTGGAACTTGTTCCCGTAGAACGAGGCGATGCCGCGCTCCACGTAACCACGCGGCGTCGGCAGCACGTTGTAGGTCTGGCCGAGCACGGAATACGGCGACTTGTTGCCGTAGAGCGCGCGCGGTTCCACCTTCGGCACCGGCTCGGGGAGCTTGTTCACGTCCGGGATGTCGGTGGGGACGCTGTCCGAACTGGAGCGGTAGCGCGAGCCCTGTGATTTGCGGATGTCGTCGTAGCGGCCGCTGCTGCTTCCGGGGGATGAACCGCTACGGGAGGAGGGTCGGGCGTTGCGTGAGCCGCCGCAGGCGGTTAGCAGGAGGGTTATGAGCAGTATCGCTAAGATCGAGGCGAGGCGGTTTGGTGGCAATCGCCGCTGAAGCGGCTCCCACACAGAGCTGGCCCTTACATGCACAGAGCCTGCCTTGGTCCATGCAGAGTCGGCCTTGGTCCACACAGAGCTGGCATTGGTGTGTTGGTGGGGAGGTGTGGGGGCGCCTGCTTCTTGTGGGAGCCGGCTATGCCGGCGATCCCTGCGAAGCGCAGCGCTCGATCGTGCAGCCAGCCCCCCGACCAGCGACGTCATCGTTCGCCTGGCCCGTGGGTTCGGGCGCGGATTTCGCGCGCCAGCTGGTCGACGGCCATCGCGTACATCGGGCTGCGGTTGTACGTGGTGATCACGTAGAAATTCTGGAAGACGAACCAGTACTCGTCGCCCGACGGCCCGTCGAGGCGCACCAGCTGCGCGTCGCGGCCCGGATTCAGGTGCTGCACGGGGGCGAAACCGTCGGCGACGAAGGCTTCCACCGGCTTGACCGGGCGCCAGTCCTTCGGCACGTCGGGCGCCGTGGCGCGGCGATCCGGCTGGGCGCGTGCGGCGATGGGGCCACCGGCTTCCCAGCCATGCTGGGCGAAGTAATTGGCCACGCTGGCGAAAATGTCACCCATCGAGCCCTTCATGTCGATGCGGCCGTCGTGGTCGTAATCGACACCCCAGTCGCGGATCGACGAGGGCATGAACTGCCCCCAGCCCTGGGCTCCCGCGTAGGAGCCGGTCAACGTGTCGATCGGACCGCCGAGGTGGTTCTGCGGCAGCTCAAGCAAGGCCTTCAGCTGCTCGCGAAAAAATGGTGCGCGCTTCGGGTAATAGAAGGCGAGCGTGGTCAGCGCGTCGATCACCTTCCACTTGCCGGTGTTGCGGCCGTAGAAGGTCTCCACGCCCACGATCGCCACGATGTACTCGGGCGGCACGCCGTATTTGCGGCCGATGCCGTCGAGCAACTGACGGTGTTCGCGATAGAAATCCGCGCCAGCCTCGATACGCTGCTCGGTGAGAAAAATCGGACGGTAGTCGCGCCAGGGCTTGCCCTCGGCGGGGCGGCTGATCGCGTCGAGGATCGCCTGCTGTTTCTTCGCGCCGTCGAGCAGCTTGTTCAGCGAAGCCTTGCTCTTGCCGGTGTCTTTCGCCACTTCGCGCACGAGCTGTTCCTGCCCCGGATGCGTTTCGGCGAAGGCCGCGGAGGCGAACATCAGGGGGAAGGCGATCATCGCGCCGGCGAGGCGCGGGAGGTGACGTGCGGGTCGTGCGCGGCGCGCGGCGAGAACTTCATCCATGTTCGGAAGCGTAGCACGCAAAAGTGGCGCTTCCGGGGCCAATATCGGTGAACGTTCAGGCCGCAGACGTGTGTGGGAGTGTGGGTGTGCGCTTGTCGTCGGGGGCATTCGCCGCCGAAGCGGCTCCCACATGAAGCAGCTTCCATGTGGAGCTGCTGCCGCATGAAGTGGCCGCCACATGAAGCTTTTCGGGTGGGGCTTCGTTAGTCGTGGAGTTTGCGGTTGGCGTGGATCGACATCAGTACGCCGAAGCCTGTGAGCAGCGATACCGCCGAGGTGCCGCCGTAGCTCACCAGCGGCATGGGCACGCCCACCACCGGAAGGATGCCTGCGACCATGCCGCCGTTCACCGCCACGTAGACGAAGAAGCTCATGCCGATGGCGCCGGCCAGCAGGCGTGAGTAGGTGTCGCGCGCGTTCATCGCGATCCACAGGCAGCGGCCGATGATGAAGGCGTAGAGCAGCATGATGAGGATCACGCCGACCAGGCCGAATTCCTCGGAGAACACCGCGAAGATGAAGTCGGTGGTGTGCTCGGGCAGGAATTCCAGGCGCGACTGCGTACTGTGCTGCCAGCCCTTGCCGAAAGTGCCGCCGGAACCCACGGCGATCTTCGACTGGATGATGTGCCAGCCGTTGCCGAGCGGATCGGACTCGGGATCGAGCAGCGTGCGCACGCGGTTGCGCTGGTATTCGTGCAGGAACTGCCAGGCCACGGGAATTACCGCGCCCACGCCGCCCACCAGCAGGCCGATACGCCACCAGGCCATGCCGGAGAGGAACAGCGCGAACGCCCCCGCGCCAGCCACCAGCAGCGCGGTACCGAGATCGGGTTGCTCCGCGATGAGGCCGGCCGGCACGGCGATCAGCAGGCCCACCACGATGATGTCCTTCCAGCCCGGCGGCAGCTGCCGCGGATGCAGGTACCAGGCCACCATCATCGGCATGGTGAGCTTCAGCAATTCGGAAGGCTGGAAGCGCATGAAGCCCAGGTCCAGCCAGCGATACGCGCCACGGCCCTCACCCAGCAGGGCCACGACCACCAGCAGGCCCGTGCTGCCCGCGTAGAGCCAGGGCGTCCACGAGCGCAGCACCGGCGGCGGGATGCGCGAGATGATCACCAGCAGCACGGCGCCCAGCACGAAGCGCGCCGCCTGCCCGGTGACCAGCGAAAGGTTCGCGTTGCCCGCGCTATAAAGCGTGGCCAGGCCCGCGCAGGCGAGCACGAACAGCGCCAGCAGCAGCGGGATGTCGAGGCGCGGGCGGCTCAGCAGGCGCAGGCCGAAACGCTTCATCCGCAGGGAGAAGTTGGCGAACATCGTCATTGATCCTCGCCGTTGTCGTCGGGCGGAAGGTCCGCGCTGGAGGCCGGCGCCGGTTGCGCGCCCTGGACAGCGTCCTCACCCTGCGGCGCCGCGTCAGGCGGAGCGTCGGAAGTCACAATGGGGCCCGGCGGCGGTTCGGCCGGACGCGCGCCGCCTTCGTCCACGACCCACTGGTCGAGGATCTTGCGCGCGATCGGACCCGAATCCTGCGCACCCCAGGCACCCGCTTCAAGCACCACGGCGACCGCGATCTTCGGGTCCTCCGCAGGCGTATAGGCGATGAAGAGCGCTCGGTGACGCGTGGCGAGGTAGGCGGAATTCTTGTTGAGGTCGTATGCGTTGGTGGTGCGCGAGAAACGCTCGGCGGTACCGCTCTTGCCCGCGATGACGAACGGAAAGCCGATGCCCAGCTTCTTGCCGGTACCGGCGCCCGAGTTGATCACGGCGATCATGCCCTGGTTCACCGTGTCCCAATCGGCCGCCTTCTTGATCAGGGACGGCCCCGTGGGCGGAAACGCCTGGGCGACGCGCGGGCTGTCCACGCCGTCCTGCGTGTCGAGCAGGAAGTGCGGCGCATACGGAATCCCTCGACCCGCGAAGGTCGCCAGCGCATGCGCCAGCTGCAACGGGGTCACGGCCCAGTAACCCTGGCCGATGCCCGCGATGATGGTTTCACCCGGGAACCAGCCGGCCTTGCTCCGCGTGGCCTTCCACTCGCGCGACGGCAGGATGCCTTCCACTTCGCCGACGAGGTCGACACCGGTCTTCTTGCCGAAGCCGAAGCGGCCCATCCAGTCGGAGAACCGGTCGATGCCCATGTCGAGCGCGAGCCGGTAGAAGTACGTGTTGGTCGACAACTCGATCGCGCGGATCATGTTGACCGTACCGTCGCCACCGCGCTTGTCATCGCGATAGCAACGCGACTGCCCGGGAATACAGAACTCACCGGTGGATAGCACGGTGTCCGACGGACGGCGCAATCCCAGCGCGAGGCCACCCAGCGCGATGAACGGCTTCACCGTCGAGCCCGGTGGATACACGCCACGCAGCGCGCGGTTGTACAACGGCTTGTCCGGAGCGGTGGTCAGCGCCTTGTAGTCGGCGGAGCTGATGCCGTTGACGAACAGGTTCGGATCGAAGCTGGGCTCGCTGGCGAACGCCAGGATCTGGCCGTTGCGCGGATCGATGGCGATGGCCGCTCCCGCTCGCCCGTTGAGCCCCTCTTCCGCCGCCTTCTGCAGGCGCACATCGAGGCTCAGGTAGATGTTCTTGCCGGGCGTCGGCGGCGTCGTGTCGAGCACGGCCTGCGTACGTCCGTCGGCGTTCACCTCGACCAGTTCGTAGCCGGGCTCGCCGTGCAGCAGCTTCTCGTAGGAGCGCTCAATGCCGATGCGGCCGATGTGCGTGGTGCCCTTGTAAGTGGCCTCCTCGTCTTCATCCATGCGCTCCAGGTCGTCCGCGTCGATACGGCTCACGTAGCCGATGACGTGCGCCATCTGCGCGCCCATCGGGTAGCGCCGGGTGAGGTATGGCACGACGTCGACACCGGGGAACCGCCAGCGATTCACGGCGAATCGGCCGATTTCATCCTCGGTGAGCTTCAGCTTGAGCGGGATGCCCTCGAAACGGCGGCCCTGTTTCACCTGCTTCTTGAAGGTGGCGATGTCGTCGTCACTGAGCGGGACCACTGCGCCGAGCTTGCCCAGCATGTCGTCCATGTCGGTGACCTGCTCAGGGGTCACTTCCAGGCGGAAGGCGGGCACGTTGTCGGCCAGCAGCACGCCGTTGCGGTCGTAGATCAGGCCGCGCGCGGGCGGGATGGCACGCGGCTTCACGCGGTTCTGGTCGGAGCGCGCCACGAACTCGTCGTGGTGCAGCACCTGCAGGTAGACGTAGCGCGTGCACACGGCGATGAGGCCGAGCAGGATCAGCGCGAAGCCGGCCAGGGCGCGGCGGCGGAACAGCGCCACCTCGCCGCGGACCTCCTTGATCGAGGCGCGCCGCCGGCTCATGCCTCGTGGATGCGCAGGCGCGCGCGCAGGTCGTCGAGGATGAGGAACACGAACGGCCACAGGGCCGCGCCCACCAGGGGCGAGATCCAGTACTCCACCGGCGGCAGCGGATCGCCGCCGAACACGCGGATCAGCAGGAGCAGGATGCGGTCGTTCAACAGGAAGGCGAGCACGGCCAGCGATTGCTGCCACATCGGGAAGAAGCGGAGGCGTGAGCGGAAGCGCAGCGCGATGAAGACCATCGCGGTGAGGCGCAATGCCTGTTCACCGAGCAGGATGCCGTCGAACAGGTCGGCCGCCACGCCCAGGCAGAAAGCGAGTCCCAAGGTGACCCGGTCGCCCGACTGCAGGCACCAGTAAAGGAGGATCAGCGCGGGCCAGTACGGCTTGAACGGCGTGAGCGGACCCGGCAACGGAATCAGCATCAGGAACAGCGACATGAGCAGCGTGGCGGCGAACCAGAGCTGGCGGACGCGGACCTTGTTCATGGCGTGGTCCCCGTCGAAGACGCGGCGGTGGACGAGCGCGCAGGCAGCGGCGTCGCCGTGGGCGAGGTCACGGACGGCAGGGTCGGTGTCACGGGCGGTGCGTTCGGATCCGGGGCGAGGTTCGCCGGCGGCCCCACGTCGGGTGCGAGCGGCAGCGGGCCGGCGGGCTCGGCGAGGTCGTGCAGCAGGAGCACGTCTTCACTGCGATCGAGGTCCGCGGCGGGCTTGGCCTGCGCCGAGAGGAACGTGCCGGATGGCGTCTGCGCGACATCGCGGATCTCGCCCACGGGGAAGCCCGGCGGGAAGCGACCGCCAAGACCGGAGGTGACCAGCTTGTCGCCCGCCTGCACATCGGCGGACACGGGAATGTTCGGCAGCGTGAGTGCATCGCCGGCACGCGAGCCATAGGCGACGGTGCGCAGGCCGGTCCGCTCGATCGTTACCGGGATGGCGTGGTTCGGATCGGTGATCAGCATGGCCACCGAGGTGGTGGGCATCACGTCGACGATCTGGCCCATGACGCCGCGCGCATCGATGACGACCTGTCCGGCCTGCACCTTGTCGCGCGCACCGACGTTCAGCACGATCCGGTGACGGAAGCTGCCGAGGTCGACGCCGATCAGGCGCGCGAGCTGCACGTTGAGCGAGAGGCTGTGCTGGGTGTCCAGCAGTTCCTTCAGGCGCTGGTTCTGCTCGGCGACGGACGCCATGCGATTGAGCTTGGCGTTGGCCAGCAGCAGGTCCTCGCGCAGGCGCTGGTTCTGTTCGGTGAGGCGCTGGCGATCGGCGAACGCCACCGTCGCCGCCTGGAAGCCCTGCGAGGGCAAGCCGGCGATGCGATAGATGGGTTCGACCACCAGCGACAAGCCATAGCGCACGTTGCCCAGCCAGCCGCCGCGGTGATCGAGCACCATCAGCACGCAGGCCAGCGCCAGATAGACGATAAGACGCAACGTCCCTGCCACGCCGGGCGCGAACAGGGGCGACTTGTCGTCGCGATTCAGGGCCATGGGTTAGCGCGCTCCGGCCACCGCGCCGCGCGCGCCCGCATCATTCGAACGCGAAGAAGTCGCTGCCGTGCTGGTCGATCATCTCCAGGGCCTTGCCGCCGCCGCGCGCCACGCAGGTGAGCGGGTCGTCGGCCACCTGCACGTGCAGGCCGGTTTCCTCGGAGATCAGGCGATCCAGATCGCGCAGCAGGGCGCCACCGCCGGTGAGCACGATGCCGCGCTCGGCCACGTCGGAGCAGAGCTCCGGCGGGGTCTGCTCCAGCGCTGCCTTGACCGCTGCCACGATGCCGGAGAGCGGCTCGTGCAGGGCTTCCAGCACTTCGTTGGAGTTGATCGTGAACATGCGCGGCACACCCTCGGCGAGGTTACGGCCGGAGATCTCGATCTCGCGGACTTCGCTCTGCGGGAAGGCGCAGCCGATCTCGAGCTTGATGCGCTCGGCGGTGGATTCACCGATCAGCGTGCCGTGGTTGCGGCGCACGTAGTTGATGATGGCTTCGTCGAAGCGGTCGCCGCCGACGCGGACCGACTGCGAATAGACGATGCCGTTCAGCGAGATGACGGCCACTTCCGAGGTGCCGCCGCCGATGTCCAGGACCATGGAGCCACGGGCCTCGTGCACCGGGATACCGGCGCCGATCGCGGCGGCCATCGGTTCCTCGATGAGGAAGACGTCGCGGGCACCGGCGCCTTCGGCCGATTCCTTGATCGCGCGGCGTTCGACCTGGGTGGAACCGCACGGCACGCAGACCAGCACGCGCGGGCTGGGACGCAGCATGCGCGAACGGTGCACCTGCTTGATGAAGTGCTGGAGCATCGCCTCGGTCATGGTGAAGTCGGCGATGACGCCGTCCTTCATCGGGCGCACGGTGGCGATATTGCCCGGCGTACGGCCGAGCATGCGCTTGGCGTCGCCACCCACGGCCGCGACGGCCCGGGGACCGCCCGGACCGCGGTCCTGGCGAATGGCCACGACCGAGGGCTCGTTGAGGACAATGCCCTGCCCACGCACATAAATAAGCGTATTCGCCGTGCCGAGATCGATGGAGATGTCGTTCGAAAAGAGTCCGCGGAACTTCTTAAACATGATGCGGCGGGCGCCCATAGCGGGAAAAAGTAAGCGTGCGAGTCTAGATTGGCGCCCTCCCCCACGCAAGGGCACATACGTTAAGAAAGCCTTGTAAGTCCGGATGATGCGTACGGAACCTGCCCTTCGGGGGCCACCGGGGGTGGCCCGGAGAGGTCGCCTTGGGGTCGGTTTTTGGGTACGATCCGCAGGTTTGCCGGACCCGACGCGGACGGCTTTTTGCGGCGACCCTTCCCGGTCGCGCCACTTACCTTTCTTCCAGGGTCACTCAACGCATGACTGCCGTAATCTGCGGATCGCTCGCCTACGACACCATCATGGTCTTCCAGGACCAGTTCAAGAACCACATCATTCCGGATCAGGTGCACATCCTGAACGTGTCGTTCCTGGTGCCGGCGATGCGTCGCGAGTTCGGTGGCTGCGCCGGCAATATCGCTTACAACCTGAAGTTGCTCGGTGGCGAACCGATGCCGGTGGCGACCGTGGGCCAGGACTTCGCGCCGTACCGCTCGCACCTCGAGAAGTTCGGCATCCGTCTCGACGGCGTCCGCCAGTTCGACGACCAGTTCACGCCGCAGTGCTTCATCACCACCGACCTGGACAACAACCAGATCACCGCCTTCCATCCGGGTGCCATGTCGAGCGCG
>Ga0209216_1000234_pt1 | contig 10813 bp, 13 predicted proteins | sample TexAe_OM2H0_O2_FD_187940 | JGI IMG/M metagenome (GOLD analysis project Ga0209216, IMG submission 187940) | Forest soil microbial communities from Davy Crockett National Forest, Groveton, Texas, USA - Texas A ecozone_OM2H0_O2 (SPAdes) (version 2) | ecosystem: Environmental > Terrestrial > Soil >... | reverse complement strand
ATCCCCGGCGAGACCTACACGTTCAGTGTGCTGAAAGAAGCGCAGGCGCTAGGCGACTTTCGCGCACTCCAGGCACACGACCGCCGGGTGGTCAGAATTTACCTCGGTGACGATCTGTTGTCGGGTTTGGCGCGATTAGCCGAAGCATGTCAGTCATCCTGAATGCTTCGAACTCGTACGTTTCGACGCCCGAACGCACAGTAGTCATACGGCTCTGGAAGAACTTCCGTAATCGTTCTTTTCTACTTCAAAGAAGATCCCCCGCCAAGTAACCAATCTTTCGTTCAGGCATACGAGTTGCCGCCGGAAGCTGATTAGCTACTCGCTTCCTGGAACCTGCCAATCTGGAGGAGGAACCGTCGCCGTGAAGTTCATCGAGAAGTTTTTAAGAAATCAACTAGCTATTGATCTGGGTACTGTCAACACCCTCATTTACCGGCCAGACCGCGGTGTGGTGTTGAATCAGCCTTCCGTGGTCGCCGTCGATCGTTACGATGGCGAGGTCGTTTCCGTGGGTCACAAAGCATTGCGGCTCCTCGGGCGCGAGCCGCGCGGCATTGAAGTGCATCGGCCGATTCGTTCCGGGACGATCTTCAATTTTGAAGTCACGCAGAAGATGCTGCGTTCGTTCATCGGCCACGTTACAGATGGTTACCGGCGCGGACATTACGTCGTCGGCATCCCGGGTTCGGCGACTGCGGTCGAGCAACGTTCGGTGCGCGATGCGGCGCATGATGCGGGTGGCAGCCGGATCGATTTGGTTGACGAAGGGTTGGCTGCCGGACTCGGCGCCGGACTTTCTTTTGAAGACGAACGCGCTCACCTCGTGGTTGATATCGGAGGCGGCACGACAAACATCGCGATCGTCGCGTCGGGCGGCGTAGTTCATTCGATGAGTTTGCAAGCGGCGGGAAATGCGATGGACGATGCGATTCGCGATTACGTGCGGTCCAGCTACTGTTTGCAGATTGGCGAGAACACCGCGGAGATGCTCAAGAAAGAGATGGGCGTGCTGGGTGAAGCGATCCCGGTTGACGAACGCAAAGTGAAGATTGTGGGCAAGCAGTTGAGTGATGGATCGGCGTGCGCGGTACACATCACGGCGGAAGAAGTACGTGAAGCATTGGAGCCGGTGTTGGGTGAAATCGTCACGGGTGTGCGGCGAGTGGTTGAAGACGCGCAACCGGAAGCGGTAGCGGACATTTATTATTCTGGCATGATTCTCACCGGTGGCGGTTCGTTGTTGAAGGGAATCAAAGACAGATTGCAGTCGGAATTGGAACTGCGTGCGACGATGCCGGAAGATCCGATCACGACGGTCGTGATCGGCGCCGGCGCATTGTTAGCAGAACCGCAGCAACTCCATCGCTGTGCGATTCGTCCGAACCTTCCTGTCTGGCAGGAAGCGGAAGAACTCGTCGTCAGTTGGTAAGAAGCCACAAAGAGGCACAAGAAGCACAAGACAGTTAACCGTAACTTCCCTTGTGCTTTTTGTGCCTCTTGTGGCTTAACAACGAACGTAGCCGAGTAACCAGAACACGATAATAAAGATCAGGATCGTTGAGATACACCCGCCGCCAAACTTCCACGCGGCGGCGCCCGCCAAAATTCCTCTGAGTGGTCCTTCCATTCAAGTTCTCCTGTTGCTTCGTTTTCAAACACAAACCGCGTCGCGCCAGTAGTTCGGCAACACGAGTGCCACGGAGAGGGAGTCCCACGCTTTTCAGAAGGGAATACCACCCACTTCAGTGGGTGGTACTTTCATCCCCGGCCTACTAAGCCAACAATAAGGCACGCAATCCCACCAACGAAGTTGGTGGATTGTTCACTAATGCGTCTGTAGGTTGAGTATGAACGAACCACCAACTACGTTGGTGGGATTGACGCGCTGAGTAGGGTGGGAGGTAGGTTGGATATGAATGAGTCCACCAACTTCGTTGGTGGGATTGACGCGCTGAGTAGGGTGGGAGGTAGGTTGGATATGAATGAGTCCACCAACTTTTGTTGGTGGGATTTTTGAACCTTAATTTGAGAGAACCGTCAAAACAGGTGCGCAGCGTGTCGAATAAGTAAGTAGAGAATGAGCAGAGCTATGGCCAATTCCTTGAGTTCCCACACTAACTCTTTCGTTCGCCGTACGATGTGAACTGCGCGGTCGAAGACGTAGTCGATTAGTCGATAGGATTCGTGCTGAACGGGAACGCCAGGCTTGGATTGAAGCTCCGGTGCAGACATACGACAGTTCCTCGCAGGAGTTACCTACTCCTCTAGGCTTCGGCCGCTTGGAAGGGAGCAGCCGAGGATCAGTGGGTGCGAGTTAAACTGTCGCATTCCCCAGCGACATTGGGCTACGAGTTGGTTTCCCTGAGGGTAGTTTCACTCGGGAACGAGAAACTAACGTCGATAACAACTTCGGGACAAACAATTAGCAAACTACACTGTAGTCAGCTAGCGGCGGGAACGAAGCTGTTATGCGGCTCTTCTACTTCACGCTATTTACTCTTGTCAAGATTTACCCCAGTAAAATCACCGCCCGTTACGCGACAGGAACTTCAGCAGCGCGCGCTCGGCGTTTTGCAGGCCGCGGCCCCGGAAGGCGACCAGGTCCTGAAGGTTGCTGGAACAATTGTCGATTACTTTGCCCTTCTCAAAGTCATGAATCACTTCCGGGCAGACGTACGAACTGCGACAAACGGCCGGTGTGTTCCCTAATACTTCGGCCGTTTCTTTAATCGCGGCCACGATTCTTCGTTTGCGCACTCGCGCTTGTGTTCGCAAGGTCGATTCTTCCGGCATCTCAACTCCCTCACGCGCAAGGGCACACGCACACACAAGCGTTCCGGCCCAAGTGCGAAAGTCTTTCGCACTGAAATTCTCGCCCATGATTTCCTTGATGTACGTGTTGATGTGCTGGCGCGTCACGTTCACAGGCTTGCCGTCGCCATTTTCAAACTTGAACACGTTGTATCCCGGCAGTTTCATGGTCTCGCGAATGACTCGCGCCACTTGTCGATCGCGAAGCTGCCGGCGCTGTTGCACACCCGACTTGCCGGGAAAGTCAAACTCGATCAGATCGCCCTTCACGGTGACGTGCTTACGGCGCAACGTCGCGATGCCATAGCTCCCATGCTCACTCGCATACGACTGACTCCCGGGTCGCATGTAACAGGTCGATAAAACGCGCAAGATAGCCGCGAGCACACGGTCGCGGCCCAAACCAGTCGCTCGCAAATGACCCGCAATGGTCGCGCGCAACTTCGGCAGTCCTTTCGCAAACTTCGCGAGGCGTTTGAACTTGCGCGCTTCCTGAAGCTTCGTGTGATCTGCGTGATAGAGATATTGCCAACGCCCCGCTGCGTCTTTACCGATCGCCTGCAACCGTCCCTTAGCCGCGGGATTGATGGCGACGTCAGTCCATGCAGGCGGGATTCGCAAAGCATCAATCCGATCGAGATCCGCTTTCGTCAAACGGCCACTTACGGGTCGATAGCGAAACCCACGCTTCGGACTACCGAGACGGCGAATTCCGATTTGCTGAAGTCGTTCGAGATTAGTCATTGATGCGTGGGTAAGCTGGAACGGGATTTGTCTCTAAGTATAACTGTGAGCAGGAACATAAATAATCAAACCAATCTTCAATCACAATCTAAACCCGCATTCGATGTTGTCTGTTCGTGGTGCGGTGCTGTGATTCGATCCAGCACCAGCGAAACTCCCGAACAGATGTGTTTGATCTGTCATGCGCGAATGCTCAACGACTACTTTCGACGGCTGCGACAAATCAGTGACGAGAAGCGTCGCCAATAGTGTAGGTTTCCTGTACAGCCCGACTCCTCCTTTGTTTAATTCCGGAGCACCTTTGCTCAAAATCCGTTCAGTCTAAACCGCGTGCGCAAGCCCAATGCCAACACCGGATCGCGATTTGCTGGGCACCTATCCTGATGAAGGGTCGACTTAAACAACCTAAGTCTCCACAGCCGCCGCAGCATCAGCGCAAGCCCGGCCTGGAGCACAAACTCGATCCAAAGCCGCGTTACGAAGCTCCGCATTACAACGGAGCAGACAAACTGAAAGACAAAGTCGCGCTAATCACCGGCGCTGATTCCGGTATCGGCCGCGCGGTTGCAGTGTTGTTTGCGCGTGAAGGCGCCGATGTAGCGTTCACGTTTCTTAAGGAAGAGAAGCGGGATGCAAATGAAACGAAACGCGCTGTCGAAGCTGAAGGCCGGCGCGCGTATCCCATGATGGGCGACGTTCGCGACGCGAAGATCTGCCGCAAGTTCGTCAAAGACACGGTCGAACAGTTCGGCAAACTCGACATACTCGTCAACAACGCCGCGTTTCAGCAGCATCAGGAAAGTCTCGAAGAACTCACCGAAGAACAGTGGGACCAGACTTTCAAGACAAACATCTACGGCTATTTCTACATGACCAAAGCCGCGCTGCCGCATCTCGCGGAAGGAAGCGCGATCGTCAACACCGGATCGATCACCGGACTCGAAGGCAGCAAAGAGTTACTCGACTACTCAGCGACGAAAGGTGCGATTCACGCGTTTACCAAGTCGCTCGCGCAGAATCTTGTCGAGCGCGGTATTCGCGTGAATTGCGTCTCCCCCGGGCCGGTCTGGACGCCGCTCAATCCGTCAGACAAGAAGGCGAAAGACGTCGCGGAGTTTGGTGCTGACACGCCTTACAAGCGTCCGGCGCAACCGGAAGAGATCGCGCCCGCGTTTGTTTATTTCGCGTCGGAAGTGGATTCGAGTTACGTGACTGGGGAAGTTTTGACTTTGTTAGGTGGAGAAACTACAGCGGGGTAAACGTTTTGACTTTGCGTTTTGAGCTAGCGTTTTGAGTTCAGCCTTTAGGCTGTCTTACGTAGACAAGCTAAAGCTTGAACTCAAAACGCGAACTCAAAACGGAAGTTTGAACTTAGAACTAAGGATAGTTTGAACTTAGAACTAACGATAACAAAAGGAGAAGGAAACATGGCAGACAATGGTAGTGGAAGCACTGGAGTTGTTGCAGTTCTCGTTATCTTCGTGATCATCGTGGTGGCAGCGCTATTTGTCTTCGGTGGACGCTGGTTCGGTGGAGATAAGAAAGTAGACGTAAACATCTCAGCTCCGTCCAGCAATCCGACGAAGTAGCGACACTGTATGAAGGACGACGCTCAAGCGACGACGTCCGTCTGGATGGCGACGGCTAATACGCCATCCCAGGCGCGACTGCGTGAGAACATTCGCACTGACGTGTGCATCATCGGCGCCGGCATCGCCGGCATGACCACCGCTTACCTGCTCGCAAAGGAAGGCAGATCGGTAGTGGTGCTTGATGATGGACCGATCGGCGGCGGAATGACGGGACGCACAACCGCGCACCTGACAAACGCGTTCGACGATCGTTACGTAGAGATGGAAAAGTTGCATGGTGAGGACGGTGCGCGGTTGATCGCTGACAGTCATACAGCGGCGATCGACAAAGTGGAGCAGATCGTTCGCGAAGAGCATATCGAGTGTGGTTTTGAGCGAGTCGACGGGTTTTTGTTTGCGCCGCCGAATGAATCGAGAGATGTGCTCGACGACGAACTCAAAGCTTCGCATCGCGCGGGCCTGGTCGACGTTGAAATGGTGCAGCGCGCGCCTATCGAGTCGTTCGATACCGGTCCGGCGTTGCGGTTTCCGCGTCAGGCGCAATTTCATCCACTGGATTATCTAACCGGACTAACCCGCGCGTTCAAGCGTTACGGCGGGCAGATCTGTAGCGAGACTCGCGCGACCACGATTACTGGCGGATCTGAAGCTCAGGTCGAGACTGATCTCGGTCCAGTAGTGAGGTGCGACGCGATCGTGGTTGCAACGAACACGCCGGTAAACGATCGCGTTGCGATTCATACGAAACAAGCACCGTACGTGACCTACGTGATCGGTATGGAAGTGCCGAAAGGATCGGTAACGCGCGCGCTGTTCTGGGACACGCCGGATCCGTATCACTACGTGCGCCTGCAAAGCGCCGACGGAAACGACATCCTGATAGTGGGCGGTGAAGATCACAAAACCGGCCAGGAAAACGATGGCCGGGAGCGGCTTGGGCGACTCGAGCAGTGGACGCGTGAACGCTTTCCACAAGTCGGCGAAGTCGAGTTTCGCTGGTCGGGTCAGGTGATGGAGCCAGTCGACGGCATCGCGTTCATTGGCCGCAATCCGCTCGACGACGACAACGTTTTCATCGCCACGGGCGATTCGGGTCAGGGAATGACGCACGGCACGATTGCCGGCATGTTGCTGACTGATTTGCTGCAAGGGCGAAAGAATCGTTGGGAGGATTTATACAGTCCTTCGCGAATCACTTTGCGTGCGATGGGTGAGTATGCCGGCGAAAACATCAACGTCGCGGGTCAGTTTACTGATTACCTGACGCCGGGCGAGATCAAGTCAGTAGACGAACTGAAGCCGGGCCAAGGCGCGATTATGCGCGATGGCCTGTCCAAAGTCGCAGTTTTTCGCGACGAAGGTGGAGTTCACAAGCTTTCAGCGGTTTGTCCACACCTCGGCTGCATCGTTGCGTGGAACTCAACGGAGAAAACGTGGGATTGTCCGTGCCACGGATCGAAGTATCGCGCTGATGGCCGAGTCTATCAGGGCCCGGCCATCAGCGACCTCTCAAAGGCGTGACCCAACTAATAAACGCTAAACAGCTCGACGGCCGCTAACGAGGTTGATAATCAAAACGACGACGGCGACTACGAGCAGCAAGTGAATCAAGCTGCCACCAACGTGCGAGAGTAGGCCAACCAGCCACAGCACCAACAAAATAACCAGGATCGTCCACAGCATGACCGAAGTCTCCTTCTTCAAAGTGTATTCTGGAGTCGCTTGGAGAGGAGCAACGTTCATGCCAGCCCACGTGGAAAAGCCATTCACAGATTACACAGATTTTTGCGTTATCTGTGGATGGCTCCTGCATCACAACCATCCGCTTTTCCACCACCGGGTAGAGTTATGTTTTGAATCAGGTCAAACAATGCTTGCTGCGAACCCGCGATCTGGTATCATCTCTCCTGCAATTTCATCTCAGTCCCCGCGGGCCGTACGCGGCGTATACAGCGGCCCGAAATTACCCGTTAAACCTTTATGAGCAGAGAAGAACACGCTCCTCCTGTCGACGCAGCGCCCGAAGGCAAATACGTGTACTGCATTATTGAGCACGCTGAAGCTCGCTCGTTCGGTCCGATGGGCATCGGCGCTCGTGGCGACGACGTTTACACGATTCATCACAAAGGACTCGCCGCCGTGGTTTCAAACACGCCGCTGGTTGTTTACGACCCGACTCGCGAGAACGTATTTGCGCACGAGCAAGTGAACGAGACAGTGATGCGCGAGTTTACCGTGCTGCCGATGGCGTTCGGCGCCCTGTTTCGCACTGAAGAAGACATTGTTGAACTGATTCGCGGAACTTACGACGCGCTGCGCGACGTGCTCGCGAAGATGGAAGGCAAGGTGGAGTTTGGCCTGAAAGTGAACTGGGACCGCGACAAAGTCACGGCGGAGCTCGAAGATAAGGACGACGAGATCCGGCATCTCAAGGAACAGATCACTTCACGGACAACAGGGTCAACTTACTTCGCGCGCATGCAGTTGGGACGTTTGATCGAAACCGCGCTGACCGATCAGGCCGACGCATATATTCGCGAGGTTTATTCCCACTTGCGCGACACGGCGGTGGCTTCGCGGGCAAACAAACCGATCGGCGATCGCATGATTATGAACGCGGCGTTTCTGATCGAGCGCGATCGTGAAGCGGAATTCGATCAGAAAGTGAAAGAGATTGCGGCGAAGTATGAAGGCAAACTCTCGTTCAAGTACACGGGACCGTGGCCGCCGTACAACTTCGTTCACATCAGACTCAAACTCGAACGCGGAGAAGGCGCCACCGAAGCAGTGGCCAGCTAAGCATGTTTCTGATCGACGATCTACTGCTCGCGCCAGTAAACGGTTTCAAGTTCATTCTCGGCCAGATTCAAAAGATGGCCGACCAGGAGCTCAACGACGACTCTGTGATCAAGGACCAGTTGCTTGAATTGCAGATGCGTTATGAGCTCGAAGAAGTCTCCGACGAAGAATTCAAAGCACGCGAGGCGGAACTGTTTGCCAGGCTGCGTGCGATCAAGATACGCCAACTCGACATGCTGCACGAGGTCACTGGCCACACTGCCGAATCGTCGAGTTTTGTGATCGAAGTTGGCGGTGATGAAGGTGACTTTGGCGAACCACGCGAGCGGTGAGTCGATATCGTTTCTTTGGTGGTAAAGGCGGGGTCGGAAAGACTACCGCTGCCTCCGCAACTGCTCTCTTTCTTCTCAACAGACTCAAACCAGACAATTCAATTCTGCTGTTCTCGACCGATCCGGCGCACTCGCTGTCGGATTCTCTCGGCGTGAAGATCGGAAATCGGCTGGTCAAGGTCGCCGAGCACAAGGGCGCAAAACTCATCGCTTACGAGATGGATGCGGCTCTTGCGCTGGAACGCTTTCGTGAAGCGCATGGAAAGGTGTTGGCGGAGATCGCGGAACGCGGCACGTTGCTGGACGAAGAGGACATCAACGAGTTGTTGAATCTCTCGTTGCCCGGACTTGATGAAGTGATGTCGTTGTTTGAGTTGAGTGAGTTGGACCGGAAGGGTGCGTACGCGCACATCGTGGTTGATACGGCGCCGTCGGGTCACACGTCGCGATTGTTGCGGTTGCCGGAGGTGTTCACGCGCATGGTGCACGCGCTCGATCGCATGGGCGAGAAGCACCGTTACATGATCCAGCATTTTGCGCGGCGCAAGGTTGTCGGTGACGAGGTTGATTTGTTCTTGCAGGATCTGACAGCGCGCATCCAATCCGTTCGCAATTTGCTTTACGATCCCCAACAAACCAGCTTCACGCTAGTAACTATTCCCGAAGCAATGAGCGTTCGTGAAACCGAACGGTATCTGGAGTTGTTGCGCGAGCAGGGTGTGCCAGTGACCGATCTGATTATCAATCGCGTTGAGCAGGAACACGACGCATGTGTGTATTGCAAAGCGCGTGTGAAGAGTCAGCGACCGTGGTTGAAAGAGATTGAGAAGTTGTTTAAGGACCTTCGACTGCACTACCTGCCGCTGCAAGTTGAGGAAGTTAGAGGTATAGACCAGTTAGGAAAAATCGGTAGGCAAATTTGGAAAGGGATCTAAAGAAAAGGATTGTGATCTTTGGCGGGAAAGGCGGTGTCGGGAAGACGACCGCCGCGGCGTCGTACGCGCTCGCGATAGCGAAAGCGGATCGGAAAAGGAAAGTGCTTGTTTTCTCCACGGATCCGGCGCATTCGCTGTCGGACAGTTTTGCGGAAGAGATCGGTGAGTTGAAGAAGGGCGTCGCCGGCGTTAAGAACCTCGATGCGATGGAGATCGATCCGGGCAAGTGGTTTGAGGAGTTGAAGCGGCGCTATCGCTCCTCGACCGACGATCTGTTTACGTCGCTGTCCGGCCGGTCGGGTATGGAGATCCAGTTTGATCGCGAGGCGATGCGGGAGCTCGTTGAGTTAACGCCGCCGGGTATCGACGAGATCGCCGCGCTGGGGACGATCAGCGAACTGCTCGACGAGGATCGTTACGATTTGATTGTTCTGGATACGGCGCCGACAGGGCATTTGATCCGCTTTCTCGAACTGCCGGAAGTAGCGCTCTCGTGGATCAGGACGTTTATGAAGTTGATCTTGAAGTATCAGAACGTCGTGCGCGCGAGCGAAGTGGCGGAAGAACTGGTCGCGTTGTCGAAAAGTATCAAGCGAGTGCTCGCGTTACTCACCGATCAGGATCAGTGTGAGTTTGTGGCCGTGGCGATTCCGGAACGGATGAGTCTTGAAGAGACCATTGATTTGACGAAATCACTCGACAAGCTCAAGGTGCCGTTGCGAAGGTTGTTGATTAACGGAGTCGTTTCAGAAGACGCGGCGAAACAGTGCCGCTTTTGCAAAGCACGTCGCAAAGGACAACTCGAAGTCGCTGAGGAGTTTTGTAAAAAATTCCGGCGCCGTTCAATCGAGATCGTATTTGCACCTCAACAACCCCACGAGATTACGGGCGCTTCAGCCCTCAAAAATCACTTTGCCTCTTTTGCGCCTTTTTGTGACTCGGAGTAGATGTAACTCCCGCGCGACTTCACCACCAAATCGGGTTCGGTCGACTTCACCTTGATCTGACGCCGCTCGCCATCTTTGCCTCGTGTGTTCGGGTAGTAGCCGAGGCTGTATTGCCGCCCGAGTTCTTCCGCGATCCAGGTGAACGCCTGTTCGATACCAAACAACGAATCGCCGCTATAGAAACGTCCACCCGTCGCGTCTGACAACTCGTGCAGATAACGCACCGCGCGCCGGTAATCACCCGGTGACGAACCAGGACCACCACCGCCGGGAATTCCCGGACGCGGCAACGGCAGACCAAAGATTGTTCCACGACCCCCGCCGCCGGAAGGAATTCCGCTGCCCGCCATCGTTACCGATCCCGACGTGTCGTAGTCAACCGAATAGATCGGCGCGTCCGATTCTTCCGCGAGACGAATCGTGCTGTCGTACCCGGCGCGGCCACTCGTGGTATCGACACCGTCAGTAAAGAGCACGACTGCTTTACGACCGGTAAGCGTGTTGAGCTGTTTTTTGAGAATGTTTTCCACTGCGTCGTAGAGCCGCGTGCCGCCGCCGGTGCTCGTGCGCCTGATGGCCCGCTCGATCTCTTTACGATCGGTCGTTGCCTTGCACTGCACGTCGATGCGGTCGTCAAACGACATCACCAT
>Ga0209216_1000233_pt1 | contig 10854 bp, 11 predicted proteins | sample TexAe_OM2H0_O2_FD_187940 | JGI IMG/M metagenome (GOLD analysis project Ga0209216, IMG submission 187940) | Forest soil microbial communities from Davy Crockett National Forest, Groveton, Texas, USA - Texas A ecozone_OM2H0_O2 (SPAdes) (version 2) | ecosystem: Environmental > Terrestrial > Soil >... | reverse complement strand
AAAAAGCGCGGCGGTTTAGCCGTCCGCCGCGCCAACTATACCCACAGGAGGAAAGGGGTATTCAACGCAGAGAGTATAGTGGATTCCGGGGGCTCTGGCAATGTGCGGTATCGTACCAAAAAGAATAGTTATTGCTAAACAGACACCAAAAAATGTCAAACTACTGGTAATTGATCCGGCGTGGCGACTACGTGCTTCACATACCCGATCAACATCTGCTGATTGCAGAGTCACAAATAAAACTCGTGCACGGCCCGAAAGAGAACTTCCACCGTCCGTCGATCGACACGCTGTTCCGTTCTGCGGCGCGCTGGGCTGGTTCGAGAGTGATCGGAGTCGTACTGACAGGCGCGAGAGACGATGGCACTGTAGGCATGCGCGCCATTAAGCAATGTGGCGGCATCACGATTGTGCAAGATCCGATCGAGGGGACCGCTCGTACAGCAGCCTGCGGCAGAAGAAGGAGGTCGGCGCGCGGAAGAGGCGGAAAGAAATAGCGGTATACTGCGTCAACTGTTACTCGGAGATGAAAAGCGTCACGTAGCTGAGCTCGTCATTGATAACCCCGACGAGATACGATTTTCGTGAAAAGTACTACAATTCAACTCCGACCTCCTGATTGATGAATTATGCCTAGTGACAACCCGGAAAATGTCAGCGATCTTGTGGTAGTTGGTTCCTCTGCCGGCGGTGTGGGCGCGCTATCCACGCTGGTCAGCACACTCAACGAGAACTTTCCCGCGCCAATCGTGTTAGCGCAACATCTCGATCCGCAGCGTCCAAGTCATCTCGAATCGATTCTCGAGCGACGCAGTCATCTTCCGATCGTAGTCGTGGGCGAGCATTCTCCGACGCCGCTGGAGAGGGGAACGATCTACGTCGTCCCCGCCAACCGGCACGTAAAGATCGACGATGGCCACGTCCTTCTCGAAGGCGACCATGACAACAGGCCGATACCTTCAGTCGATCTGCTGTTGTCGAGCGCGGCCGCGTCTTATGGCGAACATCTGATTGCCGTGATCCTGACTGGTGCCGGATCCGACGGCGCCGCGGGAGCGGTGGAGGTGAAGAACGCAGGCGGCGTGGTGATTATCCAGAACCCGCGGACCGCAGCTTATCCCTCGATGCCTCTTTCGCTGCCCCCGACGGCAGTCGATCACGTTGTGGAAATGGAGCTGATCGGACCATTGCTCTTCGACCTTCTGCGAGGCGTCGACCTGCCGGTCTCAGAAAAAACTGACGATGACCCACTGCGCGACTTACTGACTCACGTAACCGCTGAGACAAATATCGATTTCCGAAACTACAAGTCTTCGACGATCCTGCGACGCATTGGTCGACGAATGGCCGTCACCCGCAATGTAACTATTCGCGACTACCTCAACTATATCCGCATCCATCCTGACGAAGTAAAAGAACTGGTACAAGCCTTTCTGATAAGGGTGACCGGCTTCTTTCGCGATCCGGAAGCGTTTGAATTTATCAAGTTGACCATCATTCCCGAACTGGTTGAACGGGGCCGAGCGAATGGCCGGACCTTGCGACTATGGTCAGCCGGGTGCGCTACTGGTGAGGAAGCCTACTCGTTGGCGCTACTTTTGGCAGATCATCTCGGAGCCGAATTTTCCGAGTGGAGCATCAAAATCTTTGCCACCGATCTGGCAGCGGAGGCCATCAATTTCGCCCGCCGTGGTCTTTATCCGGCCAACGTTCTCAATGATCTGCCCGACGATTATCGAGACCGTTATTTGAACGGCTAGACCATGGCTATCGAATTGTGAAGGCTCTTCGCCAGGTAGCAATTTTTGGCCAGCAGGATATCAGCCGCGGGGTGCCCTTCCCGCGCATCAATCTGGTTGCCTGCCGGAATCTGCTCATCTATCTAAAACCCGAAATGCAACAGCTCGTGCTCGACCTCTTTGCTTACTCGTTACATCAATCACACGGTTATCTGTTTCTCGGTAAAGCTGAAACTACCCGACCTACGAAAGCCAGCTTCGAATTAGTAAATAAGAAGTGGAAGATCTATCGTTGTCTGGGTGGACCAGGTGCCGTTCCACTTCGAGATCCATTGGCTCTGACAAGGCACGCAACTGCTGCGGCACGCGAACTTCGGCGGCGGTCGGTTGTCGCGTCCAAAATGCAAGGTCCACTCGATATGACTCAAGCAGAACTCGAAATCACGCAACTTCGCCGCCTTAACGAGACGATACTTCGCTATACGAACGTGGCCGTTGTGATCATCGATCGTCTGTATCGCATCATGACGATTAATGCCCAGGCCCGGAGGCTGCTCGGAATCCACGATATCGCTTACGATCAGGATTTTCTTCATACCGTCAGAGGATTGCCTTATCAGGAAGTGCGGCGAGCAATCGATACAGCGTTTCATGAACGGGCGACGATCACCATTGGCGAGCTCGAGCTTGTTGAGGCCATCGAAGGCACCGGCCGTTTCGTAACTTTCACAATAACGGTCATGCAGGTTGAGCAAGGTGCGCCCGAACTCGCAGTACTGACAGCTCTCGATATCACCGAACAGGTGCAAGGACAACGCCGCCTTGAAGAAGTACAGCGTGAGCAGTCCGAACTCGTGGCCGAACTGAGCGCTACCAACAAGCGTTTCAGCTCGATGAATAAGGAGTTGCAGGACGCCAATGAAGAGCTGCAAGCCGCCAACGAAGAGTTGATGCTCACACAGGAAGAGTTGCAGGCGACGAACGAAGAATTTGAAGCGACAAACGAGGAGTTACAAGCAACTAACGAAGAGCTTGAGACCAATAACGAAGAGCTTCAAGCGACCAACGAAGAGTTGCAAACCACCAACGACGAGCTGACCGCGCGCACCCTCGAGCTACAGGAATTAATGAAGCAGTTTCGCATGGACCAACTACAACTCTCACACTTGCTGGAACGCTTTCCGCATTACGTCATGGTCCTTCGGGGCGAGGATTTGACTATTCAGACGCTTAGTCCCAGTTACCAGGAACTGCTCGGAGACCGCAAACCGGAGGGCCTTCCCGTCAGCGAAGTTTTATCCGGAAGTGACTTGCACCAGTTCCACAAGCTACTCAGAAAGGCCGTACGTGAAAGGCAAAGTGTTCGAACGCCACCGATTGATGCCATTATCCCGGGTGTGGACGGCAACTCTCCTTTCGTCCATACGATCGTCCCGATCCTCGACCAGAGCGGCGCTAACATAGACCGGCTATTTATTTACAGTGACCGGCCGGAATCGTTTACGGATACGGGCGGGAATGATGACGACGTCGGGGGGGAGTAAATCTGAACTCGCCGCTCATAATTTCGTAGCACTCGCAAACCACACCCTCCAGCACCTTGCGGTCCGTGATGTGGAGTTGTCCACGCCGATACTCAATCCCGTGCATGGCCTGCAAGGTACCCGCAGCGACTGTAATGCCTGCTCGGCGAGCGCCAAGCCGGCTGGCGATCATTTCCTGTGTGAGTCGCAAGTTCTCGCCGCCTATGCGATCGTGAAGCATCAACAACCAGCAACAGAGGCGATCCATTACTGTGTGCCTGGTGTTACACACACAACGTTGAGAGACCTGCGTAATCATCGATCGGTAAGATCGCAGCAGGCTCTTGAGTGCAACCTCATCGTGGAGGCAAAGTCGATCCAGCAACTTCGCTTCGAGCTGGAGAGCAGTACCACTGACGAGGACCCAAAGCCACTGTCTCGATATCCCGCTGCCCAGGATCGCGGAAATACCGACCAGCCCTTCCGGTCCAACCATAGAGGTTTCCATCGTGGTGCCGTCTTCCATGATCGCGAGACCTGAAACTACAGCATCGATCGGAAAGTAAACGTACTCGATCGTATCGCCTTGTTCGTAGAGAACCTGGTTACGCTCGAGTGAAACAACCCGAAAGTGCGGTATGAGATACTCGCCAGCGTCAGGAGTGGCGAGCCATTGTGCGAGCAGCTTGTTTCTGGCAACAAGACTCGAAGGGAAACCGTTATCCGCTATCAACAGGTCGTGCTTTTTATTCACTGCATTACTCCAAGAGTGTCGGACAGCAAATTACCCAGTTGGAGTTAGATACCCCCCTAGTCTTATGACGAGCGGGATTCTACGCCCTCTGTGCGGGTCCGTACAGTGAAAGGACGGTCAATTTTTATTTTCGAAACTGTTCGCAACCGTACCGACAATGTCCAACGCACGGCCTAGAGTCTGCAGAAACAATAAGCGGGTGGCCGAGGCGTCATATTCTTTCCCATACTTGAGAAGCATAAGGTGCCTCGGCCTTAATTTCTCTAGCGGTCCTTTTTTCAACAGGCAACAACAGGTTTCATGGTTGGCGGCGGCCCAATTCCCCCCGCGCGAACCATCTCTTATGGAAAATGAAAAAACTCGTCGAATTCTCTACATAGAAGACCACGAGGACACTCGCGAGCTTGTTACTCTCCTACTCGCCCAGAAGAGTTACGAAGTAATAACTGGAACAACAATCGAAAGCGGCGTCGCTCTCGCAGGCGCCGGTGAATTCGATCTGTACTTGCTGGATTCCTGGCTACCGGATGGCTCAGGTTTAGACCTCTGCAAACAAATTCGGCAGTTTGATAAAACAACGCCTATCCTGTTTTACTCCGCCGCCGCTTATGCTGCTGACTCGGACTTGGCCCTGGAATCTGGTGCGCAGGCGTACCTGGTCAAACCGAGTCAGCCGTCTGATCTGTGTAACCTGGTAACGGAACTCATCGAACACTCAGGACAAACTGGCCGCCGCGTGACCTCTTGCTTGTGCAGCGGGCCAGAGCATGCGCCACAATAATCCTGACAACCACAGCGCTGCGAGTGTGGCGATTGTCAGCACCAACCAGAAGCTCCAGTAAGACGTGAACGTTTGATCCCAACCTGGCTGGACGAAGTGTGCAAGGTTGACGTTCAGGTCCCGCGCGGTAACGAAGCGCGAGATGAACTGCATCAGCAAAGCCCAGCCAAAAGCATAAAGCCACGAGCTTCGATCCATGCGATATGTTTTAAGAGCGATAGCTGCTACTGCCAGGCCGCCGATGTGAGCGAGCGTTGAAGTCAGAAACACACCCCACGCCAGCACCACGTAGACAAACCAGATGAGGAGTCCGGGGATCGTCCAGATTGCTGCGACGCGAACCAGTAATGGTTTTTCGAAAAACAGACCGAGCGCGAGGACGAGATTGCCGATGTTGCACATCCAGAGCGTATGTCCGAGTTCGTTGATGCGCCAATAGTGAACTGCCTGAGCAACGAAAAACAGGAGCGGCAACAAGCCGAGTAGTCGCATTTGAGTTTTGGGGGAAAGACTCATTTGTGTTTAGAATAACACTCTGACTTGCTTTGCCAGAATGAACTTCTTCTCTGTGTCTCTGTGCGTCTGTGGTAAATCAAAGCAAAAAAACCAGGCGCCATCTTGACAAGCTGTGGCTGTGAACAGAGACTGTCACCGAACATGAGTTCTCTGGAAGACCTCCTCAACAAATCGATCCCAGAACTGCACAAGCGCTTCGTCGAGCGCCGGCGTCCGGTACCTAAAGGTTTACTTGAAGCGCTGGACGTCGATCGCCGTGCAGGAGCGCAACAGCTCGCAAAACGCATTCGCGAGCGCTATCGCGAGAATCGTTCGGAAGGACAGCGGCTCCACTTTCTGCTGCGTTTCGAGATCGAACTGTGGTCGCAAGGCTACGGCAATGTCGCCGGCGTTGACGAAGCGGGCATGGCGCCACTTGCGGGACCCGTCGTCGCGGGCGCTGTCATCCTGCCGCAGAATTACAAGTTGCGTGGCCTGAACGACTCGAAGAAGATTCTCGATCCTGAGAAACGAGATGAACTCGCGCAACAGATCAAGCAGGACGCGATCTGTTGGTCAGTCGGCGTCGCTCAAGTTGAAGAAATAGATAAGATCAACATCTATCACGCGGGACTCTTAGCGATGCAACGCGCCGTTGAGGGTCTGAATGCAAAACCGGATTTCATTCTCGTCGACGCGCGCAGGATTCCCCATTGCGAGACACCGCAGCGCGGCATCATTCGTGGCGACACGTTGTCGGCGAGCATTGCGGCCGCTTCGATCATCGCGAAGACCACGCGAGACGCGCACATGCTCGAACTCGATCAGATGTATTCCGGCTACGGACTCGCGTCGCACAAAGGTTATCCGACTCCCGAACATTGCCAGGCCCTCAAGTCTCTTGGCGCACTCCCCATCCATCGCCGCAGCTTCGCGCGCGTTCGCGAAGCACTCGGACTCGACCCGGTTCAGACCGATCTTTTCCCCACCGCCCCGGTTGAAGAATTTTTTGTAGTTGAAGAATCACTTTAAGGGTTACTTCATGCGATGGCTTCATCACTAACCGAATACAAACGCAAGCGGAAGTTTGACAAGACACCTGAGCCCGGTCCGAAGAAGAAGCGCACACGCAGCGGCCGCATGTTTGTGATCCAGAAACATCGCGCGACAGCGTTGCACTACGACTTCCGCCTGGAGGTCGATGGCGTGTTGAAGTCGTGGGCGGTGCCGAAAGGTCCGTCACTCGATCCGAGTGTGAAACGTCTGGCGATGCAGGTCGAAGATCATCCGGTGGACTACGCGAAGTTTGAAGGCGTGATTCCCGAAGGTGAGTACGGTGGCGGAACGGTGATGGTCTGGGATTACGGCACGTACAAACCCGAAGGCGACATGACTCCGGATGAAGCCTTGAAAAAAGGCGATTTCAAGTTCACGCTTGATGGAGAGAAGTTGAAAGGTTCGTGGGTGCTTGTGCGCACGCGCAATCGGCAGTGGCTACTAATCAAGCATCGCGATTACTACACGACGACTGAAGACGTAACCGAGCTCGCGCCTGTTTCGATTCTGAGCCGTCGCTCGTTGGCGGAGATCGCGGAAGATGAAGGCGGGGACGTTAAGAAGGCTAAGACGGGCGATCCGAAAGTTATTCCCCGTCGCACTGGTGTGAAGCGCCGGAGGAAGGGCGCGAAGGCGAAGGTTTGGCACTCAAACCGCGCATCCTGATTTTTCTTTTCATCCGAGTAATCCCCGGTAAGAAAGCCGTCCATCAATAATCCTCGCCGCGGAAGTAAACGGATGCTCCTCCGTCTTCTTCTCATCAATGATGTGAATAACCTCGTGCCCTTCAGCTTTGAGGTAATCCGCGATGAGACTGCGATGGCAACGCCACCAAACCGCCTCCGCGCACATCACCGCGACTCGCTTACTCGATGCGAGTTCAAGTAATTCTCTAACTCCGTTTTTGAACTCTTCGGTTTCCATGTGATCCGCATAACCACGAAACTGCTCGTTGCGCCACGCGCTGTTGTGCGAATCGGGTCGCGGTTTTCGACGTCCACCCAAGCGTGGCTCATGTTTGTATTCAATTTGATTTTGATTCAACGTCCCCGCTAACTCAGCCTTGTTGAACTGGGGATAACGGCGCGACCCTGGAAAGGTTCGCACATCAACCAATACTTCAATCCGATGCGCAAGCAGAATCTGAACAAACTCCTCCGCGCTCCGTGTCGAATGTCCTACTGTCCAAATCTTCATAATGCTCTTCAACTGTAGGCTTGCCGACGGTTAAAGGTATGCTTCAAGTCGAAAGCGTCCCTTCGACGATAAGAGCGGCGCCCAAAGATCGCCAATCCGCCGCACGCGCGACGGTACGTTGTCGATCCTGAAGTCGTCCATCTTTATTCCGCGCTCCAACTCGTTCCACTTGACCGGCGTCGACACCGTCGGCAGTTCCTTCGGACGCACCGAATAAAGCGACGCAAGCGTTCGTCCCCACGCGTTCTGATTGTAATCGACCAGCACCCGGTTCTTCGGCCGCTTCGACACCTGATAGACCGCCGTCAACAACTTCGGCGCCTGCGACGCCACCGCAAACGCAAACTCTTTCGCAAACGTCCACACCTGCTTCTGCGTTGGCCCGCGTTTGATCGGAACGTAAATGTGAATCCCTTTCGAACCCGTAGTCTTCACCAGGCTCGGTATCTTGATCGAATCGAGCGCCAGCTTCAGATACAACGCGGCCTCACACACCTTTTCAAACGAAGCACCGGGCGTCGGATCGAGATCGAAATGCAAGTAATCAGGCCGATCTACGTCGTCACACTTCGCGTACCACTGGTTCAAGTCGATGCAACCGAGATTGATCACCCACATCAGCGCCGCCACATCCTGAATCATCGGAAAGTTGATGATGTTGGTCGACTCGTGTTCGATGTGGCAGATCTCAATCCACGGCGGCCGCGGCGACGGCGCGCGCTTCATGAAGAAAAAATCGCCCGCCGCGCCGTTTGGATAACGCTTCATCACCATCGCGCGATCGACGAGGTGAGGGAGCAGCCACGGCGCGACGTCGAGGTAGTACTGAATCAAATCCCGTTTCGTGACGCCGAGCTTCGGCCAGAAGGGCTTGCTGAGATTCGTGAGCTTCACGACGCGATCGTCGATTTCCACGTCGAGCGTGTTTTTGTCCTTCGGCAGCTTGATCGAGGGAACAGCCTTGCGGCGCCTGGTTGGAGTCGAGCTGCGCTCCACGACAGCCGGATGATACTCCCGCGTCGGAATATTCGGCTTGGGCATTAGTTAAGGTATGACTTTAACAGCAGCTTGCCACAAGAGGCACAAGAAGCACAAAAGGTTTAGCTAGGCTCCTCTTGTGCCCTTTGTGCCTTCTTGTGGCCCAATTTCTTCAAGTTCTTTCTCAACTGACTTCAAGCCGTTGAGCAGAACGTTGCGGTAAGCGGGGTTTGTGGCGCGTTCGAGTTGTTGGAGCAGGCGGGATTTGGAAAGCAGCAGCGAGTCGCGTCGTTCCTTGAGCTGTCGTTCCTCAGGTGAAACCGCCGCCTCGCGAGATTGTGCCTGACGAGACTCCCCTTCCTCGATCTGATCTGCAACCGCCTTGCTTTCCCAACCACGAGCCATAATTCAAACTACAGGATGCCAGATGCCTTTACTGTTTTGAAATCCTGTAAATTCTGTAATCCTGTCTAAATAACCGTCCCATCCGGCACGACCGCGTTCTTCGGCACGATGATGATGCCGTCGCGAATGTAATACGAACCGTTTGGTCCATCCGCGGCGGTCGTTCCCGCTTCGTTCAACAGTCGCGCGTTGTTGCCGATGCGCGCGTTCTTGTCGATGATCGCGCGTTTGATAACAGTTCCCTCACCTATGCCGACGCGCGGCAAATTTTTACCGTGATCCCGGCGCATGTCTTCAATTGTTTGATAGAAATCCGCGCCCATCATGAACGACGCTTCCATCCGCACGCCCTTCGAAATGCGGCTGCGCAATCCGATCACCGAGGTCGTTATCTTCGCGCCGTTGATGATGCAACCGTCGCTCACGATCGAATCGTTGATCTCCGTGTCTTCGATCTTCGACGGCGGCAAATAGCGCGCGCGTGTGAACACCGGAGCTTCAGCGTCGAACAAGTTGAACTTCGGAATCTTCGACGTCAGATCGAGGTTCGCGCGATAGAACGCGCCGATCGTTCCGATGTCTTCCCAGTAACCGTCGAACATAAACGCCTGCACGGGTCCGGAGCGAATCGCGGCCGGAATCACTTCCTTACCGAAATCCATCCAGCTCGGATCGTCGTTCAGCAATTGCTCCAAACGGTCGTACTTGAAAACGTAGATTCCCATCGACGCGAGATACGGCCGGCGCTTCGCTTCGTTCGCATCGAGACCGAGTGTCGTTGTGTCGACCTGCATCGAGAGCAGTTCGTCGCCTTTCGGCTTCTCTTTGAACTCGACGATGCGTCCGTTCTGGTCCGTCTTCAACAAACCAAACTCGCTCGCCGAACGCGCTTCACACGGAATCACCGAAACAGTCACGTCAGCATTCGTTTCGTGATGACGCTGGAGAAACTGTCGATAGTCCATCCGATAAAGATGATCGCCGGAGAGAATGAGCAACGTGTCGATGCCCCAGTCTCTGATGTGCGGCAACACCTGTCGCACCGCGTCGGCAGTTCCCTGAAACCATTGCGGGCTTTCGGGTGTTTGTTCCGCTGCGAGTATCTCGACGAAGCCGTTCGAGAATTGCGAGAAGCGATACGTTTGCGCGATGTGTCTGTTGAGTGAAGCGGAGTTGTACTGCGTCAACACAAACGTACGCAGGATGTCGGAGTTGATGCAATTGGAAAGCGCGATGTCGACGAGTCGATACTTACCGCCGAGCGGAACGGCGGGTTTCGAGCGCTGGTGTGTGAGTGGAAAGAGGCGATTCCCGGCTCCACCGCCGAGAATGACTGCTAACAGTTTTGTACTCGCAGGCATGTGTCAATTTACGATTGTTGATTGTTGATTTCTGATTGCCGAGCAGCAAGTCAATCAAAAATCGAAAATCAAAAATGGTTTAGTAGGCTAACGATCTTGAAGCCGTCGGTTTCGCGCCCGCAGCTTCCTGCGCGATCTTCACCCCAACACTCGCGCCGATGCGCGTCGCTCCCGCTTCCACCATCTTGCGCGCGTCTTCGAGGCCCTTCACGCCACCCGACGCCTTAACACCTAATTCCGCTCCGACCGTTCTTCGCATCAACGCAATATCGGCAACCGTCGCGCCGCCTTTCGAAAAACCTGTCGAGGTCTTCACAAAATCCGCGCCCGCTTTCTTCGCAGCGAGACAAGCGCGCACCTTCTCGTCGTCAGTCAACAACGCCGTTTCGATGATCACTTTGCAAATCGCATCGTACTCGTGCGCGACTTCCACCACCGACCGTATATCGTGTTCGACAAGACAATCATCGCCACTCTTCAACGCGCCGACATTGATAACCATGTCGAGTTCTTTCGCGCCATCAAGCAGCGCACGCCGCGCTTCGTAAGCTTTAACGTCGGGCAA
>Ga0209216_1000232_pt1 | contig 10882 bp, 6 predicted proteins | sample TexAe_OM2H0_O2_FD_187940 | JGI IMG/M metagenome (GOLD analysis project Ga0209216, IMG submission 187940) | Forest soil microbial communities from Davy Crockett National Forest, Groveton, Texas, USA - Texas A ecozone_OM2H0_O2 (SPAdes) (version 2) | ecosystem: Environmental > Terrestrial > Soil >... | reverse complement strand
GCAGCGCATCGCGCTGCGGGTCGGGCAACCGCTCGACCCGATCGAGCATCGGCCCGCACAGCTGGTGCACCGCGGCGAAGGCAAGCTCCATCTCCGACTGCACACCCGAGGCGCGCGCTACCCGGCATCCGGGTGCCTGCTCGACGAGGTAGTCGAGCAGCGGTGCGTAGGCTGCCTTGGCGGCGCTCCAGTCGGCGCCGTGCATCTTCGGATCGTAGAAGCGATACTTCATCGTGCGCCATCCATCGTCGAACATCTCGGCCCATTCTGCCGGACGATTGATCTCAACGCGAACGTTGAAATTGATCCGGCGTCTAACACCGCCAGCCTCCGTTGCGCCACCACGACCGCCTGTACCTGCGGCCGCCGCTGCTGCGGCTGCGGCGCCGGTTCCGAGTGCCGTGACCGGGATCGGCACTGACCAAACGCCGTCGCGTTCGCGGAAGAAGAGCGTGCGGCCATCACGCGAGATGTTCAGACCGGAAATTCCACCACCAAAACCGCCGCCACCGCCTGGACCACCACCGTCACCGTCGTTTGGTGGCTGGCCTGCGGTAAGGCGAGAAAGCCGGCGGCCGTCTTCCTGGATCGAATAGACCACTGGAATGTTTGCCGGGCCGGCGGGTTCCGTGGTGACGAAAACGATCGTGCGGCTGTCAGGCGCGATCGTGTAGTTCAGAATCGGAAACGGCATGCGCGTGATCTGTCGCGTGCGGCGCCTCATTCCTTCCCAATCCATTTTGATTTCTCGTGGCGGACGATTCGCCTGTGGACGAGGCCGTGCTGCCGGAACTTCACCTTCAGCGCCTTCTGCTGAAGGCTGCGCGAACCGTTCGGCTTCGCGCTCTTCCGGATCATCTGGATCTTTGTCCTGGTGCTCGAGCCACATCGAATAGATCTGAACCGAGTTGGCCTGGCTCGTGTTGCCGGTAGCCTCTGTGCGTTGGAAGAAAAGTTTGCGTCCGTCTGGTCCAAACATCGGGCTTCCGTCGTTGTTTGAATCAAACGTGACTCGGTGTGGTTCCTTCTCGGCGCCTGACGAAGCGACCAAATAAATGTCCGTCGTGCGCGCGCTGTCCTGTTTGGAGTAGGCAATCCATTTTCCGTCGGGCGACCAAACGGGCGCGCTGAAAGCACCGTAGCGCGAGGAGTCGAGCTCGACGATTTGTTTCGTCGCAACGGTAACCTTGCGCAGCTTGTCGTCGGACGAAGAAAACGCGATCTCCTTCGAGTCGGGCGACCAGTTACCGCTGAGCTTCAGCGCGTCGATATCCGTGATCTGTTGTGGCGGCGCCGAACCATCCACGGGGACAACATAGATTTCTTCGCGTCCGCTCTGATCCGAAACGTAAGCGAGCCATTTGCCGTCCGGCGAGTAATTCACGTTGCGATCGCGAGCCGGACCATCTGTCACTTGTTTCAGATCGCCTTCTTCAACCGGCGCGGTGAAGATCTCGCCGTGAATCGAAAACGCGATCCGGCGGGAATTTGGCGCGAGATCGTAGTCGTCGGCTTGCGAGCTGAACGATTGAACTTCGCTGAGGTTATCCTGCGTTTCCGCGTCGATGTTCAACGTGATCGGCGTGGCGCGTTTGGAGCTAACGTCGAGTTTCCAGATACCGAAGTCGTGTTCGAAAACGATCGTGCGGCCATCGGCGCTGATCGAAGGCCAACGTACGTCGCCGGCTTTGAACGTCGTGACTTTGTCGGCTTTGCCACCGCCGCCGTTTTCGGAGACGCGATAGATGTTTGTGAGTCCGGCGCCATCGCGATCGCTGACGAAATAAATGTAACCATCATGTCCCCACATGGGCCACGAATCGAGACCGTCGAAGTCAGTCACTTGTGTGAACTTCTTCGCGGCGACGTCCATCACCATGATGTCGCTCTGGTAAGAGCCACGATAGTACTTGCGCCAGTAGACCTGCGACTTCTGGTTGTAAGCGAGCTTCTGACCGTCGGGCGAATAGGAAGCCTGCACGCCCATATCGGTGCCGGCTCTCCACGGCATTCCGCCTTCGGTGCTGACGAGATAAAGCTGCGGCATGAAGTCTTCGCCACGATTACTCGAGAAGAGAACCGAGCGCGAGTCAGCGGACCATCCGAGCACTGTGTCGTCAGCGGAGTGCGCGGTTAGCTGTTTCGCCTGGCCACCGCCCGCAGGAATCAGGAACACGTCGAGATTTCCGTTACGGTCACTCGAGAACGCGATCCACTTGCCGTCGGGCGAGAAACGTCCGTAAACGTCTCGGGCGCGATTGACCGTCAGCCGTTGCACGTTCTGACCGTTTTCGTCGGCGGTCCATATATCGGCGAGATACGTGAAGACTACGCGGCCGTTATGATAATGCGGGTAGCGAACAAGCCGCGCTTCGCGGCCGAACGCCGAGATGGCGGCACTGAGAAGTAGTGCTGCTGCGAAAAGAGAGATTGTCTTTTTCATGGCTCCTGACCTGCGCTAAATTCGGAATGGAAATTACGTGGAAGTGGGTGGAATTATACGCGCGAAACTTGCGAATTGAGAAGGCGAATTGGCATGATTGCGTGCGTGACGTCAATTCGTTGTCGAAAGATGGGCGCTGCCGATGTGCAGGACGCGTTTCACATGCTGAGCGATTTTCTCAGCGCGGACGAACACTACCTCGCGAGCAGCCAGGCTTACGGCGATCTCGGACTCAAAGGTCTGAACGATGCGCTCGACCTGTTTTTAGAACATCCCGAACTCGGTTTTGTGTGGATGGCTTACGACGAACAGGGCTGCGCCGGAGTCTGTGTCGTGTGCTATGCGATCTCGACGTCGATGGGATCGGTTGTGGCGAAGCTCGACGACGTTTCGGTTAAAGCAGATCGCCGCGGCGCCGGCATCGGAACCGCGCTGCTGGATCAACTGAAAGAGCAGTTAAGAAAAGAATCCGTGACACGGATCGACGTCGCGGTTCATCTCGAAAACCCGCAAGCAAAACACTTCTACGAGAAAGCCGGTTTCGTCGCACTCAATGAAGAGCGCTTGTGTTGCGTGATCTAGCTAGAGCTGCGAAATTTCCTCGAAGTACTTCGCAAACGCCACCATTCCACCTGACGCCTGCTGCCAGTCGAAGTTCTCGTTCGGCGCGTGATAACCATGCTCGGGTAGCGACAGACCAAGAAACAGCACCGGGCACTTCAAGACTTTTTCGATACTCGTCATCGCCCCAATCGTTCCACCATCACGCACAAACACCGCGTCGCGATTGAACGCAAACTTCACCGAGCGTTTTAACGCTTCCGGCAGTGGCCCCTCAAGCACCGTGCGAAACGCCGGCGCGCCGTGTTCGAACTGAATCTTCACGTCCGGATTTCTTTCTTTCACCGCCGCCGCGATCAGCTTCCGTAATTTTTTCACATCCTGCCCCGGCACAAGGCGGCACGACCCTTTCACTTCCGCACGCGGCGGCACGATCGATTTCAATCCCGGTCCCTGGTAACCACCAACCACACCGTGAATCTCAAACGTCGGCATTCCCCAAATGCGCTTCATCACTTCAAGCGGGACTTCCGTGCGCATTTTCTTCAAGTGGTGCGCTTTCTTGTAAGCGCTGACCGAGAAACCGCAGTTGGCCCAGTCCTGGAGTTCTTTTTTCGACGGCGGAATCACATCGTCGTAGAAGCCTTTGATTTTTACTTTGCCGGTGCGCACGTCGTAGAGATCGGTGACGAGTTGCATCAACTCAGCGATCGGATTGCGAGACGCGCCGCCGGTTTCGCCGGAGTGCGTGTCGGTCATTGCGGTTTCGAGCGTGAGGATGAAACCAAGCAGACCACGCAATCCCGCCGAACTCGCCGGCCGATTGCGCGAGACCCAAACCGTGTCGGAAACCACCACCGAATCCGTGCGCAGATCTTTCGCGGCTTTGGAAATGATCGTTTCGAAATTCGGCGAACCGATCTCCTCTTCAAACTCCCACAGGAAACGGATGTTGACCGGAACGTCTGCCTCAATCGCTGCGCGCGCGCCAAACAGCGCGGTCAACGCGGGACCTTTGTCGTCGGTCGTGCCGCGTCCGAAATAGCTGTCGCCTTTTTTGGTGAATACAAACGGTTCAGTGTCCCACGGCTCGGTTTCTTTCGAAGCGGGTTGCACGTCAATGTGGTTGTAAACAGTTACTGTCGGACGGCCGCTGTTGCTGCCAAACACCCCATGAACAACCGGATTTCCCTTGTCCGCGCGGTAAACTTCGGCTTTGCCGCCAAACTGTTCGAGAGTTTCAACCGTCAGCTCAACGCCTTTTTTGATGTCGTTCAGGTGGTTTGGATCGACGGAAACAGTCGGCGTTTCGACAAAACGACGTAGAAGTGATTCATATTCCTCCCGATGTTCGTTCGCAAAAGACACAAGATTCTCCCGCTTCAATGTAGTTGGCATCAACTTCCTCCGGCGAATTGTCGTTTAGAGCTTAGGGCCAATAATACATGAGTATGGGAGATTCGCGGGCGACGAAAATCCGCCTCGTGGCATCTACAAAAGCTCAGGCTCTTCGTGTTATTCTGGCGTCCCCAGGTTTCCGCCCGAAACCCGGCCCCAAAGCATTGTCGATTGCCAATTGCCGATTGCCGATTGGAAAGCGACGAAACATCAAAAATCGGAAATTGGCAATCGACAATTGGAAATTGTAGGAGGGTTGCGTGAGAAAAAGCTTTTTTGCCCCGGGGATTCTCTTCCTTATTTTCGCCTTAACAGTTCCCGCATTCATTCTCGGCCAGCAGAGCAGGTCAGCCAGGCGGGCAACACCGCCAGAGCGAACTGCGACTACCAGTCCTGCACCAGGTAAGGGTGTGGTGACAAGTCCGATGATCAGAAGCGATCTGTCGGAAGCTTTGAGCGTGATTCAGGCCAATCACATCGACGGCAAAAAGCTCAACTACAACGATATCTTCAAATCTTCGATCAGCAGTATGTTGAGTGTGCTCGATCCCCACTCGACTTACTTCGACCCAGCCGAATATGCGTCCTTCCGCACCGAACAACGTTCGGAATACTTCGGCATCGGCGCCACCATCGAAGATCTTCGCGAAGGCACTGACGTCAATACGTACATTCGCGCCACCTTCCCGGAATCGCCCGCACATCGCGCCGGACTACGGTACGGCGATCGCATTACCGCGGTCGATGGGCAGTCGATGGCCGGCAAGACTTATCCGGAAGTGCGAAAGTTTCTTTTGGGCGCGCGCGGAACCACGGTGAAAGTCACCGTCGAGCATCCGGCAACTCGTCAACAGGAAACAGTAAACATCGTGCGCGATGCTGTGTCGCTGCCTTCGATCGCCCAGGCTTACATGCTTCGTCAGGGTGTCGGCTATGTGGCAATGACCGGCGGTTTCAATCTGACAACCGACGACGAGTTTGGCGACGCGCTGAGAACGCTGCACAGCAAGGGTATGAACATGCTGGTGCTCGATCTGCGCGGCAATCGTGGCGGCCTGCTGATTCAGGCAGTGCGCGTCGCAAACAGGTTTCTCCAGCGCGGACAGATGATCGTCACGCAGAAAGGCCGCTTCCGCGACAGTTCGCAGGTTTATCCGGCGATGAATGAGAACCCGGACGGCGTGCCGCTGGTCGTGCTCGTTAATGGCGAGACGGCTTCCGCCGCGGAGATCGTCGCGGGCGCGCTTCAGGATCACGATCGCGCGCTAATCGTTGGTGAGACGACTTTCGGTAAAGGTCTCGTGCAATTTCCGTTTCAACTGGACTACGAATCAGCACTCCTGCTGACGATCGCCAAGTACTACACGCCGTCGGGCCGCCTGATTCAGCGCGACTATTCCAACGGTGGAAATTACGACTACTACTTCCGTGGCGGTCTCGCAGCCGACAAGACCGCTCAGACAACGACGCCGACCGGTCCCGAAAGTCACACGGACATGGGCCGCGCGGTTTATGGCGGTGGCGGTATCGCGCCGGATGAAACCGTGAAGCCGGGCCTGATTAGCGCTGGCGAGCGTCATCTGCGCGACGTTCTGTTTGCCTTTTCACTCGAACTCACGGCTGGAAGAGTTCCGGCGTTCAGCCAGTACAAGGTTCAGCAAGCGATTGAGTTCGATCACGATCTCGTGGATGAGGATTATCCGGTTACTGACGCGCTCTTCCGCGAGCTGAAAGCGTTTGCCGCGAAGAAACCGATCTTCAAAGTGACGCCGGATCAACTGGACAAATCGCGTTCGTTTGCGGAAAGACAGTTGCGCTACAACATACTGTCGGCCGCCTATGGTTTCCGCACGGCCACGCAGGTTTTCAACGACGCCGATCCGCAGATCGCGAAGGCCGTTGATGCGATGCCACGCGCTCGCGAACTCGCGTTGGCTGCGAGCCGCGCGCGTGCCCGCGGGTAAGTGCTGATCATAGTTAATAACGTCGCGGCTAAGGCGCGACAATCCTGGCCGAAGATTAAAACTCAACTCGACGCTGCGGGCGTCGATTACAAAGTCCACCATACCAATCAAAAGGGCGACGCTACGGTTCAAACGAGCGTCGCCCTTAAATCCGGGACGCAACTCATTGTTGTTGTCGGGGGCGATGGTACGTTGAGCGAAGCCGCGCAAGGCTTTTTTGAGTTCAACGACGATCTGGAAGTTCCGGCTGCTGCGATTAATCCGGAAGCGACGCTGGCGGTGTTGCCCGCCGGTACCGGAGACGACTTTGCGCGGGGATTGCGGCGCAAGCGAGCGCCACTGCAAGACTGGATTGATACGCTGCTAGCTTACAGTCGTGGTGAGGTAAGGCCGCGGCAGATCGATGTGCTCTACGGACGTTGTGATGGTTTGCAGACGCCGTTCATCTGTTTGAATGCGTCGACGATGGGGATTGGCGGTGAGACTGCCAGTCGCGTAGCTGCGCAGGGCGGTTTTATGCGGCGGTTCTCGGGTGAGTTTCGCTTTGTTTTTGCGGCCGTAGGCGCGTTGGCCGCGTGGCGTGAACGGCGCGTTCGCGTCACGGTCGACGATCGCTTGGTGGCTGATAGACCGATGAATCTCGTCGGCGTGGCCAACGGTCTCTACGCCGGTGGTGGAATGATGTTTTCGACCGAGGCGCGCATTGACGACGGCAAGCTCGACGTGGTCACCGCTTCGGGGTTGAATCGTAAGAACGTCGTGACCGAGCTTTCTCGCATACACACGGGCGGCCACCTGAACAATCCGAAGGTCTCGCTAACGCAGGGCGCACGCGCGCGGATCGAGACGTTGCTGCTTCAGGATGCGATGTTGTTGGAGGCTGATGGAAACCTCAGAGGCGTGACGCCAGTTGAGTTTCAAGTAATGCCGGGCGCCTTACGATTCCTGATTTAGCCACAGACAAACACGGACAACACGGACTGTTTACTCATTTACAGCGTCCGTGTTCGTTCGTGTTTGTCTGTGGCTAATTTTCCATGGCGGCGATTTTTGCAAGGCGGCGGCGATGGCGTTCTTCACCTGTAAATCTCGCTGCGACAAACGAACGCACTATATCAAGTGCCAGCTCGACTCCTGTCACGCGCGCGCCGAGACACAGCACGTTACAATCGTCGTGTTCGCGCGACTGGTGCGCGGAGTACGTATCACCGCAGAGTCCCGCGCGGATCCCGCGCAATTTGTTCGCCGCCACCGCCGCACCGACACCGCTGCCACAGATCAAAATTCCAATCTCCACAGCGCCGTTTTGCACGGCCTCGGCAACCTGTTTTGCGTAATCCGGATAATCGTCAGGAACGGAGCCATCGTGCGTGCCGAAATCGGTGATCTCGTGTCCCGCCTGCCGCAGTTCTTCAATCACCCGCTCGTTAAGCGGATACCCACCATGATCTGCTCCAACTGCAATTCGCATATTACAAAAGCTCGCGAGCGTGTTTCAGCACGTTCTCAATATTGAATCCCAATTCCCGCAACGCAACTTCACCCGGTGCCGATCCACCAAATCGATTCAAGCAGATCATCGCGCCGCTCGGGCCAACGTACCGATCCCATCCCTGGCAAACTCCTGCTTCAATCGAGAGCCGTGCGGTTACACTCGGCGGCAAAACCTCGTCGCGATACTCTTTCGACTGCTCTTCAAACAACTCCCAACACGGCAACGATACGACGCGCGTTGGCGAACCTTCCATTTGCAACGTCTCACGCGCTTCCAGCGCGAGCGAGACTTCCGAACCGGTCGCGATCAAAATCAGTTTTGGCTCAGTGACATCGCCGTCGGCAGTTTCCGCTTCCGCCAGCACGTATCCACCGCGACGCAAACCATCTGCCGATGCAAACCGCTGACGATCGATCACCGCCACCTTCTGACGCGTCAGCGCCAACGCGGTCGGTGCTTGCCGCCGCAAGATCGCGATGCGCCACGCTTCGCTCACTTCCGCTGGATCCGCGGGACGAATCACAAACAGATGCGGAATCGTGCGCAACGCCGCGAGATGTTCGACTGATTGATGCGTTGGACCATCTTCGCCAAGCCCGATCGAGTCGTGCGTGAAGACGTAGACGACCTGCACTTCCGACAGCGCCGCCAAACGAATCGCCGGTCGCATGTAATCCGAGAACGTCAGAAACGTTCCGCCAAACGGAATCAGACCGCCGTTCAACGACATTCCCGTCAACGCAGAACCCATCGCATGTTCGCGCACGCCGAAATGCAGAATGCGGCCGTCGTAAGCGCCGGCCTCGAAACTGTGACTGTCCTTGATGTCGGTGTTGTTTGAAACGCCGAGGTCCGCCGAGCCGCCGATCAACTGCGGCAACACGGGCGCGAGCGCGTTGATAACTTCGCCGCTCGCCACGCGCGTCGCGATTTCTTTCGTGTTTTCAAACTTCGGTAAGTGATCTTCCCAACCCGCAGGCAATTCCGGGCTCATCGTCGTGCGCCAAAGTTTCGCTTCCTCAGGATGCGTCTGTTCGTAACGTTCAACCAACGCGTTCCATTCGGATTCCAACTGCTCGCCGCGCGCGACTGCTTCACGGTAATGCGCCAGCGCCTCATCGGGAATGTAGAACTGTTTATCTTCCGGCCACTTCAGATGCCGTTTCGCTTCACGCACTGCGTCTTCGCCCGGCGGATCGCTGTGCGCCTTGCGCGTGCCCTGCGTCGGCATGCCGTAGCCGATCACCGTTTTGACTGCGATCAGGCTAGGACGATTGTCCGCTTGTGCCGCGCGTATAGCTGCTTCAATTTCGCTGAGATTGTTGCCGTCGGGGACCGTGATCGTGTGCCAACCGTAAGCGTCGAAACGTTCGGTGACTCTTTCGCTGAAAGCGAGATTGGTGAAACCCTCGATCGTGACGTTGTTGTCGTCGTAGAGATAGATCAGCTTGCCGAGCTTCAGATGGCCCGCGAGTGACGCTGCTTCCGATGCGACGCCTTCCATCAAATCGCCGTCGGAGACAATCGCATAAACGTAATGATCTATTAGCGGAAAACCATCTTTGTTGAAACGCGCGCCGAGGTGAGCGGCGCCCATCGCCATGCCGACGCCATTTGCGAACCCCTGGCCCAATGGACCAGTGGTGATCTCCACGCCCGGCGTCAATCCGTACTCCGGATGACCCGGCGTCTTCGAACCCCACTGCCGAAAGTTCTTCAACTCCTCGAGCGGCAGATCGTAGCCGGTCAAGTGCAGCAACGAGTAGATCAACATCGAACCGTGACCGGCGGAAAGTAAGAACCGATCGCGATTGTCCCACTTCGGGTTCTTCGGGTTGTGACGCAGAAACCGCGTCCAGAGAACGTAAGCCATCGTCGCGGCGCCCAGTGGCAATCCCGGATGGCCCGACTTGGCTTTCTGAACAGCGTCGAGCGTCAACGCGCGAATGGTGTTGATGCAGAGTTGATCGAGTTCGGGGTTGGTGTTGGAGTTTTCTTTCGGCAAAGGTGCGCTCATTAGTTACGGTGTCCTGGTTAGTTTCGAGATTGCTCTGTGTCTCTGCGTCTCTGTGGTTTGTTAAGAACCACCGAGGCACAGAGACACGGAGTTTCAAGCTTCAAACAATCGTTCGTACAACTCCTGCTGCCGTGCGAGACCCTCGCGATAGCGCGCGTGACGCTGCATGTCGGGTTCGAAAACCTCGTCGATTGAAACCGGAACTGCATCGAGGTTTACTATTTTGCCCACCGCTTCCAGCGCAAGCAAGGCAGCCCCGCGGATCGAGGCTTCCGGCGTGCCGCCAAACATCACCGGGCGGCCTAAAACATCAGCAATTATCTGCAGCCAGACGGGCGACGAGCGCAACGCGTTGCCCGTGGCGACGATCTTTGCGCCGAGGGCGATCTCGTCGAGTGCTTCTGAGATCAGTGCGAAACGATAAGCAATGGATTCGAGTGCGGCGCGAATGATTTCGGCCGTGGTTGTTTGTTGGCGCAAGCCGAAGATACCGCCGCGCGCTTCGGTGGACCAGCCGGTGCTGCGTTCGCCTGACCAGAATGGGAGGATTGTTAGACCATGTGCGTCGGGTTCGAGTGCAGCGAGTTGTTGGTGCAGATCGGTTCCTGTGTTCAGTGATTGGACCATCCACTGCAACAACCCGCCACCGTCGGACAGTGCGCCGCCCACAACGACACGCTCGCGAGAAGCGCGGTAACTCCAAAGTGAAGGTGGTAATTTTGCCGGTGGTTTGCCGGCATACGAAACGCGCATCGCACCGGAAGTACCGATCATCAACGCGATGTTCTCTTTCGTGGTGCAACCACCGCCGATGTTATTGGCCGCGCCGTCGCCGGTAACGAAGAGTTCTTTATCCGTGACGATCTGTGGAAAGAGATTTTTAGAAACTCCAAGCGCTTCGACAAGATCAAAATACCAATCGCACGCCCGCTGATCGAAGAGCCCCGTAGCGGAAGCCATCGAAACACTCGCCGCCGTTTTCCCAAACAACCGCAAACACAAGT
>Ga0209216_1000231_pt1 | contig 10906 bp, 5 predicted proteins | sample TexAe_OM2H0_O2_FD_187940 | JGI IMG/M metagenome (GOLD analysis project Ga0209216, IMG submission 187940) | Forest soil microbial communities from Davy Crockett National Forest, Groveton, Texas, USA - Texas A ecozone_OM2H0_O2 (SPAdes) (version 2) | ecosystem: Environmental > Terrestrial > Soil >... | reverse complement strand
CTAAACTCCCATAGCCTAACGAAACGGAAAGAGCCATCATGCGCCGCGAATCAATAGAAGTGGAGACAAAGACAATGCTCAAGCGAATCCTGTTTTTTGCTTACGGAACTTTCAGTTACCTGATCTTCCTCGGAACGTTTCTGTACGCTATTGGATTCATCGGCAACTTCGGCGTGCCGAGTACGCTCGACGGCGCCGCGACCGGGCCGTTCCTGATCAGTTTCGCGATCGATGCCAGCTTGCTGACACTCTTCGCCGTGCAACACAGCGTCATGGCGCGCAAGTGGTTCAAGGACTGGTGGACCAGGATCGTGCCGAAACCGATCGAACGTTCGACTTACGTTCTGTTCTCGAGTGTCGCGCTCATCTTGTTGTTTACTTTGTGGCGGCCGTTGGGCGGTGTGATCTGGTCGATTGAAGATCCCACGGGCCGGTTCGTTCTGCGTGCTTTGTTCGCTTTTGGGTGGGGACTGGTGCTGGTTTCTACGTTCCTGATCAACCACTTCGATCTGTTTGGAATGCGACAGGTGTGGCGCTACTTGCGGAATCAACCTGAAGGCGGGATGAGTTTCGTCACGCCGGGGCCATACCGACTTGTGCGACACCCGCTTTACGTTGGCTGGCTCTTCGCGTTTTGGATGACGCCGTTGATGACCTCAGCGCATCTGCTCTTTTCAATCGCCACGACGGCTTACATTCTGATAGCGATTCAATTAGAAGAACGCGACTTGGTTCGCGAGCACGGCGAAACGTACGAAGAGTATCGACGCTCCGTGCCGATGCTTTTCCCGTCGTTGCGCAAACGTGAATCGAAACACGCGGTCAGGATACCGACGTAAGACGTATCAATCCCACTGCTTTGCTTCAGCGGGAGGGGCCATTTCCTTAAAGGTATGATCGTTGAGGTCGATCAGCCACGTTTTCGTTTTCGAACAGTCCGCCGCCACCCCAGCAATGCGTTTGTTCCCGCACCCGAACCGGGCGCAGTGTTGTTCGCGAATCCCGCGGACAAGATGATCTATTACTACAGCGAAGGCATGGCGGCGCCGATGGCAACTTCCAAAGCTATCGCAAGGTGCCACGCGCGGTGAAGATCGTCGATCGCAGTCTGCGCGAAGAAACCACCGGCGTTTATACAACCACGGCCCGTTTGCCGAAGCATGGCACTTACAACGTGTCGCTATTGCTCGACTCGCCCGGCGTCTACGAAGCGACGGTAAACGTGCCCGAAGCTGGGGTTTATCTGGTTTTCGTCGAGAGTCCTTCGCTGCGAGTTCGGTACCGCCAACTTCCATATCTGACCCTCACGCGCGCCACAAAGAGGCACAAAAAGCAGAAGGGAATTGGTGAACCCGTCTGGCCTTTTGTGCCTTCTTGAGGCATTTTCTCGACACAAAACCTCCACATTTAGCTCGTTGAAAACGATGTTTATCCTCTGCTAGACTTCTTTCCCCCCGACAAACGCCCCGAGCCTCAGCACAGTTTTCACGGAGTACCCAGGAATGAAGCGTTTTCTAATCCCGATGCTATGGAGTGGTTTCGCCACACTCCTACTTTTGATGTTGTTTATTCCTGAAAACAGGACCGAGGCGCAGACGAGCATTCCATTCGATGGCCATATCGTTCTTAACGTCCCGCTGGACCGCAAGATCTCCAAAGACATTCTCAAGAGAGTCAACGCCGGCCACGGAGCCGATCTGATTCGTGTCATCATTGAACCGGCTACCGAGCCGGAGTTATCACTCGATTCGACACTCGAATTCACCGGCAGCAACATTCGCAAGCTCAAGAGTTTTCGCACGCGCATCATCACGCTGCCCGCACTAGCAGCGGTTAATCTCGCTTCGCGTTCGGACGTGGCTTACGTCTCATTGAACCGCGATGTCCAGCCGATGGGCCATCTGTCATCGACGACCGGCGCAGATCAAGTCAGAACGACTCCCAATCCGGCGAGCACTTCACTCGACGGCACCGGTATCGGCATCGCCATTCTCGATTCGGGAATCGACACCGACCATCGCTCGTTTCTAAATCGTTCGAGCGCTATGCGCGTGGTTTACAGCGAAGATTTCACCGGCGAAGGACGCACTGACGATCCATACGGACACGGAACACACGTCGCCGCGCTCGCTGCTGGCAACGGCCGTATCTCCAACGCGAAATACGTCGGCATCGCTCCAAACGCAAACCTGATCAACCTGCGCGTCCTCAATTCACAAGGACTCGGCACCACGGGAACAGTGCTGCGCGCGCTCGATTGGGTCGCCGATAATCACATCGCTTACAACATTCGCGTCGTGAACATGAGTCTCGGTATGTTGGCTGTCGATTCGTATCGCAACGATCCGATCTGCCGCGCTGTGCGCCGCCTGGTTGACGCTGGCGTGGTTGTTTTTGCGGCGGCGGGAAACAACGGCAAAGACACCGATGGAAACAAGCTCTACGGTCACATTCATTCGCCCGGCAACGAACCGTCGGCGATAACCGTCGGCGCTACAAACACGTTTGGCACCGACGCACGCGATGACGACAGCGTTGCTTCGTTCAGCTCGCGTGGTCCAACGCGAAGTTTCATTACTGACGACGACGGCGTGAACCACTACGACAACATCATCAAGCCTGACATCGTCGCACCCGGCAACAAGTTGATCGAAGCCGAAGCCGTCGACAATTATCTGGTGACGCATACGCCGTCGCTTGACGCGGGCGTCAGCGGATCCGATCAGCGCAAGATGATGTACTTGAGCGGCACTTCGATGGCGACGCCAGTCGCGGCGGGCGCAGCGGCGTTGATGCTGCAAGCAAATCCGAATCTGACGCCGAATCTCGTTAAGGCGTTATTAATGTACAGCGCACAGCCTTTGGCCGGTTACAATATGCTCGAGCAGGGCGCCGGGCAGCTCAACATCGCGGGCGCCGTACAACTTGCGGAGTTGGTTCGCAGTGATTTGAGCTCGGCAACTGTCGGTGCGCCGTTGTTGACTGTTGAAACTCCACCGGCTCCTGAAAGTACGGTAGCGAACAAAACTTTCTCGTGGTCGCGTGGCATAGTGCTCAATCACACCTACGCCATTGGCGAAGACCTGATCACGCGCTACCAACTCGTCTATGCGCCCGGCAATCTGCTCGGCAGCGGCGTCGTCACCGGTGATGGCGTATTGACGCTCGATCCGTCGTTCTTCTCCGATGGTGTAGTTACGGGCGATCAGATCCTTACGAGTTATGGCGTGGTAACGGGAGATGGCGCGACCTTCCTTGCCGTCAATCTACTGTTTCAGAATCTCTTGACCGAAGCTAGCTGGTTGAGCGATGGTGTAGTAACTGGCGATGGTGTTGTCACCGGGGATGGCGTTGTTACGGGAGATATTGCCACTGCGCAATCAGCAATGCTTAACGGCGAAAGCGGTTCACCTATGCCAGTAACGTTGGATAGTGGCACTGACTGTCTGGACTATTAAACTTATCCACAAGCTTTACACTGACTGCACAGATCCCAAATCTGTGTGTAAGCGGTTGTATTCTGCAGTTATGAGGTAGCACCGATGAGCGCTGCAGAAGTAAATGTAAATCGACTTCACTTCGCACAAATTTATGCGTGGTCGCTCATGAGTACGGGAGTAGCGGCCGCGCTTGTCTCGATCTACAACTTGCCTTTCCACACTTTGGATGCCCGTTTTTTCTTCCTCTGTTTGATGGTGATTGCGAGTTCGTTCATCGCAGTCCGGATACCGCGCGTCAGCGGGCGAATTACAGTTGCCGATACCTTTGTGTTTCTCGGCATGCTTATGTACGGCGGCGCTGCCGCGGTTCTGCTGTCTGCCCTCGAAGGCTTCGCGGTGACGATGATTATCAGCAAAAAGCCACGGGTATTCCTGTTGAACTCGGCGATTCTCGCCACGAGCACGTTTTTTACGTCAACTGCTTTGAATCTGATCTTTGGTCCACCAGAAAGTCTCATAGCCAACGATTTCTCGGAAAAGTTCCTTTACGCGATCTGCGTGATGGGGTTCGTGCAGTACATCGGCAACACGATGCTGATTGCAATCGAGAAGGCGGGCAAGATTAAAGAGTCTGTCTGGAATACCTGGCGCACTTATTACTTATGGACTTCGGTCACCTATTTCGCGGGTGCGTCCGCCGCCGGCATCATCGCCATTCTCATTAAGTCGTACAGCTTCTATGCCGTCGTCGCAACCCTGCCGATCATCCTCATCATCTGCTTCACGTACCAAACGTATCTCAAGAACATCGAAAACTCAGTCGCCCAAACAGACGCCGCGCGGCTGCACGTGCAGGAACTTTCGGGCTACATCAGCGAGTTGCAACGTTCCGAAGAAGCTCGCGGACAACTGTTGTTGCGGGCCGAACGCGCGCGCGCTGAGGCAGAGGCTGCCAATCGAATCAAGGACGAGTTTCTGGCGACACTTTCCCACGAATTGCGTACGCCGCTGACTTCGTTGCTCGGTTGGTCCAGTGTGTTGCGCGAATCTCGTCGCGACGAAAAAGTGCTGGCCCAGGGACTCGACGCGATCGATCGCAACGCACGCGTTCAAGCGCAACTCATCGACGACCTGCTCGACGTGTCGCGTATCGTTTCCGGCAAGCTGAATCTCGACGTGCGTCCGCTCGACGTTTGTTCCGTCACGCGCGCGGCGATCGCGGTCGTGCAACCGGCTGCCGACGCGAAAGGGATTACGTTGGACTACTGGGCGCAACCAACGCTCGGCGCGATCTCCGCCGACTCCGCGCGTCTTCAGCAGATCATCTGGAATTTGTTATCAAACGCTGTGAAGTTCACGCCGCACGGCGGCCGCATAAATGTGCGTGTTCTGCGCGATGGCTCGAACGTTAAAGTCACGGTGAGCGACACTGGCCAGGGTATCGATCCGGAGTTTCTGCCGCGCGTGTTCGATCGTTTTCGTCAGGCTGACAGTTCAACCACGCGCAGCTTTGGCGGTCTTGGTTTGGGACTCGCGATCGTTCGGCATCTGGTTGAACTTCACGGCGGTACGGTTTCCGCTGAAAGTGACGGCGTCGGCAAAGGCGCGACTTTCTCCGCTTCGTTCCCGTTGCTTACGGATCGCACTGAGCCGATCGCCATGATGCACAGTGGTGAGATTCACGCAACTGAATTTCGCTCGCTCGACGGTTTGCGAGTTTTGCTTGTTGACGACGAAAGGGAAACGCGCGAGATCATCAGCACCGTTGTCGAGCGCACCGGCGCGGAGGTCAAAAGCTGCACCTCGGCGCGCGAGGCGCTCACCGCGTTGGTTGAATGGCGCCCGCACATCATTCTGAGCGACATCGGCATGCCCGATGAAGACGGCTACAGTTTCATCGGCCGCGTCAGATCGCTCGCGGATAACGATGGTGGCAACACGCCCGCCGCCGCCCTGACTGCTTACGCACGCGAGGAAGATCGCAAACAAGCTCTTGCCGCTGGCTATCAAATGCACATCGCCAAACCGATCGCCGCCGCCCAACTCGTCATCATGATCGCCAAACTGGCCGGCCGCGAAAACTAGACCACCAGGCTCAGAAAAACCAGTACTCACTCGCTGGTAGATCCTTTACGTGAGGAGTAGAATCCTCACGCCCTCTCTCAATCAATTCCTCCCGATCCAGCCGTGGCTGAAACGAGCCCAGCGCGCAAGCCTTAATGCATTCGGCCTTCTTTCACACCGGAGGTATCCATGGCTAAAGGCGACTACAAAATATTCGACAACGTTCATTTTCAATCCGTCACCGCACCACCGCGCCGTTACGGCGTCATGTTTAATCCCAGTTCTTCACGTTCGCGATTGCGCATCAGAGACTCCGGCAAGCGTTATGGGGTTCGACTCCGTCCGGACGGCAAGGTCGAATACAGTACCGACGGCGAGGTGACCTGGAAACTCATCACTCCACTGAAGGACATCTGTACCGACCTACCGTTTCCGGCATTTATCTCGCACGAAAAACGGCGCATCGGCGACGAACTCACAAACATCGTTTTCGACCAGATCGCCGTTGGACGCGGACGCATCATCGGCAAAGAAGCCGGCACCGATCGACTATTTCACCTCTACATAGACGAACTCTTTCGCTCGCCGATAGTCGCATGCAATCCCGGCGAGAACCCCCGGCAACCACCGTTGCCGACCGACAACTACGACGACGTCCATGACGCAAACGATTTCAAAGACATCCCTATTCCGCCGTTCAATATGAAAGTCGATCCGGAGTACTTCACCACGGATCCGCCCACAGTCGTTGTTCCTCAGGAGGGAACGCGAAAATACAATAACCACCCCGCCAGTCTACGCCTGCCCGTTTTCAACGAATTGATCGACACGGACTTCTCTGACGTGATGCTGGTGCTCGAGCGCGCGCGTACGTGGTACCTCAAAGACACTCGTTCACAACTCGCGATCGTCTCGCAGGACGATCTCGGTTTCAGCGATCAGGATCTTGAAGACGTTTTCACGGTGGAGGCCATCGTCAGCATCCTCGAATCCGTTAAGAAGGCGGCCGGAGAACAGAGCGACAGTTGGTTCGCGAACCTGATCCTGGATCGGCTGTTAGACCCGAACCAGATTGGCGCCGACTGGGCCGGAAAAATCCAGACACAAGGCTCAGGAATAATGGTCTTCGCAGCGTATGCCGCACTTGGATTCCTTCTCTATACCCTCGGAAAATCAGGAGCAATCAACACCGAGAAGGGCGGAAAGATTCTGATCGCGCCCAAGAAGCTGCTGGATTACATCGCCAACCCACCGGATATAAAGCCGAAAGCAAAGGCCCACCTGGACGAGGCACTCGCGAAACTAATGGACCTCGTCTCGCAGCTCATGCTGCGTTCACGCCGGGCCAACCTGCAGCGATACGGCGCTCGGCCCGATGTTAATCGTCCGAATGAATTGCCGGCGGAGTGGACACTCGAAGATCGAATGCCGACGCCAAATCAGCCTCCTTCGTGGATGCCTGTTCACGTTCGAACCACCTATATGCGTCGAAAGAAAGCCGGCGTCGGAGCATGGAAGAGGGTCTACAAGGAATCTGATTCTTTTCATCTGGTCTGGTTGGCGGCCAATGCGGACGGCAGGCTGATGTTGTTTGGCGCAGGGGGAGGCGATCGACTCTTTCGCACGATGCAAAAGAAGCCAAACGGCGAATGGGATGGCGAATGGTTGCCGTTCAAAGATGGCGACACTGTTAAGAAGCTGGCCCACACGCGCAACATTGATGGCCGGCTCGAAGTTATCAGAATTGCGAGCGACAACCGCATTTTCCATGCGACACAGTTCTCGCCTAATAGCAAAGTATTCAACACCTGGCAGGAGCTTTACTCGTCAACAGACAAGCGGGTCTCAATCGCGGTCGAGGCAAATCTCGACGGACGGTTGGAGGCTTTCGCAGTTGGTGAAGACGGACTCGTTTGGCGCACCCAACAAACGCTTAAAGGAACGTGGTCCAGGAAATGGGTCCCGGCCTTTAGCGCCGCGGACAAGTTGACCCAAGTGTGGATGGCGCGGAATGGGAATGGAGTGCTCGAAGCCGTCGGCGTTGCTAAAAACGACACGATCTGGCACACGAAGCAAACGTCGGCCGGTGGACCCTGGGAAGGCGGCTGGAGTGAACTCTATTCTGACGCCGATAACCTGCATACGCTGAACATCGGCCGCAACGCTGATGGAACCCTGGAAGTTATCGGCGTTAACTCCAATGGAACTATCTGGCGCACCGGGCAGGATTCACCGGGCAATTGGAGTGGCAAGTGGCAGCAACTCTTCCAACCTGACGACACGCTCAAAGAGCTGTGGGTTACGACCAATGCGCAAGGCTGGTTAGAGATTGTCGGTGTCGCATCCGACAAGACTGTTTGGCATGCGTGGCAAGACACTTCGAATGGCGATTTCACTAGCGGCTGGCACCAAATTGAGACGATCGAGGGCCGCGAGACTTTGGCAATCGGTCCAAACGCCGATGGTTCGATCGAAATAATTGGCGTTCAACCAAGTGATTTTTTCACGGACCACGTTTGGCGCATGCGCATTCAGGCGGAAAAACGTTTTGCGATTCAGTATTCCAAAGTGCTGGATATCGGCATCGGCTCGAGTCACTGGAATGAGAACTGGCAAACACATTTCGGTGGCGAAATCCACTCGTTGCTGGCGCCACGGCCGTTGTTTCAAGGTGAGCGCTATAGCTTGACGCAATATCGTTTTCTCAATGGACCAGTCATCGATGGCGATGCGTTCAACGACGGCACCACTAATTTCTACATGATGGTCAAGCTGGGACCGCCGGGGCTTCCTGATGCTGGTGGGATGGTCCAGCGTTACGCGATCCTCTGGTTCGACGAACAGACCTACTTCACGCAACGCTATCGCCTGCTGCATCCGACCGACGACACCCTCGGCGATCTTTTTTCGCTACCGCACTACCTCCGGGACAATCCAAACTGGTACGACTTTCATCTCGCGAAATACTGGTGTCCGTTTCGTGCCGATTTGATCAACGACAACAGCCGCATGGCTCTACGCCGAAACGTAATCGCCGTGACGGGACTCAACCCAACAACGCAGCAATGGGAGATCTACACGATCGTCTTCAATTACGGACTCTGCGATCACAGTTGGCGTTGGCGTCTCTTTCCTCAAGCACTGCAACGGCTGGTCGATGCCGGGAGCGCCCAGGATCAAAACCCGCAGCTTCCACCCGACGTCATTAATGGTCCGGCAAACGCTTACGTCGTAGTGAACACGATCGATCTACGTGACGATACGTTCTTGCACGTGCGCGGCTCGCTGAGGAATCCCGTGACTAACACTCTGCGCGTCGGTCGCTGGCTTCAACGTTACCTGCCTGCGGATTGCCGCAACGTGCCCGAACGACACGCGCTGACGGGCCAGAAACCCGCAGCCAGCTTCGATCACAAGTGGGATTTTGTCTCGGAGGCGGCATACAAGCGTGCCGATCGGTTTTATCAGTTCGGCGTTTATGAGGATCTGATCGATTCACGGGGCCAGTATTACAAAGTCGAGTTGTTGCCGAGCCCGGGAGGCACGCCGGTCTTCGCAGACGTTGGCGGCCGCGTGTGGAGGAGCGACAAATCCGTATTCGACGGTGGAGATCGATTGCGGATGAACACCATCAACTTCAACTGGAGTGTGGAAAAGTCGAACGGAGCCATCGTCAAACGAATGAGTTCGGACGAGCCTGATGACCCTGAGCTGCTGGTGCACGACTTTCGCGAACGGCCGAGCATTTCGATGTACGAACCGGCCGCGCGCTTTCGCATCCTCGAGCGAAAGCCGCTGGGCCTGATTGCCGTTTTCTACGATAAGCGCGACGACGAACTTCAGGCGGCCAGCAATCTGCCGCAGCCTACTACGCTCCGCCACGATCTCATCGAAAACGATATTCCCAATGCGTGGAGGACCGACGACGGCGAACCGATTCCCCCGACCGGAACTGACCCGAATTTCTTCAATGTTCGGGTCTTGTTCAAGTCGAACCAGCGCGTCGAACAACCGCCTAACGTCCGCAAGGCACAAATTCTTATAGACAACGCTCCGGGCTTGCGCCGGCTGCACGTCTCGTTTTGGACACCACAAACCGAACAAGAGGTTTGCGTCAATATCTGGAAAGTGAGTCTGGCGGCTATCGATCAGAACGGCGTAGTGTTTACGATTTTTAGCAAGGAACGTTTTGGGAATTTCGTCCGCCGCGCGCAGCCCGATGCGCCGGTTCCATCCGACTTCACCGGAGATTTGGGGGACGCGTGGCGCTATGATTTCGCTTTCGACTTCGCGCGGGAGGTGGAGACTGACGTCCGGCGCGTCTGCACGCCGGATGGTCACATTGAATTTGGGACGAGTCTCTGGTTCGAAGACATTGTCGGGCATCGCGCTCTGGCGGACGACCTGATTTTTGGAGTGACAACTTTGGTCTGATTTGTGGTAAGAAGTACGCCATGAAGACCACACCTGTCGGAATTGGAATTGTCGGGGCGGGGTTTGCGCGGACTACGCAGATTCCGGGTTTTCGTGATTGCATGGGCGCGAAGGTGGTCGCGATTGCGAGCCGCCATCGCGAGCGCGCCGCCGAAGTCGCAAACGAGTTTGGCATCGACCACGTCGCGGCCGATTGGCAGGAGTTGGTTGAACGCAACGACGTCGATCTGGTCAGCATCGTAACCCCACCTTCCACGCATTTGGAGATCACGCTCGCGGCGCTGGAGCAGCGCAAAGCCGTGTTGTGTGAAAAACCGATGGCTTTGAATGCTGATGAAGCCTTGCGTATGGTGGAAAAGGCGCGCTCTGCAAACGTGCTCGCGTTGGTCGATCACGAGTTGCGGTTTCTGAACAGCCGCCGCACGATGCGCGGCATGTTGCAAACAGGAGCGATCGGATCTGTACGTCACTGCAACTACGTTTTTCGTTCCGACTATCGCGGTCTCGCCGATCGTGGTTGGGACTGGTGGTCCGACGCGAAAATGGGCGGCGGTACACTCGGCGCGATCGGTTCTCACGTGATCGATTCCTTCCGCTGGATGTTGAGCACCGAAGTCAGCCGCACGCTCGGCATGCTCACCACCCACATCAAAGAACGGCCGGACAAAGGCTCGGGCGGCATGCGTGCGGTGACCACTGACGACGAAGCGAAACTGCTGTTTCATTTCGCGGATGGACCACACACGTCGGGCGCGACCGGAGCGGCTGCGCTTTCAGTTGTCGAATCCGGGAAGTATGAGAATCGTCTCGAGGTCTACGGAACGAAGGGAGCGTTGATGGTCGAGGAGACCGGCGAGTTGTGGCTCTCGCCTGCGGGGTCGGGCACGTGGCGGCCAGTACAGGTCGATCAGGATCACATGGCGCAGGGAATGCGCGAGAGTAGTTGGTCGCGTGGATTCACAGCGTTC
>Ga0209216_1000230_pt1 | contig 10917 bp, 6 predicted proteins | sample TexAe_OM2H0_O2_FD_187940 | JGI IMG/M metagenome (GOLD analysis project Ga0209216, IMG submission 187940) | Forest soil microbial communities from Davy Crockett National Forest, Groveton, Texas, USA - Texas A ecozone_OM2H0_O2 (SPAdes) (version 2) | ecosystem: Environmental > Terrestrial > Soil >... | reverse complement strand
CCACCGCGGTTCCTCGATGACCGGACCGAGCATCGGGAATTTCGGCTTGGCGTTCACGTCGAAGATGCCCCAGAAGCCGCCGACGGTCCCCTCGAGATCACGCTTCCAGGGTTGGTCGAATGCCTCGATCACGTTGTAGGGCATGTCGACGGTCGCGGCGTAATTGAGGAACTCGCGCATGTAGCGGGCTTCGTTCACCAGGCTCGCGCTGGCATCGCGCCGCGTGCGGCCCTGGCTGGGCCAACCGGTCTCGCCGATCATCACCTGCTTGCCGGGGAACTCCGCCTTCATCTTCTGGTAGACATCGGCCACATGCTGCACGGCCTTCTCCGGCGCGACCGGCTCGTCTTCCCAGTAAGGCAGGATGTGGATCGTGACGTAGTCCGTGGCCTTGGCCAGCGCGGGATGCTTCTGCCAGAACTCCCACACGTCCGCATAGGTGACAGGAACATCCGTGGCCGCGTTCACGCGCTCGATGTACGAGGCCAGCGCTTTCTCGGACAACTCGCCGCGCAGCAGCACCTCATTGCCCACAACGATGCCGCGCAGGTTGGCGCGATCGCGCCTGGCCGCCTCGATGCCCAGCTTCAGTTCCTGCTCGTTTTCGGCCGGATCGCGTCCAAGCCAGATGCCCATCAGCACCTTCATGCCGTAGCGGCCGGCGATGTCCGGCACCGCAGCCAGTCCCTGGTTCAGGGAGTACGTGCGTACGCAATCGAAGCGCGTCGACAAGGCCTTCAGGTCGGCTTCGATGCGCTCCGGCGGAATGAAGGCATGCTTGTCGAAGGGCGTTTCACCCTCCAGCCGGAACGGCGCGTAGGACACGCAGGCGATGCGCGTGCTGGGCGAATCCGGCAGGACCACCGGGCGGCCGAGCGACCACCAATAGGCGCCGCCAAACAACGCGGCGAGCACCAGGACGATCCATGCGAGCGGTCGCGCGAACCGCGCGTAGGGAGTGTGGGGCGGCATGCCGTTCCAGATTCAGAGCAAGGGGGTCAGCGGTACAAGCTTAGCGGCCCCGGGCGCCGAGAGCGATTCCCGTCGTTCAGGGAGTTCATCCGGCCTGTGCGTGCGGTTCCCTTACAATCGAGCGGTATGCACCCGTGAAGGAATACCGATGGTCCCTGCCCCGGCATCGCGACGCGCCGCCCGCCCCTTCCGCCTGCTGGCTGGCATGGCCCTTGCCGCTTGTGGCCTCGCCTTCGCCTTTGCCGCTTCCGCGGAGGGTACGGACGCCGAACGCCTGCGCTTCCGCCAGGCCTACGCAGCCGCACAACAAGGCGGTGACGCGTGGCGGGCACAGGCCACGGGCCTGGAAGGCTATGTCCTCTTTCCTTACCTGGAGGCCGCGGCGCTCGAACACGACCTGCGCACGCTCGATCGCGCACGCGTGGATGCGTACCTCGCCCGTTACCCGGGGCTGATCCCGGCCGCCGACCTGCGTCGCGACTTCCTCGGCGAACTCGCGCGGCGCAAGGACTGGACCACCTTCAGCGCGATGTACCAGCCCGGTCTCGGCGATTCCCTGAGTTGTTTCGCATTGCAGGCGAAGCTATCGCGAAACGAGCCCTTGGTTTTTGAACGCGACCTTGCGGACCTGTGGAAGAAGGCGAGCCTGCCCAACGCCTGCGATCCGGTGATCGCCGCCGCGCACGACCAGGGCCTGCTGACACCCGAGCGACTGTGGTCGCGTATCCAGGTGGCGGCCGATGCTGGCAAGGGCGGCACGGTGGCATCGCTGGCACCGTGGCTTCCGGCGGACGACGCGATCGCGGCACAACGCATCGGCCAGGCGCTGAACGACCCCGCGGGGGCCTTGCGCGACGCCTCGAACTGGCCCGACACGCCGCGCCATCGGCAGGCCGTGACGCTGGCCTTGCAGCGCATGGCGCGCAAGCAATCCACCGCGGCCGACACGGCATGGTCCGCGCTGGCGCCGCGCTTCACGCTGAGCGAGCAGCAGAAGGGCTCCATCGAGAATGCGCTGGCGCTCTTCCACGCCACTGACTTCGATGAATCCGCGCTCGGCCGTCTCGCGTCACTGCCGCCGGGAGCCCAGACTGACGCGACGCGCGAATGGCGCGTACGCGTGGCCCTGGCCCGACAGGACTGGAGCGCCGCGCTCGCCGCTCTCGACGCACTGGGCGAATCGCAGAAGGACGATGGCGAATGGCGCTATTTCCGCGCCCTGGTGCTGGCCCGACTGGGCCGCGGCGGCGAAGCGAAAGCCATCTACCAGTCCGTCTCCCAGGAAGCGACTTACTTCGGCTTCCTCGCCGCCGACCGCGTCGACGCCGCGTACGCCATCTGCCCGGCCAGCATGGCGACCGACGAGACGCGCGAGGCCGCCCTGCTTTCGGATCCGGGACTCGACCGCGCGTTCGAGCTGTATGCCGTCGGCCTGCAGAAACTCGCTCGCCGCGAATGGACCGCCGCACTCGCCGGTCGTGACGCCGACACGCAACGCCTTGCCGCCGACCTCGCCTTCCGCAAGGGATGGTATGACCGCGGCGTGTTCGGCCTGTCGTCGGGCGACGCCCTGCGCCTCTACGAACAGCGTTTTCCACTGGCTCGCCAGGACGGCGTCGTGGAGCAATCCAGCCAGGCCGGTATCGAAGCGCCCTGGGCGTACGCGATCATCCGCGCCGAAAGCGCGTGGATGACCGATGCGCGCTCCGGTGCCGACGCGCGTGGCCTCATGCAGCTACTGCCCGGAACGGCCGCGCTGGTCGCCAAGCGCAATGGTTTGTCCTGGTCCGGCGGCGAAAGCCTCTACGAACCGACCACCAACATCATCCTGGGCACGCGCTACCTTGCGCAGATGGCGGCTCGCTACAACGGCGCGCCATGGCTCGCCAGCGCGGCGTACAACGCAGGACCGAACAAGGTCGACCAGTGGGTGGAAGCGCGCGGCACGCTCGATCCCGATCTTTTCGTCGCGAGCATCCCGTACAAGGAAACGCGCGAGTACGTCGCGCGTGTGATGGCATTCGCCGTCATCTACGACTGGCGCCTCAACGGTAACGCCCTCCCGATCGGATCGCGCATGACCCGCTTCGGCAGCACCTACTCGCTGCCGGTCCAAGGTGCCGTGCGCAAGCCCGTGGCCTGCCCCGCCGCCGCCGTGGCGAAACCCGCTCCGCCCACGGCCCCGGCTGTCATGGAGCCGGCGCCGGCCGAGGCGTCGTCGGCACCAGCCCCACAGGAACCTCAGCGTTGACCTGCTTGGCGACGGCACGGAACCGGCCTAGGCTGGTCCCGTCGTCGCCCTGCGGGAGGCCCGCATGAAATCGCAACGTATCGTCATCCTCGGCGGCACCGGCTTTGTCGGGAATACCCTGGTTCCTCGGCTCTCCGCCGACGGCCATCAATTGCTCCTGCTCTCGCGCAACCGCGAGGGGCGCCGTCACAGCGCCGTGGGCCGCAACGTCACGGTAGCCACGGCCGACATCTACGATCCGCCGACACTGCGCAAGCACATCGCCGGCGCGGATGCCGTCATCCACCTGGTCGGCATCCTCAACGAGAGCGGTAAGAACACTTTCGAGCGTGTGTTCGTCGACCTCACGCGGCTCGTCGTCGAGGCCTGCCGGGATACCGGCGTGCACCGCCTGCACCTCATGAGCTCGCTCAAGGCCGGCCAGGGAACCTCCGGTTACCTCCGCGCCCGGGGCGAGGCCGAAGCTCTCGTGAAGGCCTCGACGCTGGACTGGACGATCTACGAACCCAGTACCATCTTCGGTCCCAACGATGGCCTGGTCAGCCGCTTCGACGCATTGCTGCGCATCGCACCCATCGTGCCGCTGCCTCGCCCGCAAGCAAGGATGGCGCCGGTCTACGTGGGTGACGTGGCAGAAGCCATCGCTCGTGCCGTCAACGATCCCTCGTCGGTGCTGCGCACCTACGAACTCTACGGGCCGGAAACCTGGACCCTGCTCGACATCGTGCGAACCATCCGCGACACCCGACGCCGGCGTCGGGCGGTTATACCGATGCCCGATGCGCTCGGTCGCATCCAGGCGCAGTTCGCCCAGTTCGTACCGGGCAAGCCGTTCACGCCCGACAATTTCCGCTCGTTGCTCACCGATTCGGTCGGCACCACCGACGGACTGGCGCAACTCGGTATCCTTCCTCAACGATTCTCCGCGTGGCTGCCGCGTCTGCTCGGCCAGCCGCTTCGGCAACGCCGGCTCGACGAAGCCCGCAGCAGGCGGCGCCCCTGAAAGGACGTATGGACATCTATCTCGTCGGCGGCGCGGTCCGCGACAAACTTCTAGGCCGTCCCGTGGTGGACCGTGACTGGGTGGTGGTTGGTGCGACCCCCGAGGACATGCTCGCCGCGGGTTACAAGCCCGTGGGCAAGGACTTCCCCGTCTTCCTGCATGGAGCGACCAAGGAGGAGTACGCCCTGGCCCGTACCGAGCGGAAAACCGGTCGCGGGTACCACGGCTTCGCCTTCCATGCGGATCCGTCCGTCACGGTCGAGCAGGATCTCGAACGCCGCGACCTCACCATCAACGCCATCGCGGAGCACGAAGACGGCACCCTGGTCGATCCCTTCGGCGGCGTCGGCGACATCGAGACACGCACGCTTCGGCACGTTTCGGCCGCCTTCGTGGAAGATCCCGTGCGACTGCTTCGTGTCGCACGGTTCGCCGCGCGTTACGCGCCGCTCGGCTTCCACGTGGCCCCGGAAACCATGGCGCTGATGCGACGCATGGTCGAGGACGGCGAGATCGATCACCTGGTGCCCGAGCGCGTGTGGGCCGAGACCCGTAAAGCGCTGGCCGAGCCCATGCCATCGGAGTTCGTCCGCGTGCTTCGGGAAAGCGGCGCGCTGCGCGTGCTATTTCCAGAGGTGGACGCACTCTACGGTGTCCCCCAACGTCCGGAGTTCCATCCGGAGGTCGACACGGGCATCCACATCGAACTGGTGCTCGACGCCGCCGCGAAACTCGCGCCGGGTGACGCGCTGGTCGGCTGGTGTGCCCTCACGCACGATCTCGGCAAGGCGCTGACCCCCGCCGACGTGCTGCCACGGCACATCATGCATGAGCAGCGCGGCGTCGAACCCGTGCGCGCGATGTCCGCGCGGCTGAAGGTTCCCGCCGAGTACGCCTTCATGGCCGAGATGGTGTGCAAACACCACCTCAATGCGCACATGGCATTCGAGCTGAAGCCGACAACGATCCTGCGTATGCTCGAGGCGCTGGGCGCGCTGCGTCGTCCCGAACGCCTGGAGACCTTCCTTCTCGCGTGCATGGCCGACAAGCGCGGCCGCCTCGGAAGCAGCGACGCGGACTATCCGCAGGCCGACTTCCTGCGCGCCTGCCGCACAGCCGCCGCAGCGATCACGTCACAGCCGTTCGTGGAAAAAGGCCTGCACGGTCCCGCCATTGGCGAAGCGATGAAGAAAGCCCAGGCCCAGGCCATCGCAGCGGCCCCAAAGCCCGCAGGCTGACGACGTCAACGCTGTGCGCGTGCTATGTGCCGTGGTGTGGTGTGCGCTCTGTGTGGGAGCCGCTTCAGCGGCGATTGCAGATTGCCGCAACCTGGCCCGCTGCCGCGGGATCGCCGCTGAAGCGGCTCCCACAGCCGCTGAAGCGGCTCCCACAGCCGCTGGAGCGGCTCTCACAACCGCTGGAGCGGCTCCACAGTCCCACCGTCCCCAGGCAACCTCGCGCTCCTACAACCGCGAGCCCTGGTCCGCGGCCATCACATCCGCCGGCAGTGCCGCGGCGTCGATGCCTTTCGCGAACAGCATCACCTGGAAGCGTTCGCCCATCTGGTCGGGCATGGTCAGCTTCTTCACTTCCTGCGCGAGGCGGAAACGCGCGGCCTCGTCGTTGATGGCGAGGTAGTCGTTCTCGAAGAACTCCTGCATCCCCGCGGCGAGCAGGAACTGCGCTTGCGGCATGTATGCCGCGACGCCGAAACCCGCGTTGTTGCCGGCTTCGGCCAGCGCGGTGAAGTCCACCGAGGCGGTCAGGTCCTGGAGGCCGGGCATGAAGAACGCATCGCCGTGCGAGCGGTGCCGATAGAAGGCCCGCAGGGTACCGTCGGTGCGCTCGGGCAAGTAGAACTCGCCGCGCGTGTATCCGTAGTCGGCGAAGATCATCGCGCCCCTGCGCAGGCTGCCGGCCACGGCCTGCATCCAGTACGGCAACTGCGGCAGGATCTCGCTGCGATATCCCGCGTCGAACTCGCGGCCAAGATCGCGCTCGACATGGCGCACGGCACCACCGACCAGCGCGTCGGCGGGTCGATCGTTGCGCACGAAGCGACCATCGCCATCGAGGACGACATGCTCCTCGTAAACTTCGCCATCGCGCGTCGTGAACCGCGTGGTGGGCAACGCGTCGATCACCTCGTTGGCGAACAGCACGCCGTCCCAATCCGCCTCGGGCGGACCATCGAGCCATTCGGCGCGAGCGAACAAGGCCGCGGGAAGCGCGGCATGCAGGCGTTCGCGCTGCCGTTCGCGAAGATCGGCACTGGGCTCCAGGATCATGAACCGTCGCGGCACGCGCCCCGCCGCATCAAGCGCAAGCAACGCGGCCTCGGCGAAGGCACCGCTTCCGCCACCGATCTCGAGGAAGTCGGCGTCAGGGCCCAGCGAGGCCAGCACGGGTTCCAGGGCACGCACCACGCAGCGGGCGAACAGCGTGCCCAGCTCCGGCGCGGTGATGAAGTCGCCTTCCGCACCGAATTTGGCCTTGCCCGCGCTGTAGTAACCCAGGCCCGGCGTATACAGGCAGCGCTCCATGAAGCGCGAGAAGGGCATGGGGCCGTGCGAGGCGATCTCCTCGCGCAACAACGACGCGAGGTGGTCGGAATGGGCGCGCTCGTCGGCGCCGGGTTCAGGAAGCTTTGCGTTCATGCCGTACGTGGTCGGGGGCGAACGCTCAGGATAACGGATGCCCGGCCAGAGGGGGTCAAGGCGCCCCCTCTGGCCTTGGGACCTCAGAAATCCTGCTGCAACGACAGGAACACGCCGCGACGCGGGCCGAACTGCGGTGCGCCCACGCCGATGCCGGAGCCATCGCGGATCTCATAGGTACGGTCGAGCGCGTTGACCAGCGCGAGCTGGGCATGCGTGGCGCCGGCAGGCGTGAAGTGGAAGTCGCGCGATACGCTCAGGTTGAGCTGGAAGTATGCGGGCATGGTGTCGCCGTTCGGGATGATGCCGTCGCGGCGCAGGCCCGAACCGAACAGGTAGTCGGCACCGATACGCGTCGAGTCGGCGAAGGCGTAGCTGATGCCACCCGAGGACGTGTACTTCTGGTCGTGGTCGAGGTGGATGAAATGGTCCTCGATGTAGGCCAGGTCGTCCGGTCCGAAGTTGTACTGGCCGGTGATGATGCGCTTGCCGACCGAGCGGTTGTACGCGAAGTTGAAGTAGGCCGTCAGCGCGCCACCGTCGTAGTTCACGGTGAGTTCGTCGCCCTTGATCTTGCCCTGGTCGTAGTTGAACGTGGAGTAGACCAGCGCGGTACCGAACTGGCCTTCGTCCTGGATGCGCGACACATTGCGCCGGTAGCTGTCGAGGCCCACGGTCCAGGCGTCACCCAGCTTCTGCGAGATGCCGATGTCGTAATAGCTCGAGCGCTCCGCCAGCGGCGTATCGCTGCCGTTGTCCGGCAGCGCGTTGGTCGTACCGGCGAACTTCGCGATCGACGTCGGGCTGATCATCTCCGAAGCGGGCGGCGTGAAGTAGCGCGAGTAACCGGCATGGATCGTCGTGCCGTCGGTGGGCTGGTACACGAGGCCCACGCGCGGGCTCAGCTGGCTTTCGGTGCGGAACGCTTCGTAGCGGTCGCCGCGCACGCCGTAATTCACGGTCCACTTGTCGCCGATGCTCCACTCGTCCTGCAGGTACAGGGCGTACGTGCGTGCGATGAGGCGGCTGTCATCGACAATGTTCAGCGGCGTGGTCGAGGTCTGGCTGCCATCCGCGTCGGCCGGGAAAACCAGTGAGTTGTTGTTCGCCGTCGCGCGCTCGAACGAGGCATACATGCCATAGCGCAGCGTGTGGCTGTCGCCCAGCGGTGTCGAGAAATCGGCCTGCAACGTGCTGGCGCGGTTCGTGCGACCCACGTCGGAGGCAACGCCATTGAACATGAGGTCGCCGATGTCGTCGGGCGTGAAGTCGAGGCTGCTGTAGCGCTGGCCGGCCGACACCTGGTAAGCCGTATCGCCGAGCTTGCCCTGCAGGCTGAGCACGCCGAAGCGCGTCTTCTCCTGCTGGCGTTCGTCCAGCTGCGACGAGTCGAAGTTGGTCACGTCCAGATAGCCGAACTCCGGACTCTGGCCCGGATTGTTCGGGATCTCGAAGCGGTTGTTGGTCGCACCGAACAGGAAGGTGAGGCGCGTATCGTTGTTGATGAGGTACGAAATGTCGCCGAACGCCTTCACCTGGTTGGTGTGGTCGTGGATGGGCTTGCGGCTGGACGTCGGGTTCTCGATGCCGACGTCGTTCTCGAGGTAGTTCGCGGTGAGGAACCAGCTCCAGTCACCGCTGCGACCGAACAGGGTGGCGTTCGGATTCACCGTGCCGAACTGGCCGCCCGTGATGCCCACGCTGCCGCCCACGCCGTCCTTCGACGGGGTGCGCGTGGTGATGTCGACGATGGCCGCGGTGCGCTCGCCGTACTGCGCGGGCAGCGCGCCGGTGAGCAACTTCACGTTCTGGATCATGCGCGCGTCGAGCGTCTGGCCGAAGCCGCCGATGCTCTCGGGGATGAGCACGCCGTCGATGCGGTACTGCAGGTTCGCGTGGTCGCCGCGCACATGCAGCTGGCCGTAGGAGTCCTGCACGACGCCCGGCGCCTGCAGGATGACCTGGTTCAGCGGGGTCGAGTCGCCCAGCGGCAGCGCCTGGATGGTCTGGCGATCGATCACGTACTGGCTGCTGCCCGTGTCCGGCGAAAGGCTGTTGCGTGCCGCATCGAGCTGCGCGGTGACGTCGACCTCACCGAGGTTCGTGGCTTTTTGCGGCGGCGCGTCGGGGGCGGCGGCAAAAGCCGGGGCAGAGGCGAGAGCAAGGGCGATGCAGAGCGCGAGGCGAGCGGGGATCATCGGAAACCTTAATCGAATCGAAATGTTATAACGTATCTTCTTGCGGACACGTTGACGGGGAATTGGGCGGAGCGACTATGCGGGCTGGACCTTTCGGCATGCTTTCACGGCCAGCGCTTCATGACGGACTCACGCCACCCCGGCGACCATGCCCCATCCGATGCATGGAGAGAACGATGGCGAAGCGTGACGACAAACCGGCCTCGAGGGAGATCGTTCCGGTGAGCGCCGAGCGTGCCGACAGCCCGGTCGCGAAGGCGATCCTCGAGTTCGTCAGCCGCATTCCCGAAAGCGATATCCCGCGCGCCAGCAAAGGCACGGCGGAAGAGGAAGCCCGCAGGCTGGCCAACGCCGCCGCGAACAAGGCCGCGCTCACCGCCGGTTCGCTCGCCCTGCCCCCGGGACCATTGGGCTGGCTGACCGTGCTGCCCGAGCTCGTCGCCATCTGGCGGATCCAGGGCCAGTTGGTCAGCGACATCGCCGCGGCCTACGGCAAGACGGCGAAGCTGGGCCGCGAGCAGATGCTGTGGTGCCTCTTCCGGCACACGGCCGCACAGGCCTTCCGTGACATCGCCATTCGCGTGGGCGACCGCCTGGTTTTTCGCACGGCGGCCACGAGCGTGCTGCAACGCCTTGCCGGCCGTATCGGTGTAAGCGTGTCGAAGCGCGCCGTGGGCAAGGGCATCTCGCGCTGGCTACCGATCGTCGGTGCGCTGGGCGTGGGCGCCTACGCGTACTACGACACCGGTCAGGTGGCGAAGACGGCCATCGACTTGTTCAGTGGCGAGATACACGTCGAGGGTGGCGACGAACCCGACGGAACCAGGCCAGGCAGGAAGCCGTCGCGCTCCGGGAACACCGACGCCGTCGAGCATAAGGGTGAGAAGCACGAGAACCACCCAGAGGCCGACGCTGCGCCGAAGGCGCGGCGCCGGAGCACCACCAAGCCGGCGGCGCCGCGCAAGCGCGCCACGGCCAAGAAGTCGGTGGCGCGCAAGAGCACGGCCGCCAAGGTCGTCAAGTCGACGGCGAAGAAGGCGACGAAGAAAGTCGCCGCGCGCCGCGCTCCGGCAAAGAAGGCCGCCGGAAGGAAAAACGCGCCCGCAACGTGACGCGGGCGGCGCTTTACGGCAAGCTCGCTGCGCATTGAACAGGGAGTCGCGATGAACAAGCAGCCAGTCGTCCTCGTCACCGGAGGCGCACGCCGCGTCGGTGCCGCCACGGTGCGACATCTGCACGCCGCGGGCTGCACGATTGCGATCCACTATCGCCGGTCGTCCGGCGAAGCCGAAGCGCTGGCGAAGGAACTCAATGCGATCCGCCCGGACAGCGCGGCCACTTTCCCGGCCGCGCTTGAAGACGATGCGGCCCTGCCGCCCCTTGTCGCCGCCGTGATCGGGCGTTTCGGGCGCCTCGATGGACTGGTGAATAACGCTTCCGCGTTCTACCCCACGCCCGTCGGTGAAACCACATCGTCACAATGGGACGATTTGTTCGCCGCGAATGCGCGCGCACCGTTCTTCCTCGCGCAGGCGGCCGCCCCTGCCCTGCGCGAAGCGAAAGGCGCGATCGTCAGCATCGTCGATATCTACGCCGAGCGGCCGCTCGCGGGCCATGTCGTGTACTCGATGGCCAAGGCCGCCCTCGTCATGCTCACCCAGGCACTGGCGAAGGACCTCGCGCCCGACGTACGCGTCAACGCCGTCGCCCCTGGCGCTATCCTCTGGCCCGAGTCCGGCAAGCCGGAAGAAGCGGCCGAAGCGCTGATCGCGAAGACGCCGTCGCGCGCTCCAAAGGTCGCGGCGGCGCCCGTCGTGTTCGCGGTCTCGAACGGGG
>Ga0209216_1000229_pt1 | contig 10934 bp, 11 predicted proteins | sample TexAe_OM2H0_O2_FD_187940 | JGI IMG/M metagenome (GOLD analysis project Ga0209216, IMG submission 187940) | Forest soil microbial communities from Davy Crockett National Forest, Groveton, Texas, USA - Texas A ecozone_OM2H0_O2 (SPAdes) (version 2) | ecosystem: Environmental > Terrestrial > Soil >... | reverse complement strand
GAGGTGAGTATAGCCTGTTTGGTCCGGGTAACGCCACTCCACCGAAATTATTAACAGTGGTCTATTTAGCCGAGAAGCTACGCGTTAGCAAAACGAAGATTAACGGGTTCGCATGCGGCGGCGGCCCAACTAACAATGAGGAGCGGCTTAATAGCCTCAGACAAAGCGATGTCAATCAGAAAAATATCATTCTCAAGTATTTTGTCATTGATACTAATCGCCACTACCGTATTCGCTCAGGACAAGACGGCGACGGAAGTGGCGGCATCTTCATCCAAGGCGGTGACGGCCTCGGTTACCGGACCAAGCGCCATTCGGCTATCGTCACCAGGCGAGATTCTTAACATCAGACTCGAAGTCTACACGGCAAATGGAGACTTGGTATTTGACTCGGGACTGCGCAAAGGAAACGTGCTTGATTGGAAGTTGTCAGAAGCAACGCAACCAGTCGGCGACGGCACGTACTTGTTCGTAGTTACGATTAGAGATCTGCAAGGCAAGTATCGCCAGCGACTCGGCAATGCCGTTGTTGACGCAGGACAGGTAACGCTGACGTCTCAACGCGAAGATACGATTAATGCATTTCAAAAACAGGCACTCAATACACGGCTTCAATCACAAAAAGTCGCGCTCACAGATAACGTAGACGCCGTGACTGTTCTACGCGCGGGTAAAGAGCGTTCGGTTGTTGTAACAGCTCATGACGGCACCGATGGTCAGGTAACGAGCACTTCAGGTTCGCTCACTTTGCGCACTGGCGACACGTTAACTGGAACCGAGCAGGAACGCATGCGGATCACGCCGGAGGGAAACGTCGGTATCGGTACCGATAAACCCCAGGCGACACTGGACGTCGCCGGTGAAATCCGTGCCAAAGGAATCAGGTTCGAAGATGGCACTGTTCTGAGTTCGGCTGGAAGCACACCCAAACAAACAATGAATGTCGCAAACATCGACGACCCCAATCCGAGTGCAGTTACCGGCTCGGGAACCGCCAATCATTTAGCAAAATGGCTTGATAATATCGGAGCTCTCGGTAACTCGAGTCTTTTCGATAACGGCACCAACGTTGGTATCGGCAACACCAACCCGGAAACTACACTGCACATTGGACCAAACACCGGTTACGGCGCAACAACGGGAATCCTGCTCGCAAACAATCTGACCGGCACGCAGTTCGATCGAACTTTTCAACTCGCCCCACGTCAGATCGCAAGTCCTGCGGGCAACTCGATCCTGTTTTACGCTCTTCCGACTATCAACGCCGGCGTTATCGTGCCGAGTCAGTACGGCATGTTCTTCGACGGGAAACAGGGTCCGGGAACAGTGACATCATTCGCCGGCATCGCGACCGGGCAAGTGCCCTCGTTCGGCGCCACGAATAACACGCACCTGTTGATGGGTGGTCTGAACATCCCCAGCGGCAATTTCGGTATCTACGATCAAACTGGCTATAAAAACTATTTCAAAGGCAGTGTCGGCATTAACACAACAAACCCGGTCGATCGACTGGAAGTGAGTGGCAACGTTCGGATCAGCGGTGCAGGCAATGGCCTCATCTTCCCGGACGGTTCGAAGATGACATCGGCGGGAGTGGGTGGATCGTCAACACCGTCAGGTACGAGCATTATCGGCGCGATCAACGATCCGGCAACGGTCGGAGTAATCAGCGACGCCCGCGTCTCTCCGAACTTCGCTCGCCTCAGTGGCCAAAACGCATGGACTGGCCAAAACACATTTGTTAACGGATTGTCTGCAAACGGTGTCTCGATCGTTAACGTTGGAAACCCCATCAGCGCTACCGACGCAGTCAACAAACAGTATTTCGATGCAAATGCAATCCGGTTTGCCCCAAGTGGATTCCAACTCTCTGTTGGAGATGCGAACGGAACGGCTCCGATGATGTGGCTTCGGGGCGGCAGCACCTGCTGTAGTGGTCCTGGTGGACACACGCCGGCCGATTTCAAGATCTTTCAGAACGGCAGCTTTGTGGCGACTGGCAATCTCGGCATCGGCGTGAGCCCGATGCAGGGAAAGGGTTACCGCACGAGTTGGGACTCATATAAAGGCGCCTTCAGATCGGGCTACGCGGACAACGAGTGGGACGACGCCAACGTCGGTTTCTTCTCATGGGCCGGTGGCAGCAATTCGACGGCAGTTGGTCTCTATGCTCTCGCATTCGGCGACACGAACCAGGCTGAAAGCACCAGCAGTATCGTTTTCGGTAGCGGCAATCAGGTGAAGGGCGCGGCTGGTTTCTCGGCAGGTGCTGGTAATCGAGTGTGCGACACGTATGGCGTCGCGCTTGGTAACAACGCCAAATCCGGTGGTCCATTGATCAACGGCAAGTGCGATCCGGACAGTTTTAATCTTCGCGGCCTCGCGGCTGTCGCCATCGGCTACAACGTGATTGCCGATCAGGATCACACGATGGCGTTTGGCAAGTTTGCGTCGAACAACGGATTCACTGGTACCTTCGTTTGGTCCGACGGTTCAGCCACGAGTTCTGCTGATACATTCCGTAACACGGCAAACAATGAATTCGCCGCGCGCGCCACAGGTGGTTTCCGCTTCCGCACGAATCTCGGAGGAACAACTGGTTGTAACTTGCCCGCAAACTCCGGCGTCTTCAACTGCACGTCCAGCAGAACGACGAAACAGAACTTCATGTTAGTTGATGGTAACGATATTCTGTCGCGGTTGCGCAAAGTTCCGGTCAGCACGTGGAATTACATCGCGGAAGAAAACCAGGTGCGTCACATGGGACCGATGGCCGAAGATTTCTTCGACGCCTTCAAACTCGGAACGAGCGACAAGGCAATCGGCATTCAGGATCTCACCGGCGTGAGCCTGGCGGCGATCAAAGCGCTCGACGAACGGACCATTCAGCTTCAAGAGAAGCAGAACGAAGTCGAACAGCTTCGGTTGCAAGTGGCCCAACTGGAATCAGCGAATCAGGCGATGGAACGCCGCCTCACGGCGCTGGAACAGAACGCTTCAAATCCCCAAGCCCGCCGCCCCCGCAGAACCGGTCGACACTGAATTTGAATCAACGCTAACTAAAAGGCGACTCCGGCTAACCCGGGTCGCCTTTTTCCTTTCCTCGGATCGATATCCGGCAATTCTCTTACAAGTGATACTAATGACTCGCCCAAAACTGAGCTTAAATCTATGCTGGACGATCTTTATATACGTGATCCGATAATGTGAGGTGCTCTTACTATGGCCAACTGGATGATCGAACTCGGCGGCGAGAGATTCGACCTTCAAGAGTTGATTAGAATCAAATCATTACCAGATATACAAGTCCTGGAAGAAGACGGTCGCTTTTATTTAACAGGATCCGATTTCAACTCTTTCATTGAAGCGCGAGATGTACTTACTCATGCAAGAGACACGTTGAGAATCATTAATGGCATTGCCCAACTTGAAATACAAAATTGGGAGAATGTGGAAGTCATTGGTGTTGCCCGCAATGAAGATAATGGCACGCGGACACAGTTTTTATTCCCGGCAGCTATTCGTGGCCGGTCGCGAATGAGCGGCAATTTGACGATCATTGGACCTGACGGTGTACCAAAATCAGCAACGCAGAAGTACGCGCTGGAAGGTTTTCTTGAGATTGCTCGGAAAGACTCGAGAGTCGAAAAGGCTTTGCGTATCTACGGATCTCGTGAGCACAGTTGGTCGAACCTGTACATCATCTACGAAATCATCGAGGCCGACGTTGGCGGAAAAACGCAAATTATTAGTCGGGGTTGGGCCACGTCAAAGAGAATCGATCTATTCAAACGAACATCGAATAGCGTGACAGCTACAGGGGACGATGCTCGACACGGGAAAGAAAGCACCCAACCGCCACCAACTCCGATGCAGTTGTTTCAGGCGAACGAAATGATGGAGCGTATGCTAAAAGAGTGGCTGCGTACAAAACTTGACCGCTAAGGCGAACTGGACGAACCAGAATGCCACCGGTGGACAGGTGCGCCGTCTTCAAAACCGTAGAAGCGCAGATCGGAGGAGGTCAGCATTTTGGTCAGCATGATGATCTGGCCGGTGTGCATCGAGAAGTGTTCGGTGACGTGAAAGATTGCTTCGAGGGCGTCGACGTCCGAGCCTTGGATCGTGCGCCGTTCGAGAAGCGTTTCGGGGCGGAGATTTTTAAGAACCGATTCGATGTCCGTTAACGTGCTACGAAGCAGCGCGAGCAGTTCGCCGCGCGCGATCGACTCTCGTTGCGCAAACTCCGCGTCGCGATCGCGTCCATCCGCCGCACCGCCAACACCCGCAACAATCCACTGCCGCGCGTTTCCACACAAGTGCAACACGAGATTGCCAATACTGTTTGACTCCTCGTTCGGACGCCACCAGATCTGTTCGTCAGTCAACCGCTCGAGGCAGCGCTCAATCTTCGGCAGGTATTCCTCGACGAGAAACTCCCGTGCGCAGGAAATGAATCTGTCTGTTGTTGTGGTGATTGGTGTGGACACCTACTGTTCCCAAAAGGCAACACCCGTGAACCAAATGCCCCACTCAGGACCCTTCGTCCTCAGTTGTGTCCGGACGCCGCTTGTGCTTCGCTTTGCGCTGCGCAGGCCGCGCGACTTCATCCGGCTTTGCATGCGACAGAGGATGCCCCGGCGGTGCGACGGGCTTGCGAATGCTGTCAAACACAGGCCGCGCCTGTGTCTTCGTCTTCGGTGGAGAACTTCGTCTCGCCATATCCAGCCTCCACTCAGATTTTCGCGGAACTGCGTGATGCTAGCGCCGCCGCGAAACGGTGTCAACAAACACACCTATCCCAAGAGGATCTGCGAAGATCTGCCGGGTCTTAAAAGACTTACAAAGTGTGCCGGAACGCGGGATTAGGCTTCGCTACCACTCGGCGTTTTGGAGAGAATTCTTAACGCGTTTGTGGTTTCTTCGCGGCGGCGCTTCTGGAATTCGGTAACCCAATTGGTCACAGTCCCAACCATATCGCGCGCCGTTTCGCGGGCGGTGTTTGTTTTTGCCTTGACGACCGGGCGGATCTTTTCGCCCTTCTTGATTATTCGAATTTGTTTCTTCTCTGACATTGCTAATTTATCGAGTTTGCGTTGAATCTACTCGTATCCAACGAATTTCTCGTCACACAGTTCCCGAATTTCTAAACCAAGAACGATTGACGCCGTGATACTTGCAAAGAAGAGGCCACATCCGCTAACGCGCAAGCGCAACTAAAAAAGGGTCATTTGCCTTTCGATTTCTTAACGAGAGTGGCTGGCCCCGCAGCTTATTCCGGTCGTAAACCGTACACACAACCTGGACACGCTGGCATTTACCGAGACAGGAAAGCGGACTCTTCTCCGTTCAATGTGTTCTTTTGCTTCATATCCAATGCCCAGATGGTCTTGTGAGTCTTGTAAATCATCAGGACGAGACCAATGCCGGCGCCGATGTTCACGTACTTGAGTCCGTTGACCATCTGCCGGGTTCCGTACTGAACCAGGAGAGCGTTGATTATGATGACCGCAAGCCGGAATTCGGTTGGCCCAAACTTCAGATAGCTGATCTTCAGCCGATCCGTAGCGGCAAACGCCAGAAACGTACTCACTTCATAACCGGAAAAGATCGCCAGCATGATCAAAACCTGGTACCGCGACCGTTCGGGAAGAATGAACGAGTAGCCGATGATTATCGAGCAAAGGAAAACGTAATCGAGGAAGTGATCCATGTAATAGCCCCAGCGGACGAGCCCTGTTCCTCGATACTTCCCGATCTTTCCGTCGTAATGGTCGGTCACGTATTGCAAAAAGACCATGGCTGACACGCCCCACAACCAGCGCAGATCTTTCGCCGCCCAGTAAGAAAACAGCAGAATGAAACTCGACCAGACGAGCGTCAGCATCGTCAGGTGATACGTCTCCAGCCACGCCGGAATTCGGGGTAACACGACCGGAGCGAGCCGTCGCTCGAAGGGGGTCAGGAAGGAGTTGTTTGACTTATTCGCGCCGGGAAATTGTTGAGTTTCAATCATAGTCGTTGGCTGGACCTGCCTGATGAGGCCAGTGCAAGAGCCAAGCCAACATTTTCCGTGGTTTTTCTGCGATCAGCAGTGAACTATCGAGAGATCCGTCCGACGAGTGTCGGGTTTTTCTTCAGATGAAGACCACCGACTGCGAGCTGGGAATTTCAAACCGGCGGCGGCAGCGAACGTTCCGGCACGCCAACATATCGTCAATCCTGACCAAATAGTCGCGCGACTTCTGAAACCGCGCCCGATCCTGCTCGTTAGCTCCGCGAGGCAGTTGCGCCTTCTTGGTTCGCTTCAACCAGCGGACATCGTATTCAGATCGTTCGCGGCAGTGAGGACAACTATAGGTCGCCTTCTTTACTTCTTCCTTCTCGTTAAAAAAATCGCGCTCGTTCATAACCCCTTACTCAGGTCCCGCGGCTTGACCTTCGCAAAGCTCGCGCAGGTACCGAAAACTATAGATTCCTGTCTCGTGTCCGTCGCTCCAGCGAAAATTCAGCGCATAACGTCCAACCACACTGAGATCGCGGATTTCAATATTCTCAGAAATACTCTCAGCCTTCAACACCCGTTCACCCGTCCACTCGTTTACACACTGCGCACAGGGACACAAGCGCCGCAGCTCAGCCGCGCGGTAACGACAACGCCGGTCGTCGCCCCACAAAATAGTCACGGTGAAATCGTCTTCCTGCTTGATCTCGCGCGGCTCGATCTGCGCTCCACGAACTTCCATGTTTGACGTTACTTATTCTCCGGAAACTTGAATCCGATATACGTGCCCGCGCTCAGTCCCATTAAACCCAACAACGTCGGACTGAACTCGGGCATAGCAAGGCTATTGTAAACCGAGGAGACGAAAATAATCCCGAGTATTATCGTCCAGGCGAAAATCTGGAAGCGATGGAAACTGTAACCGCTGCCGTCGGAGAGGATATCGCGCAGAAATCCCTGCGAGACCGTTGGCGGCGCGTCGGCAGCCATGGTCATTAGCTGTTGATCGATCTGGCTCAGTCGCGTTCGGCCCTCAACCAACTGGCGAGTCATAGCGTCACGGTTTGCCTGGTCTGTTACTGTCGCTGCGCCTGAGGCATTCAGCGCATCGACTTGCGTTTGAACGTCAGTGACAGCTTGTTCCACCGCCGCTTTTTGCGCTCTGAGATCCTGCGACTGGTTGGTTTTAGCCTCGTCTTTACCGTTGTCAATCAACGCTTCGCCCAGTGCGGTGCCGGCGCTGATTCCCATTAGCGCCAACAACGAGGAGGTAATCGTGTCCAGTGCGCCGGTGATTAGCCAGATGGTCGTGTACGAGGCATAGATCAGGAAAAACCAGAAAGCCATTTGCGCGCGTCCCAGGTTGTAAGGACGCTTCTTTCCACTGATCGGAGGTGGGCCAGGATCACGAATGATGTTGGACTTGCGCACCAGCCACAATAACAGAGTGCCAGTAAACAGAATTATGATCGCGGCCACGATTCCATAGACCGGCGAGATGACGGTAAGCGGAAGCGGGTTCTCCCTTTCATGCACGCTGTCGAACGCGGAGCCATTTTCCAATCCGACGCTTAACGTGACCGGACGTTTTACTCCGCTCGGTGCGCCCAGCAGATCGATCCACGTTTCTCTGTTCTCGGGAGTGATTTGCAGGTGAAAAATCAACCGGCCGCGGTCTACATGGAGCTCGTCAGGGTAGTTGCCTCTTATCGCTCGGCCGTTGATGTAGGGAACAAGCTTCGTGGGATCGTTGTTCTCATTGGCCGCGGCCCACGCCTCCAGGTTCTCAATGCGGACTTCGAGAATGTCGTCGAGTTCCAGATGGCCGAGCATCTGAGTAACTCTCGGAATGATTTTGGTGACCACGGGTGATGCTGACGGCGACGCCGCCGCTGCTGCTGACGGTGTTGGTGTAGCCTTGGGCTGTGCAGACTGAGTCGAGTCATCTTGCGGAGCCGGTGTAGGTGTTGCCGAAGGATCGTCTTGTGCAACGACGACTGTAGCAGTTAACAGAAGAACGAGAACAAAGCGGGGGAACAGTTTCAATATGTGCATTGAGGCATCCTTGCGCTCAGGAACTTCGCCCCACAATGGGGCAAAACAGGCGCTTATTAAGCGATTGAACTACTAAAATGCGAGGCCCGGGATTAGTGCCGGAAAGGCACGATGAAGCTAAAAGCTTTGTATCGCAGGTGTTGAGTGGAAGTCAATTCTATTGTTTGAACGCCTGAGTTTTGAGTTCAAGCTTAGCTTGCCTACCAAAGGACAGCCTAAAGGCTGAACTCAAAACGTCTAAGCATGTGACTCTAACGCTTCGCGCACCGCGCCCGCTTTCACATCGAAGTGAGAAGCGTTCCAGACTGCCTTGCCATCTTTCAAGACAATCACCTGCGGCGTCTCGTGACGAATGCCCGTTAAGTCGGCCAGCTCGCGCGAAACATCTCGGGCGCTCTGCACCTCGAGCAGGTTTACCTGGTTCTCGAGTTTTTCCATCTCGCGGTAAGCAGCGGAACTGATGCCGCACGCGTTGCTGTGTTTGAAAATCAAGACCGGCTTGTTTTTGGAATCCGTGATCAGCTTATCAAGCGTTTCCCGATTGTCGATTCTAAAGAAGCTCTTTCCCATACCATAACCTCCACCATGAAAATAACCTCACAGGAATAGCGATCCTGTCAAACACAAATCACTTTTCTATTGACGATCGAAAACTTTCCTCTTATTGTGCCTGAGCTACCGAGAAAGCTTGGCTACCTCAAAGCTGGGCGACTACTTACAAGCCTCACGAATCTCTACAAGATTCTCCGCTTTCTCCATGCAGGTCGAACTATGTCTAAAACCTCATCAAAGGAGAACGTGTATGTTCATTACGCCAAACCGTCGTCTCACTCGACGCGTGCTTTTCAATCTCATCTGCCTCGGGCTGCTGCTGACCGCTGCTGCGCCGGCGGCTTTCGCGGATGAGTTAGCCGTCTGGAATTTCAACGATTCGAATCTGACCGTGGATCATGGCAGCGGAACACTGGTCAGCAATTTCAACCCCGCCAACCTGTTGTTTGCCGCAGGCACCACAAACAACGCGAGATTGGGCAACGTTGCCGGACAAGCGCTTTCGCTTCAGGGCGGCACCGGAACCGCGAACAACGGCCGGCATATTACCTTCAACGTCAGCACACTCGGTTTCTCGAATATCGTCGTGAGTTTTGCGACTCAGGGAACCAGCACCGGTTTCAACAGCAACCAGTTTCAATACAGTCTCGATGGAATCAATTTCGTTGACTTTGGTCCACCGTACACGCCCGCGAGCGCGTTCGGGTCGGTGCCCCTCGTGTTCTCGCTCGTGAGCATCGCTGCACTGAACAATAACCCGAACGCGGCCTTTCGCATCGTCTTCAATGGGGCGAGTTCCGCGACAGGCACTAACCGGATCGACAACTTTGTGGTTGAAGGAACTAAAGTGACTAATGTTCCCGAACCAGTGAGCGCGATTCTGCTGCTAACTGGTTTGAGCGGTTTGTATGGCGTTAGAAAAAGAAAAAGGGCTGCGGGATAGCGCAGCCCTGATGTTGGAGATGAACAACTGAGTTCAGTTCCAGTCGCCGACGAGAACAAACGGCGCCCAGTAAAACGGCGCACTGTATTTCTTGCCGGAGATCATGGCTAGCTGCGCGCCACGCAACGCGCCAGAGGAGGTGCCTGCGGAAGCGCTCAGCAGCCGTTGGTAAAAGTCTGTCATCAGGTCGGCGGTCGACTTGTCCGCCACTGACCAAAGACTTACGCCGACGGTCGGCGCACCGGCATACATGAAGGCGCGCGTCAGGCCCATTACGCCTTCACCGCGCTTCTCTTTGCCGAGTCCGGTCTCGCAGGCCGAAAGCATTACGAGAGGAGAACCCAGGCGCAGATTAAAGACTTCGTCAGTGCGAACAAAACCGTCTCGGGTCTTGTTGCCTACGAGTGACAAGACCACGCCAGTGAACTGCGGGCGCTCGGCGTTCAGCAAGCCGTGTGTGGCTACGTGAATGATCCGATACTTGCTGATGTCGCGCGTTCCGAGATTCTCTTCGCTCGCATCGAGATCCAGCCAAACGTCGGCTTGTCCGCCCGACGTCTTGGCCAGCTTGGCGATTTGATCGGCTTCCACGCGCGTGCCGTTGAGGCGGGCCAGCGGGAGTCCTTCCATTGCGGTGTTCGACGCGGGTGCATTTCCGTCAACGTCGGCAAGCGCGCTCTGAATGCCGAGGCCACGGACGTCTGCGTCGGTAGTCGCAGCGGCAGCTCCCTTCTTCGCGCGGGCGTCGTTTGAATTGAAGACTGGATCGGCAATCACCAGCAAAGCGCGGCTGGTCGTCTTTGCGCGCTGCTGTTTGATCGCGCCGACGACCGAGGCTGAAGGTGCGTAAACGATCTCGTTTGACTTAACAAGGTAACCAAGTGAAGCAAAGTCGCCGGCGTCGGCGGTTTTCAATAACGTTTCAAACGGAACGTAATTGAGCGCGCCGTCGGCCACAACCAACAAACGTTTCTCGCCGATCATGGCGGCAGCCGGCTCGATCACGACTTTGTAAAGCGCGTTCGAGGCCGCAACAAAAGCTGCCGTGTCCGCTGGAGCGGACGACGCGATGCCCAAACCGCGATTGGCTTCCGCGACGTCAATGCCGACGATACGGCGCTGTAATTTAGAAGGAATCAGTTGCGCGCGAAGATCCGTGGCCAACCTATCGACCGTGCCTCGGCCTGGCAGTTTGTACAAACTCACGGCACTTTTGCTGACTGCGAACAAGTACGAATCGTCAGCTTGCAGTGCGTATTCAACCAGCACCGTCTGATCGTCAAGCACGTTCTGCTGCACTTCGGCGAGCGTCATCGGCTTGTTGCTGGTGAGCGATGCGTATCGCGGACTGGCCGTGCGAATCTGGTTTTCAATCTCCTC
>Ga0209216_1000228_pt1 | contig 10958 bp, 11 predicted proteins | sample TexAe_OM2H0_O2_FD_187940 | JGI IMG/M metagenome (GOLD analysis project Ga0209216, IMG submission 187940) | Forest soil microbial communities from Davy Crockett National Forest, Groveton, Texas, USA - Texas A ecozone_OM2H0_O2 (SPAdes) (version 2) | ecosystem: Environmental > Terrestrial > Soil >... | reverse complement strand
CCGAGTGCGGCGGTGGGATACACGTTGATCGGAAATGCGTCGTGTCAAAACCGGCCCACTGCGCCGTCTACGCTGACTTCGGTTGGTGGCCAGGGCAAAGGATCGGTGATCCTCAACTGGGCCGACAACTCGACTAACGAAGACAACTACCTCGTCGAGCGCTCGACAACTGTCGGAGGAGGTTACATTCAGATCGCAACGCTCGGCGCGAATGCGCGGAGTTACACTGACAACACAGTCTTTCGCAAGACGACCTACTTCTACCGCGTCCGCGCCGCGAACAGCGGCGGACGTTCGAGTTATTCAAACGTTGCAAGCGTGAGGACGAAATAGAATATGCGCGACACAAAGAGGCACAAGAGGTACAAAACCATTTTGCAAATACACTTGTGCCTTTTGTGCTTCTTGTGCCTCTTTGTGGCCACAGTGGAGGCGAAGGGGCGGCCGGAGATTTTGGGTGTGTCGTTGGGTATGACCCGAGAAGCTACCCAGCAACGATTGAAGACCATCGGACGACTCGAGAAGGAGGAACGGAAGCGACAGGAAGTTTGGGCGGTCAACGATCCGCGTATCTCGCATATCCTCGTCGGCTACGACACCGATTACCGCGTGCGTTATATTACGGCCATCGCGCGCGCGGGTGGACCACGCATTCGTTACCAGGAGGTCGTCGACGTCAAACACGCGCAGCGAGTGAATTATCAGGGCAACTACAAATTCACGTTGGAAGCGCGCCGCGGGCAGGTTGCTTACGTCACGATCGCGCACGGACGCGATCCACAATATCTCGACTCTTATTCAGTGAAGAAAGTCGATCCCAACGAGAAGGAGATCGACTAATCTCGTGAATGCCAGCAAAGCAACGACTCTCCCGCCAGTCGATAAGCGTTCTGAGGAATCTTAGAACTTTTGCTTACCTGACGTTAACACCACTCGATTATGTTTCCCGGTCTATAAACGGCAAAGCCGACTTTCCGCCTTTACATCTTCGACGTCACGTCGGGCCGTTGCGGACATTCGAAGCGTCCGGCGCGGAGTTCATGACTTACCTGCGGTTGCTGCTCGACCTGCAACCACACGCGCAGCTTCTCGACGTCGGCTGCGGCTGTGGTTTGATGGCGCTGCAATTAAAAGACTATCTCCACAGCAACGGCAGCTACACCGGAGTCGATATTCATGGTCCATCGATCAGGTGGTGCACGAACCATATCACCGCTACGCACCCAAACTTTCGCTTCACGCAGATCAGTGACGGCAAATTACCTTTCGAAACAAAGTCGTTCGACGTGATCTTGCTGAAGTCCGTCTTCACGCACTTGCGGCCCGAAGAAGTCGAAAACTACCTCAGCGAAATTCGACGACTGCTAAAGCCAAACGGCCGCTGCCTCGCAAGCTTCTTTCTCTTGAACGACGAACAAAAAGCACTCGCCGTGAAAGCAAAGAACGCTTTGCAATTTAACTTCGGCGACGATCGCTGGCGCTACGTCTACGAACACAGCCCCGAGAGCGCGTCAGCCTACGACGAGAACTACATTCTCGATCTATTCAGCAAGCACAACCTTGAACTGCGCGAACCGATCCGCTACGGCACCTGGACCGGTCGCAACAATGGCTTGTCGTTTCACGATTTACTTCAGATCCAACCGCGAAACCGCGCGTAGTCCACAATCTCTGCACGGCTTTTCAGATCGAGTTTCTGCATGGAGTTGGCTTTATGACTCTCGACCGTCTTCACACTGATCGCGAGCTTGTTGGCGATCTCTTTATTCGTATAACCGTTTGCGACCAGCGAGATCACTTGAATCTCACGCTCGGATAATGGCTTTCCCTGCGGATCGCCTTTCCACGTTACGTTCTCGGGCGGCGCGTTGACCATCACTTCCTGCGAGGTGCGATCGATGTAACGTCCGCCTTTTGAAACCGTCAGGATCGCGTCGAGAAGTTCGTCAAAAGCAGCTTGTTTGAGAACGTAGCCTGAGGCTCCGGCTTTAAGCATCTGGCTCAAATACGCACTGGCGCGATGCGCCGTCAGCGCAATGACTTTGACCTGCGGACACAGCTCTCTGATTTTTGCGGTAGCGTCGGCGCCGTTCATCCGGGGCATGGAAACGTCCATCAAGATGATGTCCGGCTCCAATTCACATGCTTTCTGCCAAGCGGCAATGCCGTCGTCAGCCTCGCCAACGACCTCCATGTTTGGCTGCTCGTCGATCATTCTCTTCAAGCCTTCGCGCAGGATGCGATGATCTTCGGCTAACAGTATTTTCAACTTGTCCATCGCCGCTATCCTGCCGATCCGTTCTGCGAAAGAGGAATGCTGACAACGATCGTCGTACCAGCGCCAGATTCGATCTTGAACTCACCGCCGACGAGTTGTACGCGTTCCTGCATACCCATCAATCCGAGCCGGCGATTTTCCTTCGGACTACTCATCCAATTCTCAGCGTCAAAGCCGACGCCATTGTCCTCTATGATCACCTGCACGTGACGAGCGTCACACGAGAGAATCACGCTCACAACGCCAGCTTGCGAATGCCTCGAGACGTTGGTTAACGCTTCCTGCACGACTCTGTAGATCGCAACCTCGACATCTGACGAAAGCCGTTCGGCGTGATTGGTAAACCCGGTACTGTTGAAAACAGCCCCAATTCTTTGCTCGTGTCTTCGCGCCCACTCACGCGTCAGGCTCGACAACGCCGCTTCCAATCCGAGATCGTCGAGTGTTGTCGGGCGCAACTCCAGCGCGACACCGTGAACGTCCAGCTCGAGTCGTTTCGTCGTTTCTTTCAGGTACGACAACTTATCCAGGGCGGCGGCGGGAAGTTGCGGCAGACGCGCGCAGGATTCGAGTCCGAGAAGCAGTGCTGAAAGATACTGACCGATGTTGTCGTGTAACTCGCGCGACAAGTGGCGCCGCTCGTCTTCATGAGCGGTGATCAGGCGCTGAAGCAGTCGTTTACGTTCTTCTTCGGCGCGATTGCGGTCAGTGATGTCCTTGCCGATGCTGACGCTCGATCCATCTGAGAGACGAACGATGGCCCAAGTGGTGTCGATCGAATGGCCGTCACGGGTTTTGGATTCGAAGTCTTGCCATTCGCCACTTGCCGCGGCAATGAAATCGTGAACACGCTGAAGGTTCTTGGCCCCCGGATAAATTTCGGGGAGGACATCGCCTTTGCGGTTCTGGGCCTCTGCCAACGACCAGCCAAGAATGCGTTCCCATTCATGATTGACCAGTTCCAGACGTCCGGCCGGGTCCCGGAAGCTGATCATCACGGGGATATGGTCGACGATCTTTTGCAGTGTCTCGGTTTGTTTGCGGAGCTCGTCCTGCGCCTGCTTGCGCTTGGTGACGTCGAACATGATGCCGCTGAGGTGGGGATTGCCGCCGCCGGGTTCAGCTCTCACGGAAACGATGTCGTGTAACCACACCACGCTGCCGTCAGCCGCGATCATTCGATATTCAAACTCGTGATCCTGGCCGCGTTTCGTAGAGTCCATACAAAATGCGGAGCACCAGTCCGTGTCGTCGGGATGCGTATGATCGCGCCAGAAGTTGGGTTCGAGCCAGCGCTCGATCGGGTACCCGAGAATTTTTTCCGCCTGCGAACTGACGAACGTAAATTGAAAAGTTTCGGCGTCAGCTTCCCACACGATAGCGTCGAGAGAGTGGATTAGTTTGGCGTAGAGGGCCGGCTTGTCCTGCATAGCAGTGCGCATCTCGTGAGTGTCGTGTGTGGAGATTATATCCAACTCGGGAGAAAGCGGCGAAGTGGCGGATTGCCTCAGGGAAAATCCCCGTGTTTCCTCAGGAAAAGGTGAGGTATTTGCTCAGGGAAAACCCCGATATTCCTCCTCAGGTCTTCCCACTACAATCACGCCCGAAAGTGCGAGGCTATCAGGCTCTCTGATGCAAACAGGGCTCGGTGAGTCATGACTTTGGTTCGTCACTCCCGACTGGGGTGAGCGCCATGTTCGCGTTTCGCGTGGGGTAAGGCACATGAACCATTGATGGCGGGAACTGTGGGAGTTTCCCGCCACTCGCACCTCCAACATTCCCTTTGGGAATTTTCACCCAACCAACTGAGGGTGAATTCATCCATTCTTCATACCACTGTGTAATTATTCGACCGTTTCAAGTGTGTTCAAAACGGCACATCAGTTGCCGACTCCTCTGCGCTACACGATTTGTCCGTAAGAAGTGGAGCGAATCTTATGCAGGTTAATTTACGACACAGCCGAATAACTGCCACGAATAACGATCCGGTGATATTAGTGGTCGAGGATCACGATGACACGCGTGAGATGCTCACAATCCTTCTCAACCGGCATGGATGTCACGTGATCGCCGCGGAGAATGGTCCACAGGCCATCGATCTGGCCGACAAGTTACATCCCGATTTGATTCTTATGGATTTGAAGTTACCGCTACTCGACGGGATGGCAGTGACTCGCTTAGTGCGCTCGCATCCTGCTTTGAACCAGGTGCCGATTGTGATCCTTACCGGCTATGACTCTCCTCAACTGCATAGCGACGCTCTCAACGCGGGTTGCAATTACTTTCTCCTGAAACCGATCGATTTTGATCGACTACGCGAAGTCATCACGACGCTGCTTCGCTCAGTGCCACAACCATCGCCGATGCGTTTGCAGTATTCACTAGTGGTGAAATCGAAACACCCGATAACCCTTCATCACCTCCACTGAGCGAAGAGGCACAATCGCTCGCGCTGAGTTACCGGTGCAGTCCGCCAACGGCAACGAGGCGCGGGCGATTTGCCTCTTCAACTTTCTTCCAGCGATAACGAAACTGATCGCGAGTTAAGCCAAGAAGTTTTGCGGCACGGGTTTGATTACCGTTGCAGCGTGTCAAAGCCTGGTTCATCAGTGAGGCCTCCAACTCGTCGAGACAGATTCCTTCGTTGGGAAGACAAAAAACGCAATCGGCCGGTTCTCCATTCACTACCTCGCCACCGATCGTCTTTACCACCAGACTCCCGAAGAAATCAGACGGCAAACACTTCGGTGAGATCACATCACCATCCTCGAGCAGAACCGCGCGCTCGATCACGTTGCGCAGCTCGCGGACGTTGCCGGGCCAATCGTAATGCTTGAAAGCTCGCGCGACTTCCGGCGAGAGAGCGAGAATGTTCTCGCGGCCCATCCGTTTTCCAAGTCTGGTCAAACAGTGTTCGGCGAGAAGCAAAATGTCGTCGCCTCGTTCGCGCAGAGGCGCGATATCGATCTGAACCACTGCGAGACGATAGTAGAGGTCCAGTCGAAACCGGCCACCCGCCGTCTCTTTCTTGAGGTTGCGATTCGAAGCCGAGATCACACGCGCGGTAAAATGAACATCGCGGAGACCACCGACGCGCCGAAACGTACCTTCTTCGAGAACGCGTAGCAGTTTTGCTTGCAGGTTGATATCGAGTTCGGTGATCTCGTCGAGCAGAATGGTGCCTCCGTCGGCCTGTTCGAACAGTCCCTCCTTGCGAGCTTTCGCATCGGTAAAGGCGCCTTTCTCGTAGCCGAACAACTCCGACTCAATCAGGTTCGACGGCAACGCCGCGCAATTGATCGCGACGAATGGATTGTTTGCCCGCGGCGACGCCTGGTGAATCGCTTTCGCGAGACAGTCTTTGCCGACGCCCGATTCACCCTGAAGCAGCACGCAGGAAACATCACTGCGGGCCACCCGCCCGGCGAGTTTGATGGTTTGGTTCATTGCCGGCGAGTCGCCGATGATCTGGTCGAAACGAAAGGGTTGGGAAGACGGTATTGACATCTGGGGTACCTATCGAATTGTGTATGGAGGACCAAAGGGCTTTCGAACTTTGTTCAGTGATTAAACCAAGTGAGAGTAGTGTACACACGACGTGAGGGAAATCATCTAGGACTTTAGTCCTAGCAAGATTCATGACTATGAACTATGACCAGCTTTGCCCGAAAAGTTCCCTTGTAAGACAAGCTGACCCGCAAAGGCGCTAAGACGCAAAGCGCTGCCGCGTTTCTAAACGATTTTCTTTGCGCCTTAGCGCCTTTGCGGGAGAAGATCTCCTGCGCAGACGTACTTTCGGAAAAGCTACTATGACCCCTGCATGTCGATGCCCAGCTTCTGCGACATGCGCACCAGTTCGGCGAGCGAGTCCGCGCCCATCTTCTGCATCACGTGACTGCGGTGGATCTTGATCGTTTTCTCGCTGGCGCCGAGCCGCAAGGCAATTTGCTTGTTGAGCAAACCCGCGACGACGAGGGCCAGGACTTCGCGTTCGCGCTGCGTTAAGTGCGACAATCCTTGACGCAGTTCGGCCAATTCGGCGCGCTCTATTCGCCCCTGTCGATCGCGTTCGATTCCAGCGCGAACCGCGTCGATCAGATCCTCGTCGCGAAAAGGCTTGGTGAGAAATTCGACCGCGCCTGCTTTCATCGCCTGCACAGACATCGGAATGTCGCCGTGGCCCGTGATGAAGACGATCGGAATATGAATGCCTCGTTCGACCATCTCTCGTTGCAAGTCGAGCCCACTCAAATCCGGCAGCTTGACGTCGAGGACCACGCAGCCGGGAACTTCCGGCAGTTTACTCTCCAAAAATTCGTGCGCCGATGCGAAGGTCTTTACCATTAGTCCAACTGCACACAACAAGCGGCTAATGGCATTGCGCATCGAGACGTCGTCGTCAACCACGAATACGAGTTGAAGCCCTGCGTTCATCATCATGCTCACTTAGCGGGAGTGTAAACTGCGAGATCGTTCCTTGTTTGCCAGGTCCGGGTTCAAGCCACAACTTGCCTCCATGTGCATTGATGATGGTCCTGCTGATTGATAATCCGAGTCCCAAACCATCTTCTTTGCTGGTGAAGAAAGGCTCGAACGCCTGTTCCCGGTTCTCCGGAGAAATGCCAACACCAGTGTCGATAATCCTGACTGCTATATCGGTTGCTGTCTGTTCCGTGTGGATCGTTAGCTCACGCGGCTGAGAATCTGCGCCACTCATCGCCTCCTTGCTATTAAGAATCAGATTGATGACTACCTGCTGGATCTGCACTCGATCCACCAGGACCAGGGGCAGTCGATTAGACAATCGTGTACTCACGCTGATTCCGTTTTTGTTTAGTTCGCCGGCGGTGAGACGGAGCACGTCGTGAATGATGTTGTTTATGTTGTGCGACGACTTTCCGGTGGCCGATTTTTTCAGCAGGCGGCGAATTCGTTTGATCACTTCGCTGGCGCGGAGGCCGTCGGCGATCATGCACTCGACCGCTTGGCGCGCTTCTTCGATGTCGGGTTTTTCTCGTAAAAGCAGACGCAAACAGGCGTGGCCGTTGGTGACGATCGCTCCTAACGGTTGATTGAGCTCGTGGGCGATCGAAGCCGTCAGTTCTCCGATCGTACTAACGCGCGTAACGTGCGCCAATTCGGCCTGTAGTTTATGCAGTTCCTGCTCGTGGGAGTCGTTCATGGGCGCACCGCACCGTTGGCTAGCGTTGGAAGCGGTTCTCGCCCAGTCGATGAGCCGCGAGCGTAGCCGCACACAACGCTGTTCGGACGGGAGCTGGTTGTATGAGAGGGTTCGGTCCTACTGTACTCCCACAATGCAGGAACACACAACCAGCGTTTTCACGCTGGGTTATTTCCCCCGCGCCGGGCGATTTCAACCAGCAAACGCCGAAGCAAGCTAAAGCTTGAACTCAGAACGCGGGTTCTGGTTTTGAGTTCAGCCTTTAGGCTGCCGTCTTGCAACGCGATCCGGGTTGGCACGCTGTGTGCACCATTCCGTGCTTCCCCTAAAGATCAAGTTTCCAACACTAAAAACGGAAATCTTTTGTACAGCCTGAGACAACCCGCGGCGGTCGACACACATATATTGCACGGCGAACGCGAGGAATGGCTGCGAACATTAAAGATTACTACCAGGTGCTCGGCGTCAAACGTGACGGCTCCGAGGATGAGATCAAGAAGGCGTATCGAAAACTCGCGCGCAAGTTTCACCCGGACCTGAACCCGGGTGACAAAACTGCTGAGGAACAGTTCAAACAGGTTCAAGAGGCTTACGACGTACTTTCCGATCCCGAAGACAGAAAACTATACGACCAGTACGGGGAGAACTGGCGCGCGGTTAAGTCTGGCGCAGGCGCGCCACCGCCGGGTTGGGAACAAACACAACGTTCGCCACGCGCTGGCAGACCGGAAACAGATTTCAACTTTGATTACAGCGGCGATTTCGGAGGTTTCCGCGGCGGCAGTGGCGAAGGTTTCGACATCTTCGAAGAGATCTTCAACCGCGCGCGTGGTGGACGCGGCGTACGCAGAGGCCGCGGCCGCGACATCGAAGCCGAACTCGAGTTGTCACTCGAAGAAGCGCATCGCGGTGGACGGCGCACGCTCCAGATGCAGACCGCTGAAGTTTGTCCCACGTGCAATGGTTCCGGAGTTGTTGACGGAAAGACGTGCGACACGTGCGGCGGCGCGGGAGAAGTTTTAAGACCGAAGACTATTGAAGTGAACATTCCAGCCGGCGTGCGCGATGGCTCGACCATACGACTCGCGGGACAAGGTGGTGCGGGCAGCAACGGCAGTGAGCCCGGCGATCTTTACTTACATATTCGTCTTCGGCCGCATTCCCGTTTCAGTGTAAACGGCGACGATCTGGAAGTGGAGTTAGCGGTCGCGCCATCGGAAGCGGCATTGGGAGCGAAAGTCGAAGCACCGACTATTGATGGCAAAGTTGAATTAACAATTCCGCCCGGCACGAACACAGGGCAACGTTTGCGGCTTCGTGGCCAGGGATTGAATAAGCGTAAAGGTGGAAGAGGCGATGAATACGTGCGGATGAAGATCGTGGTACCGAAAGAGTTAAGCGCTGAAGAACGTCGCTTGTACGAAGAGTTGCAGCGGATCTCTCGATTCGATCCACGACGCTAATGGTGGAGTAACGAAAGTAGGACCAAAGATGTGGGCAAGCGATCTGGATCTCGATGAACCCTTGACCTTGGATGTAGTGGCCGAGACGGTGGGCGCGAGGCGTTCGCTCGTGATGCGACTCGCCGAACGCGGCCTGATCGACACAGTTGAAACGGGTGCGGATGGACCACGTGTGCCGCGCCGGGTGGTGATTCAGCTTCGCCGCATGCAACGGCTGCGGCGGGATTTAGGAGTCAACTACGCGGGCGCTGCCGTGATTCTCGACCTCGTTGGACGGATCGAACAGTTGAATCGCGAGCTGGCGGAGATGCACCGCCGGTTGCAGTGAAAAGTTGTGAGTTGAGTTATGGAGATTGGCGCACCTGGCCGTTTCACTGCGGATTGAAGTGGGCGCGGTGCGATGGTTGAACAAGGTGCGCCAACCATTTTTGTGCCACAAAGAAGCACAAAAAGTACAAAGGAGTTAATGATGTTAACTGTATACACGGGAAGCTGGTGGGCTTTGTTGCTTCGCGGCATTGCTGCTATCGCGTTTGGATTGCTGGCATTTGTTTGGCCGGGAATCACCCTGACGGTGCTGGTGCTTTTGTGGGGCGCGTATGCGCTCGTGGACGGCGTGTTTGCGATCGCCGCGGGTGTGAAGTCTCACGGCGAGAACAAACGCTGGTGGGTTCTTTTGTTGGAAGGAATTCTCAGCGTGATCGCGGGCATTATCGCTTTCACGGTACCAGGTATCACGGCGCTGGTGCTGCTGATGTTGATCGCTGCGTGGGCCATCGTCACCGGAGTGTTCGAAGTCGTGGCCGCGATTCAGATGCGCAAGTACATCCGAGGCGAATTGTTGTTGATACTTGCGGGTATCGCGTCGATCATTTTCGGCGTGCTGTTGTTTATCAACCCGGGCGCGGGAGCGCTCGCTGTGATTTGGTTGATCGGCATATACGCGATAGTCTTTGGAGTCATACTGATCGCGTTGAGTTTGAGATTACACGGCATGTTGAGGTCGCACGACCAGATGTCGCCGCGTGCTGTGTAATCGTACCAAAGGAGGGAACCTATTGTGGCAATGAGATCAACGTCATTCGTGGTGTGCGTCTCGCTTGTGCTTGGTTTGGCGATCGTCGCTTCGCAGAGCACGTGCAAGCGCGGGCAGAACAGAGGAGGCGACTATCGCCTGACGTCTTCTTCCGATCCGAACACGGGGAGCGGCGGAGGTACGAACGCGACGAGCGGCAATCCGGCAGTGATGCCGGTCTCGTCGTATGCCGACGTCGTAAGCAAAGTCGTGCCCGCGGTGATCACGATTCACTCGCAGATGCGTGTGCGTCAGCCACAACAGTTTCCGTTCATGGACGATCCGTTCTTTCGCCAGTTCTTCGGCGATCGAAACTTGCAACAACCACCGGCTCAGCCCCGCCAGGGATTGGGTTCGGGCGTGATCATCGACGCGAATGGTTACATCCTGACGAACCATCACGTGATCGATGGCGCCGAACAGATCAAAGTTGACCTGAACGATGGACGCTCGCTCGACGCGCAGATCGTCGGCGTCGATCCGCCCAGCGATCTTGCGGTGTTGAAGGTCGAGGCGAGTGGACTGCCGGTGCTCGTGTTGGGTGATTCGGATCGCGCGCGCGTCGGAGATGTGGTGCTGGCGATTGGTAATCCTCTGGGCGTGGGCCAAACCGTGACGATGGGCATCATCAGCGCGAAAGGGCGGCAGACCGGATTGAGCAACGGCAGTTTTGAAGACTTTCTGCAAACTGACGCGCCAATTAATCGCGGCAATTCCGGCGGCGCGCTCGTGAGTACCAACAGCGAGTTGATCGGCATTAACTCGCAAATACTTTCGCCCTCGGGAGGCAGCATTGGGTTGGGCTTTGCGGTGCCGTCAAATATGGCGCGCACGGTCGTCGAGCAATTGATCAATTCGGGGAAAGTCAGGCGCGGGCAACTCGGGATAACCGTACTAAGGATTCCGTCTGAAGAAGCGACGAAGTTGGGTGTGACACAGGGACCGGGCGTGGTTGTTTTT
>Ga0209216_1000227_pt1 | contig 10966 bp, 13 predicted proteins | sample TexAe_OM2H0_O2_FD_187940 | JGI IMG/M metagenome (GOLD analysis project Ga0209216, IMG submission 187940) | Forest soil microbial communities from Davy Crockett National Forest, Groveton, Texas, USA - Texas A ecozone_OM2H0_O2 (SPAdes) (version 2) | ecosystem: Environmental > Terrestrial > Soil >... | reverse complement strand
GATTTCCTTGTTGCTGTAGCCGCCCGAGAGAAGACGCAGGATCTCGGTTTCCCGCTCGGTGAGGGGGTCCGGCTGCTCCAGGCTGGAGAACTGGTTCTGGATCCGCCCCACCCCCGCCAGCAGGCGCTGGGTGACCATGGGCGCCACCAGCGACCCGCCCGCCGCCACCGTGCGCACCGCCTCGACCAGCTGGTCGAGCGAGACGTCCTTCAGCAGATAGCCGCGTGCGCCCGCCTTGAGGCCGGAGAGCACCAGCTGATCGTCGTCGAAGGTGGTCAGGATGATCGTCGGCGGCAGCTCGTTGCGGCCGCCCAGCGCCTGCAGGACCTCGAGGCCGCTCATGTTCGGCATGCGCAGGTCCAGCAGCACCACGTCGGGGCGGATCTGCGGGATGGTCTGCACCGCCTGCGCACCATCGGCACATTCGGCCACGACACGGATGTCGCCGGCGAGGTCGAGCAGGGAACGAATGCCCTGGCGAACCAGGTTCTGATCGTCAACGAGGCAGACGGAGATCATGGGAGATCCTCGGAAGGAACGGAGAGTTTGGCACGCGCGGGGGCATCCGGCTCGTCCACCAGCATGGGGTCGAGGATCGGGCGCGGTGGCGCGTGGGCAAGCGTGGGCTCCTCGCCCAGCGGCAGGCGCGCGGTCAGCGCGAATCCACCGGCGGGGTCGGTACGGAAGGTGATGCTGCCGCCGAACTCGGCGAGACGCTCGCGCATGCCGTTCAGACCGTTACCGGGACGGAACTCACCGCCACCGCGACCGTCGTCGCGGGCGTCCAGGCACAGCTCGTCCGGCCCGGTATGGCGAAACGTGAGCCACAGGTGGCGGGCATTGGCGTGGCGCACTGTATTGGTAAGGATTTCCTGCACGCAGCGCAGCAACATCTGGGCGCGGCGTGGATCTTCCACGCCGAATCGCGAGGGCACGGTCAGCCGCACATCGAGACCGGGCACGCCTTCGGTCAGGCTGCGCAGCGCCTGCGTGAGATCGATGGCGTCGTCCTGGCGAAGCTCGCTCACCACTTCACGCACGTCCGCCAGGAGCTGCTTGGCGGTGCTCTGGGCCTTCAGCACGTGCTCGCGGGCCGTGTCGTTCGTCAGGTGGCTGGCGACTTCCAGGTTCAGGCTCAACGCCGTGAGATGGTGGCCGACGAGGTCATGGAGGTCGCGCGCGATGCGCATGCGCTCCGCGATGCGCGTGGACTCGGCCAGCAACGCACGGGTGGCACGCAGTTCGGAGTTCAGGCGGCGCAGTTCCTCTCGTTCCTCGGCCTGCTGGCTCGCGACCATGGACGCGATGAACACCAGGGCGGAGAAGCCGAAATAAAGGCAGGACTGCATCAGGGCGCTGATCAGGCCCCAGCCGGCGACTTCGGAGAAGACGGGCACCAGCGCCACGTGCGCGAGCACGATCCAGGCGATTCCCACCGGGAGGCTCACCAGCCATGGCACCACCGTGGCGACGATGATCAGCAGCAACGCACCCACGCCGCTCTTGCTCAACGCGCCGATGGCGAGCGCGGTTCCCGTCAGCACGATGAGCACGGCCATGCGGATGGCGCCGTTCTGGCGGGCACCGAGCTGGTTGGTCAGCATCCACAGCACGAGGCCGAAGACCAGGTAGCACGCGGTCCATGCCAGCAAGGCCATGTCGCCGATCGCACCAGGCCCGCTGCCGGCCCGCTGCATCGACAGCGGCAGGCCTGCGCAGAGGAAGACGAAGTACGTGGCGTACCTCAGCAGGCGGACGTGATTGAACTGAACCTTGGACATGAACGCATCATAGGGCTTCGCGCCGCCCGCACCACCTGACTGAAGTCACGTGCGCGCACACGGCAAACATCGGCTTTACAACGGTTTTACATCCGCGTCGCGCTCCCCGGCGAGGCCCGGGCATGCCATAATGCCGCGCATTCGGCGGCCCGGGGGTCGTCTTTCCAAGAACACTCAAGCGGAGCAACGAATGGCCCTTGCCATCCGCGACGTGCGTGAGCACGACCTGGATGCCGTGCTGGCACTCAACAATGAGGCAGGCACAGGCATCCTCGCCACGGACCTCGCCCGCCTGCGCCACCTGTACGATATCGCGCACTACTTCCGCGTCGCCGAGCAGGACGGGCGCATCCTCGGATTCCTGATCGCCATGCGCCCGGACGCCGGGTACGACAGTCCCAATTTCCGCTGGTTCCAGGCCCATTACGAAAGCTTCGTGTACATCGATCGCATCGTGATCGCTTCCGAATCGCGCGGTCACGGCCTGGGCCGGATTTTTTACTGCGATGTGCAGAGCTATGCAGAGGTACGTGTGCCGCTTTTGACCTGCGAGGTCTTCCTCGAACCACGCAACGACCAGACCGTGCTGTTCCACGGCACCATGGGTTTCCAGGAAGTGGGCCAGCAGAAGATGGGCGACGCCGGCCCGAAGGTGAGCCTGCTCGCCCGCGAACTGCCCAGCTTCCCCTTCGTGCGTGAGCGTTACCTCGAACAGGGCGGCCTCCCCGCCGTGGCCTGGCTGGCTGAGCGCCAACGTCCGGTCGACGGCCTGGGAGTGACGGCATGAGCGCCCGCGCCGAATCCCTCGAGGCCGCCTGCGACCTGCGTTTCGGCCAGGTGGGCATCGCCTGCGTGCGCATCCGCCGCGTCGATGCCGCCGCCCTGGTGGAAGAACTGGAGCGCCGCGTGCGCTCGGCACCGCAGATGTTCAACCGCGCGGCGGTGGTGCTCGATCTCTCGCACCTGCCCAAGCTGCCGGATGACGGCATGGTCGATGCCCTGCTCGAAGCCATCCGCAGCGCCGGCATGCTCCCCGTGGGCATCGCCTATGGCACGGCCGAGACCGAGGCCCTCGCCGAACGCATGTGCCTGCCCCTGATCGCCAAGTTCCGCGCCCAGTACGAGCCGGGCCACGGCGATGCGGCCCCGGCCACGGTACCCGCCGCTTCGGCGCGCAGCGAAGCACCGCGTGCCCAGGCCCCCATGGAACCCAATGCCGACGCCGGCAGCAGCATCACCGCGCAGCATCACAGTGGAAGCACGGTGCGCTCCGGCCAGCAGGTCTACGCGCGCGACCGCGACCTCGTCGTCACGGCGGCCGTGGCCAATGGTGCCGAAGTGATCGCGGACGGCTCCATCCACATCTACGGCAGCCTGCGCGGCCGCGCCATGGCCGGCGCGCAGGGTGACGAATCCGCACGCATCTTCTGTTCCGACTTCCGCGCCGAACTGGTCGCGATCGCCGGTCATTACCGCGTGTTCGAAGACATGCCGAAAGAATTCGAAGGCCAGCCCGTGCAATGCTGGCTAGACAATGGAAAACTCATGATCGCGCGGCTGTAATGCAGTCGCCGTCGCTGGCAACACTCGGAGACATCTCTTGACTGAAATCATCGTCGTCACCTCGGGCAAGGGCGGAGTCGGCAAGACCACCACCAGCGCCTCCCTCGCCACCGGCCTCGCCATGCAGGGCAAGAAGGTGGCCGTCATCGACTTCGACGTCGGCTTGCGCAACCTCGATCTCATCATGGGCTGCGAGCGCCGCGTGGTGTACGACTTCGTCAATGTCGTGCACGGCGAAGCCACCCTCAAGCAGTCGCTGATCAAGGACAAGCGCCACGAAAACCTCTTCGTGCTCGCCGCCTCGCAGACCCGCGACAAGGACGCCCTCACCCAGGAAGGCGTCGAGAAGGTTCTCGACGAACTCACCAAGGAAAACTTCGACTTCGTCGTCTGCGACTCCCCGGCCGGCATCGAGAAGGGCGCGCACCTGGCGATGTACTTCGCCGACCACGCCGTCGTCGTCGTCAATCCGGAAGTTTCCTCGGTGCGCGATTCCGATCGCATCCTCGGCCTGCTCTCGAGCAAGACCCGCCGCGCCGAAAAGGGCGAAGCGCCGATCAAGCAGCACCTGCTGCTCACGCGCTACAACCCGAATCGCGTCGAAGCCGGCGAGATGCTCAGCGTCAAGGATGTCGAGGAAATCCTCGGCATCTCGGTCGTCGGCGTCATCCCGGAGTCCGAGAACGTGCTCGCCGCATCCAACGCGGGCGTGCCGGTGATCCTCGACGACAATTCGAACGCCGGTGCCGCCTACAAGGACACCGTCGCCCGCATCCTTGGCGAAGAGCGTCCGCTTCGCTTCCTCGAGCCGGTCAAGAAGGGCTTCCTCAAGCGCGTATTCGGAGGTTGAGCATGGGTATCCTCGATTTCCTGAAGCGCAAGCCCGAGCCAAGCGCGGGTGTGGCCAAGGAACGCCTGCGCATCATCGTCGCCCAGGAGCGCTCCACGCGCGGCGGCCCCGACTACCTGCCGCTCCTGCGTAACGAGCTGCTCGAAGTCATCCGCAAGTACGTCAATGTCGACGTCGAGGCCGTGAACGTCAGCCTCGAACGCGACAGCGGTCACGAGGTCCTGGAGCTGTCCGTCGCCCTGCCCGATGGCAATGCCATCGGCAAGCCGGCCGCCTCGGCCACCTGATCCGCTCATGAGCGACCATCCCGCCGGGGCCCACGTGGCCCCCGGCACCGATCCCTCCGACGCCGTCCTGCGCGTCGGCGAGATCGGCTTCGACGAACCCCGCGCCCTGCTGGCACGCCACGGCCTGCAACTGATCGCCGTCGCCGATGGTGAAGCCATTCCCGGCAGCTTCTGGGGCGACACCGAAGCAGGCATCATCGGCACGACCGTCTACGCTCGCGCCGACACGCCCGTGCACTCGCTTCTCCACGAAGCCTGCCACCTCATCGTTCTTCCCGAGGAAAAACGCGCACAGGTCCACACCGACGCCACCGATTCCATCGAGGAAGAAGACGCCACCTGCTACCTGCAGATCGTCCTCGCGGGTTACCTGCCCTCCGTGGGCTCGGCGCGACTGATGGAAGACATGGACCGCTGGGGCTACACGTATCGCCTCGGCTCCACGCGCGCATGGTTTGAACAAGATGCCGGCGAGGCGCAGGCATTCCTGCGCGACCGCGGATTGCCCACCGGTTAGCCGGAGACAACCCGTCGGCGTTCAGCCCGGCTCGTTGCGCTCGATCTGAGAGACCACGCTCGATGCGGCGCCTGCACTGGCGCGGGAAACGCGGCGGCGCTCCAGGTGCACGTAACACAGCCAGCCCGCCAGTCCGATCGCGCACAGCGACGTGGCGCCGATGGCGAGGCTCAGCATGTTGCCGGAGAGCGCCGGCGACAGCACGCCCGCGACCAGTGCCGTCAGGATCAGGCTGCCGAAAGCCTGCACCGACGAGACATTGCCACGCTGGTCGGGAAAGCGATCGAGCAACAGCAAGGTCAGTGTCGGGAACGCCAACTGCACGCCGCAGCCGTAGAGCACCAGCGGCAGCGTCGACCAGGGCACGCGCGGCGCATCCAGCGTCACGGCCAGGATCAGGCTCAACGCACATGACGACAGCATCGCCACATAGCCCCAGGCGACCGTCCGCGCCGCGCTCACCCGGCCGGCCACGCGGCCCGAGATGAACGCGCCCGTGACCATGCCCGTGACCACGGGAACGAACAGCCAGGGGAACCCATCGGCCCCGAGGTGCAGCAGATCGCGGATCAGACGGGGCGCCGAGGCGACATAGAGGAACAAGCCCGCGAAGTTGATCGAACTCGCGACTGCCAGCGGCCAGAAAGGCAGGTCGCGGGCGATGCGCAGGTAGCTCGCCAGCAGCGGGCGCGGGCGGAATACCGTGCGCCGTTCCTCCGGATGGGACTCCACCAGGAAATACGCCACGCCCAGGGTCAACGCCGTCGTGAATGCCGACAGGGCCCAGAAGATTCCCCGCCACCCATCGATGCCCAACAGCCACGCACCGACGATCGGCGCGATCGCCGGCGCGATGCCGAAGATCATCATCACCTTCGACATCATCCGCTGGGCTTCCTCGCCCTGCATCGTGTCGCGGACCACGGCGCGACCGACCACGATGCCGGCGCCACCGCATATGCCCTGCAAGACGCGACAGCCGAGGAGGAAGGCGAAGCTAGGCGCCATCGCGGCACCGACCGACGCCACGGTGTACACGGCCATGCCGATGACGATGACCGGCTTGCGCCCATAGGCGTCCGACAGCGCGCCATGGAACAGGCTCATCACCGCGTAGGCCAGGAGGTAGACACTCAACAGCTGCTGCAGGGCCACGTCGCCGACGGCGAAGTCACGGCCGATGTCCGGGAAGCCCGGGAAGATGGCATCGATGGAGAACGGCCCGATCATCGCCAGGGCCGCCAGCAACATCGGCAGATAGCGACGCGGGTCGCGGGTCGCGGAGGACATGGACCTGCAAGGCCGTGCGGGGGAAGTCAGGCGAGTATAGCCGCAAGAGGCTGCGTCCTCGCCGTCGGCGGGACAAAGGCCCATAATCGAGTCATCGATCCCCCATTGGAGGTGACGTGGGTTACACCGGTTTCCTGGCCGTCGGCGTCGGCGGCATCCTCGGCTGCTGGCTCCGCTGGTGGCTGGCGGTCGTATTCAACCCGCTGTTCCCCACGCTTCCACTTGGCACGCTTGCGGCCAACCTTGTCGGTGGCCTGCTGATGGGCGTCGCCCTCGGCGTGTTCGACCACTTCCAGACGCTGCCCGTCGAAGTACGCCTGCTGGTCGCCACCGGATTCCTCGGCGGCCTCACCACGTTTTCGACCTTCTCGGCCGAGACGACGGGCTTGCTGCTGCGTCAGCAGTACGCGTGGTTCGCCGCGCACGTCGGGTTGCACCTGGTCGGCTCCATCGTCATGACGATCGCCGGCCTGACCATCACACGCGGGGTATTGAAGCACTTCCAGTAAGCGCCACGCCGCGCGGGGCGGCGAGAGGGTCACCAGGAATCAATCGATGAACCACGATTCTTCTTCTCTCAAGGCACGTGCACAGGACCTGCTCGAGCAGGCAGGGGTCACCATCGGCGGTAACCGGCCCACCGATATCGTCATCCACGACGAGCGAACGTATGCCCGGGTATTCGCGCATGGTTCGCTGGGGCTCGGCGAGTCCTACATGGACGGCTGGTGGGATGTCGCGGACATGCCCGGGTTCTTCGCCCGGGTGCTCTCGTCCCACCTGGACGAATCGCTACGCACGCTCGACACCTTGCTCGCCCACCTCAAGGCACGTTTCATCAACATGCAGCGCGGCGAGCACGCGTGGGACGTGGGCCGCCAGCACTACGACCTGGGCAACGACCTGTTCGAAGCCATGCTCGGCAAGCGCCTCGTGTATTCGTGCGGATACTGGGCCAACACCGACAACCTCGACGATGCGCAGGAAGCCAAGCTCGACCTGATCTGCCGAAAGCTCCAGCTGAAACCCGGGCAGCGCATCCTCGACATCGGCTGCGGCTGGGGCGAAGCGCTGAAGTTCGCGGCCGAGCGCTATGGCGTGAGCGGCGTCGGCGTCACCATCTCGAAGGAACAGGCCGCGTTCGCCCGTGAGCTCTGCAAGGGCCTTCCCATCGAGATCCGCCTGCAGGATTACCACGAACTCGACGAACGATTCGACGCTGTGCTTTCCGTCGGCATGTTCGAACACGTCGGCGGCAAGAACTACCGGAGCTGGTTCGAAGTGGCGCGGCGTTGCCTGCAACCCGGCGGACTCGCCCTGCTCCATTCAATCGGCAGCAATGGCGCCCCGGGGCGGCCCGATCCCTGGATCGAGAAGTACATCTTCCCGAACTCCGTCATCCCGGCGATGAGCCAGGTCGCGACCGCGTTGGAAGGGTTGTTCGTGGTCGAGGACTGGCACAACTTCGGTACCGATTACGACCGCACCCTCATGGCCTGGCGGGCCAACTTCGATGCGGCGTGGCCGCGCCTGTCGGCCAGCTACGACGAGCGCTTCCGCCGCATGTGGCTGTTCTACCTCGGCTGTTCGGCGGGCGTGTTCCGCAGCCGGCGCGACCAGCTGTGGCAGCTCACGTTGTCTCCCGAAGGCGTACCGGGCGGCTATCGCGTACCGCGCTGACATCCCGATGACTTCATGCCCCTTAGGGTCGGGGCATGAATCGACGCAGCGATGTCCGCGACGAGATCGTGGAAACCGATGTCCCCGCGCGGCTCGACCGGCTGCGCTGGGGACGATTCCATACCCTGGTGGCCGTCGCGCTTGGCATCACCTGGGTGCTGGACGGTCTCGAGGTGACCATTACCGGATCGATCGCGGGTGCGCTGAAATCGAGTCCCGTGCTGCATCTCACCGACACGCAGGTCGGCCTCACCGGCAGCCTCTATCTCGTCGGTGCCGTCGTGGGGGCACTGTTCTTCGGCTGGCTCACCGACCGCCTGGGCCGGAAGAAGCTCTTCACGGTGACCCTTGGGCTCTACCTGACCGCGACGGCGGCGACGGCGTTCTCACCGGACTTCGTCACCTTCGCCCTCTTCAGGATGCTCACGGGGGCCGGAATCGGGGGCGAGTACGCGGCGATCAACTCGGCGATCCAGGAGCTGATCCCCGCGCGCTATCGGGGACATACCGACCTGGTGATCAACGGCAGCTTCTGGCTCGGCGCCGCCGCGGGCGCGCTGGCCGCGGTGGTCCTGCTCGACCTGGGTTGGGTGCCCGCGGAGATTGGCTGGCGTCTCGCCTTCGGCCTGGGCGCCGTGCTCGGGCTTGGCATCCTCCTGTTGCGGCACTGGATACCGGAAAGCCCGCGCTGGCTGATGCTGCACGGGCGCATCGCCGAGGCGGAAGCCATCGTCGCGGACATCGAACGACGTCTCGAGGTAAGCCCGCCGGCACAGCCGCTCGCGAGGCTACGCCTGCGTCCGCGTCGCCTCACCATGGCCGACGTCGCCGCCACCCTCTTCCGGGCCTATCCGAAGCGCACGCTGCTCGGCGTCGTGCTGATGGCGACCCAGGCGTTCTTCTACAACGCGATCTTCTTCACCTACGCCCTCGTGCTGGGCCGCTTCTATGGCGTCGCCGATGCCGACATCGGGTTCTACCTGCTGCCCTTCGCGGCGGGCAACTTCCTTGGACCGCTGCTGCTCGGGCGGCTTTTCGACAGCGTGGGGCGGCGGCCCATGATCGTCATCACCTACGCGCTCTCCGGCCTCCTGCTGTTCGGCATCGCGTGGCTGTTCGTCCACGGTATGCTCGACGCCCGCACGCAGACGGTCGCGTGGAGCGTGGTCTTCTTCTTCGCCTCGGCCGCCGCCAGCTCGGCCTACCTGACCGTGAGCGAGAGCTTCCCGCTCGAACTTCGCGCGCTCGCCATCGCCCTCTTCTACGCCTTCGGCACCGCCCTGGGTGGCGTCGCCGGCCCATGGCTGTTCGGAAGCCTGATCGGTACGGGTGAGCGCGACGCCATCGGCTGGGGTTACGCGCTCGGCGCTGGCCTGATGCTGATCGGAGCGGCCGCCGCGTCTCTGCTGGGAATCGCGGCGGAACGCCGTCCCCTGGAGGAGGTGGCGCCGCCGCTTGCCGGGGCGGACGACCCGCCCGAAGAGGCGACGGTCACCCCTGGCCGTCGGCCGCCGTGAATGGGACCACGCCCGGTTCGCGCAGATCGCCCGTCGGGCGCCTGGCGGGAGCGGGGCGAGGAACGGAGGGCGCGGTACGGCCCAGCGTGATGTTCTTCGACGCGCGGACTTCCCGGTTGGCGAACGTCCATATCTCACCCGTGGCGGTGATGAACACCGTCCAGTAGAGGTCGGACTCCGGTCCGTAGTCGATCAGGAAGTGGGCGAAGCCCTCGCCCTTGGGCGTGTTCAGGGGAAGCGGTGGATTCAGTTGAAGCATGGTTTCCTCCTCGTGCCTCCGATTAGCCCGGATGGCGCGTGGGGCGCGGGTGAACGTGCCGTGGTTCACGCATCACTCGTCACGGACAGCACTTTCCGCCCCCGGACCGGTAAAATGGAGCGAATCCATCAGATCGTTCACCAGGGGAAGCCAGGGCGTGCAGCAACGTAATTTCGCGGTATCGGTGGTCCAGCCCGGCGACAAGGTCGCCATCGAGATCGAGTTCAACGAAAAGGTCCACGGCCTTTCCGGCGACACCGTGTGGTTGTCGCTCGAGGACGACACGAGCCTGGAAGACGCCGAGGCGCTGCGCGCGCTGCTCGAGCGCATCGGTCACCGCATCACGGTGACGAACGTACGCTCCTGACCGGAGCCGCGGTGTCCGGCACGGGCACCGCCAGGGGCAAGGCCGCGGACGAGAGCCGGTGGTTCACCCCATGCACCTTTCCGCAACCCAGGCAGTGCCGGGTCATGCCGAGTCCGCGCCGCGCCGCGCGCGGTGTACCGAGCAGGCAGCCACAGGCATAGCAACCGGCGATCGCGCCGCGCTCCCATAGACGAAGCCGCGCCGTCTGCACAACAGCGATCGCCACGGCGAGCACCAGGCCACCGGCGAAGGTCCAGCCGGGCAGGTTGGAGTAAAGCGAACGCGTGCCGAAGTCACCCGGGAGCTGCTGCATGGCCTTCAGGCCGGCAGCCGCCAGCGCTCCACCGGCCAGGGCCATCGCGCCCGGCAGATACATCCGAAAGTACATACGTCCCGCTTGCGACATGGTGCTTCCCTCCCCCAACCGGATCCTCCCGGCCGCCACAGAGTGTGGGTAGGAGGGTCTACCGATCGTGAACGGCTGCCGGAGTCGCTTCGGCGGCGAGGACTTTCCAGCCGGAGGTGGCCGGCAGGCCACACTCCCGGTGACGTGATGCTCAGGCCTTCGGTTGTTCGCCGAACGAAGGCGGACGGTCGGCGGGAGCCTTGCCGAAGGATTCGTTCGGCTGGTCGCCCATGACGAAGCTCAGGGTGCCGCCGGCGGAGAGTTCCTTGTGCGGGATCCAGCTCTTCGTCCACGGCTGGCCGTTCCAGGTCACGGACTGGATGTACGGACGGCCGGGGCCGTTGCCCTTCGTCTCGATGACCAGGGTGCGGCCGCTGCCGACCTGCACTTCCGCGCGATCCAGCAGCGGGCTGCCGAATACGTAGTTGGTGCTGACCGGATCCACGGCG
>Ga0209216_1000226_pt1 | contig 11034 bp, 10 predicted proteins | sample TexAe_OM2H0_O2_FD_187940 | JGI IMG/M metagenome (GOLD analysis project Ga0209216, IMG submission 187940) | Forest soil microbial communities from Davy Crockett National Forest, Groveton, Texas, USA - Texas A ecozone_OM2H0_O2 (SPAdes) (version 2) | ecosystem: Environmental > Terrestrial > Soil >... | reverse complement strand
GTGCCGCGTACGGTGCGGCCCGGCTCACGTGCGCAGGTTCCCCGGCGCGCCGCCCGGGGACGGAATCACCGCCATGGTCAACCGCGACAGGCACACGAGCTTGCCGCTCTCTTCCTCGATACGGATTTCCCACACCTGGGTGGTACGGCCCAGGTGTACGGCCTTGGCGGTGCCGGTGACGATGCCGCCGCGCACGCCGCGAATATGGTTGGCGTTGATGTCCAGGCCCACCGCGATCTCCTTCTCCACGTCAAGCGTGAGCAGGGACGCTGAACTGCCCAGGGTCTCGGCCAGGACAACCGAGGCGCCGCCATGAAGGAGGCCGAACGGCTGCTGTGTGCGGTGGTCCACCGGCATCGTGCCGCGCAGCCAGTCGTCGCCGAACGCGGTGAAACGGATGTCGAGGGTTTCCATCATCGTGCCCCGGCTCCAGCCGTTGATCCGGTCGAGGTCGAGGGGGTGCTTCCAGATGGCCATGTTCCGCGTGATCCTGTGGGGCAGGGCGCCATTGTCCTACAATGCGCGGGTGCCCACCGTAACCCTGACATCGTCCGGCAAGCGATTCGACGCTGCCGCCGGCGAGACCGTCCTCGAAGCCGCCCAGCGCGCGGGAATCGCCCTGCCGTACTCATGCCGCGGCGGCGCCTGTGGCAGCTGCAAGGCCACTCTTGTCGAGGGCCAGTGCAGTTATCCGCGCAATCCGCCGGCGGCGCTTTCGGCACCCGCACGCACGCGCCGGGCGATCCTGCTGTGCCAGGCGGTGCCGTGTGGCGATATCGCCATCCAGGCCCGCGAGATCGCCTCGGTGGAGGATATTCCGCACCGTCGCGTCGAGGTCGTCGTGGTCGAGCGCCGCACGCTCGCGCCCGATGTGGTCGGCGTGTGGCTTCAGCCGCTGGACGGTGACCGGCTGAACTGGTTGCCGGGACAATACCTGGACGTGATCCTGGAAGACGGCAAGCATCGTCCGTTCTCGATCGCCAGCGGGCCGCGCGCCGACGGCCGCATCGAGCTGCACGTGCGCCACGTGCCGGGTGGCGGGTTCACTTCGTGGGTCTATGAATCGCTTCGTGTCGGCGACCGCCTGACCATCGAGGCTCCGCTAGGCACCTTCGTGCCGCGGGAGGATTCCGAGCGGCCGATGCTGTTCATGGCGGGTGGCACGGGATTCGCGCCGGTGAAAGCGATCGTCGAACACTTCATCGCGCTCGGCACGCGCCGGCCGATGTACGTGTACTGGGGTGCGCGCAATGCGGCGGACCTCTACCTCATCGATCTTGCCCGTCGCTGGACGACGGAAATGCCGACCATCACCTTCGTTCCCGTGCTGTCGGATCCCGAGGCGGCGAAGTCCAGCGGACTGCGCGAGGGACTGATCCACGAGGCCTTGCTCGAGGACCATCCCGACCTGAGCGGTTTCGATCTCTACATGAGTGGACCGCCGGCCATGGTCTCCGCGGGACGCCAGATGTTCATCGATGCGAACCTGCCGGAAGAACGGCTGTACTTCGATTCGTTCGACGTGGCGCCGGACGTGCTGTCCGCGATCCTGCAAGGCCGCGCGGGCATCCACGGCTTGTAGGAACGCGGCCGCAGGGTTTCGTTTACTTCTTGCCCTTCACGACCGGCAACTGCGCGGTCTGCCACGCGTAGGTGCCGCCGTCGAGCACGAACACCTTCGTGAAACCGGCCTTGATCAGGCGGTTGGCGGCCTTGCCCACGCCGCGGCCGTCCTTGTCGACGAGCACGACGGGCAGTTCCTTCGCCTTCGACAGATCCTTCTGCGTTTCCGGATCGAACTGGCTCATCGCCACGTTCTTCGCACCCGGGATGTGGGCTTTCTCGAAGTCCGCACTCGCCGACATGTCGATGATCAGCGGCGTATCGCGGTTGATCAGCTGGGTGAGGCCGGCCGGGGTGAGGCTCTTCCACTTGCGGAACAGGCGGCCGACTTCGCCGGCTATCAGCACGACGAGGATGAGCACGAAAAGCGCGACCAGCGCGGTGTGGTTGCTCACGAAGGCGGGCAACTTCTGCATGACGTCGTTCATCGGGTCTTTCCGCGTCCCAGGGGGGATAAAACGGTCGATTATATCGGCTTAGTGCGGCGAGAAGTCCGGCAGGCCGGTCATCAGGTGCCACTTGTTCTTTTCGCGGTCGTAATGCCAGCGCTGGCGGTCGACGATGCTGCGCTCCGACTGGGTGTTGACGTTCACGACGCCGATCTGGACAACCTGAATGACATCGTCCTGGCTGTCGCCGTCCGGACGAGGACCGGCGCCCTCGTCGTAGCCGGTCACGCGCAACTGCTGCAGGCGGCCCTGTTCCACCGAACTGATCGGGTGCTCGGCCGCGTAATCCTTGTCGATGAACGTCTGCGCCTGGGTGAAATCACCCCAACGGATCGCCGAGGCGTAGCTCATCAGCGTGGAATTGAGCGCCTCGCTGCGTTTGTCCGAGGCGCAACCGGCCACGGCAAGCAGGGTCAGGACGAGGGCGGGCAGGGTGAGCTGGCGCATGGCGGCTTCCGTGGGGGCGTCGGGCGGCATTATGCCCGGCGTTTGGCCACGAAACGCGCATCCAGGCTGGCCAGCGGCTTGCCGTCAGCCCCCGGGACCACGCAGGTGAAGTCGGCCCTTGCCCGGCCGCGGGCGTCGAGGGTGCTGAAGAACGGGGTCCAGCTCGCGCCGGGGGCCAGCGTGGCTTCCGCGCGGAGGTCGTCCCACACCGGCGCGAGATAGCGCACCGTCGAGTCGGCGACGAAGATGTCGCAGTCGCTGCCGCGCAGGCGCAGGCTCGCCTCGACCAGCGTCCAGCAGGCCAGCGTCATCAGCGTGACCAGGCTGCCGCCAAAGGCGCAGCCCTTGTCGTTGATGTTGGGTTTCAGCGGCGCGGTCATGGTCAGACGCTCGCCGTCGAACCCGGCAATGTGCGCGTCCATGGCGCGTGCCAGGGGGATGCCGTCGAGGAGAAACCGCTCGAGATCGGCGAGGGCTGTCTGAATCATGGTCATAAGACGACAAGTCTACGAGGCGTGAGGAACCGTTCGCATCCGTATGGCGGAACCCAACCTTCGGCATTGGTGGTGTCGTCCCCACGTACCTATCCTGACCTGTCACTCGCAGGATGCTTTGAAGTGAGCCGCTCCCTTCCCCTACGTAACGTTACTGTTGTCATCACCCGTCCCGCAGGCACCGCCGGTCCCCTCGCACGACGCGTTCGCAAGCTTGGCGGCATCCCCGTCAGCATCCCCGGCCTCTCCCTGAGGGCGACCGAGGATGCGTCCGCCGTGGACGCCGCACTGCGCCGGGCGCTCGACGGCGACGTCCTCGTCTTCACCAGCCCCGCCGCCGTGCGCTTCGCCGCCGATGTGCTGCCGCTGGCCACGCGCGCCACCGTGATCGCGGTAGGCCGCGGCACGGCCCGGGCGCTGAAGACCGCCAAAGTGCCGGATGCCCATTTCCCCGAATCGTCGCAGAACAGCGAAGGCGTGTTGGGTCTGCCGGAGCTGGCGGTCGTCGCGGGCAAGCGGGTCGCCCTGGTGGGCGCCCCGGGTGGCCGCGGCTTGATCCGCGAGCAACTGGCCCTGCGCGGGGCGGTCATCGACGATATCCACGTCTATCACCGGGTAGCGCCCCGGATCGACCGCCGCCACATCGACCCGCTGCTGAAACTGAGCCGGCGTTCGGCGGTGCTGCTGTCCAGCGCTGAAGCGCTGGATCACCTGCGCCGGGCCCTGATCGCTCCCGCCTGGCGCAAGCTCGTGCAGGCCGTGGCCGTGGTCAGCAGCGATCGACTGCGCGACATCGCGATGGAGGCGGGCTTCGAGCGGGTGGCCGTGGCGCGGTCGGCCCTGCCCACCGACCTTCTGGAAGCCGCCGCCGGGGTGTCGTTCACCCGCCGTTGAGGGATGTGTTCCGTGCGTTGGCGTATGGCCTGCTAGCATGCCCGGCATGACGAACGAGACCTCATCGACCGATACCGCTCCGGCCTCGCCGGTCCCGGCCGCCGCGCCTTCGCCCGCCAGTGCCCGGCGGCCCGTGGACCCCACGCCGCGCCGCGGTGGTGGAGGCCTCGCCCTCGCCATCCTGTTCTCGCTCGCCGCATTGGGCGCCGCGGGGTATACGGGATGGACGGTTTGGAACATGCGCCAGGACCTCGGTGCCGCGAATGGCTTGCGCGGCCAGGTGGACACGCTGCAGGCGGCGGTGGACGGTTTGCGCGACGACAACGCCAACCTGCGTCGCCGGATCAGCGATGCCGATGGCGTCAACCGCTCCGCGCGCGAGGAAATGCTCGGTGTCTCCGAGCGCACCCGCCATCTGGAGGATGCCGTCGCCAACCTCAGCGAACGCAGCCTCAGTGGGCACGACGCGATGCTGCTGGACGAGGCCGAGACGCTGCTGCGCATGGCGAAGGAGCGTTTCGCGCTGTTCGGTGACGCCAGCGGCGCTTTGTCCGCCTATAACCTCGCTGACCAGACGCTCGCTGCCGTCAACGACAGCGCGTTCGCGGCCGTGCGCCAGAACCTGACCGCCGAGCGCGAAGCGCTGGCCGCCGTGGCGCCGGTCGCGCGTGCGAACGATCTTGCGTCGCTGGCCGATCTGCGTGCGCAGATTCCCTCGCTGCCCCTGAAGAGCGTCGATACGAAGACCGCGCAGGCCGAAGCGCGTGGCTTCTGGCAGCGTGCCGGCGACGCACTGGGCAGCATCGTGAAGGTCAGTCATGACGATGGCACGCCGCTCGGACTCGCCGATGACCGCATCGCCCGCGAACTCGCGGCGCTCGATGTCGCCCATGCCGAGGCGGCCGTGCTCGCCTACGACGATACGGGCCGACAGGCCGCACTGAAGCGCGTGGATGCCACGCTCGCCGCGCGCTTCGACCAGGATGCACCGGCCGTGCAGGCGGCCCGTTCGCGTCTCGCCGCGTTGCTGGCGAGCCAGGCCAAGGGCGGTGAGCCGAAACTCGGTGCCGCGCTCACCGAACTGCGCAACCTGCGCTCGGTGCATGCGCTGCAGGGCGGTGCCTCCACGACGGCGCCCGCGCACGCCGGCACCGCCGCATCGACGCCGGCACACGCGGCCACCGCGGCTGCCCCGCATGAGGGCACGCCATGAAACTCTGGCGCTGGATCGTCGGCCTGATACTCGTCGCGGTCGTCGCGGCGTTCGCGTGGCACTGGGTCGCGGACGATCCGGGCTATGTGCTCCTACATCTTCGCGGCACCAATGTGCAGATGACGGTGGTGACCGCCGTCGTCATCCTCTTGCTCGCGTGGGCGGCGATCACGGCAATCGTCGCGCTGGTTCGCTGGCCTTTTGGCGCAATGACGCGCCGTCATCGCCGGCTCAGCCGTCGCCGTCTCGCCGACGGGCTGGTCTCGTTGATCGAAGGTCGCCATGGCGAAGCCGAGCGCGATCTCAACCGCGCCGCCCGTTATCCGTCGGTCCGCGGCCCTGCCTTGCTCGCCGCGGCGGAAGCCGCCGAACGTCATGGCGAGTCGGCACGCGCACTGGAAACCCTGGACCAGGCGGCACAGGAAACACCGCGCGCGGCGCGCATCATGCGTGCACGCCTTCTGCGTCGCACCGGTCGCGCGAACGAAGCCGTCGCGTTGCTGGCGCCCGAGGCGAACAGCGGTGGCCTGACGCCCGCGGGATGGATCGAATTCGCCGAAGCGTCACTCGAGGCCGGCGAAGCGCGCAACGCGTTCCGCGCACTGGAGCCGTTGCAGAAAAGCGGTGAACTCGGTGCACGCGCTTATGCCGAGATTGAATCGCGCGTCATCGCCGCCTATGTGCGCAGTGCCGCCGATGGCGCGTCGCTCGCCACGCTGTGGTCGCAACTGCCCAAAGGGCAGCGTCGCCTTCCGGCCGCCGTGGATGCTTACGCACAGCAGGCCGCACGTTATGGCCAGACCATGGCCGCGATGGATGAAATCGAAACCGCGCTGCGCCGTGAGTGGTCGCCGGTCCTTGTCGCCACCTACGGTGGAATGGGCGCGGAAGACATCGAACAGCGCCTGCGCCGCGCGGAAGCCTGGATCGACACGCATCCCAACGATGCCGCCTTGCTCACCGCCGTCGGCCGCATGTGCGTCCGCGTGCGCCTGTGGGGCAAGGCCAAGCCGTATCTCGAACGGGCGCTGGCGATCGAGCCGAACGCGGCAGCGTGGGAAGCACTGGGCGATGTCTACGTTGGCGAAGCGCATCCGGAACTCGCGCAACGTTGCTACCGGAACGCGCTCGCGCTGGCTCGTGGCGAGTTCACGGAGGCGTTGCCGGAAGAGCTGCGCAACCGGCGCATCGATACACGCGTCACCGCCGTGGAAGAGCGCGACCAGCACGGTGTGCCGCGCCTGTCTCCCTGACGGCGCTTCCTAGAGGGTTTCGCGGGTAGGCGGATGCCAGTGCCCCGCGCGTTCGCAGCGGTGGGCGCGGGCCTTCAGCAGCGCGACTTCCTCGAGGGGCCTGCCGTCGAACGCGTCCGGCTTGTCCAGCTCCGCGTAGAGTTCCACGCACTGACGCGGGGTGTCAGCCGGCGTGCCGTTGCCCACCACGGGTGACGTGAGGGACACAGGGAAGCCCTCGCGTATGCCGGTGACGACGAACTGGGCAACGCCGACGAACATGGCCAGGAAGAACGAGGCCAGCACCCATGTGGCCGATCGCTGGCGCCTGGCCTGCCGGGTGGCGGCGATGTGCGCGGGAAGGTAAGCGGACTCGGGTGGCGCGAGATTCATGTAGACCTCGCGTGCCGACGATGGCTGTGCGTCGAAGGCCGCTTTCCATGCCTGCAGCGTCTCGTCGGACAGGTGCAGCCCGAGCCATGCGGGGAAGCGCTCGTTGAGGCGTGCGATTTCCGGCCAGCGTGCCAGCAGCGACGTATCGAGCCTGGCCTCGGCCTGGACGAACAGTTCGGTCCATGAGCGCCGGCGATCCGGCGCCAGGGCGAGCCAGGCCTCGCGCTGGGCCAGCACCAGCTCGATCCATTGCCCGCGCTGTCCCAAGGCCGAGAGGTGACCCACCTCGCTCCAGTGGAACCGCGTTTCCGCCGCGGCGAACACCTCCGCGCGATGGGCGACGCGCTGGTGCCCGACGAGGTCGATCAGATGTTCCTCGAACTGGCCGGGCGCGTCGATGTACTGCGTGCGCAGCTCGGCGAGGATGCCGTCGAGCATCGATGGAATGGCATCCGCACGCCGCGCACCCACATCGGCCGCGAAGCGCCAGGCGAGATGGATGGTGTAGTCGATTGATACGGTAGGCGCGACGTCGGGTGACGCGATGTTCTCCCCCGAGGACTGGGCCGTGTCGTCTTCGACCATGGTGTCGTCGTCGCTGGCGACGGCCACCTCGGCGGGTTGTGACGGCTCCTTCTCCACCGCGGCAACGGCTGTCGCTTCGCACCACGCCCGAGCCGCCTCATACGCGCGACGAAGGTTCTCGAACGCCGCGGGTTCCACCTCGGGGTCGATCCGCCGTAGCGCCGTCGCGTAGGCGCGGCGTATCGCCACCTCGTCCGCATGCGCGGGCAGGCCGAGGACGTCCAGATGCCAGAGAGTCGCGGTCACGTCGTGGGCTCGGGGGCGAAGCGGTAGTCCCGCTCGATCGTCTGCAACGCCTCCCGGAAGGAGGCGGCATCGCGCGCGATCAGGCGCAGGTCCTGCGTGGCAAGGACCTGTTCAAAGCGAAGGATGAACTGACCGAGCTGATCGCGCACGTCGCCCAGCAGCTGCTCATACAGGCGTTCCGCGCGTGCGAGCAGGGTGCGGTATTCAAGGGTGTCGCGCGGGTGGATCTTCAATGCGGACAGGACTTCGAGGCGCCGTGCGATCTCATCGGGAGGCATATGTGCCTCGCCGCTTTCAATCACGATGCGCTTCACGTCACCCGTCGCCACGACGGTCACCTCGACTTCGAGCAAGCCATTGACGTCGTACGTGAAGCGCACGTCGACCCCGTCGGCATGGCCGGGACCTGGCAGGATGGGGATGGTGATTTCGCCCAGGGGAACGTTGTCGCGGACCATGCGCGACTCGCCCTGGTACACGCCGATGCGGATCTGCTTCTGCTGCGCCGTGACGGGCAGGAATCGCTCCACGCGGCTGACCGGAACGACCGTGTTGCGCTGGATGACAGGTGCATAGAAACCGGCGGCCTGCGATCCGTTGTCGAGATGGCGCACGACCTCGGTGCCGAGCGTGTACGGACAGACGTCTGTCATCACCATCTCGTCGAGCGCCTTGTCCTTCATCTTCAATCCGGCCTGTACCGCGGCGCCGAGCGCCACGACCTCGTCGGGGTTGTGACCCACGGCGGGAAAGCGACCGAACATGCGCGTGGCGAGGGCGCGAATCATCGGCATGCGCGTGGCGCCGCCGGCCAGCACGACATTGTCCAGGTCGGCCGCGCGGATGCGCGCATCGCGAAGGGCTCGTTCAATGGGCCGCCAGAGGCGATTGAGCAAGGGCTGGGCGAGTTTCTCGAAGGTGTCGTTGTCGATGGCGACGCGCGCCGTCGTTTCCTTGTAGCCGATGTCGAAGGACGCGGCGCCTGAGTTGCTCAGTTCACGCTTGGCCATCTCGGCCCGCGCGACGAGCCGTTGCATGAAATGCGCGTCGCCGCGAGCGTCGTCCGGAATGCCATTCGCGAACGCGAGATCGGCGATCAACGTCGCGAAGTCCTCGCCGCCGAGCATGTTGTCCCCAGCGCTCGCACGCACCTCCATCACGCCCTCGAACATCTCGAGGATCGACACGTCGAAGGTACCGCCGCCGAGGTCGAAGACGAGGAACTGGGTTTCGCTGTTCGCTTCGTGCAATCCGTAGGCGAGCGCGGCGGCGGTGGGCTCGTTGAGCAGGCGCTCCACCTTCAGGCCGGCGAGTTCGCCGGCGACACGGGTGGCCTTGCGTTGCGCATCCGAGAAGTACGCCGGCACCGTGATGATGGCCTCGGTGACCGGGCGCCCGAGGTAAGCCTCGGCGTCCGCCTTCAGCGAACGCAGGACGAGCGCCGAGAGTTCCTCGGGGCGGTACTCGCGATCACCCAGGCGCACGCTACGGGCGCTGCCCATGTAGCGCTTGAACAGGGACGCCGTACGCAGCGGGTGGGTTTGCAGGCGCTCGCGGGCGGCCTCGCCGACGAGCACGCTGCCATCCTCGTCGATACCGACACATGAAGGCGTGAGCATGCCGCCCAGCGCATTCGGGATGAGCCGTGGCGCACCGTCGACCCACGCGGCGACGAGGCTGTTGGTTGTGCCGAGATCGATCCCGACGATCATGGTTTGTTCCCCTGGACTTGCCTGCGCCGCGCCGTTGTTCCAGCCCGGCGCCCCCTTACAGCGCGGTCAGATTCGCATAAGCGTAAACCAACCATTTGCTCCCGGCATCCTCGAAGTTCACCTGCACGCGCATATGCGCGCCGGCCCCTTCGGCACTGACGATGGTGCCTTCACCGAACTTGGGATGGCTGACCCGCTGGCCGAGGCGGATCGGCGAGGGTTCTTCCAGTGAGGACGAAGCGGCATAACGGTCGGCGTACGCGGGACGGGACACCTGCACGCGCGGACGCAGCTCATCGATCAGCTCGGGCGGAATCTCGCCGAGGAAACGCGACGGGCGGGCCAGCATCTCCGTGCCATGCATGCGGCGCGATTCGGCGTGGGAGACATACAGGCGCTCCCGCGCGCGGGTGATACCGACGTAGGCCAGGCGGCGCTCTTCCTCGAGGCGGTTTTCCTCCTCGGTGGAACGCTGGCTGGGAAACAGGCCTTCCTCCATGCCGACGAGGAAGACCACCGGGAATTCCAGGCCCTTGGCCGAGTGCAGGGTCATCAGCTGCACGCAGTCGTCCCACGCCTCGCCCTGGCCCTCGCCCGCTTCCAGCGCCGCATGAGAAAGGAACGCGGACAGTTCATTGAGACCGGCGTCGGTGTCCTCGGGCGTCATCTCGAAGCGGCTGGCGACGTTGACCAGCTCGTCCAGGTTTTCCACCCGCGCCTCGCCGTTGCCGCGCTTGTCGTTTTCGTAGAAGTCGCGCAGGCCCGTGTGCAGGATGGCGTGCTCGATCTGCTCGGCGAGATCCAGTGCCGAAGGCCTTTCATCGCCGTCGCCATCGCCGTGTCCCGCGAACGTACGTGCGAGATTGTCGATCAGGCCGATGAAGGCCTTGATCGCGTTCTTCGCGCGACCCGCCATCGAGCCGATCGAGGCTTCCGTGAGCGAGGCCTCCCACATGGAACTGCCATCGCTGCGTGCGCGGCGACGCAATTCGTCGAGCGTGCGATCGCCGATGCCGCGTGGCGGCGTGTTCACGGCGCGCTCGAACGCGGCGTCGTCGTGGCGGTTCGAGGCCAGCCGCAGGTAGGCGAGCGCGTCCTTGATTTCCGCGCGTTCGAAGAAGCGCAGGCCACCGTAGACACGATAGGGAAGGTCGCGCTGGATCAACTGTTCCTCGAAGTTGCGCGATTGCGCGTTCGAGCGATACAGGATGGCGCAATCGCGCGCGTTGCCGTGCTCCGCGATGTACTCGCGGATGCGCTCGATGACGAAGCGGGCCTCGTCCTGTTCGTTGTACGCGGCATACAGCGCGATGCGTTCGCCTTCACCGCCGTCGGTCCACAACTGCTTGCCGAGACGGCCGCCGTTGCGGGCGATGACGGCGTTGGCAGCTTTCAGGATCGTCGACGTGGAGCGGTAGTTCTGCTCGAGGCGGATCGTCTTCGCCCCAGGGAAATCGCGCAGAAACTGCTGCACGTTTTCCACTTTGGCGCCACGCCAGCCGTAGATGGCCTGGTCGTCGTCGCCGACGACGAAGGCCTGCCCCGTACTGCCGGCGAGCACGCGAATCCATGCGTACTGCAGCGTATTGGTGTCCTGGAACTCGTCGATGAGCAGATAGCGCCAGCGGTCCTGGTAATGCTTGAGGACCTGGGGATCCTTAAGCCAGAGCTCATGTGCACGCAGCAGCAGCTCGGCGAAGTCGACGAGCCCCGCGCGCTGGCATTGCTGCTCGTAGGCCTTGTAGA
>Ga0209216_1000225_pt1 | contig 11044 bp, 8 predicted proteins | sample TexAe_OM2H0_O2_FD_187940 | JGI IMG/M metagenome (GOLD analysis project Ga0209216, IMG submission 187940) | Forest soil microbial communities from Davy Crockett National Forest, Groveton, Texas, USA - Texas A ecozone_OM2H0_O2 (SPAdes) (version 2) | ecosystem: Environmental > Terrestrial > Soil >... | reverse complement strand
GGCGACCTGAGGTCCTTGGCGTCCTCGCCCAGTTCCTGGTTGTAACGCATCTGCACGTAGCCGCGGATGCCGATCTTCTCGTACCAGGCCTTGGGCGAAGAACCCGGTTTTGCAGCGGCGACGGCCGTGGCAGCGGTGCCACCTTGTGCCTGGGATGGCGCTGCAGCCATACCGGTGGCCGTCCCGCCCGCCGCGGCCGAGCCCGATGCGACCGCCCCGGCCGGCGCGCTTGTCCCCGCCGACGCCGCGGCACTCTCGTCGCTCGCCTGCACGAACTTGCCCAGGCGCTGCCGTCCGGGACCGGGCTCCGCAAAGATCTGCCGCGTGTTCGTGTCGACGAACAGCTCGATGGCCGCCTGCGGCGAGCCCTCGGCGGCCGCGGTGCCGCACATCGTCCAGAAGGCGGCGGCCAGGGGGAGTCTCTTCATTTGCGCGTTGCTCCGAATGGATTGAGAAAATACTCAAACGTCGCCGATCATGTCGTCTAATGTCGTTAACGACATAAATCGACTCCGACCCGGCGCAAGGTAGTCCCGGCCCATTTCACTTCCATGACAAGCGCCGTTTTTTGCGACAGGCGCGTGTTATCGCGGCGCAACACTTTCGTCATGCCCGCGTCACAGTGGATAATTCGTCGTAGATGCGCCCTCGCCAGGGGAGCCGGCTCCACGTCATTGGCGAGGCACTCTCAACCAGTCCCACCCAGGCGGAACCCAAAACCATGTCTCTCGCAAGCTCGCGCCGCATGCCGCGACGCCTCGTCATTGCCCTGTCCATTGCCACGGCGCTCACCGCTGGCACGGCCATCGCCCAGGACGCGACGTCCAACACGCAGCCGTCCAGCGCACCGACCAAGACCGCAACCCTGCAGACCATCAACGTGACCGCTGAAAAGCGCACGGAAGACCTGCAGAAGGTGCCCATCTCGATGACCGTGGTCACGGCGGAGAAACTGGAATCGTTCGGCCAGGCCGGCGATGGCGTCCTGCAGCTGGCTTCGCGCGCACCGAGCGTGTACGCCGAGACGTCGTATGGCCGCGAGTTCCCGCGCTTCTACATCCGCGGCCTGGGTAACAGCGATTTCGACCTCAACGCCTCGCAGCCGGTGTCGATGGTTTACGACGACATCGTCCAGGAAAACCCGATCCTGAAGGGCTTCCCGCTGTTCGACCTCGAGCAGGTCGAAGTACTCCGCGGCCCGCAGGGCACGCTGTTCGGCCGTAACTCCCCGGCGGGCGTGATCAAGTTCGAATCGCGCAAGCCGACGCAGGAAACCGAGGGTTATGCCCGCGTTTCCTACGGCTCGTATGGCACGGCCAATGCCGAAGCCGCGATCGGCGGCAAGCTCAGCTCGAGCTGGTCGGGACGCATCTCCGCCCTCGCCCAGCATCGCGACGGCTGGATCGACAACGACTACACCGGCAAGAAGGACGACCTGGGCGGTTACAACGACCGCGCCATTCGCCTGCAGGCGCTGTACAAGGCCACGGAAGACTTCGACGCCCTGATCAACGTGCACGGCCGCTGGCTCGACGGCAGCGCCATGGTCAACCGCGCCAATTCGATCACCCTCGGCGGCGACCAGTTCGTGCCGGGCTTCGACCGCGATTCCGTGTCGCAGGACGGCCGCAACAAGCAGCACCTGTTCACCTGGGGCAGCAACCTGCACCTGAACTGGCACTTCGGCGACCTCAACTTCGCGTCCATCACCGGCCTCGAACGCGCCACCACGTACAGCCTTGGCGACGTCGACGGCGGCTACGACGCGTCGGAAACCCCGGCCAAGCCGAGCTTCACCAACCGCACCACGCCGTTCTACTCCGAAACCGCCGACGCGCTGCCGAAGGATCGCCAGATCACACAGGAATTCCGCCTGTCCAACGACAGCGCCGAGCGCCTGAAGTGGCAGGTCGGCACGTACTACTTCGACGAAGACATCGCGATCACCAACTTCTCGTACAACACGCTGAACAACCACGTGCTGGACGGCTGGGTGGACCAGAGCCAGCGCACGAAGGCCTGGGCCGTGTTCGGTTCGGCGGACTTCCAGTTCACCGACGAGTTCGACGTGCGCGCGGGCGCACGCTGGTCGCACGACAAGCGTGACTTCAAGGCGGAGCGCTTCCTCGGCTTCACCGGCCCGGTCGGCCCGCTGACCTCGGATCCGACGGACTCGCGCTGGAGCGGCGACCTGACCGGCACCTGGCAGCTGTCGAAGAACAGCAACGTCTATGCCCGTATCGCCAACGGCTTCCGCGCGCCCAGCGTGCAGGGCCGCATCAACTTCGCCAACAGCATCTCGACGGCGAAGCCCGAGACGATCACGTCGTATGAAATCGGCTACAAGTCCACGTCGGACGACAACAAGCTGCGTTTCAACGCCGACGTCTACAAGTACAACATGCACAACCAGCAGCTGACCGCTGTCGGCGGTGCGACCAACGTCACGCAGCTGATCAACGCGAAGAAGACCGAGGGCTACGGCGCCGAGTTCGACCTCGAGGCCTACCTCACGCCGCAGTTCTACATGACCGCCGGCGGCAGCTATAACCACACGGAACTGAAAGACCACAACCTGGCCGTCGCTCCGTGCGGTGGTGGTTGCACGGTCATCGACCCGCTCAATGCCGCGGGCAACGCACTGATCAACGGCAACGAGCTGCCCAACGCGCCGAAATGGATCGGCACGTGGACCGCCCGCTACGGTATTCCGTATGGCGAGAGCGGCGAGTTCTTCGTCTACACCGACTGGAACTACCGCAGCGAAGTGAACTTCTTCCTGTACGACTCGGAAGAGTTCCGCAGCAAGCCGTTCCTCGAAGGCGGCATCCGCATCGGCTACAACTGGGAGTTCGGCAAGCGCGAGATCGCGCTGTACGGCCGCAACATCACCAACAAGAAGGTGATCACCGGCGGCATCGACTTCAACAACCGCACGGCGTTCGTGAATGACCCGCGCATCATCGGCGTCGAGTTCCGCGCCGAGCTGTAAGCCACGTCGTTACATACGTTGAACAAAGGCCGGCCCCGAAAGGCGCCGGCCTTTTTCATGGGCCGGGGGGAACCCTGTGGGAGCCGCTTCAGCGGCGATGGGTGCTTGCCACAACCTGGCCCGCTGCCGCGGGATCGCCGCTGAAGCGGCTCCCACAGGGGGTGCTTGCCACAAACTGGCCCGCTGCCGCGGGATCGCCGCTGAAGCGGCTCCCACAAGGGAGAGGGGGATTGCTTGATGAAGGGCTCCTGCAGGGATTGCCTAAACCTTTCCCTCACATCCCGCATCAGAACGGGTGCCACCGGCGCACCCCACCAGCACAGCGCGGCACGGCATAGGCCATAAGTCATATGGAATTTCACGAAATTCCGGTTGACGACCGAAAATCTGGTGTTATAGTTCACTACAACACCGGTCACCCACAGCACCACAGGAGCAGACACCATGAAAAACCTGAACCTCACCGCGCTCGCCGCCTCGTTCGCCATCGCCGCCGCCGCCCTGGTCGGTTTCAGCAGCACCTCGACCACCGCCGCCCCGCTGACCGAAATCAACGGCGCCAAAGTCACCGACCTCGCCCCGATCGTCGTCTACGCCGACGCCGACGCGAACGTCGCTTCCCTCTAACCCTGCTTCCCGCAACAAGTCATCGGAGTCGTCCCATGAAAGCGCCGAACCTCATCGCCTTGACCGCTTCCATACTGATTGCCGGCACCAGCGTGTTCGCCATGCGCTCCTTCGATGACCGCGCCGCCGCCATGCTCGCCGCGCCGCACTTCGTCAACGGCATCCACGTCGTCGACCTGCCCTCCCTCGAAGTGCGGCCCACCGACGCAGATGTGCGCGAGGCCATGCTGGCGAGCGAGGCCACCCTGGATTCGGCCGCGGCCGCCCTGAAGCGCAGCGCCGAAGACCGTGCCGCCGCGCTTATCGGTGCGCAGCTGGCCATGCCCTACTATTCGTTTGGCAACGCACTGCGCCACACGGCCAAGGAATAACTACATGTCCATCACCTGGAACGACAGCGTCCCGATCTACCGCCAGCTCCGCGAACGCGTGGTGGCGATGATCCTGGATGGCGCCTTGAACGAAGGCGATCCGCTGCCGTCGGTTCGCCAGGTCGCGGGGGATTTTCAGATCAACCCGCTGACCGTATCCAAGGCGTACCAGGAGCTGGTCGACGAACAACTGGTTGAGAAACGGAGGGGTCTTGGCATGTTCGTGATCGATGGGGCGCGCGAAGCGCTGCTCAAGAGTGAAAGGGAGCGCTTCCTGCGCGAGGAATGGCCGGCCTTGTTCGCCCGCCTCCAGCGCATGGGCCTCGATCTCAAAACCCTGATGCGTGAAGCGAACAGCTCCACGGAGGACCCGTCATGACAGCGGTCGTTACCGCCACCGGCCTGACCAAGCGCTACAAGTCGTCGCTAGCCCTGGACGGCGCCACGTTCCAGATCGGTGCGGGCCGCATCGTCGGCTTGATCGGCCCGAATGGCGCCGGCAAGACCACGGCACTCAAGGCCATCCTCGGGTTGACCACGTTCGACGGTCAGCTCAACGTCCTGGGACTGGACCCGCGCAAGGACCGCAACAAGCTGATGGAACAGGTGTGCTTCATCGCCGACGTCGCGGTGCTGCCGCGCTGGATGAAGGTGGGCGATGCGGTCGACTTCGTCGCCAACACCCACCCCCGTTTCGACCGCAGCAAGTGCGATGCCTTCCTGGCCCGCACGAAGCTGCAGCCGGGGCAGAAGGTGAAGCAGCTGTCCAAGGGCATGATCGTGCAGTTGCACCTCGCCCTGGTCATGTCCATCGACGCGAGGCTGCTGGTGCTGGACGAACCCACCCTGGGCCTGGACATCCTCTATCGCAAGCATTTCTACCAGTCCCTGCTGGAAGATTACTTCGACGAGGAAAAGACCATCCTGGTCACCACGCACCAGGTGGAGGAGATCGAACACATCCTCACCGACCTGATGTTCATCCGCGACGGCAAGATCGTGCTCGACACCGACATGGACAGCCTGGGCGAGCGCTTCGCCGAAGTACTGGTCGGCGCGGAACAGGCCGCCGCGGCACGCCAACTCAAACCGCTCGACGAACGGCAGGTGTTCGGCAAGAGCATCTTCCTCTTCGACAACGTCAGCCGGCCGCAGCTCGAAGAGCTTGGTGAAGTGCGGCGGCCGTCGATCGGCGACCTCTTCGTCGCCACCATGAAGGGCACCTACGCATGAAAACCTTCTACTGGCTGGTCAAGCGCGAGTTCTGGGAACACAAGGGCGGTTTCTTCTGGGCCCCCGTGGTCACCGGCATCGTCTTCCTGGTGCTCAACGCCATGGCGATCGTGCTCGGCGAAACCTTCGGCCGCCGTTCCACCTGGGCGGGGTTCAAGTACAACGGCGACATGCACTTCCAGCAGAACATGAGCCCGGGCGACCTGCATAACGCCGGCGCGGCCCTCGACATCATGCTCTACGCCATCGCCGGCATCGTGTTGTGCGTCACCGCCATCGTGGTGTTCTTCTACTGCCTGGGAGCGCTCTACGACGACCGTCGCGACCGCAGCATCCTGTTCTGGAAGTCGCTGCCGCTGTCGGATACCTCCACCGTGCTGTCCAAGGTCGCCAGCGCCATCCTGCTGGCCCCGGCCATCGCGATGGTGGTGGGTGTGATCGTGGGGCTCGCGCTGAGCATCCTCATCGCCATCGTCGCCACCCTGCACGGCGTAGCGATATGGAGCCTGCTGGTCGAATCGCATCCGATCCGCGTCGTGTTCAACCTGATCCTGCTGATCCCGTTGTATGCGGTGTGGGCGCTGCCGACCATCGGCTGGCTGCTGCTCTGCTCCGCCTGGGCCCGCAGCAAGCCGTTCCTCTGGGCGATCGCCCTGCCCGTCGGCACCGGCGTGATCGTCTCCTGGTTCGGCCTGATGGGCATGGCGGGTCTGTCGAGCTCCTGGTACTGGAAGAACGTGGTCGGCCGCCTGCTGGGCAGCCTGCTGCCGGGTGGCTGGGTCAGCAATGCCTCGCCGCTGGTCGTGCCGAACCATGACGACCCTGCCGGCTTGCTCGACAGCCTGGACCTGGCGTATCACTACAGCGCCCTGGCCAGCCCCTCGCTCTGGATCGGTGCGGCAGTGGGCATCGCGATGATCGCCGGCGCCATCTGGTTCCGACGCTGGCGCGACGACAGCTGACATGACAACCGGACGGCTCCTCAGGGAGCCGTCCTCTTAGGGGGAGGTGCACGATGTTGCGTTCGGTCGTTCTCGGTTCACTCCTGCTTCTTGCCTTGCCCGCCGCCGCGGATACCGCCACAGCCCCCGCACCGCTTCGCGGCAAGGCGCTCGACACGCGCGTCGCGTCCCTCATGAAGGCGGCGAACGTACCAGGCCTCGCGGTGGCGATCATCGAAGACGGCAAGGTCGTCTCGCTCAAGGCCTACGGGCAACGGGACGTCGAGAAGGGCCTGCCGCTGACCACCGACACGGTCATGTATGCCGCATCGCTCACCAAGGCCGCCTTCGCCTACGCCACGATGTCACTGGTGCAGGATGGGAAGCTCGCCCTGGACACCAGCATCGCGGACGACCTGCCGAAGCCCCTGCCCGACTATCCGAAGTACGCGGATCTCGCCGGTGACGAACGCTGGCGCAAGCTGACCCCTTCCATCCTGCTGAGCCATCGCACCGGGTTCCCCAACTTCCGCTTCTGGCAACCCGGCAAGGATTACGATCCGAACGGGAAGCTCTCGTTCTACTTCGATCCCGGCACTCGTTACGGTTATTCCGGCGAAGGCATCAACCTGATGCAGTTCGTGCTGGAAAACGGCAAGTCGATCGACGTCGACACGCTGATGAAAACGCGCCTGTTCGACCACTACGGCATGACGCGCACCAGCATGACCTGGCGCGACGACTTCGCCGACAACCTGGCCATCGGGTACGACGAGAACGGCAAGCCGCTCGGTCACAAGCGCCGGGAATCCGTGCGTGCGGCGGGTTCCATGGATACGACCGTCCATGACTACGCGCAGTTGCTCGCCGCCATGGTGCGTGGCGATGGGCTGGACGCGGCGACGTATCAAACGTGGCTCCGTCCCGTCATCCGGATCCATTCCGTGCAGCAGTTCCCCACCATCGGTCTTCCGGAGACCACCGAGAACGACGCCATCGGGCTGGGTTATGCGATGGGCGTGGGCCGCTACCGTTCGGCGCACGGCGAAGCGTTCTTCAAGGAAGGACACGACGACGGTACGAACAACCTCGCGGTGTGCCTGATGGGTCCGAAACGTTGCGTGTTGCTGATGAGCAACAGCTCCAACGCCGAGGGCATCTTTCCATACCTGCTCGAAGCGACCCTCGGCGATACGTGTTTCCCGTGGTATTGGAGCAGTGACATCCCGTTCGATCATCCGGAGTTCCGCGGGGAAGCGGGCCGTTCGCTGCCGCGTGCTTCCTGCACGTTGCCGAAGACGAAGGGGTATGCTGCGGCCGGGGGGCGCTGACAGACCACGGGGAGAGGCACGATGGCCGAAGACCGCGCGGGGGACGATTCGTCCCAGGAGTCGACCGAGGAACAGGCCCGGGGCAATCGACAGGCGTCCCGGGGCATCGGGCCCGACGAGCCATGGTACGGACTGGCCCTCTCCGGCGGTGGCATTCGCAGCGCCACGTTCTGCCTGGGCATGCTTCGTGGCCTGGCCAAGAACGGCCTGCTGAAGCGCTTCGACTATCTCTCCACGGTGTCAGGTGGTGGTTACACCGGCTCCGCGCTGGGCCGTCTTTACCACGGCCCCGCGCACCCTGACACGGCGGCGGCGGTGGAAAAAGCCGTCGCGGATGACGACTCGCTCTTCATCTGGTGGCTGCGGCAGAACGGGCGTTTCCTCACGCCCGCAGGCGCACGCGACCTGTTCAAGACCTGGACCACGCAATGTCGCGCGTTCGTCGCGACGCAGATCGAAATCGCATTGCTGGCCTTGCTGATCGGCGTGGTCGTCGTCAGCGCGCATATGGTCTATCTGCGTGTGGTGCCCGCCGACCCTGCCTGGCTGGTGGCAGGGAGTGCCTGGTTCTGGGCACTCCCGGTCATGCTGGGACTCGTCGCCATCATGATGTGCGGCTACTGGTTCCTTGGCAGGGGCCTGTGGGCGGGCGCAGGCGTGAGCGTCCTCGCCATCGCGCTGGCCGGCGTGCTTTACGGCGCCGCGGCATCCTCGCCCGCCTGGTCGCTGGCCTCCGCGGCGAAGGTCGTGAGCGCCCTGGGTCTTCTCGCACCGCTGGGGTTCCTCGTAGCGCTGGTTACATCGCTGGTGCAGTCCGATCCGGGGCGCAATCGCGTGTGGTTCAACACGGTGCTGGCCTGTTTCCTGGGGTTGACGCTGGCCGTGTTCTTCCTCGGCTGCCTCGACATCGCGAGCTGGGCCATTCGCCACTGGCTTACCAGCGACCGTCCCGGGGAACACAACGGCAGCGTCATCACCGGCGCGGGCATCGTGGCGCTGCTGCTCGCGGCATTACGCACCGCCGTACCCGCGTTCCTGCCACGAGGCAACGCCAACGGCGGCACCTCGATACCGTGGTTGATGATCGGGCAGATCGCGTCGTACCTGCTGCTCGCACTGGTCATCCTCTTCTGGACGACATTCGTGCAGGTGGTGGTCTTCGCGAGCAACGTGCAGGATTTTCCACTCTGGTTGCAGAGCGACGCCGTTCGCGCCCTGTGCATCGTCGTGCCGGTAATCGCATACATGCTGATCACGGGCCAGCGCCTCGACTTCCTCAACCAGTCGTCGCTGCATTTGTTTTACCGGTCACGGCTGGCCAGGACGTATGTCGCGACCGGGAACGACACGGGCCCGGAAGCACGCTTCCCCGCGAGCGTGCTCGGATCGAAGAATGCGAAGCTCGAGGACGGTGTCCCCGTCACGGACCGTGTCGCGAAGGCCACCGAGCTTTTGCCCGGTGACGATATCGCGTTCCCTGCGTACGCACCCCACTTGCACGGCGGGCCCATCCATCTCATCAACTGTTGCATCAACCAGACGATCGACGACCGCACGGGCACGTTCAATGCCGATCGCAAGGGCGTCGCGCTCACCGTCAGCGCCTTTGGCGCGGAGATCGGCATCCAGCCGGTCTGCGCGTCACGGGAGCCGTTGAAGGAGACGACGCTGGCGGAATGGATCGCTATCTCCGGGGCGGCGGTCGGCTCGGGCATGGGAACCTACACGCGCTCGGCCCTTTCCGCCTTGCTGTTCATCAGCGGCCTTCGCCTTGGTTACTGGCAAAAGAATCTGTGCCAGCCGGCATCCCGCTGGGTACCACTGGAAAAGTACCGCGCCCTGGTGCGTGAATGCCTTGGCATGTTCCCGGGACTGAAAAGCCATCGGTGGTATCTGTCCGACGGCGGCCATTTCGATAATACGGGCGTGTACGCGCTGCTCAAGCGGCGCCTCGACCTGATCGTGCTGGCCGACTGCGGCGCCGATCCCGACTATCTCTTCGGCGATGTCGAGAACCTGGTGCGCAAGGCACGCATCGATTACGACTGCGCCATCGAGTTCATCAATCCCATGGACAAGGACCTCGAAGGCTTCGAACTGACGCCCTACCTTGCCACGCCGACCTCCATGACCAGCAAGCCGGGTGACGAATACCTGCTGCTTGCCCGCGTCACGTATCCAGCCAAAGCGCCTGGCGAGGCGCCTTTCGTCGGGGCACTCCTTATCGTGAAGCCGCGCGTGCCCACGGCGTTCGACCTGGACACCACGGCTTATGCCGAGCGTCATCCACCGTTTCCGCAACAGCCCACGTCCCAGCAGTTCTTCAGCGAGGAACAGTGGGAGAGCTACTGCCATCTCGGCGGGTATCTCGGTTCGCGGTTGAATGGCGCATCACTCGCCGCGTTACCCCTGATGGCGCGTACGGCGGACGTCATCACGATGCCGATGGGAGAGCTTCGACCGAAGCGTCTCGTGAAGCGCAAGCGGCCGATGGCCGCCACGGTGGGAACATCGATCGGGCTGGGTGCGATAGCCACGGGGTTGATCGCGATCTGGCAGGCGTGGGACGCGTATCGGGCGGACACGGCAGCCGTCGAGAAGCAGGAAGCCGCGGACGCCGCAAAGGTGACCGCGCAGATACGGACCGTCCGCGAGGACTTCAAGAAAGTCGAGGTGGATCTCGACCTTGCATCCGACGACGTGGCTGACCTGATCCGGTTGTCATCCGCCACGCGGCTGGAAGGCAGCAACCTCAATGACATGGCGAACCTCGAAACCAGGGTGCGCTCCCGCTGCACCACGGATATCGACGAAGCCGCCTGCACGACCCTCGCCGATAACCTGGCAAGGGCACAGGTGCCATCGCAAAGCACGTGGGAGACGCTGGTGGCCGACTACCGTAGGTGGGACAACCCCCCTCCGGATGACGAGTCCCCCGGCGATCGGGGAACGATGACTCAATCGTCCGCGTCAGCCGAGCCGCCGCCACCGCCACCGCCACCGCCGCCTCCACCGGCACCCGATCTGACTCCGCCACCACCGCCTCCGCCTGAGACCGGAGCCGCCGAACCCGCCGCGCCCATCGCAAGTGCGAAGGCATCCACGGTCGTGGTGACCTACACGGCAGACGATGTCCGTAACGCCTGCGGCGGTGTCGACCGGCCGACCACCGTGTACACGCAGGTCTATGACGAAGGCACGCGGGAGATCGCCGCGAGCTACACCGCCACGCTGAAGAACCTCGGGCTTCGTGCGCCGGGCATCGAGAACGTCACGGCAGCAGCGGTCAGGCGCGGCACGCGTGTCCCGTTCAAGTGGAACCAACCGACGCTGCTCTATACCGCATCGGATGGGGCGCGCTGCGCGACGGTCCTCGCCGGCTGGGCAAAGGGTACCTGGGGCATCACGGTCCAGGTTACGCCACTGCCACAGGGGCAAGGGAGGCCGGGTGTCCTCGAATTGTGGCTTCCGCAGCGCTGAGCGAGCACTCGCTTCACGCGGCCGACGCTTCCCGCAAACGCGCCTCTGGCAGGAAAATCATGGCCGGGG
>Ga0209216_1000224_pt1 | contig 11066 bp, 6 predicted proteins | sample TexAe_OM2H0_O2_FD_187940 | JGI IMG/M metagenome (GOLD analysis project Ga0209216, IMG submission 187940) | Forest soil microbial communities from Davy Crockett National Forest, Groveton, Texas, USA - Texas A ecozone_OM2H0_O2 (SPAdes) (version 2) | ecosystem: Environmental > Terrestrial > Soil >... | reverse complement strand
AGATCGCCTGACCGAAATACTCGATGCCGCTTCGCAAGCCTTCGACGGTTCGCTTATTCCAGTTGAAACGACCCATGAGATACAAACGATAGGCTTCGGAATCAGGCGAGAAGTTACGCGTGATCTGCGGATCGTGACTGCCGTCAGCACGCGCGCGCAGCTTTTGCGAAACGTCGCGCGAGATCTGTTGCGGCAGAGCGACGACTTCCGCAACCTTGCGGCTATAACGTTCACCCCAAATGTGACTATCATCGCGCACGTCGATCAGTTCGACACTGACCGCCAGTTCATCACCGCGCTGCACGATGGTTCCGGAAAGCAACGCATGAACCTCGAGTTCACGACCGATCTGCGCCGGATCCGCATCGCGGTTCTTGTAGTGAAACACCGTGCTGCTGGATTTGACTTTCAGATCGGGTAACTGCGAAAGGCTCTCAATTAGGCTCTCGGTAATGCCGTCTGAAAGATACTCGTTGCCAGGGTTGGTATTCGAGAATGGAAGTACTGCTAGCGAGTTGATCGTGGACGGGGATTCGGCGGAAGGAGAACTGCGAAAAGCGATCAGGGAGAGCATGACGATCAAAGCCGCTGTTGCGATTGCACAAGTGATGATGCGCGACGTGGTCCAGAAACGTTGCGGTTTGGGTAAAGCCGTGGGCGCGATCGACTGGGTTGCATCCGTCAGTGTATTGCCGAAACTCGAATCACCTTCGAGCTCGCGCAACACTTCCTGTAGATCGCTGCGCATGTCTTCGATGCGTTGATAGCGATCGTCCGGTTCCTTCGCCAACGCCTTGTCGAGTATCTGTTGTACGCGCTGGATCAACGGCGAATCTTCACCACGCGCTTCCGCGATTGGTTTCGGACGGTGATAGACCACGGCGTAACGCACGTCCAATGCGGTCTTGCCGCGAAACGGCCACGTGCCGGCGAGCATTTCGTAAAGCAACACGCCTGTTGAGAAAATGTCTCCGCGGTGGTCCACCGGCAGACCTTGCGCTTGTTCGGGCGCAGCGTAGGTCGAAGTTCCGTAAGGCACGCCAACTTCCGTGAGTTGTGGATCGCTCGAACCTGCACACGGTGGTTCGATCAGTTTGGCGAGTCCGAAGTCGAGCACTTTCACGGTCCCGTTGCGCGCAACCATCACGTTGCGTGCTTTGATGTCGCGATGAACGATGCCCTGCGCGTGCGCGGCGGCGAGCGCGTTGGTCACCTGAATCGCGATCGAGAGCGCCTGGCGTAGATCGAGTGGACGCCCGTTGACGAGGTCGCGCACGTTGCGGCCTTCGACAAACTGCATCGCGATGAAATGAAGTCCGTCTACTTTGTGCAGGCCGAAGATCGTGCAGATGTTCGGGTGGTCGAGCGACGACGCCAGCTTGGCTTCGCGTTCGAAACGGACCAGATTTGAGGAACTGTCGGTCAATTCGGGCGGCAACACCTTGACGACAGCGGGCCGATCGAGTGTAGTGTCCACCGCACGGTAAACAGTCCCTTGTCCACCTTCACCGATTTTTTCGACGATGCGATACTGGAGGAGGACTTGCCCGATCATAGGTGTGTGTGACTGTCGAAGCGGGCGCATTATATCCAACTTAACTCCTGGAGGGCAGAAAGATGATCTTGCGCTTTTCCTTACTGGCGGCGATCCTTGCGTCGCTCACGTTTGCACCGGCCGCTATCAACAAACCTCTCGACCCTGAAATCAGTCCCGACAGCCTTGCGAGCACCTCGAGTTTCTACAGTTTTCGGCGTGATATGCGGCGTTGTGCTTCACCGCGCTGCGGCGGTTATTTCGTAAAACTCGTGAACCAGTCGCGCACGCGATGTGCCGACGGTCGCAACCAGAGCGAGTGTTACGTGGCGGATATCGACTGGCGTGGACAGGCGGAACCGGACAGCGATCGCGGCTTGCTGCGCGGAACGATTCGCCGGAAAGGACAGTTTGGCGAGTTTCGTGTAACCGAAGCCTGGCAGGCTGCGAGTGCAAATCAGCCGGCGGACAGGTTTTTCCGTGTGCGCGATCGCGGTCTGCGGTGCATCGCCGCGCCGTGCCCGACGCATCACGAAGCGACACTCAATTCGACGGCAAGCCGTAACATCGCGGGCGTCGATCTCTCAGGCGCAGGTGCGCCTGAGAGCATCGTGAGCGACGCTACCCAGGCGATGACTTCGCCGGATGGAATTCTCGTCAGCGGAAATCATTCGCCGGTTACGGGACCGGCCGGACGAATGCAGATGCTGAAAGCGACGCAGTTTTATGTGCGTACTGGCGGAAGTGGGAGTGGGAGTGGGAATGTTTCGCTGAAGCCGTGCAAGAAGACGGGATGCTCGAGCCAGGTTTGTTCTGATGAAGATGTGATTACGACCTGTGAATTCAGACCGGAATATGCGTGCTACCAGAAGGCGGCGTGCGAACGTCAGAAAAACGGGGATTGCGGATTCACGCAGACGCCTGAGTTGCTCAGGTGCTTGAGCCGCGCGAGACGACAGTAAGCCACGGAAAAAACGGATGAACACAATTAGCTTAATGATAGTCGTAGTGTATGCGCTGATCGCGCCGCGCTGGACGGTGCAGACGAGTGGAGTTACAGCGCGTTTGCGTGGTGTCAGTGCGGTCAGTGAACGTGTCGCATGGGCCAGCGGATCCGCATCGACGGTGCTCCGCACAACTAACGGTGGCGCGACGTGGCGAAAGTTGAACGTCACGAGCGAAGCGCTCGACTTTCGCGACATAGACGCGATCGATGCGCAAACTGCTTACGCTCTCAGTATTGGAAATGGACCAGCGTCGCGGATTTACAAAACGACCGACGCCGGCGCGACGTGGACCTTGCAATTCCAGAACAAGGATCCAAAAGCGTTTCTCGATGCGATGTCGTTTTGGGACGCGAATAACGGCGTCGTTTTCGGTGATTCGATTAACGGGCAGTTCTACATTTTGTTGACTGATAACGGTGGCGAAACGTGGTCGCGTTTAGCTGTTTCACGTTTGCCACACGCGCTGGAAAACGAAGGTGCGTTTGCGGCGAGTGGGACCAACATCGCAGTCTTTGGCAAAACGCACGCGTGGATCGGAACTGGCGCGAGCGCGAAAGCGCGCGTCTTGCGAAGCACGGATCGCGGCCGTTCGTGGGAAGTCGCGGACACGCCACTCGCTGCCGGACAGTCCACTGGAATTTTCTCGATCGCCTTTCGCGACGAAAAGCATGGCGTCGTCGTAGGTGGTGATTACAGCAAAGAAAAAGAAGCTGTTGATAACCTTGCGGTAACGGACGACGGCGGCGTCACGTGGAAACTCGTCAAAGGTCTGTCAGGCTTTCGTTCCGTCGTCGCTTACGTGCCGGGCGCGAAAACCCCGGCACTCGTCGCGCTTGGTCCATCAGGCGGCGACTACTCGCTCGACGACGGACAAACCTGGCAACCAATCGAAGGCCCGGGTTTCGACACCTTTAGTTTCATACCTCGCAAAGCCACCGGCTGGGGTGCCGGTGCAAACGGCGCAATCGGCAAGCTGGTGTTCTGAGTTCAAGCAGTTAACGTTTTGAGTTCAAGCTTTAGCTTGCCCGGCGCACGCAAGCTAAAGCTTGAACTCAAAACAAACACTCAACCTCAAAGGAGACCTTACATGCGAAATTTACCCCGACTGTTTGTGGCCATCGCCCTGGTAGCGTCACTGCTGTTTTCGGCTGTCAGCGTCGCGGCTCAAGGTCAAACAAACGACTGGTCCAAAGTCACCGCGTTGTCATCCGGCACCAAGCTCTCCGTCAAACTAAAGAACGGAAAGACCATCAACGGCACACTCAACTCCGTTTCCGACAGCACACTCTCGCTGACCGTGAAAAACGCGGTCGACATCAAACGCGAGGACGTGCGCACGGTTCACGAGGTTGTTAAGAAGGGGTCCGCCACTAAAGCGGCCTTGATCGGCACGGGAGTGGGAGCAGGCACGGGAGCGGCTGTGGGTGCCATCGGGGATGCAAGTAATGACGACGGGTTTGAAACACTCGACAGCGCGGCGACGGCTGGATTAGCTGTCGTAGGCGCCGGCGTAGGAGCACTCGTCGGCTACCTGATCGGGAGAAGCGGCAGCAAACGAGTGCTCGTCTACGAGACGAAGTAACGCTATTCCGTCTTCGGCTTCAAAGCAGCTAATTCTTTTTCGAGCTTGTCAATCTGGTTCTGCATGCCGGCTTTGATACCTGGCTCCGTTACTTTGGGTAACGCTTTCTTCAGCGCCATCAACTGCGCTGTCAGAAGCGCCTGATCCGCGGGCACGTCAACATCCGGAGTCACGCCCGTACCTTCCCAATTGGTCTTGGTGATCGGACTGATCGCACGACCGGTCGGCACAAACATGCCGAAGTTTTCCGTGATGCGGAAACCGCCGCCGGGATGTGCGCCGCCGCCGGTTGTCTCGCCAACGATCGTGGCGCGTTTGAGGTTCTTGAGGTTGTAAGTAAATTCTTCCGCGCCGGAAAACGTGCGTTTGCTCGTCAACACGTAAACGTCTTTGTTCACGTAGCGCTTGCCTGCCACTTCTTTCTTCGTCCAAAACTCATCCGTGCGGTTGCCCTCGCGCCAGTAAAGATCGTTGAGGTGCACCGGCTCGGCACCAAAAAGGTACGAACAAACAAGCGCGACCATCGCCGGATCGCCACCACCGTTGTTGCGCATGTCGAAGATCAACGCATCGGTGCCGTTGACGAAGTTCATCGACGCGGCCACGGTGTCGGCGCCGAGATCGGGATCGAGGAAGTTTGTAAACTCGATGTAGCCGATATTGCCGGGCAGTCGTTCGACTTTCTTGAAGCCGTGATTCATCCACGTGAGTTCGCGCTTCTCCTGTTCGCGTTCTTCCGCGGTCGGTTCGCGGCGTGGACCACGTTCGGGAATTGCATTGTGCGAATAGCGTACGCGCAGATGTTTGTCCTTGCTGACGGCTTGCAGATCGTTCGTCAGCTTCATCGCGAAGTCTTTTGCGCTCGTGACTTGATCGTACTCCTTGTTACTCACCCGCTCGCGAATTGACGTTTCCATCTTCTTCGCGACTTCGGGAAAGACGTACGAGTCGTTGAGCCGTTTCAAAATTCCATCGATCACTTTCGTGCGCGTGGCTGCGTCGATCGTGAGATCGGGTTGCTCCGGCTGTTGCGCGAGAGCGGTCGTGACGATAAGAGCGAGAGCGGCAACAATGATGAAGACTCTCGACAACACGGATTTGAACATTTGTATTTCTCCTTCGGTTAGTAAATCGGCAGTGGGATATTTAATGGCGACTGAGCAAACCGCGAAGCAGCAGGTCAGCGATGGCTGACGTGCGCCGTTCGACTTCTTCGCGTTCGCCGAGTTCAGTGGTGCTCAGGCTGTAAGGCAACAAGCCGTTGGTCGCTTCCAACAATGCCCGCGCCGCAGCCAATTCATTTTCAATTTCAAACTCACCTGACGCGCGCCCTTCGGCGAGCACTTCCGCGAAGATCTGTGCTTCTTCTTCAAAATATCGAGCCCGCCGCGCTAGCAAGCCCGGACGCAGCGCGGCGAGCAGATCGTTGAGGCTTTGGGTGTAATGCTGAATGCTGTCGAAGCGGAACAGCACACGTGCGAGCAGCATCTGGCGAATGCGCTCGAGAGCGGTGTGTTTTGAGCGCGCGATTACCGCCAGATGCTGCTGTTTCAAGCGATCGACGATGCGATCGACGTGCGAAAGGACAACCTCTTCCTTGCTACTGAAGTGCAGGTAGATGGTGCCCTTGCCGATTCCGGCTTCGACGGCAATGTCCTCAACGGTCATTTTGCGGTAGCCAAACCTGGCGAGGAGACGATCAGTGGCATCGAGAATCGATTCCCGGACAGCCTCTTTCGGCGCAATTGCGGCCATTTTTTAACAGTTTGACCCGTGACCAGATTGGAATTCCAGTCACTTAGACGTTTCCAGGCGGGATAAAGTTCCAGAAAAATCTGGTTAGTTCCGATCTGCACAAGTGGATCCTACCGACGCAGTCGGTAGTGCTTCCATATCCCACCTACAACGGCAAGTCTTACAGCGACAATCCCACCGACGACGTCGGTGGATCGTTCATGCGTTGCCTCCGCGCGATAATGAGATTGGATATAAAGAACCACCGACTATGTCGGTGGGATTATTCATTGCAGTCGGCCTTGGTAGGAGGGGATGAACCGAACCACCGACTGCGTCGGTGGGATTTCGCTTTGTATAAGGCGGCTAGTTCCGAAATTCCTGGCTGACCATCAGGCCGCGCATGCCGCCGTCCATGATGCCGATGCCGACGCGGCCGAATTGGGGGCGGAGGATGTTGGCGCGATGACCGGGTGAGTTCATCAGGCCGGTGTGAGCGAGTGAAAGAGTCGGCGCGAGGGCGAGATTCTCGCCGGCGGTCAGGAATTGAACGTTCGCCTGATGCATGCGATCGAAGGGCGAAAGACCTTCGGGCGTGTCGTGGGCGAAATAACCACGCGCGAACATGTCGGCTGAATGACGTCGCGCGACTTCAGTCAACTCGGGATCGGGAGCTAACGGACGAAGCCCATTCGCAACGCGTTCCTGGTTCACGAGGTCGAGCATTTGTTTTTCCAGGTCAGGCCGCGGGCGCGTGGTCGCCACTTTGAACGGCAACTCAACGCGTTCGTCTGAGTCAGGACGAATCGTCAGCAGGTTGAACGTGCGGCTGATCGCCTCACCAAACACCGGACGAAGCTGACCCTCAAGCTGTTCAGCGTAAACCGAAAGACGATTCGCGATGAAACTCTCGCGCGTACTTTCACTCAAACGTTCGCTGAGCGGCAACGCCAACAGCAGCGCGGAAAGAATCGCCGCAACGATCAACCCGTTAACAAATCCCGGTAACAGTCCAAGCGCTTGATTAACAGGCCGCTCCTGAATGTCCTTTGGGAGACGCGTGAGTAGCGCGTGTCCAACGAGATGAACAGCGATCGAAACGAGTAGACCGATCAGTATGAATGCGATCGGCTGGTCCCAAACTTCAGACCACAGATCGATACGCGGACCAATCCATCTCGCGACGGGTTGGTAGTAACGCAATCCTGCAAGCAGACTCAACACCCAACCGGCGAGGTCCAGCACACCATGCACAAACCCACGACGATAGCCGTTGAGCAAACTAAGAATGATGACTGCTACGAGCAGTAGATCGATCGCACTGAAGCCCACGAAAACCCACCTTACTAAATGATGAACAGATCATCCAATCTTTCGCAGTTCAAAAACTTCAATCCTGACTGAGTTTTTGGACTGGTTAGTTGGATGTAACGCGCACTCGTTCTCTGTTGTTCGCGAATTTCTAAGAGAAATGCTCTTTTGCAACTTGGAACACTATCTGCGTTCGTAGAAACAAACCAATTCGTCTCCCCTTTGAAGGTGTAGGTGACACAAACAACACGGAGAACCCTATGAGCAACACCAACACTATTCGCGTCTCATCTCTAGCTTCGTTTCTCGTTTTAATACTCATGACCGTTACGAGCTACGCTCAGTCCGGTGGCTCAACTATTCGTGGCACTGTTAAAGACCCGAATGGCAACGTTGTAGCCGGCGCATCGGTCACCATCACGGCCCCGGAGAAGAACTTCACCCGGACCCAAACCACAAATCAGGACGGCGGCTACGTCTTCACTGCCGTTCCGCCCGGCACATACCGGCTCGAGGTCACTGCTACTGGTTTCAAAACCGCTTCCGCCTCCGGTCTGGTAGCACTCGTAGACACGTCAACTGAAAAAGACGTGCAACTTGAGATCGGCGCTGTTTCGGAAACGGTTGACGTTACCGCAGGCGCGGAAGCGGCGATCAACACCAGTGACGCAAGTCTTGGAAATTCATTCGAACGCAAACGCATCACTGAGTTGCCGCTAAACGCGAACAACGTCGTTGGTCTGTTGTCGCTGCAACCGGGCGTGACCCGCAGTGGTTTCGTCAACGGCGGCCGCGCTGACCAGTCGAACATCACGCTCGACGGTGTTGACGTCAACGAACAGCAGGACGGTCTCGACGTCATCACTGACGAAGCGTTTGCGAGTGTGCTGCGCGTGACGCGCGATTCGCTTCAGGAGTTTCGCGTTACGACCACCAATCCAAACGCGGAACAGGGACGTTCGTCAGGTGCGCAAGTTTCACTCGTGACGCGTTCCGGCTCAAACCAATGGCACGGATCGTTGTTTGAAATTCATCGCAACACCGTTACCACCGCTAACGACTTCTTCAACAACGCCGCCGGTGTCGAACGCCCGCAGTTGCTCAGAAACATCTTCGGCGGTTCGGTCGGCGGTCCGATCAAGAAGGACCGCGCGTTCTTCTTCTTTACTTATGAAGGTTTTCGCGAAGCAACAGCGACGTCGGTCGTGCGTGAAGTGCCGCTGCCGACGTTGGGACAGGGCATCGTTCGTTACCGTACTGAAAGCGGCGCGAGCGATCCTGGTTGTCCGGCGGGGACCCCAAGCGGCGTGAACTGTCTGACGCAACAGGAAATCATCGACACTTACGCCGGCGTCGGCGCCAATCCTGGCATCAACCCCGCAGCACTCGCGGTGCTCGCCGGTGCGGCTCAACGCTATCCCGTCAACGACAACACCGTGGGCGATGGACTGAACACGGGCGGTTTTCGTTTCAACGCTCGAACGCCGACCGAGTTGAATACTTACATCGCTCGCTTTGACATTAACCTGACTAGTCAACAGACACTTTTCATTCGCGGCAACTATCAGAACGACCTCGTCACGCGCGCGATCTACTTCAGTTCTGATTGCAGCACCCCGGGCGACAACATTCAGTGTTTCCCGGACACGCCGCCGTTGACCACCTGGAACCATCCAAAAGGTATAGCGGTGGGCCACGTTTGGACCATCTCAAACTCGCTCGTTAACCGTTTCAACTACGGCTTGACGCGCGCGTCGTTCACCCAAAACGGCGACTCGACCGAGAACGCTGTGAACTTCCGGTTCATCTTCTCGCCCGCTGCGTTCCAACGGACGCTGCAACGGACGACGCCGGTTCACAACTTCGTGGACGACCTTTCCTGGGTGCGTGGCGCGCACACGTTCGGGTTCGGCGGCAATGTTCGCCTCATCACTAACAACCGGGTCTCATTCGGCCCATCGTTTGATGACGCGATCATTAACCCGTCGTTCTACAACGAGTCCGGCGACGTTCTGTTGCAGGGCTTCGAAGACTTCCAAAGCGGGAATGACCTGCGCGACGCGCTCGCTTCCGTGATTGGCCGCTACTCGCAGTACAGCGCCAATCTCGTCTACGACGCCAGCGGTCAACTCCAACCCGTCGGCACACCGAGCAATCGCTCATTCGCGACTCAGGAGTACGAAGCCTACTTCCAGGATTCGTGGCGCATGCGTCCGAACTTCACGTTGAACTACGGTGTTCGTTGGTCCACTTCCACGCCGGTTTACGAAAAGAACGGTTTGCAGGTGGTGCCGAACGTAAACCTGAGCGAGTACTTCAATCAGCGCGTCGCGAGTTCCGACGCGGGCGTTCCCTTCACCGATCCGATCACGTTTGTTCTCGGTGGCAAAGCCAACGGCGGCCCCGGCTATTACCAGCAGGACTGGAACAACTTTGCGCCGTCAGTATCATTCGCCTGGTCTCCTGACTTTGGCGATAACCTCGCCAGCAGGATTTTCGGACGTAGCGGCAAGAGCGTCGTCCGCGGCGGATTCCGCATGACTTACGACCGCATCGGCAGCGCGCTGGCCGTGAATTTCGATCTCAACAACCTCGCGGGTTTCACGTCGGCTCGCAACATCAACGCAAACACGTTTGACGTGATCGATCCGGATCTCGGACCACTATTCAACGGTTTCAATCCGGACGTTCGCTCGTTGCCTTTCCCGGGTTCGAGTAGTCCGATACCGCCCAGTCTTCAGTTTCCGCTGACGGTGGCTTCGGATGAAGACCAACGCATCGAGACGTCTTTGGACCAGGGCATCACGACGCCATACAACTACAGTTTCAACTTCTCGTATGGCCGTGAGCTTGGCAAAGGACTGGCGTTCGAAGCGAGTTACGTCGGGCGCTTTGCGCGCAAGATTCTCGCCTCGCGCGACATCATGCAGTTGAACAACATCCGCGATCCGCAGTCGGGTTGGACTTACTACCAGGCGATCAACTTCCTGCTCGATAAACGCTATGCCGGCGTACCGATCACAGATGTGCCCGAGGTCGCTTTCTTCAACAACCTGTTCCCGAACATGCCCGAATGGTGGGGCGACACTTCGTTGACTCCGACTCAGGCAGCCTACGCGTTCGTCGCGCCGGAAGCTCTCGGCGGCGCCGAAGTGAGCGACTACACGTTCCTGCAATTGCTTTGGGACGATGCTCCGGGCTGCACGACGTGCCCGTTTGGCGGTGGGCCAGCGCGGTTCAACAACATGTTCTATCAACCGCAGTTTGGCGCCCTCTCGGCGTTCTCGACGATTGGCCTCTCAAACTACAACTCGTTACAAATCAGCTTGCGCGAGCGGCTGCGTGATGACGTGACGTTTGACTTCAACTACACCTACGGCCATTCGTTCGATAGCGTATCCGGTCTGCAAAACGCGACCAGCTACGGCACGGGATTCATCGTCAACGCGCTGACCCCGGATTCGAACTACTCCAGTTCAGATTTTGATGCCCGCCACATCATCAACGCGAACTGGGTCGTGGGATTGCCAATCGGACGTGGCAAGAAGTTCCTGACCAACAGCGGCGGTGTGGTGGACCAGATACTGGGCGGCTGGCAAACGACGGGCATTTTCCGTTGGAACAGCGGCCTGCCGATCCAGACTCCATTTGATTGCTGTGTGTGGGCCACGAACTGGAACGTGCAGTCGAACGGCGTCCGTGTTCGTCCGGTTCAATCTTCGCCGACGGCGAACGGCGCTAACGGCACGCCGAACATCTTCAGCGATCCGACGGAGGTCTATCGCAGTTTCAGACCGGCGCGTCCGGGTGAAGTCGGCGATCGAAACGTGTTGCGCGCGCCGGGTTACATCGCGCTCGACATGGGACTCTACAAGTCGTTCCAGTTGCCGTGGGAAGG
>Ga0209216_1000223_pt1 | contig 11083 bp, 6 predicted proteins | sample TexAe_OM2H0_O2_FD_187940 | JGI IMG/M metagenome (GOLD analysis project Ga0209216, IMG submission 187940) | Forest soil microbial communities from Davy Crockett National Forest, Groveton, Texas, USA - Texas A ecozone_OM2H0_O2 (SPAdes) (version 2) | ecosystem: Environmental > Terrestrial > Soil >... | reverse complement strand
CCTTCATGATTCCTACGTTCAAGAGGATGAGCTAAGCCGACATCGAGGTGCCAAACCGCGCACTCAATTTGTACTCTCTTGCGCTTATTAGCCTGTTCAATTTGTTAACAAAAATATTTATTTTTTCCATAATTTTCATTATGGTTCAGACTATGTTTTCATTTTTAGTATATATATATGTTTTTTAATTTTCAGTTAATTTCCACTTACTCAACCTTTTAATCCAAATGAACCAATACGAGTTTTAGAATTTAATTTTGTGTATTGTAAATTTGAATTTAAATTATTTCTTAATAATATAGAAAATAAACCTTTATATGATGAATCTATATTTAATAAATTTCCTTTATAAATAACTTTATTTATAGATCTAGATGCTGTATATCTTCTATTTAATCTACCATTTGCTTCTAATCTAAAACCAGAAATATATTTGTACTTAAGATTTATGATTATTTTTTTATATAAAAATCTGTTTTCATAGTATTTTTTTTTGTTTAAATTTTCTTTTTTAATTAATGGATCTAATATAACTTTTTTTTTTTTAATTTTTATTATTTTTTCTAAATTAAACAAATGTCTCATTAATCTTCTTCTATTTTTTCTAATTTTTAATAATATAGATTCTGAAAGAATATTACTATTCAAATAAAAATATTTTAAATTTATAAAATTAAATTCAATATTTTTGTTAAATAAAACTTGTAATTTATTTTTTATATATTGTAAATAAGTATAGTTAAATCTAGATCTATTAATATATATTAATCTTCTGTAATAAGTATATATAAAAAGTCTTTTTAAGGATTTTTTAATAAGTTTTATATAAAACTTATTAACATATTTAGATACAACTTTAAATTTATTTATTTTTTTTTTTTCATGTAAATCTTTTAATATTTTTGCTACTTTAGGTTTAAAAACATTAGCATTAACCAATGCCAATGTACCATATAAATTAATTTTATTAAACTTTTTTAATAAAATTAATTTATTAGAAAGTATATTTTTTCTAGAAGATAAAGATTCAATGACATTGTTTTTTTTTAAACTAATAATATTTTTTAAAAATTTATTTAAATATATTTTTTTTAATTTTAGTAAATAATTATTTTTTTGTTTATTAAAAATATACAAAGTAATTATTACTTTATTATTTGTATGTTTAAATTCACCTTTACTAAGAAAAATTCTATTTATAGATAATTTTCTATGTCTATTATATATTTTTTTTCTTCTTATTTTTCGTTCAATTTTTCTATTAAATAAATAAAAATAATTTTTAATAAAATTAATAGCTAATTTACTTATATTAGGTATCAAAGATAAAGTATTATTATTATACAAAAATATACTACTATCTCAAAATCTAGTAGAAGAAGGAAAATGTTTTAAACTATATGTATTATCGAAATTATAAGATTTCTTAATATTTATTTTTTTTATTATAGATAATAATTTCATTTAATTGTCACATATATTGTTTAATTATATTAAATCTATTTCATTAATAAGTATATTAATAATTATTGTAAATATATACGTATATGATGGATTTTAACTAGTCGTTGAACGTTCTTATTAAAAATAAGTTTCGCTTCAAATTAACTATTTATATAGTTTTTCTTGAAATTTACCCATAAAATAACCAGTCTTTATAAAGACTGGGGGACTAACAAATAATCCCTAGCGTAGCTTTTTCAAAAATACAAGACCTTACCTTTTAGTGTCTTGCGATCTTATGCCCCGCTTACGCGACTGATGGACTTGTAAGTCTAACAGTAAAGCAAGATTTAGCCATTAAACTTTTACAGTATTATTTAATATCATAGTATTTTAAATATACTACAAATATGAATTTTAAAATAATTTAAAATTTGTTCTACAACTATTCACCATATAGTTAAAATCTTACTTAAATAAAATTTATAAAAATATTTAAAACAACGATAATTGAATAAATTATAAAAATAACAAATTGAATTTGTAAATAAAAATGTTTTTGTAATTAAAAACAAGGTTATTTACAAATTTACATCTAACATGTAAATTCACGAATAGAATTTTGGATATACCCAGGTACTTTTTCTGGGATCTGTGCCCCGCATAAACTGTCTTCTAATCAATCGAATGTAATAAAGTAAATAAAGGTGTCACATCATTGTTACTTTTAAAAAGTAACTACCTTATACTCTTGCAATTCTTATATTAAATTCTAAAGTAGTAACAGTAAAGCTGCAAAGGGTCTGTTAAGATAGGTTATTTTATTACTAAAATATCCCCCTTCAAGAACCGTACATGCAATTTTCATTGCATACGGCTCAAGAATTTAAAGATTATATTTTTATAAAAAATCCAGAGAATATCCGATTTGAACGGATGTGATTATTTGAATCAAATAAGTTTCAAGCTTACCGCTATAAACCACTCAGCCAATTCTCTATTACTATATTTTATATAATGTTAAATTCTAGTTCTAAGTCTGCATTCTTTCGAATTGATTAAATATCTATTCCTATCATTACAATAAGACTTTTGCTTTTTAGAACATCCTTTACCCACTAATACTTATTTAATTTTTCAACTAAACTTCCTTTCTTTAAAGGATATTATTGGGTTTGCCTAGTTTACATAATAATACTTTAACGATTACCTTAGAATTCTACTACACGTATATTGATATTTGATCCATTTATAAAAAGACGAGAAGCTTTTTATACAATCAACAAAAAATTTACTAGATTACGCTTTAACCGTAGATTCAAATAATTTATTCATAGTAATCTAGTTCATTTACCTATACAGATAAAAAAATACGGGCTTTACACAAAAAAATTACTTTTTTCTTATACCGCTTGAACTCAAACAATGGACTGTAAGATGGATTTTCACCATATTATTATTATGTACTGTCTAGTCGCACTCTCGTCTATCTAGAGGTAAACAGTATCTGCACTGCTATTCCAATTTCACTGAGCCAATCATCGAGACAGCTGTTGTATCGTTACATCATTCATGCAAGACCGCATTTAACGGCCAGGGTATTCCGCTACCTTAGGACCCTCATCGGTAAGGCCGCCGTTTGTCGGGGATCTCTTCAAAGCCTAGCTTTTTATTTCTAAGCAAATCCGTCACCCAGCCGACACTGGGCAGACATCACACTCAATATATCGATATCTATCTTTGCAGAGTGCTCTGTTTTAAATAAACAGTCGTACAACACTATTCTATGCCTCCTATTCTCTATATTACTAAGTTTTCCTTAGACAATTAGTAAGAATGGCTCACCTTATCCCGAAGTTACGCGAGTCATTTTGCCGAGTTCCTTAATGATTGATCACTCAAACGCCTTCGTATTCTCTACTAGCTTACTTGTGTTAGTTTCTAGGTACGGTTTTTTTAACTAAATATTTTTCACTTTAGTTTACATCCTTTTTCCTGAACTAATTTAACTTTAATTAGTCTAAATTGGATTTTTTTTTCATCGTGCAAAGGGGTTTAACTCATAAACCACTTTTTTATCACTTAGAAGCCGCTTTTATTAAATTCCATAAGCTTAAGGCGAAAAATATCTTTTTCGTTACTCATGTCAGCATTATCACATGGAAAATAAAAAATTAAAATTAAAAAAAAAATAATTATGATTTATCCATTGTTCCGCTACCCCATATATATTTTTGTTATATACTATATATGGACAAGGTTTCGGTATATTATTTAGATCCGTTATATTTTCGGTGTAATCTTCTTTTCTTTTTTTTAATAAAAAAGTAAAATCAATGCTCTGTTACGAGATCATTAAATTGTGGCCGCTTCCAAGCCTATTAATTGATCGTATCAAAAGACACATCCTTAATTTCACTCAATAATAATTTTGGAACCTTATTAACTCTTGTTCTGGGCTGTTTCCCTTTTGACATACAACCTTATCGTACTATGTCCGATTTTTTAACATTCATCTTAGCCCTTCCGAGTGCAAATACTCTCCGATAAAATCTTTACGATCCCCCGATATATACAAATTTATAATATAAATACATTATAAATATTTTGACCGAGATCACAGTTCTGTACCTGCCAAGATGTTGTTTAAATTACCTACTTATATAGGTTTCGCGGAAAACCAGCTCAGCCAGCCAGTTTTGTCTTTCACTAACTTACCATTATTCTTCGGATATCTTTACAACGATAACCCGTTTGGACTTTTATAATCCTGAAAACGGTAAGATCGCTGGCCTTCGGGTCTAATTTTAGATACTTTATCATTTATTCATAATCGATTTCTCTACGAAACAAAGTAATTTTGTTTCTTGCATCTAAAATTAACTTGCTGACCCATTATGCAAAAGGTACGCTCTTGTTATTCATTAAAATTAATCTCGAGCTGCTTATAAAAATACTATTAAATAAATTTCCCTCACGGTACTAATTTCACTATTTCGTATAATCCCATATTTAGCCTTAGAGGAAGGTTCCCCTATATTCAAACAGATAGTCTATTTTACTATACAGATGCCATAGATAGCAAACTTAGGCTATTCTACTTTACTTCTCATTGTATGTAGAATCTCGTTTGATTTATTTTCCTAAGGTTATTCAGATTTTTCCTTTCACCTTGTTAATTAATAAGAATTTTCTTAATTTGGTTTATAGCTAATCTTTTACTCATAATATTTTCTTTTTATACTAAATGATAAAATTTATCAAAAAAATATTTATAATACTAGATATAGGTTAACTTTTCTGTAAAATAAAAAGTACTTAGATTTGAACTAGATTTATAACTAATATATACTTTTTTTTATTTTAATAATTTTTTTTATAAGCTAGCTCTTGTTAATATATACATATACTAAAAACAGCTAAATATATATATCTATTTCGTTTTCTATTTATTTTCTACTTATAATAAAAATTTATACCTTTATTAATTTTATTTTAATTTATATTTGTTTAGCTCTAACTTTTCTATCCCTAATATTAAAAGGTAATGTATATTTTTTATATTATATTTTTTAATGTAATTCTAAGCTATCTTTAATATAAGATGATGATAATACCACAAATACTTGTGCTTGAATAAATGCTATACCTATTTCCAATCCTGAAAAAGCTAGAATAAATAACAAAGGTACTAATCCTAAAAAAAAATATATAATACCTTTTTTCATTATATTATATGTAAACCCTGCTAAAATGTTAAGAAGCATATGACCACTTAATATGTTAGCTCCCAATCTTAAACCTAGTGAGACAGGTCTAGATAAATATGAAATAAATTCTATTAAAACTAATAATGGTAACAAACCGAGTGGACAACCAGACGGTACAAACAAAGAAAAAAATTTCAAAGAGTGTATTTGGAAACCCAATATAGTTGCACCTAAAACTATCGTAAAACTTATTGAAAATGTTAAAATAAAATGTGATGTAGGGGCAAAACTATAAGGTACCATACCTACTAAATTATTTATTAATATAAATATAAATAAAGCAGTTATTAAAGGAAAAAACATTTGACCTTTTTTTGCATTTATTTGGTTTACTACTATACTAAAAACTGTAGCATAAACTGATTCCAAGGATATAGATCAATTATTTGGTGTAACAATATTATAATTTGTTGCTAATACATATAGCATAAATATTATAATAGTTGTTATTATTAAATATAAACCTATATTTGTTAATGATATTTGTATATTTCCTAATAAATCTACTTTTATGCTAAATAAATTTCTTATAGTGAATTGATCTAAAGGACTTTTATTTATATAAGTCATATAATATGTACGTATTTTTTTTTTGTTTGTAAAATGTATTTTTAGTTAATATTTTCTACCTTGTTGTATTTTTATTTGATTCTAATGTCTTTAAAAATATTCGAGTTTTAAATAGTCGTACAAATCTTGGTAATATATATTTAGAAAAAAAATATATAATGATAATTAAAAATAAAAAATTGTATAAAACTTGATTAACAAAAAAAAATGGTATAAGTTGTGGCATTAATTTAAAAGTTAAAAAATTTATTTTTTAATTTATTATACGAGTCCAGTGTTTATTAAATAAAGGAATCTGAAATATTAAAAATAAAAAAAAATAATTGCTTTCTTGGATAAAAAGATTACAAATATATAATTATTATATGTATATTTATTTAAGACCCTCAGTAATATACAGAAATATATAAAAATAGTCACACTACATCTACAAAATGTCAATATAATATTGCAGATTCAAAACCTAAATGATGATTTTCAGTTAAATGATAAGCCAACATACGTCAAAAACCTACAGCTAAAAAAGCTGTACCTATTATAACATGTAATCCATGAAACCCTGTTCCAAAATAAAAACAAGATGAGTACGTACCATCTGATATAGTAAAAGACGAAACTGTGTACTCAATACCTTGTAGTGCAGTAAATATAATAGCTAATATTATAGTGTATATAGCTCCATATAAAGCTCCACTTCTATTACCTTGTATCAAAGAATGATGTGAATATGTAATTGTTACACCAGAAGATAATAAAATTACAGTATTTAATAATGGTAATTCAAAAGGATTTATAGAATCAATACCCATAGGTGGTCATTTTGCACCTAATTCTATAGTGGGTGATAAAGCACTATGAAAAAAGGCTCAAAAGATGGCTAAAAAAAATAAAGCTTCAGATGCTATAAATAAAGCCACACCCATATTAAGTCCTTTTTGTACAGCTAAAGTATGATTCCCTAAGTATGTTCCTTCAGATATTACATCTCTAAATCATAATGACATAGACAATATTAAAGCTATTAAAGCAAAATTTAAATTGTTAATCGCTAAACTAAAATTTTGAAATGCTAAAACAGCACTAAATGTTAATGCTAATAAAGATATACTAGTGTTAAGAGGTCAAGGACTAGGGGATACTAAATGATATGGATGTGATTGAAAATTACTACGTATTGAGTATGTCATTATTATTATATATATATGTAATTTAATTAATTTATTGAGTAGGTTAATAAAGAAAGTAAATTACATAAATTTAATATTTCATTAGGCATAAATATAAAGCTTAATATACCTAAATTTATTATACTTAATGTTATAGAATAAATATTTGATAATGAAATATCTATATATACATAAATTTTTTCATATTGTGATTTATCAAAATATATAGTTTTAATTACAGTTAAATAATATACAGCTCCTATAACACTAGTTAAAACTCCAAGTAATACTAAAATAACTTTATTATTATCTAAAGCAGTTGTTAAAACCATCTGTTTTCCAAAAAATCCTATTAAAGGAGGTAATCCTACAAAAGAAAACATAGTAATTACTAAACATAAAGCTAAAATAGGATTAATAGAAAAATAACCTTTTAATTGACTAATAAGTTGTATAGGACTATTATTTTTTTCTTGTAGATTATTATATTCAGATATGTTTGTATAATATAAATATAAACTAAATCCAATAGCTATTAATATTAAAAAAGCATTTAAATTTGTTATTATATACTGTATTATATAAAAAATATAAGCTTGATATGAGTCTATATTGTGCACTATTAAAGCTAATAAAATGAACCCTATGTGTGATATAGTACTATATGCTAAAAGTCTTTTTATTCTTGTTTGTGATAAACCTAAAATCGTTCCAATTACTAAAGATAAAAAACAACTTATGGATAAACTTGTTGTTCATGAATAATATTGTACTGTAGATTGTAACAAACAACTACTATATTGTACTAATTCTAATAACAGTACTAATATAGCTATTTTACCCATTATAGCTATAAAAGTTGTTACTATTGTTGGTACACCATCATATACATCAGGAGATCATCAGTGAAAAGGTGCGGCAGCTATTTTAAATAAAAATCCTACAGATATTAACAATAAACTATAAAAAATATAGTTATGTATATATCACGTTGAATATTCAACGTATTTTTCCGAATCTGATATAATAGAATATATACCATCTAAATTAGTTAGTCCAGAATTAGCATAAATTAATCCTATACCTAATAAAATAAAACAAGAAGATAAACCACCTAATAAAAAATATGTTAAAGCTGATCCTGTTGATGACTCTGAATTTCTGTGCATTGATGATATTATGTATAAACTAAAACTCTGCAATTCTACACATAGATATATAGAACCTAAATCACCGCTGGCTAATAATAATGTTGCCCCACTTATTACAAATATAATAATTAAAGCATATTCAATTAATGTAAATTGTTCTGATACTTTATTTATTATATTTGTGTATTCTTTTACTTTTTCAAATAATACATCTATTTTTGTATTAGAATCTCCTACATATTTTTTTCTAGGATAAAAAGCTGTCATTAATAATATTATACTACATATTATTAATATAAATATTTGAAATATTTGTGTTACAGCTGTTATATTAAATAAACCTCCATATAAACCTATTCCTTTTTCTAAATATGTTATATATAAAGTTGTATAAGATGAAATAAAACTATAAAATACTATTAATATACCTATTCTACTGTATAATATTGAAGTATCTGGTCTGTTGTTTAAACCATTTGAAAATAATAATAATAAAAGAAATGTTAATATCATATATTTTTTCTACATAAGTATATTTTAGTAGAAAAAATTTTTTTTTGTTATATTTATAGAAATTTGTAATAAAAAAGACTTTACTTAATAAATTATAATAAGTAAAAATTATTAGGTATTATAGATAAGTTATATACTATACAAGGTATTAATATAATAAATCCAATAACAATAGGTAATAATATAGTTCAACAAAAAGACATCAATTGATCAAAACGTATTCTAGGAAAGGATGCTCTAACTAAAATAAAAACAAATATTAATGTACAAGATTTTAAACCTAAAGATAAACTATAAATTAAACCTTGTAACATGACTAAAAAAATATTTAAATTAATATCTATAAAGTATAGTTCTATATTTATATAATAAAAAATATTTAATAAAGAGTCCATGTAAAAAAAAGTTAAATAACCACCTAAAAAGAGGATACTAGTAAATATACATATAAGAACTATACTAGCATATTCAGCTAAAAAAAAAAATACAAAGATAGCCGCAGAATGTTCTGTCATAAAACCTGAAACTAACTCTGATTCTGCTTCAGCCAAATCAAAAGGAGCTCTATTTGTTTCAGCTATACAACCTATGAAAAATATCAAGAATATAGGTAATAATGGTATAGCAAATAACACTATTTTTTGTGCCTCTATATTAACAGTTAAATTTAGGCTACCTGTGATTAAAACAATTAATAATATGGCTGAGCTAAGTATTAATTCATAACTTATTAATTGAGCTGTACTTCTTAATGATCCTAAAAAAGCATATTTAGAATTAGCAGATCAACCTGCCAATAATATACCATATGTAGATAAAGATGATACAACTAACATATATATTATACCTAATCCTAAATCTCCTATAGTTGACCCAGGACCGTATGGTATAACTGCATATCCTAATAATGAAAATATTAATGTTATAATTGGACCTAAAAAAAATAGTATTAAATTTGCTTGTGTTGGACCTACATATTCTTTTAATAATAATTTTAAAGCATCTGCAAATGCTTGTAATAAACCATAATATCCCACTATATTTGGACCTAATCTACGTTGCATACTTGCCATTGTTTTTCTTTCTGCTAATGTAGTGAAAGCTACTACCAATAAAGCTGGTAATATTACTAATATAACTTCTATAATAGATATTATATACATTCTTAAAAAAAATTTTAAAACACTTATTTTAATTATATATATATATTTACACTTTTTTATACACAAATAAAACAGTTTAATATTATTTTATTATAACTAAAATTTATAAATTTTTATAGGTGACAAGACTCGAACTTGTAAAGTTATTCACTATTCCGTCCTAAGCGGAACCTGGTTACCAAATTTCAGCACACCTATGAAATGCTCGAGATAAGATTTGAACTTATAGCCTAAACATCTTCAGTGTTCCGCTCAACCAATTGAGCTTCTCGAGCAATGATAATACCTAAGTATTATCAAAAATAATTTAATAAAATAATTAATTTTCAGTTCAATGGTTTGGTAAATCCAATAACAATAGATATTAATATAGTTCAGCAAAAATACATTAATGGATAAAACCAAGTTTAATACATTATACAAACAAAAAAAGATGTATTGTATATATATATATATTTTTTAAGCTACGTATAATAACAAGAAAGCCATCATTAATGCAAATAAACCTGTAGCTTCTGCAAAAGCAAAACCTAAAATTGCATAAGAAAAAAGTTGACCTCTTAAAGATGGATTTCTTGACACACCTATTATAAGAGCACCAAAAACTACACCTATTCCCACACCGGCACCTATTAAACCAGTTGTAGCTAAACCAGTACCTATTATTTTAGCAGCTTGTATCAAATTCTGAAATCGATATGATTTAATCAAATATACTAGGTGATTTAAAAATTTAATATTTGAAGTTTAGCTACAATAAACTTAATTGTTGGAGCGATTTGAACACTCAATAATAAATACCAAAAATTTATGACTTACCTATTAGCCGACAACATATATAAATCACAATATGATTTTAATTTTATTGTTATTCACTTCAATGTGTAGGTAAGGCAGAGTTTTCTATGCCTATGCCTAACACTTCCTCTATATCTCTGTATAGAGTTAGAAGCTGGCTACCCCTGGTACGCATTTGTAGCTGAAGTTCGTTTGGGTCAAACTCTATTTGTATGTCAGTGTGATCATACACTTCACAAATATTAGTGACTATGTCAAAAACCATTTCCTGATTTATAAGTATACATTTAATTTGGGGCAACATACTGGCTAAAATAGTGGGGTCTAAAATACTTATGTTCATATCTAAAAGTGAGACAAAGTTGCCAAAGTGTATTAAATAGTTGGTCATAATAGTAATAAACCCACCATTATGTGATAAGAAGGAAAGACCCATATGATCCAAAAGCTCTATAGTTCGTTCCGCACTTAATAACGGAATCGATATCCACTCTAAATTTAACCCGTCT
>Ga0209216_1000222_pt1 | contig 11091 bp, 6 predicted proteins | sample TexAe_OM2H0_O2_FD_187940 | JGI IMG/M metagenome (GOLD analysis project Ga0209216, IMG submission 187940) | Forest soil microbial communities from Davy Crockett National Forest, Groveton, Texas, USA - Texas A ecozone_OM2H0_O2 (SPAdes) (version 2) | ecosystem: Environmental > Terrestrial > Soil >... | reverse complement strand
GTAGCCGTTAGTGCCGCTGTAGAGCAGGCCGAGGGCCGCCGTGACCTTGGGCGTGCCGGCGATCTGCACGCTGCTGTTCTTGTACGTGGCCTTGTTGTAGCTGGCGTTGCCATACAGGCTCAACGTGCGCGTCAGCGCCCACGTGCCTTCCACTTCGGCACCCTTGTAGATGGCACCGCCACCGTTGACGAAGGTGTCTTCGTTGCCGTTGTCGGTGGCGACTTCGGTCTCGGAAATGTAGTTCGAGAAGTTGATGTAGTAGATGTCGGCGCCGAAAGTCAGCTCACGCGACGCGTACGCCGTGCCGAGCTGGTAATTGCGCGTGGTTTCCGGGCTGAGGCCGCGCGAGCCGTTCACCTGGATGACATCGATCGGCGGTGCGAGGAAACCCTTGGCGGCCTGCGCATAGGCGCTCCAGGAGTCGCTGAGGCGATCGTGGATGCTGATGGAGGGCAGAGTGGCGTGGTAGGTGGCTTCCGCGCTCAGCGGCACCGGCGGCGACACCTTGTTGAGCGGCGCGTCGATGCTGCGCGTCACTTCCGAGTAGCGCACGCCAGGGCTCACGGTGATGGTGTCGGTCGGCTTCCAGTCGTACTGCACATACGGCTGGAAGGTATCGGTGCGGTCGGAGAGCACGTAGTTCTCGACCGGGCCGTACTTGGTGCCGGTCTTTTCTCCCGTGGTGAGATCCACCGGGTACTGGTAGCGCGCGTCCAGGCTGCGTTCCAGCCAGGCGCCCGTCAGCAGGGTGCCGGGGCCGAGGTCGTGGCCGAGACGAAGAACGTCACCGAACGAATGGAAACCGGAATCGGCGAGCTTGCCGGGCAGGTCGGTCGGGAAGGTCGCCACCTTCTTGCCCTTGGCGTTGTAGAAGGTCACGCCGTTGTTCGCCGGGTCGAGGTCGGAGGCATCGGATGCCTTGCGCGCCCAGTGGTCGAAGGTGTTGTAGTAGACCTTGTCGTCGAGATCCCAACCGCCGATCTGGCTGGTGATGCCGAGGTAGGTGAAGCTGGAATAGTAGGCCGCGTTGTTCGCGCCCTTGTAGTTCTGCACGGTCGGATCGTTGCCGAGGCCGAAACGCCAGCCGTACTGGTCGATCTCGTCCTTGGTGGCACCCTGCACGGTGTTCTGGTGTTCGCGGTTATAGCTGGTGACGAAGGTGAGCTGGGTCACGTTGCCAAGCTGCGTGATGGTTTTCAGGAACACATGGTCGCGCTTGTCGTCGGTGCCCTTCAGGTACGTGTCGCTCGACTCCTTGGAGATGTCGGCGAAGATGCGCGTGTTGCCGATGGATTCATCGGCGGCGACACCGCCCGCACGCGTGTTCCAGCTGCCGAGGGTCAGGTACGGCGTGATGCCCGGCTCGTCGGACGGATCGCGCGAACGCAGCGCGATGGTGCCGCCGAACGTGGCGTTGCCGATGGTGCTGCCGCCGCCCGGGCCGCGGTCGATCTCGGCCTGGCCGAGCACATGGTTGTTGAAGTAGGCGGACGTCGTGTGGTGCAGGTCGCTCGCGTCGCCGAACGGGATGCCGTCGAAGGTGATGTTGAACTGGCCGTCCTGGAAGCCACGCAGGCTGATGCCTTCGTTCTTGCCCAGGCCCGGGCCTTCCGGCGAGGTCACCGTGATGCTGGGCGCGTACTTGATGATGTCGTCGAAGTTGGCGTTGAAGCGCAGGCCGTCGCGGATGAAGCGTTCATCGATCACGGACGTCGGCTGGGTTGCGTCCAGCGGCGCGGCGCTGGGTGCGAGCGTATCCACGGCGTTGGCGTGGACGCTGATCGGCGCGAGGTTCTTGGCCTCGTCACGGTTGTCGATCGGCGGGAGGGCGCTGCTGGCCGGCGTGGTACCGGCTCCGGCGTTTCCCGGCACGATCTTCACCGTGGTGGGCGTGACGAGGCGATAGGTGAGGTTGGTGCCACGGAGCAGGGCGGCAAGCTGCTGCTCGGCGGGAACGCCACCTGGAGCGGCGTGGCTGCGCGCGTCGTTGGGAATGTCGGCGTCGTAGACCACCTGCCAGCCGGAGTCGTGCGCGAACTGGTCGAGGGCCTGTGCCAGCGGCATGGAAGCGATCGGAGACGTGGCCGGGGAAGCGGCAAGGGCCGCTCCGAGGGGCGCGCCGGTGAGGGCGAGGGCGATGCAGAAGGCTAACGAACGACGCATGGAGGAACTTCCTTCGATGGGATGCGAAATGGACGGTGATGCCTGTCCGACACCTTCAAAGAGTCCGTTCGCGGTCCATCGGGTACCGCCAGTTCGATGAATTTTTTCTTACAGCCGCCGGGCGCCACGCGCGTTGGTGAAACGAATGCGGTTCGCCTCGCGCACGATCGTCACGTTGGGCAGGCTGCCGAGGTAACTCACGAAAGCCTCCGGATCGCGCGCGTGGAAGACGCCGCTGATGCGTTTCCCGGCAAGCGCGGGATCCTCGACGCTCAACGGCGTGGAGGTGTATGCGTTGAAGCGTCGCGCGACCTCGGCCACGCTGCTGTCGTGGAACCGGATGTCGGCGGGCAGCCACGCAGCGGCCTGGGCCACGTCGGTGGCTCCACGATCCAGCAGCGTGCCATCGCTGGAGACGCGAGCCGTGTCGCCACCGGCGAGTTCGACGATCCGCTCGCGCGGTGCCGCGTGACCGGTGAGCCGGCGACGCGCCCGGTCCAGCCAGGGAGCCGGTGCCTGAGAGATCGCGACGCGTCCGCTGACGACGGACACCTGGGTGTCGTTGTCGTCACGACTCACGTCGAACACCGTGCCGATGTCCTCAATGCGCTGGCTGCCGACGGCGACGGTCATCGGTCGCGCGGAATCCTTGCCGATATCGAATGAGGCGGCACCCTGGACCAGCTCGATGCGGCGGGCGCGGTCGTCGTAGCGCACCTCGACGATGCTGCCCGGTGCGAGCTGCAGCTGGGTGTCGTCATCGAGCGTCACTTCACGCACGTCGTGCAGGGCTTCATAGCGGACGCCCGGTGCTTCCGGGGTGGGCCAGGCCAGGAACGTCGTCGTGGAGGCGAGCACAACGATGGCCGCCGCGGCGATCCACCGTCCCGGCCTCGCCCGGCGGGTTCGTGCCGCCGGTGCCGGTGCGCGCACGGGTGCCTGTTCGCGCCGCAGTGGCACGACGCTGGGTTCGGTCGCGGCAAGGTCGCGCAAGGCTTCGCGGGAAGCCTGCTGCGCGGCGGCGACCGCACGCATGTCCCCGTGCAGCTGGGCGATCGCCATGTATTCCGCCACATGCTGCGGAGAACGGCGCAGCCAGGCGAGGAAGCGTTCGTGGGTGCGCTCGTCGGCGGACTCGCGCAGGTCGAGATGCCAGGTCGCCGCTTCCTCGGTGATGCGCCGGGCGGCACGGTGGGCCAGGCGACGGTCATTCATAACGCAGCAATCCTTGGCGGCACGCGGCCAGTCCCTTGACGATGTACTTCTTCACCATGTTCGCGGAAATCGAGAGCTGCTCGCCAATCTCCTTATAAGAGAGATCGTCGCGGTAATGCAGCACGAGTACCGCCTGGCATTTAGGCGACAGGCGTTCGATCAGGGCGGCGAGCCGCTGGCGGCGCAGTTCGCGGTCGATGTCGGCACCGGCGTCGCAAGGCGTGGCGAGCCGCTCGATCACTTCCTCGAGGCCTTCCGTGCTGATCGGAGCGCGTTGCCGCATCTGCGCGTGTTCCTTCACCAGGTTGGCGGCCACGGTGAACAGGTAGGCTTCCGGATTGCGCACCGCGCCCGTGTCGCCCTGGCCGTTGCGGAGCAGGCGCAGGTATACCTCCTGCACCAGGTCCTGGGCATCCCAGCGATGGGCAACCCGGCGTAGGAAATAATTGGCGAGTGACGGGCCTTTGTCCACGAGGAGGCGCGCCCAGCTCTGCGGCGTCTCGGTCGACACAGTGGCTCCAGGTTCGTAAGCGGAGCCTAAGCCGCGATTGTGGCAGTTGTGTGAATCGGTCGCGAAGCCGTTGCCGGCCTCGCGACCACGCGGCGATCACTTGCCGAGGTTGCTCAGGAAACGCTTCGTGTACTGCAGTACCGTGGTGCTGGGCACGGAGTTGCAGGTGGGCGAGGCAAAACCGCCCGAGCAGGGATTGTCGCGATCGAGCGACCAGAAGTGCACGCCGGCCAGTTTGTTGGTGGCGGCATAATTGGTCACCGTGTCGACATCGGCGGTGGTGAAGGTTTCGCTCGTGTTGTCGTTCAGGCCGATCATCGGCGTGATTTCGATCTTCGTGAGCGGGATGCCGTAGGTGTGCTGGAGGTTCTTGGCAGCCTGCACGGCTGACTGGCCCATGTCGCACGCACCATTCTTCACCACGCAGATGGACGGGCCGGCCGTGCCGTAGTCCATGGTCATGAGGTTGATCGTGTAGTTCTTGAGGCCGGAGGCCTTCACCGCGCGGACCACGGCGTCGCCGGTGGGATTCACGCCGCCAAAGCTGCCATCCGACGCCGCCAGCGTGGCCAGCGTGAACGAGAAGCGCAGGTTCGGATAAAGGCTTTCGGCATACACGGCGTTGCTGACCAGCGCGTTGAGTTGCGCGGTGCTCTGGCCGCCTTCGATGTCGAAATCGATGCCGACCATGTGTGGCGACATATAGGTGGAGATGAACTTCGCCATGCCCGTGGAGCTGCCGCAGGTGAACACGCCTGCCTGGCCGCCGGTGGAGACCACGTAGTTCACGCCTGCGTTGTTGAGGCGTTGGATATTGGCACTGGCGAACGCCGCGGCGGGGACGCCGCCCCAGTTCTCGCTGCCGCATTCGCCCGTGGCGAAGGCGAGCGTGATCGCGCCGAGATTCGGCACCTGGGTGGAGACGAGGCTGCCGCTGCCGACCACGGGCAAGCGCGTGCCGGTCACCATCGTCGACATGATGTTGGTGTTCCAGTCGAGATTGATGGTGATGTCCTTGTACGGACTGAAGAGCAGGTCGCCGGCGGCGGGTGGCGGATTGTCCGGCGGCGGGTTATCGGGTGGCGGGTTGTCCGGAGGCGTGCCGCCGCCCGTACACGCACCCTGCGAGGTCCAGGGCTGGCCGGTTCCACTACCACCGTTGTTGGTGGCGGGATCGTTACCCTGCGTCCACCAGTTGGCGATGTAGTTCACGCCGTTCTCGCTGGCGACATTGCCGCCGGTATAGACCGTACCCGCGCTCCATGCCGCGGCGCAGGCCGTCGCCGCATGGGCTTGCTGCACCGGGACGATGGATGAAAAGGCGAGGGCGATGGCCACGCCGAGCGTGCCCGAACAACCACCGATGACCGCACGTGACCGCACACCAGATGTCTTCATGAACATGGAGCGCCTCCAGACCGTGAGTGGATGGATGGGGCACGCCGGCCCACGGCGTCATCGCCGTGTCCCCCGTTCCCCTGATCGCGTCCCTGCGCGCTTGAGCGACTGCAAAAGCGGGTCTGGTTTAGTCCTGAATGACAACGTTGTCTATTTGCAATGTGACGAAATGTGACGGCTGCCGTGAACAGCGCTTAACGAAAGAATGGCGCGTTGCGGCGGAGATTTCGGCAAATGGGGATCCAGCCGGAAGCAGGGCCGCATCGAGGTGTGATGCGCTGCGGCAGTCCGGAGAAATTGTCTTGTCTTGTCCCGGCGACGAAAATGACAACGAAGGTCAATGGAGACGTCGCTGTGCGGTGTCAGCTGCGTTTCCTGGAGCGGGGCTTCGTCGCGACGCGGACGCTGGGCTTCTTCCGCTGCTTCAGCGTGGCCGCATAGCGCTCCTCGCCTTCGACGAACTTGTCGAAGTAGCGCACGACCATCTCGGCGACTTCGGTGTTGATGACATCGCCATCCATCTGCGGATTGTCGACCGCCATTTCCGTCGCCGCGTACATCACTTCGGTGGACAGGCGCATCGCGACGCGCAGTGCATCCTCGTCGGCATTCGGGTAGCGGTCGCGCAAGCCTTCGAAGCTCGTCGCCGCCACGTCTTCATGCGAGTCGAGACGGATGTGGCGCAAGGTGGGAACGGCGCGAAGCGCGCGCATCACCCAGACCGCCCCGGGGAATTCCAGGGTCGCGGCGTTGATGGCGGCCTGCATGTCGCGCAGGCCGCGAATGGACGCTTCGCGCGAACCGTCGTAATCGAGTGCCTTTTCGGCTTCAAGCCACGCACGGTACGCCTGGTTCTGCCGCTTCATCAGGCGCTCGCCGAGCTCCTTGATGATGGCGTACTTGTTCGGGAAATAGCGGTATAGCGCAGGCGGCGAGATGCCCGCCTGTGCGCAGACGAGGTTCGTCGAGAGACGTTCGACACCCACTTCGCCAAGAAGGCGCGAGGTGACGTCGAGGATCAATTCGAAGGTCTCCACCGAGCGTTGCTGCATCGGCTGTTGCTTGGTGTCCAGCGGAATCGCCGGACGCGCATCGGGCTTCTTCCGACGCGTGATGCTTTTCATGGGTCAACCTCGACGAGGGGTCGTCGCAAAATCTCGCGATGACAAAATGGTTCCAGATGATACTTATTTTTAGGCACTTTGTGAGAGCGCGTTGATGTTGCGCGCAACGCGAATCGCGTGGGAAGTACCAAGAACTCGACATTCCCAGTGCACTTCCAAAACGCATCTCCAGGATGTAGGGCCGCGATCCCTGTCACACGCCACAAAGACGTCAATGCTCTGTCATATATGAACAGTAGCTTTCATTACTGTTTTCCGCCATCCCCCTCCCCACAATCCGTTTCCCCTCTCTTCGGGCTCGTCAGAGCAGACCGTTGCGGGTAACCGCGCGGCCGATTCACGCAGGAGTTTCAACGCAATGCATCATGCCGTACGTTTTGGTATCAGCCTGGCCACCCTCGCCGCCGCTTTTGGCGCCGTCGCGGAAACCACGGACGCCGACATCACGAAGCAGACGACGACCCTGCAGGGCGTCGCAGTGTCCGCCGGCGTCGACGACCCGAACCTCGCACCGCCGGGCACGGCTGCCGCACTCGCTCCTTCGCAGGGCAATCTGTTCGAGATCGAACCGCAGTCCGTCCTGAGCCGTAACTTCATCCAGACGATCGCGACGCCCAAGGCGGATTATCTGGCCCTGCTGGAACTCACGCCTTCGGCTGTCAACGCGTCCCCCAACGGCGCCGGCTTCTCCAGCAAGAGCGGCACCATCCGCGGTTTCCAGGATGGCGAGTACGACGTGACGTTCGACGGCATCCCGTTCGGCGACCCGGGTGCGTTCGGCCATGCCACCACGGCGTTCTTCCCTGGCCCGTCGCTGGACAAGGTGGTGGTGGATCGCGGTCCGGGTACCGCAAGCAATCTCGGCAACGCGACCTTCGGCGGCACGGTGGCCCTGTATTCGGCACCGACGACCGACAAGCCGTCGGGTGAGGTGTCCGCGATGTACGGCAGCGGCGCCACGTGGCAGGTGGCCGGCAGCGGCAACACCGGCGTGATGAACAAGATCGGCACCGAGGCGTCGATCAATTACAGCCACATCGAATCCAACGGCCTGATCGACGAAGCCGGCTTCCGCCAGGACAACGTCCTGTTCAAGGTGAAGCAGCCGCTCGGCGACAACACCACGCTGACCCTCGTGGCCGACTACAACAAGGTCAAGTGGAACACCTTCACCGCGCAGCCGAAGAAGCGCACGGACATCCTCGGCCTCGAATTCGGTGGCCTGAACAACGATCCGACGTCGCAGGGTTTCGCCGATTACAACATCGACGACCGTCACGCCGACTTCGAATACCTGCAGCTGCACGGTGACTACGGTTCGTGGCGCATCGACAACAAGTTCTACACCTACGGCCTGCGCGACAGCGGTCCGGGCGGCGTGGATCTGCTGGGCAACACCCCGAATGCCTCGCTTCTGCCCGACGGCGGCGTCCCGGGTGCGATCAACCACAGCCGCTACCGTGCGGCAGGTGACTTCCTCACGCTGGAGAAGGATGTCGGAAGTGGCTGGCTCGACAGCACCCTCAAGGCCGGTATCTGGGCCGAGCGCACCTACCAGGTGCAGGACCAGGTCACCGTCGACCTGTCGACGATGACGCCGCGCGTGCTGAAGGGCGAGCCGAACGCCAACATCATCGATACCAACCAGCACACCAATACGACGCAGAGCTACTTCGAGATCGACTGGCGTCCGCTGGAAAACCTCAGCATCACCCCGGGCGTGAAGCAGATCGTGTTCGACCGCACGCTCGATGGCGTGTCCAACTTCCTGCCGGTCGGCGGCGATGGCCACTTCTCCACGACGCTTGCCTCGGTGGCCGCGAACTATCGCTTCACCCCGAACCTGGCTGCGTATGCGCAGGTGGCCAAGGGCTTCCAGGCTCCGAAGGTCAACATCCTGCAGGGGCCGGCCGGTCACATCGACCCGCAGACGACCACGAACTACCAGGCCGGCGTGGTCTGGAAGACGCCGACCACCGTCGCGGACGTCGACGTCTATTACATCGACTTCGGCAACCTGGTCACCAGCGTGGAAGAGCCGATCGGCCCGGGTGGTTCGCTGATCAGCGTGTTCGCCAACCAGGGCGGCGTGATCTACAAGGGCGTGGAAGGTGAACTGACGCACATCCTCGGCGATTCGGGCTTCAGCTTCACGGCCAACGGCAGTATCAACAGCGCGTACTCGAAGACGACCCACCTGCAGATCTCCAACTCGCCGATGTCGACGGCGGACGTGGGCTTCATCTACGACCAGAACGCCTGGTACGGCTCGTTCCTGGTCAAGTACGTGGGCACGCGCTTCACCGGCGTGGGCGAGACCAGCGGCGCCAAGTACAACCCGAACACCAAGCTGCCGAAGTACAACTACACCAACTTCAACATCGGTTACCGCTTCACGCCTGACCTCAGAGTGCAATTGTCGACCAATAACCTGTTCGACCATCGCACGCCCATCCAGGGCAACGGCCTGGCGAAGGATCCGACCTTCTACTACCTGGCCGGGCGTAACTACACCGCGCAGATTACCTATTCGTTCTGATCGGCCAGGCTGAAAAGGAAAGTCCATCGATGCATACCCCCGGTTCCTTCGCACGGCGCGCCCTCGCGGTCGCCGTCGCTTCCCTGATGCTTGCTGCCCCGGCCGTCATGGCCGCCGACCATGCCAACGAAGTCGATCCGTTCATCGGGTCGGATTGGTTCGGTGAGGTCTTCGTCGGCGCCACCATGCCCTTCGGCATGGTGAAGGTCGGTCCCGATGTGCGTGATTACGGTTATCGCAAGGGCTTTGAAAGCACCGGCGAGATCCGTGGATTCAGCCACCTCCACCTGAGCGGTGGTTCGGGCAAGTACGAAAACATCCGTGTCATCGGCAGCACCGGTGAGCTGGAGCCGGGTAAGTTCCATTCGCCGCGTGCCAACGAGGTGGCGAGCCCGGGCTACTACGCCGTGGAGTTGTCGCGCTACCAGGTGAAGGCGGAGCTGACCGCCACCCGGCGCATGGGCATGCATCGTTACACGTTCGCCAAGGACGGCGACGCGCATGTGAGCGTCGATCTCGACCTGCTCTACAAGGGCAAGGGCGAAGAAACGCAGCAGTTCCTGGGCGGCGACCTGCACGTGGTCTCGTCGACTGAAATCGCCGGCGTGGGTCATTACGCCGGTGGCTGGAACGAAGGCGGTCCGTACGACGTCTACGTGGACATGATCGTCGACACGCCGGCGTCGTCGACGCGCACGTGGCTCGACACGAACGTGGGCAACGCGCCGTCCGTGCAGGCCAGCAGTGGCGTGCCGATGGGTGCCTCGTTCGACTACACGGTGAAGGCCGGGCAGGCGATCCAGGCCAAGGTCGGTATTTCCTTCGTCAGCGCCGCGCAGGCGCACCGCAACGCGACGGAAGAAGCCCGTGGCTGGAACTTCGACGGTGTTCACCAGGCCGCCGTGGCCGCATGGAACAAGGCATTAGGCCGGATCGAGGTCGCCGGCGGCGATGAGACGCAGCGCCGCACGTTCTATACCGCGCTTTACCACACGATGATGATGCCGTCGGACCATACGGGTGAGAACCCGAAGTGGAAGTCGGCGGAGCCGTATTACGATGATTTCCAGGCGATCTGGGACACGTTCCGTAGCCAGGGCCCGCTGCTGACCCTGATCGCGCCGGACGTCCAGCGCGACATCGTGCGTTCGCTGGTGGATACCTTCCGCCATGCCGGCTACATGCCGGATGCACGCGTGGGCAACGACAACGGCCGTACGCAGGGCGGCAGCAATGCCAACGTGCTGGTGGCGGATGCGTACGTGAAGGGCCTGACCGGTATCGACTATGCGACCGCCTTCAAGGCGATGCTGAAGGACGCCACCGTGGCGCCCGCCGATGCACGCAAGGAAGGCCGTGGTGGCCTGGAGAGCTACAACCGGCTTGGCTACATCGCGCAGCCGACGGAACGCGCCGGTTCGCGCACCGTGGAATACGCGTACGACGACTTCGCCATCGCGGAAGTGGCCTGCGGCCTCGGTCACGACGACGACGCGAAGCTGTACCGCGCGCATGCCGGCAACTGGGCGAACCTCTGGGATGCCACCGACTCGCACGAAGGCGTCACCGGCTTCCTGCGTCCGCGCAACGAGGACGGCAGCTGGGCGCCGCAGTACCTGGTGCGTCGCGGCACCTGGCCGGACTTCTACTACGAAGCCGACTTGTGGACGTACTCGCTGTACGCGCCCCAGGACGTGCGCAAGCTGATCGGGATGTCGGGTGGCAACGAGGCCTTCGTGAAGCGCCTGGACACCGTGTTCGACAACCTGCATTTCGACATCACCAACGAACCCGGCTTCCTGATTCCCGACCTGTACCTGTGGGCGGGCCGTCCGGATCGCACGGCCGATCGCGTGTACACCTTCCTGCACCGTGCGTTCGGCGCGGATCGTGGCGGCATCCCGGGTAATGACGATTCCGGCGCGATGTCGAGCTGGTATGCGTTCCAGTCGATGGGCTTCTACCCGAATCCGGGCCAGGACGTGTACCTGATTGGCACGCCGGCGTTCCGCGAGTCGACGGTCGACCTGGGTGGCGGCAAGACTTTCCACATTCAGGCGGAGAATTTCACGCCCGACGGCACGAACCGCTATGTGCAGTCGGCGACGCTCAACGGCCAGCCGCTCGATGCCGCGTGGTTC
>Ga0209216_1000221_pt1 | contig 11176 bp, 7 predicted proteins | sample TexAe_OM2H0_O2_FD_187940 | JGI IMG/M metagenome (GOLD analysis project Ga0209216, IMG submission 187940) | Forest soil microbial communities from Davy Crockett National Forest, Groveton, Texas, USA - Texas A ecozone_OM2H0_O2 (SPAdes) (version 2) | ecosystem: Environmental > Terrestrial > Soil >... | reverse complement strand
TAACCAGAGCCGTTCGGAATACTCAGATCCGCACTGGGGTTATTCAAATCTTTCACGGTATCGGTCACGCCTGTTTGAGCGTCGAAGCGATAAATCAAATAGTTTGGAGCACCGTACGGCGTAGTTTTTGCGCCGACGAGATATACGTAATTGCCCGCTCCGGCCGCCTTTGTCATGCCTCTCGCGCCGTGAAATGCTGCCGGCATTGTCAGGGTCTTGTTCGTGAACTGTCCGATTTGAGGATCAAATTCCAGCACCTGGTTCAATACCGAGTTGCCGTTCTGCGCACCGCCGAAAAGATAAATCTTGCCGTTCGCTGGAAGCGCGACCGCGCCGGCACGAGCCCCCGCTTTTCCCAGCCGCGCCGGAATGTTAGTGACAAACTGAAAACCTCCCGCCGCGGTATAGGAATAAACGTCATCAAGATCCCCCGACGCATTTTTGCCGCCAAAGAGATAGATGGTGTGATCGTTGCCTGACTTGAGAATACTGGTCGCGGCAAATTCCCAACGCGTGCCCGGCAAACTGTGTGGCAGGAGTTGATAAGTGTCGGCGGGCGTCGTGATTTCTCCGACTCTCACGGCACTTGATTGGTTCTGCAAACTCTGGCTCGGGTAATAAGCAAAATTCGTGAAGATGAAAATCCTGGGAACGCCGTTCACGTACGCACAAACGGGCTGTGGAAAATCCGACGAGAAATAACCGTCGGCAAAATTCGGACGAATCTGCCAACTATAGAGCGACGGTATGGCAAACACTGACGACGCAACAACCAGCGTCAAAACTGAAGCGATCAATTTTTCTTTTAGCATGTTCTTCTCCTCGAGATAGATCTGGACGAGCTCAACTTCGTCCTCATGCTCGTGTGTGACGTTGGGTCACGAAATGTAACGGAGCGTTACGTTTCGTGCGGCTGAGTCACTCAGCAGTGAACACGCTCGGCGCACGTCAGCGTGCAACCTGTTCCCCGAAGGAGAAACTATGTTTCGCAAACTCAATCTCACCATTGCTCTACTGAGCATTTTTGGCCTCGCCAACTCCGCCTTCGCTTCCGTTTATCAAACCGTCGACATCAGCACCGGTGTCAACGTTGGAGCGATCGGCAATCCGTTGTATCCAGTTGGCGGAAGAGACGATTACTGGACCGTCCGTTCGGTTCTTGGCGTTCCTTCGCAACCAAACACTCCCTCATGGATCACTTCAATGCCGCTCGGCTGGAACACTATTCCCGGAACGCGGCCGATCTTTGGCAATAACAACAATATGGGAACATCGGAATACGAGAGGTGTTTCTGTCTGCAATCCATCGAAAAGGCCGTGCTAACCCTCACGATGCGCGCCGACAACCACGCGAATCTTTATCTCAACAAATATTTCGGCAATCCAATCCTGCAAACGAACTCCAACAACACGTTCAGCAACAGCATTCAACCGGCGCAGTTTACGTATACCGCGCAGACTGGACTGAAGGTCGGACTCAACTGCATCAGGGTGCGTGTTAATAATGAGGGTGGCCCCACAGGTTTTGCCCTGAACGCCACGTTAAAGGGCTTTGGCGCCCAGGACAATGCGCTGGAGGGCTGTTGCCGGCGGAGCGCGCCGGTGTTTACGGAACCGCTTCGTGTGTCGCCGATTGAGGTAAATCCGCGACGAAACAGATAGACCGCAAAATCCTCACCCCGGATAGAGCCCAGGTTCTCATCACTTGGGCTCTATTCATCTTTTCAGCTTTGCGCTATTCTACCCGCCGCACTCTCTATCTATTCGGACCTCAACCTTTGGCCGGATGCAGCCTTGAAACAAGAGATAACGGCGGAACAGTTTTCGAGTTTTCTCGAATGGCTCAACCCTGATTTTGAGCGCGCAGGCGAAGAGTACGAGCGCCTGCGCTTTCGCTTGTGCAGGTTCTTTTCATTGCGCGGCTGCAACTTTGCCGACGAACTCGCGGATGAAACCATCAACCGCGTGATCCTGAAAATCTCCGCCGAGAAAATCGACAACAAGATGGCTTACTGTTATGGCGTCGCCAAAAACGTCCTGCGTGAATCGTTGCGGAAAGAACGAACCTACCTGGACGTTGACGAGGTGACAATCGCCGCGGACGCTCCCGAACAGCCGAGTTTTTCCAGCGAGTGTTTGGACAAATGCCTGGCACGACTTTCCTCTGACAGCCGAAATCTTTTACTGGAGTACTTTTCGGAAACCAGGCAAAAGAAGATCGAACTTCACCAGCGCATCTCCGAAAGCCTGAGAACTACGCAGACCGCCTTGCGTATGCGCGTCATGCGCAGTAAGCAGAAACTTAAAACCTGTGTCCAGGAATGTATGAGTTAAAAGCGACCGTTACAAAATGTCCTGCTACGTCACTCCAAATTGGGGGCCAGAACCATGGGTTCAGCCGTGAAGAGTGAAGACACTCTGCGCGAATATCTTTTGGGCCGAGTTTCTGACGAAACAACACTCGAAGGAATCGAGGAATTGTTGTTTACGGACGAAGAGTTCTGTTCGCAGGTCGAACTTATGGAAGACGGCATCATCAACGATTACGTGATGGAGCGCTTGAACGAGGGAGACGCGGAGAGTTTTCGCGCCACGCTGGCGGCAGATCCGGAAAGACGTACGAGGGTCGAATTCACGCAGGCTTTGAGAGCTAAGGCGCTGGCCACGAACTCAGACACGGAGAAGCCCTCGCTCTTTGCTTCGTTACGAGCGTTCTTTCGCCAGCCGATGTACGCAGGCGCGTTTGCAGTTCTGTTAATCGCCATCGCCGGTTTGGCAATTTACTTCATTTGGAAAAGCAGGCCCGATGAACTTGCCGAGTTGCGAGCTATTTACCAACAAGCACGCCCTACTGAAACGCGCATTTCTGAATTTGGCTATGCGCCACTGGTCCAATTACGTGGAGCGCCCGAACCAGGCGAACAAAAAAGGTTGCGGCGCATTGAAATCAGTTTGATCGACGCTACCGAACGGACGCCGAACGCGCAAACCCATCACGCTCTCGGCGTCTTTTATCTAACTCAGCAGGATTACCCCAAGGCCATCAACGAATTTGAGAGTGCTGTGAAGTTCGCGAAGACGAACGCAAAGATTCATAACGATCTTGGCGTCGCTCATTTCGAGCAGGCAAAAACCGGGGACAAGAAACTCGAAGAGCTTGCGCGCAGTTTTGAAGAGTTCACGAAAGCAACGGAGCTGGATCCTGATTTATTAGAGGCACTCTTTAACAAGTCTTTAGCTTTGCAGGAACTGAACATGCCGCGTGAAGCGAAAGAATCGTGGAACCTTTACCTGCAAAAAGATTCGTCGTCGCCGTGGGCGGATGAAGCACGGAAAAACCTGGCCCAGGTAGAAAAAGAGCAAGCACGGTTCAAAAAGACAGACGATCAGGTGCTCTCTGACTTTCTCACTGCCTATCGCAATCGCGAAGCAGGACGCATCAGGCAAGTTCATAACGACACCAAGGGTTTGCTCCGCGAATCGATGATTCCGCTACAGCTTTCCCGAATTTTTCTCGACGCGAAGCAGCGTGGCGACGAGGCTCAGGCCAAAGAGAGCATAGAGGCCATGACTTATCTCGGCGACCTGGACCAGGAGCAAAACGGTGATTCTTTGGTTCGCGAACTAGCCAGGTTCTATGAACACGTGCCCGCGAATAAAGTCGAGCGGCTGCTGCAAGCGAAGAATGCTTTTGCGCGCGGACAACAATCTATTAAGACGAATTTGAAAACGGCCATCGCAGAATTCGAAAGCAGCCGGGATCTTTTTGCACAGCTCGGCAGCGAAGCAGAAGCGGCCATCGCGGAAACCTGGGCGGCCCAACTTCTCACCGACGTTGGAGAAGTTGCTGAAAGCCGTAGGCGCTTAACAGAATTAATCATGAATGCCACAACCAGGAACCTCACGAACCTGTTGCCGCCGGCCTACTATTCGCTCGCAATGGGCGACTATCGTCAGAACCGGTTATCCGAGTCTGCCAGAAACCTCAAGACTGCGTTGCGCCTCGCGGAAGCAGCAAACAACACTTTCGAAGTTCAACACGCGGTTGAAGCTCTCGCACTGCATTACGCCGACATTGGTGAGTTTCAGACGGCGTTGTTTTATGCGGGCAAAATGCTTTCCGGCAAGGAAGTTTATGCGGAAAGTCCCAGCCAGTCGCGGCGCGACAAGGGAACACTGGCGTTTCTTTCACTCAAGCTGAGGTTCTTCTCAACGTCCTTGAGCTTGTCGCGCGAGCACTTGAGCATTACACAGGAGACTTGGCCCAACACCATCCTGGTTAACGACTCGTTGCGTCGCATGATCGACGCGGCCGCGGGCAAAGACGACTTCCCTGCTGCGCTGGGTTATGCAGAGCAGTCAATGCAATTTGCACTTGCACGCGAATCCACGCCGGAGAACACGCGCACAACAGCGCGAATCTATCTCTTGCTTGCAGATCTCAAGAGCCGCACTAAAAACTGGGATGAGGCTTTGACGGATTACGACAAAGCGCTGGAACTGTACGGCCAGTTTCCCGAAGTCACCGACAGTTTGTACCAGGCTCACAAGGGCAAGTTGTTCTGCTTCCAGCAACTGGATCGAGATCAGGATTTTTCCAGCGAGCTGACGACAGTCTTGAAACTCGCCGAGGATTATCGCGCCACCGTTCGCGAAGACAGTTCACGCCAGGCGTTCTTCGAGAACGAACAGATCGTCTTTGATTCGGCCGTGGCGAACGCCATCAAGCAACACGATCGGCACGCGGCGTTTAATTTCAGTGAAGCGGCAAGAGCCCGCTCGTTGTTGGAGTTTGTTAACTCAGAAAAGCCGATCGCCAAAGTCGAAAAAGACTACGCGTCAATTGCGAAACCTCTCGCTTTGACAGAAATCCAGCAGCGCCTGCCCCCACAAGTGCAACTTATTCAATACACCTTGTTGCCTGACAAGCTCGCAATCTGGATCGTGTCGAAGAAACGTTTCGATTCACTGCAAAAACAGATCACGGCGCCTGAGCTTGAAGAAAAAGTCGACGCTTATCAGGCATTGATCATGGACAAAGCAAAGCCCGCCGAGATCAAGCAGGCAGCGCAGGAGCTTTATCAGCTTTTGATCCCGCCGGATCTCACGCACGACCAACAGCTTTGCGTTATTCCTGATAAGTCGCTACATCAACTCGCGTTTGCCACGCTCGTTTCGCCAGCGGGCAGGTATCTGTTGGAAGACTATGCCTTGTTCTACGCGCCGAGCGCCACCGTGCTCGTTCTCGCCAGCGAAAACGCGCAGCGAAAAGAGCAAGTCAGAGAAGAGCGTTTGCTCAGCATCGGTAATCCGCGTTTTGACCGCGAAGAAAACCCTAATCTGCCGGATCTGGAAGACGCAGAGTCTGAAGCCAGCGCAACGGCCGAAAACTACCGAAAGTCTCAAGCGCTGATTGGTGACGAAGCGACAAAAGAAAAGTTCCTGCGCGACTTTACCGGTGTTGAAGTAGTGCACTTCGCCGGGCACTTTGTGGCAAACCGGCAGTCTCCGGGAAATTCGAAGCTCCTCTTCGCGGGCGGCGACCTGCGCTCGTCTGAACTCGCCGCCTACAAACTTCCGCTGGCGAAGCTCGTAGTCCTGTCTGCATGTGAGACCTTTCTCGAGCGGAACAACAAAAGCGAAGGCGCGATCGGCGCCGCGCGCACGTTGCTGGCTTTAGGCGCGCCGGTTGTGGTCGCGAGTCAATGGCGAGTTGACTCAACGCCGACTAAGGATTTGATGATCGCCTTTCATAGCAATCGTAAACAAAAAGGGCTGACGTCTGCTGAGAGCCTGCGACAGGCGCAGCTTGAACTGATGAGCCGCGATGCGACGAGCGCCCCCTTTTATTGGGCCGCATTTTCGCTGTTTGGTGGTTACGCCAATTACTAACGATGATCCGCACCTGTCCAAAATGTGGCGCCTATTACGCTGATGAATCGCTGGCGTTCTGTTTTGCTGACGGAATGCCGTTGCTCAGCGTGGCTCCGGACAGCGAGACATGGCAGGAAGGTCTTCGTGCTATTGAAGAGAAGACGCAGTCACTGAGAAAACATCAACGCAATCTAAGATTGCGGCGTGTTGTTCTGGGCGGGGTAACAACTTTGATTCTCGCCACGGTCCTCTCGAGATCTTACGAGGTCGAGACAATACCAGCCGGAACTATACCGCCCGTGAAGCGTTCTTTAGTTGCTTCGCCGTCACAGTCACCGACGACGTTACCGGGAGCGTGGCCACCCGAGTTCCTGTTATCTTCCGAAGCACCGTCGCCGTCGTCTCCGACTACGGATTCGTCAACCCCAACGACAGATTCGACAGCGCCAACTTCAACTTCGGACTCGTCAAACCCGCATTCAGACACGACGACTCCAACCACTGACTCGTCGACTCCAACTACGGATTCGACGTCACCAACTACGACTTCAGACACGTCATCTCCGCCGTCAGTTTTTTACAGAATCAGCGGCCGAGTTACTGTCGCGGGCCAGCCCGTCGCCGGTGTCAAAGTCAGACTTGAAGGCTCAAAGGCGACCACAGCAACGACCGACGGGAACGGTTATTACACATTCAGCGATCTGCGAGCGGGCGGCAGTTTCGCTGTCACTCCCGTCCGCGACAAGACGAATTTCAAGCCGTTCAATCGTTCTTTTGACAATCTCGCGCAGGATGGAGCGGCTGACTTCTTCGGCGATGGCGAACGCGAGCGTGATTTAAAACCAGAGTCGAAGTGTACCGAGGCTGACGAAGGCCGGGAACGGAAGATCATCATCGACACCTACAGCGCCGCGTGGCGAGAGAGTGCCGAACGCGAACGTCAAAAGGTCATTCGCGAGAACACTCGAGACGGAGAAAAAGCCGAAGCTACTCTGGTTCCCCGTGAAATTCACATCGTGTTCTTCAAAGAGTGTAAAGCGGCCACTGTCACTTACAAATACGTTTGGCAAATCAAAACAGCAGTTGATCTAAGAGGGTTACCGAGGGAGATCAACGTCTCCAGGCAGCGAACCTCAGTCTGCGGGAAAATGCTGGGTAGATGGTTTTGCAGTTAGTCTTTGACAGGATTCACAGAATTAACAAGATTGCCTTAGGAAAACAGCTATCTTGTCCATTCTGTGAATCCTGTCGACCAACGTTACGTCTTGGCCTCAAAAGTCACTCCTATCTGACAGCTCTTTAATAACCCAATCCTCAGGAGAAAGATCATGCCCATCCAGGAAAGTTCCGCCACTGCACTCGTTAGATTTACCGGCCTCGGAATTGTTTGCTTCAACCAGGAACACCAACGCGGTGAAATCGCCGGCATTCGCGACAACAAGCACGTATTGACGATCAAGATTCAACGGCCCGTTTATCAGGACGGCGCCGAGAAAGACGTCATCGCCTACAAAGACGTTGTGACGTATGAAAATCTGCCCAACGACGACGTGCGCATTGAAATCAAGGCTTCGGGTAATCCACCGATCGCAGGCTATGAGATTTATCAAAACGGAGAGTTTGATCGGCTTGGCGCGCACGACGTTAATGATTTTCGCTGGCTCGTAAATATGAGTACGCTGCACGGCGACTCGGCGCTACAGACCAGCCCGCAACAACGTTATCCACTTACCAAAATCTATATCAGCAACGGTCTGTTCTACGCCCACAAGCTCGACCGCAACTTGTTTTTCGAAAAAGTCGAAAAGAACGCGAACGGTCTATCAACGCTCAGCGAGGTCTTTGGCAATGTCGCGGAAACGATCGGCGTCAAGCTTGAAGGTGCGGAAGTTCAGTTTACGATTCGCATTGGCAGCCAGGAAGAAACGCACTCGCTGCCACGCATCGAAGGTCTTCCGTTCAGAATCGAAATCAAGAACATGGACTACAACGCCAACGCGATCTACAGCGACATGCCCGACTATTACAAGTACTTCGCCGACCCTTCCGGTAATCAATTCGAACTGATGCCGATCGTAGAAGATGCCAGTGTCGAATCGATCAATCAGCAGGAATTTTGTCACCCGATCGTTGTGGACCACCCGCAGTCGATCGACGACCTCTGAGAAAAAACCAGATGGCCCTACTCTTACTTGAAAGACACCTGATCTGGTCCGGACCCAACGCTGACGGCGGGATCAGTTTCTATTACTACTACGACGTAATCACGTGGATCCTCGGCGCACTAGCGCTGACCTGGCTGACGTGGTTTCTCGTGAAGAGATTCCTGCGCATGCGCGCGTTAAGGCGTCGCCCACGGCGCCTTAACAAGCGGCTGCTCAAACGAACGATCAAAATCAAGAGTGAGTTGAGCCGGCGATTCTTGCCGTTAGGCGTCTCAAACAATATTCATGCGGTTGGTATAGGAATGGTTGCCGGCAGCACGGACCAATATTGCATTCAGGTTTTTGTCGCTGATGCGAACCGCGAGTTGTGGAATGGATCGGGAACCGCACCGCTGCCCGGAAATTATCGTGGTATTCCGCTGGTCCTGATCGAAATGCCCGCGGCAGGTTTTTTATCGGCTCCGGGTTTACCTATCCGCGACCGCCAGGAAGTCATAATCGGCGGCATCAGTGGCGCAAACACCAATCTCGCTGGCCAGAGTGGGACCATCGGCTATTTCTGCACGCGTAAGAGTAGATTCTCACGCTTGAAAGAAACTCACTTGCTCAGCAACAGCCACGTCTTTGCCGATCTTCAAAGAGCGACTGTTGCTGAAGACGATTTGATCATGCAGCCGAGCCCGGGCGAACCGGGAAGCAATCGGCCCATCGGGACGCTGGTTAACTTTTCCACGCTGAAGTTCGAAGGCGACGTGACCGAGCCCAACCACATAGATGCCGCAATCGCAAAACTGTGGACGTCGCACCAGCACAGGCCGCTGCTTCCGTTCATCGGTGCAGTGAAGGGTTACGTCGCTAAGAAAGACATCAGCCTCGGAGAACCTGCGCGCAAGTTCGGGCGAACTACCGGTTACACTGAGGGACGCATCTTCTCGATCAATCTCGATATATGGATTCGCTACGACCGTACCCGGCAGTCGGCGTTTTTCGAGAACCAGTTGCTGGTTGAGCCCGCTTCCCCGGCGTTCCAAAAATTCGTTGCTAAAGGAGACAGCGGCTCTCTGCTGGTTGATGAAAAACAGCACGCCATCGGCTTGATCTTTGGCGGTATGTCAGAGGCGCCCGAAACAATTCAAGCACTCCCGAATCCAGGCGCTGCCTCGGTTATCGGCAATCCACAAAGACTCGAAGGCTACGGCGTAGCCAACCCCATTACTGACGTCCTCGAGCGACTCAAGATTGAGTTGCTCCTCACCCCTGAAGGATGAAGTCGCCGCAGCGGCCACCGATCATATTCGAACAGGCGTTCGTGTTACCCGAGATCACTTTGGGCATGATCGAACCATCAGCCACTCGCAAATTGTTCACACCTCTCACGCGAAGCTTTGAATCAACCACGGCCATCGAATCGCTGTTCGGTCCCATCTTGCACGTCCCGACGTAATGAAAGTCCGGGACGCTGGATTCATCCATATAAGCGATCAATTGCTGATCGGTAGTAACGTTCGGACCTGGCATAGTCTCAGGGCTTAACCAGTCGGAATTTGCCTCAAAGTAGTTTGCAATCTCTCGCACCATCTTCAATCCCTTAAGTGACGTTTGCACATCCTGCGGGTTACACAAAAGGTTAGGTTGGATCAGCGGCGGATCGGTGTAGTTGGCTGAACTCAAAGTAATTGAACCGCGGCTAAGGGGGTGCAGGGCAATAGAGCCAACCGCAAACTGGTTCGGCGGAAAGCCCGGATTGTTTTTCATGTAGAACGTCTGCACTTCGTAATCGGGCGCGCCCGTTTGTGGTGCACCCGGCGCACCATTCGTAAAGATGTTGTTACACATTGGCGAAAAGTGGTTCGGGTCTTGCTTCGCCAGTGGATGCACTACGAAACTGATCAGTTGATCCTGAAGGTTTTGGCCCACCCCGGGCGAATCGACCAGCACCGGTATGCCGAGCTGCTTCAACGCCCTGGCGTCGCCAATTCCCGAAAGCATCAACACTTGAGGCGAACGTAAGGCGCCGGCGCACAGGATTGTCTCTCGCAAACAGGTCACCGGTATGATTTGGCCGTCGATCGATAAGATCACTTGCGACACATTCCTTTGGGAATCAAACGTGATCTTCGTGACCATCGTTTGATTGGCGAAGGTCAATTGCGGGCTGGTAGCACTACCAGCCACGAAAGCGTTGAATGAGTCTTGTCTGATTCCATAGACCGGTGGGGGTACAGGTTTGGCGTTCACCTGCGAGAACGCAACGCCATATTGAGTTGCGCCATTGTAATCGGAGTTTGCCTCGTAGCCCATCTGCGTGATTGCGCTCATGAAATCCGCCGAGACCGGATTGGTTGTCAGGCCCGTCGTTACGTATATTGGTCCTTGTTGTCCGCGATACGGCGATGCTGGCCCAGCCCATTGTTCCTGCCGCTTGAAAACGGGCAACACAGAATTGTAGTCCCACCCGGGGTTTCCGAGAGCAGCCCAGCCGTCGTAGTCAGCGGGATTGCCCCTCACCCAAATCATCCCGTTGATCGAACTGCTGCCTCCATCAACCTTACCGGCATCGTAAGGCATCAGTTGTCCGTCCATGCAGGTCTGCGGCTGGCTTTGGTTGTTCCAATCGTAGATCGTGCCGCGTAAGTTCATCGCCTGGGTGTACCCCTGGATTTCGGGAACCTCATTTTCCTGGCCGGCCTCTACCAGAAGTATTGTCACAGAGGGCTTGGTCAAGAGGCTGGCAACGACCGCACATCCTGCGGAACCGGCGCCGATTACAATGTAGTCGAATGCAGGCGCTGGCACCGCCAGGGCCGGTGGCAACGGTTTCGGCTTAACGGCTTGTCTCAGTCGGGTGTTGAGGGCTGTGTCTACGGGCCATCGGTCCAATACTCTTCGGTTGTATAACATGCGACACTCCTTTAATGAGAAGGGTTGTCACTTCTTGAGTTGGCTCGTCGGGCGATTGGCGAGGTCGTAAGAATCAGAAGTGTGAGACTCTTGATGACCGCAGTGATATATACCTGCGTGTTGAGTCTGTCAATGCTTTCTGTTGAGTAGTGACATACCCTTGCGCGATCAGTTTGCACTTCTCGTGAGGTGTCTAAACGCCGAAGGCGTTGCCTAATTTCAGCCCAGGGTTGGCA
>Ga0209216_1000220_pt1 | contig 11179 bp, 13 predicted proteins | sample TexAe_OM2H0_O2_FD_187940 | JGI IMG/M metagenome (GOLD analysis project Ga0209216, IMG submission 187940) | Forest soil microbial communities from Davy Crockett National Forest, Groveton, Texas, USA - Texas A ecozone_OM2H0_O2 (SPAdes) (version 2) | ecosystem: Environmental > Terrestrial > Soil >... | reverse complement strand
ACGACGGGACAGGTAATCCGGGTGGACGGCGGGCGGTCGCTTACGATCTGACGTCGGCGCCGGCCGGGAGAATCGTTTCGCCGGTTCGATTGACATACTCGTTCGGTAATATCGACGAGACCGCGCCTAGATCCGCGTCGGGCTCCAAGAGCCGCCACTGATCAGGTAGCGACAGACGTTGGCCGCCTAGGCGCCGGATCGACGAGCTGATTTACACAGGGAAGGGACCAAATGAGGTTTGAAGCAGAGCCAGCGGATGGTACGCAGCCGGGAACGCCCGTGACTCGTCGCGGTCAGCGCTGTTTCGCCGTTACATACAAAGACACTTCGCGTGCACGAACCCATGTCCGTGCCACGACGGAGCACGCGTGTCATCTTACGATGGGCATAGCGTGATAAACCGCGCTGCACGAGACAGACGAACACATAAAGGATTATCAATGCATTTCAAGTTTTCCATTGGAGAGTCCCGAACCGAGGATAGCGCCCTCGCGTTTGTCCTTACTCGTATGGAGCCAGGTGCTGGCAAGAACGATCTGGAAATTCAGTTCGAGATTCACTGTTGCGGTGAGATCGAACGTCACGCGCTACCCGCCGAATCGATTGGAGAGTCGGGCCAAATCGTTGCGATCCGCATAACCCAGCAGCGTGTAGTCGACTACTTCATTCGCTTTAAGACCCTGCTACATGTCCACGAAAGCGATGTTTTGTTCATGGGTGACATAGCGTCAGGCATGACTGGGATGTTCGCTGTCGATCCGACGCTCATGGCCGACACGACGTACATGCTAACAGTCACGACCGAGATCGCGACCGCGAATGGGTGGGAGGGACTACCAAGGGCGCCGTACCCTTTGGAAAGCGATGTGATCCTAGGCAGCGTTACGGTCCCTGAAGGCACACTGGAGGATCTGGAGGACAACGCATGACGCCCTCTCCCTCTCCGTCAGAAGCGTTTCGGACCACCCTATCGCGGCTACGCCCACCACGAACAACCGCGAACTGGACGCAAAGGACCTTGACGGTATCATCGCGTACCTGGAATCACCGGACTCTGGTCCTGATAGCAAAACCAGTTTCGCGGACTATGTCAGCCGGAAACTTCAGCAATATCCTCCGATGCTTCAACCCGGCCAAGGCTACGTAGCGTTCTCGGGCAAGGACTCGTACGGTAATCCCAACTACGACAACGCAATTAGATACGCAAAAGAATCTGGCGGATCTGTCGGAATCATCGGGGACACACCCTGAGGCCAATTTGTTAGCAACGCACAAAAGAACCCGGAGATTCTGCGTGTCACGCAGAAATTCGGGCGGGAACTTAAAAAGGCGGGGTTTACGAGTCCTACTTAACAAGCCACTCGGCACGGTCACGGACATGATGTGGAACGCAGGAAGCCCGGAATTCGCGCGGAACGCCGTGCTCAGCGGCCGTCCTATTCGTGGCTTTGTGGAAAATGCGCCCAAGGCGCGTGGCTTCTCGAATCACGAACGCCCGGTCCTGCTGTCCAGCCCCGAAACCCTCTTCAACGGACGCAGTATGAAGAGCATGGACCATGCGCCCCTGGCTGGCGCACGTGAGTCGGCCACCACGTTTCTTCTGCGCGCCTACAACACATCCGATGTCATGCTATGCAACGATGGAAAACTCTGTGCCAACGTGAATCCGCATTAGCAGAAGGCCCCGGATAACGGGGCCTTCTTCGTTACGGACCGCTGAATTCAGTCCTTCTGGCGAAACGCCGACTCCAGCAGTGCGCGATCGAAGCCCTGGCCCGGATCGCCTTCCTGCGTGTAGCGATAGAGCGCCGCCGAATAGACGCCGTGCATCGCCGACTGGAACAGGCTGAGGGCGACGAGGCTCACGACCGCGATGACGCCCACCGCCACCATCAACGCCACGGAATGCGTGCTCGCCGCGGCGAAGAACAGGATGGCGCTGACGAAGATCAGGCAGAACGTGAGGATGCCGCCGGCCAGGCCGATACCCGCGTTGCCGATGAGGTTCTCTCCCCAGGTTTCCCTGAGCGCGGACGCGCTGCGCTTCACCGCGTCCACCGGACCGACGTCCTGCGCGGCGAGCACGGGAACGACGAGGAACGTCGCCACGGTCCAGCCGAGACCGATCAGGCCGATGACGATGCGGCCGATGAAGCCGAAGCGTTCCTGCAAGGCGCGCAGGATCATGCCCACCGTGGCGGCGATCAGGGCATAACCGATGATGTTCGTCAGTTTGCCCATCGCGGCACGAAGGCCATCGCCCAGCGTCGGGTTGCCGCCGTCGAGACGGATCAGGGCCGCCGAGGCCAGGGCCACGTTGAAGAAGATGACCACGCTGTACTGGACGAAATAGAACAGGAAGCTCACCAGCAGGAACATCGGCGAGGCATGCTGGCGCTGCCCTTCGAAGTCGGCCTGGTGATGGGAGATCAGCGTGAACACCGGCCAGGCGAACGTGGCGATCACCACGAGCGATGCCAGGCCTGCCAGGAGCGGAAAGAGCATCAGCTCCTTGTCCTGTCGAAGAACATTGGCGCTGGCTTTCATCAGCGCCCAACTGCGTGCGAACTTACCCATTCCCTACCCCCATGGTCCGATGTGGCACGGGTTGTAGCATCTTGCGAAGGCGCTCGCCAGCGATCCGCTTCAGGCGACCCGCACGGCCTTCGTGCAGGCGTCGTCCACCACCAGGGGCTCGCTCTCCTCCGGGAAAGCGGCCCACAGTTCCGCCATGCTCCGGCCGAGGATGGGGTGGATCAGGCCGGGAGCGATGTCGGTCATCGGCTTCAGCACGAAGGCATGGCGCAGTTCGCCGCGCGGCAACTGCAGGTGACCCTCCCCGCTGAGCACGAGGTCGTCATAGAAGACGATGTCCACGTCGAGCGTGCGGCTTGCATAACGCTTTGCGCCACGCACGCGTCCATGACGATCTTCGAGGGCATGCAGCCAGTCGTTCAGTGCCTCGGGGCCGAGGTCGCTGTCGAGGGCCACGGCGAGGTTGAGGAAATCCGGTCCATCGAAGCCCACGGCCGCGCTGCGGTACACGGGCGAGATGTCGAGCTTGCCGAATCGTTCGCGGAGTTCGGCGACCGCGAGACCGAGCCAGTGTTCCGCGTCGATGTTGGAGCCCAGGCTGAGATAAGCGCGACCCACGTCAGTGCGCCATCATTCGGGACGTACACCGCGTTCGATACGCACGCCGACGGCACGCGCGCCACGGACCGCACCGGGCTTGGAGAGCTTCAGGCGCACCCAGGTCACGCCGAACTCTTCGCGAATGATCTCCGCGCAACGCTCGGCCAGGGTTTCGACGAGGCCGAAACTGGATTCGCTCACGTAAGCCTGCAAACGCTTGGAGATCGACTTGTAGTTGAGCGTGTCGGCGATGTCGTCGCTGGCCGCGGGACGACGGTTGTCGAAGGCCATCTCGAGATCGAACGACAACGTCTGCCGGATCCGGCGCTCCCAGTCGTAGATGCCGATGACCGCGTCGATGCGCAGGTCTTCGATGAAGACGATATCCATGGGGATGAGGCGGTGAAGAGGGCCTTACAGGGTCGGCGACGAGGGCGGATTTCGCAAGCGCCCTCGCCGCGCTCCTCACGCCGCCGGCAAGGTCTCGAGGCTCCAGCGCGGATACACCTGGATCGTCTGGTCCTGGTGCTGCCCCGAGGCAAGGCGGATCGCCCCGGCCAGCGCGATCATCGCGCCGTTGTCGGTGCAGAACGCCAGGCGCGGGAAGTACACGCGGAACCCGTCCTTCGCGGCGGCCTCCGCGAGTTGCTCGCGCAGGCGCTTGTTCGCTCCCACGCCACCGGCGATCACCAGGCGCTTCGCCCCCGTGGCCTCCAGCGCCCGGCGGCACTTGATCGCCAGCGTATCGACGATGGCCTCCTCGAAGCCCCGGGCGATATCGGCGCGCGTCTGCTCGGTCTTGTCGGACGCCTGCCAGGCCAGCAGAACCTGGGTCTTCAGGCCCGAGAAGCTGAAATCCAGCCCCGGCCGGTCGACCATCGGCCTGGAAAAACGGAACCGGCCCGGCGTGCCCTGCTCGGCCAGCCGGGCCAGGGCAGGTCCGCCCGGGTAAGGCAGGCCCATGAGCTTGGCGGTCTTGTCGAACGCCTCGCCCGCGGCGTCGTCGAGGGTGTCGCCGAGGATCCGGTACTCGCCGATCGCCTTGACCTCCACCAGCATGGAGTGCCCGCCCGACACCAGCAGGGCCACGAAAGGCGGTTCCGGCGGGTCGTCCTCGAGCAGGGGCGCCAGCAGGTGCCCCTCCATGTGATGGACGCCGATGGCCGGCACACCCAGTGCCCAGGCCATGGCCCGGGCCGCCGAGGCGCCCACCAGCAGGGCGCCGACCAAGCCGGGGCCCGCTGTATACGCCACACCGCCGAGGTCGGAGGGCGTCAGGCCGGCGTCTTTCAGGGCCTCACGGACCAGGGGAAGCAGCTTGCGCACGTGGTCGCGGCTGGCCAGTTCCGGCACCACCCCGCCGTACTCGGCGTGCAGGGCGATCTGGCTGAAAAGGGCATGGGATAGCAGCCCGCGGCCCGGTTGTTCCGGGTCCCAGCGGAGCAGGGCCACGCCCGTCTCGTCACACGACGTTTCCACGCCTAACACGGGCTTTGAATTTTTCATCTCGATCACGTTATAATCCACGGCTCACCCGGATTTCACGGGTCAGTTTAATCAAGTGGAGTTTCCATGCCGAGCGTTAAAGTCCGCGAGAACGAGCCGTTTGAGCTTGCCCTTCGCCGCTTCAAGCGTACGTGCGAGAAGGCTGGCGTGCTGGCCGAAACGCGCAAGCGCGAATTTTACGAAAAGCCGACCCAGGAGCGTAAGCGTAAGCGCGCTGCTGCTGTGAAGCGCCACCTGCGCCGTCTGTCCCGCGACACGACGCGCCGGACCCGCATGTACTGATGCACCTGCCGGTCCCCGTGACCGGCATGGTACAGCGGTTGGCGCGTTTATGCCGCCACCGCACTCAGGCGGAAAATCCCGAGCCGGCTTTGCCGAAAGGCGAAGCCGGCTTTTCGTCGTCCCGGAGAAAGCAATGAGCCTCAAGGCAAAGATCACCGAAGACATGAAGGCCGCCATGAAGGGCGGCGAAAAGGACCGCCTGGCGGTCATCCGCCTGGTCCAGGCCCAGATCAAACAGCGCGAAGTCGACGAGCGGATCGAGCTGGACGACACCCAGGTGCTGGCTGTCCTCGAGAAGATGCAGAAGCAGCGCCGCGACTCGATCGAACAATATGACAAGGCCGGCCGCACCGACCTCGCCGACGTCGAACGCTACGAAATGGGCGTGATCGACGGCTACCTGCCGGCCAAGCTCAGCGAGGCCGAGCTGGACGCCATCATCGACGCGGCCATCGCCGAGTCCGGCGCCAGCACCGCCCGCGACATGGGCAAGGTGGTCGCGCTGATCAAGGAAAAGGCCGCCGGCCGGGCCGACATGGCCGCCGTGGCTGGCAAGGTAAAGACCCGGCTCGCCTGAGCCCAGGCGTTCACGGTTCCGCCACGCGGCTGTCATCATCCTGCGCCGCGCGGCTGGCGGACGTTCCTCCGGCGCTGACGGAGGAACGCCCATGCTCAAGTACGCCATCATCTTCGGCCTGATTGCCCTGGTTACCGGCGCCCTTGGCTTCAGCCGGGTGTCCGGCATCGCGGCGACCATCGCCAAGGTCTGCTTCGCCATCTTCCTGATCCTGTTCGTGATCGCGATCCTGGCGGTCATCGGGGTATTCAAACTCGCCTTCTGACGGCACGACGGACTCCATGCCGACACGGATGCATGGCATCCTAGGCGACTGATGCGTGGCCGTATTCCCGACAATTTCATCGATGAACTGCTGACCCGCGTCGACATCGTCGACGTGATCGAGCGGCGCGTGCCGCTGAAGAAAGCGGGGCGCGAGTGGACCGCGTGCTGCCCGTTCCATAACGAGCGTTCGCCGTCGTTCTACGTCAGCCCGCAGAAGCAGTTCTTCCACTGCTTTGGCTGTGGCGCCCATGGCAGCGCGATCAAGTTCATCATGGACTACGACCGCCTCGAGTTCCCGGACGCCATCGAGGAACTCGCCCAGTCGGCGGGCCTCAAGGTGCCCTACGAGGGAGCCCGCGACGACAAGCCGCGCGAAGACCGCAGCGACCTGTATTCCCTGCTCGACGACGCCGCCACCTTCTACCAGCGGGAGTTGGGCAACAGTCCCGAGGCCCGTGCCTACATCGACCGGCGCGGCCTCGACGACGAGATCGTCAAGCGCTTCCGCATCGGCTGGGCGCCCGCCGGTTTCGACGGCGTCCTGAAGGCCCTGGGCACCAGTGACCGTCGACGCCAGTTGCTCAACGAAGCCGGCATGGTCGCCAGCAACGAGCGGGGCAACCGCTACGATCGCTTCCGCGAACGGGTGATGTTCCCCATCCTGGACCGCCGCGGCCGCGTGATTGCTTTCGGTGGCCGCGTGCTCTCGTCCGAACAGAGCCCGAAATACCTCAACTCGCCCGAGACGCCGCTGTTCCACAAAGGCCGCGAACTGTTCGCGCTCTGGCAGGTGAAGCAGGCGCACCAGCACCTCACCCGGATCATGGTGGTCGAGGGCTACATGGACGTCATCGCCTTGCACCAGGCGGGATTGCCGATCGCGGTCGCCACGCTGGGCACGGCGACCACGCCGGAGCACGCGGAAGTCCTGTTCCGCGCCGCACCCGATGTCTACTTCTGTTTCGATGGCGACCGCGCCGGCCGTCAGGCCGCATGGCGCGCCCTGGAGTCGATCCTGCCACGCATGCGCGACGGCAGGCAGGCGCACTTCCTGTTCCTGCCCGACGGCGAGGACCCGGACACCCTGGTGCGCAAGGAAGGCAAGGACGGCTTCGAGAAGCGCATGAAGGACTCGATGCCGATGTCCGAGTACTTCTTCGAAGAGCTCGCCCGCGACGTCGACGTCACCCGCATCGATGGCCGCGCGCGGCTCGCGGAGCGCGCGCGGCCTCTGATCGCCAAGCTGCCCGATGGCGCGTTCCGTGACCTGATGGCGCAGGAGCTGGAGCGCCGCACGGGTGCGAAGGCCGTGCTGGACGCCGAACCCGAGCCGGCCCGCAAGGTGCCTTCGCGACCGTCCAACGTGCAGCGCAGCCTGGTACGCAGCGCCATCACCCTTCTCCTGGCCCAGCCTTCGCTGGCCGACGAGGTGGAGCCGCCCTACCCGTTCCTCCGCCTGGACCGCCCGGGCGTGAACCTGCTGGCCGAACTGATCGACCTTGCCCGCGCCCGCCCGGGCATCAATCCCGCCGTGCTGGTCGAGCACTTCATGGACCGCCCTGAATATGGCTCGCTGCAAAAGCTGATGCAGGCCGAAATCATCGGCGAGGCCGAGATGCAGCGCACCGAGTTCCTCGATTCACTGGCCCAGATGCAGCGCCAGGTCACGATGCAACGTCGCGAGCAGCTGATCGCCCGCAGCCGGGAAGGCGTGCTCGACGACACCGAAAAGGCCGAACTGCGCGTCCTGCTCGCCGCCCGCGCCGCCCCCGCCCCGGCAGACGGCGAATGATGCGCCGCACCGCGAATCTAACGCGATCCATGGGATCATCCGAACTTCGTACCTCCAAGGGACCGGCCCCAGCCGGGTTCGCGCGCTACTGATGGAATTGCTTAACGACCTCGTCGATTTCTTCGGAAGGAACGGCTACCTCGCCGTCTTCTTCGCGCTCATGCTCTGCGGAGCGGGCATCCCCTTGCCCGAAGACATCACCCTCGTCGCCGGCGGCATCATCACGGGCCTGGGCTATGGCCATGTGCACACCATGGTCGGCGTCGGCATGGCCGGCGTGCTGGTGGGCGATTCCACGATGTTCCTGCTCGGCCGTCATTTCGGTGGCCGCATCATGAGCTGGCGTCTCGTCGCGCGCCTGCTCACGCCCGAGCGCTATGCCAAGGTGCAGGAGAAATTCGAGCGCTACGGCAATCGCATGATGTTCGTCGCCCGCTTCCTGCCGGGCATGCGCACCGCCGTGTTCATCACCGCGGGCGCGACCCATCGCGTCGGCTTCTTCCGCTTCCTGCTCCTCGACGGCCTCGCTGCCGCGATCAGCGTGCCGTTGTGGGTGTACCTCGGTTATTTCGGTGCGCACAACCACGAATGGCTGGCGATGTGGATCCATCGCGGGCAGACCGGCGTTTGGCTGGCCATCGCCGCCGCGATCATCGCGATCGGTGTGCTCTGGTGGCGCCGGAAGAAACCCACCCGCGATTGCTGAAAGCTTCTGTTTCTGAAAGCTTCTGTTTCTGAAAGCTTGTTTGTGGGCGTGGGTGTGGCTGTGGATGTATGTGGGAGCCGCTTCAGCGGCGATCCCGCGACAGCGGGCACCTTGACGCACCTTGACGCAAGCACCCCATCGCCGCTGAAGCGGCTCCCACAACGGCACTAGGGGTGGCTTAGCCTGTCGCGGCGATTTCGGCGAAGAGCCAGTCGCGGAAGACCGTGGTTTCCTCGCGCGGTTCCGCGTCGCGGGACACCGCCAGGTAGTAGGTGTGGTGCAGCGGCAGTGCCAGGTGGAACGGTGCGACGAGGCGACCCGCGGCGAGGTCGTAGGCCACCAGCAGCTCCTGCGCCAGCGCCACGCCCTGCCCTTCGATCGCGGCCTGCAGCATCATCGTGCCGTCGCTGAAACCCATCTCGCGCGACACCGGTCCCGGCTCCACGCCAGCGCGCTCGAACCACTGGTCCCATCCGGTCGCCGCGGCCGCACGCCGGCCGGGTCGCTCGTGCAGAAGCATCTGTGACGGCAGATCCGCAGGTCCACGTACCTGCTCGCCCAGTGCGGGGGCACACACGGGCGTGTAGCCACTCACGGCCAGGATCGACTGCTCGGCGCCCTCATTGACGCGATCGTCCACGGCGAGGTCCCAACCGCCTTCCTCTCCCCCATCCGTGACCACCTCGACCGCGATGTCCGGGTGCTTGCCGAAGAAGCGGAACAGGCGCGGTACCAGCCATTTCGTACCGAAGGTGGGCGGCACCGAGACCCGCAGCGAGGCATTCCGCTGACCCATCACCTGGTCCGTCGCATGTTGCAGTGCACGAAAAGCGTCGCGGACACGGGGAAAATAATTCTCGCCCGCCGCCGTCAACGTCAGCCGATTGTTGCTTCGCACAAAGAGCGGCGTACCCAGGTACGACTCCAGCAATTTGACTTGCGCGCTGACCGCCGCGGCGGTCAGCGAGAGTTCCTCGCCCGCCTTGGTGAAGCTCATATGCTGCGCTGCAAGTTCGAACACACGCACGGCATGGAGGGGTAGCGAGCGCTTCATTGCGGACTCATTAAATAAAACTTGGGGAAACCCCGAAGAATTTCTAGTTTGCCTGTCCCGGCAGGCAACGCCAAGAATCCGATGCGCTTTCGAACGGACCCTCGATGAACATCCTCACCGTCGACACCGGAACCACCAACACCCGCGTCACCGTCTGGCACGACGGTAGCGTGGTCGGACAGGCCGCCCGGCAGGTCGGCGTCCGCGATACCGCGATCACCGGCAGCACGGCGAAGCTTGAAGAGGGCGTGCGCGAAACGATCGCGGAAGCCCTCGCCTCGGCGAACCTCGACAAGGCCGATATCGGTCGCGCGATCGCCTCGGGCATGATCACGTCCAACGTGGGTCTCTGCGAAATTCCCCATGTGGTCGCGGCGGTCGGCATCGACGACCTCGCCGGCGCCATGCGCGAAAGCCTCCTGACCAATGTATGGCACGACCCCATCTGGTTCGTGCCCGGCGTGCGCAATGCGGTCGACCATATCGGCCTGCACAACTGCGAAGCCATGGACATGATGCGCGGCGAGGAAGTCGAATCCTTCGCCCTCGTCGAACGGCTGAACCTCAATGAGCCCACGGTCATCGTGCTGCCCGGCTCGCATTCGAAGTTCGTCAGCATCGACGCCAGGCGCCGCATCGACGGCTGCGTCACCACGCTGGCCGGCGAACTGCTGCACGTGATCTCGCACGACACCATCCTCGCCGGCTCGCTGAAGGACGGCTTCGCCAAGCGCATCGATACGGAGATGCTGCTCGCGGGCGCCGCCTCGGCCAAGAAGATCGGCCTCGGCCGAGCCTGTTTCAGCGTGCGCATCCTCGACCAGTTCGCGGTGTACGACGCCAACGCGCGGGCCAACTTCCTGCTGGGCGCGGTGCTCGGCTCGGACCTGCTTACGCTCAAGAATTCCAGCGCCATCCGGATGAGTCCGGGTACGCGCTTCGTCGTCAGCGGCAAGCCGATCCTGCGCGAGGCGATCGGCCGGCTGGTCGAGGGCGATGATTTCTTCTCCGGCACGGTCACCGTGCTGGGCGACGACGAACAACGCGACCTCGCGGGCTACGGCGCCATCGCCGTTGCCCGCCGCCGCGGACTAGTCGACTGACGATACGGCCAGATGGCCATCCGAATCACCCGAGGAGGGAACGCATGAAGACGAAGATAGCCCTGGGCCTCCGCGCCCTTGCCCTGGCGCTGGCCGTGACCGCCGCGCCCGCTTTCGCGGCCGACGACCCGGTGAAGATCGGCTTCGTGGTGAAGCAGCCTGAAGAACCCTGGTTCCAGGACGAATGGAAGTACGCCGAACAGGCGGCGAAGGAAAAGGGCTTCACCCTGGTGAAGATCGCCGCGCCGGACGGTGGCCAGGTGCTCACCGCCATCGACAACCTGAAATCGCAGCATGCGCAGGGCTTCATCATCTGCACGCCCGACGTGAAGCTCGGGCCGTCCATCGTCGCCAAGGCGAAGATCGACAAGCTCAAGCTGATGACCGTGGACGACCGTCTCGTCGATGGTTCCGGCAAGCCGATCGAGTCGGTGCCGCACATGGGCATCTCGGCCTCGAAGATCGGTGAGCAGGTCGGCCAGGCCATCGCCGAGGAAATGAAGAAACGTGGCTGGAAGCCGGAAGAAACCGGTGCGCTGCGCATCTCCTACGACCAGCTGCCCACGGCCAAGGACCGCACCGACGGCGCCATCGCCGCGCTCACCGCGGCGGGCTTCCCGAAGGCCAACGTCGTCAACGCGCCGCAGGCCAAGACGGATACCGAGAACGCGTTCAACGCCGCGAACATCGCGATCACGCAGAACCCGAAGTACAAGCACTGGGTCGCTTTCGGCCTCAACGATGAAGCCGTGCTGGG
>Ga0209216_1000219_pt1 | contig 11200 bp, 9 predicted proteins | sample TexAe_OM2H0_O2_FD_187940 | JGI IMG/M metagenome (GOLD analysis project Ga0209216, IMG submission 187940) | Forest soil microbial communities from Davy Crockett National Forest, Groveton, Texas, USA - Texas A ecozone_OM2H0_O2 (SPAdes) (version 2) | ecosystem: Environmental > Terrestrial > Soil >... | reverse complement strand
CGCAGACGGCGTATAAGCTGTAGCTCACCCTCATCCTGAGTTTCTGCGAAAGATATACGCCGGACGTCACGGGATATTGACTAGCTACCGCTGATTGTATCTATTCTGATTATTGATTAAGCCATGTAATATGGCGGCATAACGATTTATTTTATCGCGACGGAATAGCTGGATCGGCTGTCCGATCCAGTCCCTGCACAAGACATTGCGTTGCGCGGATGAATTCCGCCAACAACCCTGCTCGCCAGCAATCATCTGACCGAACCGAATAGCACGCATATGCGAGGGTAAAATGGCCAGGAAACCGGAAATCCTTTGCGAAGAAGTAGGAGGGCCCGCCGCGCCTGCCAAGGCAAGAGTCCGGCCGCCTCCGCCGCCGCCGCCCGACATTTTCTCATCGGCGGAGATTCCGACGCCGAGCGAGCGTCCGTTGAAAGTCTATGCCTTCGATCCGGGCGCCGGCCATCTGGTCGGCAACTACATGACGATGTCGGTTCGCTACGAGCCGCTTGAGCCGGGTCCGATCGGAAAAAGATTTGCCGTCATCGACTACGACGGCACCCACAAGACTTTTTACCAGCCGATCGATCTCAATGATCCCAGATTGATGGTCGGGGGCGGCCTTGCTCCGAGCGAAACCGACCCGCGATTTCATCAGCAGATGGTTTATGCCGTCGCGAGCGAAACCCTGCAGCGGTTCGAACATGCTCTGGGCCGGCGTATTCACTGGCGCAACAGAAACACCCTCGATGGCGGCAAGAAGGTCCCCCGAGGGGCGGCACTGCGTCTCAACCTGTTTCCGCACGCGATGTACGAGGCCAACGCCTTCTACAGCCCGGATGCGCACGGAATCCTGTTCGGGTATTTCACCGCCAGCCGCACCAACCCGGGACGCAACCTTCCCGGGCAGACCGTCTTCACCTGCCTGTCGCACGACATTGTCGCGCACGAAACCACCCATGCGATCGTCGATGGCATCCGCAGCTACTTCATGGAGGCGACCAACATCGACGTGCCCGCGTTTCACGAGGCGTTTGCCGATCTGGCCGCGCTGTTCTCTCACTTCGCTCACAAGAACGTGCTGCTCGACACGCTGCAAAGGACCGGCGGCAAGCTGTTCGAATTCCAGATGCAACCGGAGGCCCAGGCCGCGGCCGGGGACGCGGCAAAGGACGCGGCCGATCCCGTCTTCCAGGCACAAATCGCCAAGAACAATCCCTTGATCGAGCTGGCGCAGCAGTTCGGCCAGGCCTCCGGCATGCAGGGCGGATTGCGCAGCGCACTGGGCACGAAGCCGAATTCCAATGACATCAACGTCAAGATTGAAGCCCATGACCGGGGCTCGATCCTCGTCGCCGCCGTGTTCGACGCGTATTTTACGGTCTATACGCGCCGCACCACGGATCTTTTCCGTATCTACCGCGCCGGCGGCGGGCGGATCGGTCAAGCCGACATTCCAGGTCCGCTGGCGGAGCGGCTGGCGGCCGAGGCCTGCCGGACGGCCGAGCAGTTCTTCACCGTCTGCGCCCGCGCGCTCGACTACTGCCCGCCGGTAGACATCACTTTCGGCGATTTCCTGCGCGCCGTCCTGACCGCCGACCTGGACCTGCGTCCGGAGGATCCCGACGGCGTCCGCGACGCGTTGATGGAAGCGTTCCGGCTGCGCGGAATCGTTGCCGATGAAGCGACGTCATTTACCGAGGAGTCGCTGTTCTGGCCGAAGGTCCGGCGCGACGCCCTGCCCCCGGTCGCAGGGCTGCAATTTGGCGACCCGAACGGCCTGACGAGACTGGAGCAGGATAACAACGGCGACGTACTTCGCGCCTATGCTCAGAAGTATGCGCGTCTTCTGGGTTTCGACCCCGAAGCCGGGAAGATCCAGGCGCCATCGTTCCATCCCATGTTCCACATGGGCCAGGACGGCAGCCTGTTCGTCAACATGGTGGTCGAACTTGTGCAGACCATCCGCATTCCCTTTGACGACGACGATCCAAATTCCGGGACGTTTCCGATGCGTAACGCCGTCACGCTGTTGATTGCACAGGATCCGTCGGACGGCGGCGACACCAAGCCCCCGCCACGAATTCGGTTTTTGATACCGAAGCTTCACACGCAAAAGCGCGAGGAGCGGATGCGGAACTACTATATCGCCACCGGGCGGGCGATCGACGACGGCGACGCGAAAGACACGCGCTTCCGGATCAATTTTGGCCTGTTGCACGCAGGAGCCTGACCATGGCCGTGAAGAAAACCAAGAAATCAAAGTCGCAATCGAAAAGCTCTCCCGCCAAAAAGGGAACGGCCGGCGGTTCGGGCGCCGGCGATGGAGAGGCTGCGTCCACCGCGTCCGGCGCAACCGCCGCGCCGACCGCAAAGGGCAAACTGCGCGTCCGCATGTATCGCGTCGGCTTTGGCGACTTCTTCATGTTGACCGTGACGGGCCCGAGCGGCGCCAAGCACATCCTGATCGACTGCGGCGTACACGCAAAGGACATCGGCACCATCCAGGATGCCGTCGCGCAAATGCAAAAGGACTGCGATTCAAGGCTCTCGCTGGTCATCATGACGCATCGGCACGCCGATCACATTTCCGGCTTCGGCAAATGCAGCGATATATTCAGCCAGATTACCGTCGACCGGGTGTGGATGCCATGGTTCGAGAATCCGGAGAACAAACCCGCCGCCGCGTTCCAGGCGGGACTCACGGCGCTGGCAGGCCGTCTCACGATGAGATTGGCCGCCCGCAACGATCCGGAGTCGGAGCAATTCATCAGCATGGCCGACAACATAACGGGAGGCTTGAGTGTCGCCGGGATCTCGGCCAACCAGAAAGCGCTGGATGTGCTGCACAACGGTTTCAAGAACAAGCCGGAGCATGATTACTACCAGGCCGGCGATCCGCCGAAGCTCCCGCAGGATCTCATCGACGCCGGATTGACCGCGCAAATTCTCGGCCCCCCGATCGATCCTTCGCTGATCTCGCAGATGACCAGCAAGAGCCAGCAATACCTGGCCGAGGCTGCCGAGCCGGACGATGCGCAGGTCAAGCCGCCGTTTTCCGACGCATTTCGCACCGACGCCAAGGCGTATCCCGCGGCAGCCTTCACGTTCTATAAGCCCGATGAAATCACCAAGATGGTCGACGAATCCCAGCCGGATGTGCTGGCGGCGAAAGCGCAGGGGGCCGACAACACGCTCAACAACCAGAGCCTTGTCGTGCTGTTCAGCGCCGCGGGAAAGAATCTGCTGTTCGCCGGCGACGCGCAGTGGGGCAACTGGGAAAACTTCCTGTATGGCGGACGCTACGGAACGCCGGGCCACATGGACGTCACCAAGACGGCCACGGATATCCTTGGCAAGATCGATTTCTACAAGGTCGGCCACCACGGCAGCGCGAACGCAACGCCAAAGGGCGCCGTCGCGGCGATGCGCCACGGTTGCGTGGGAATGTGTTCGACGCAAATTCTCGCCTATCCGGGCGTGCCGCGCGACCCGCTGCTGACCGCATTGAGCGACAGGATGGACGGCCAGCTGGCGCGCAGCGATCAGGCCATGATAAGCAGCACGAAGTGGGACAATCCGAAAGCCGGACCGGTTCCATCGCGCTTCAAGCATTCAAGCGGAACGCTTTACATCGACTATGAGCCATGAACGGCTGAAGCAGGTCAAGCGCCGTCCACCCGCTCCGCAGCTGTCGTAGCCCGCATGGAGCGCAGCGCAATGCGGGGCGGTGCTTCCACACGGATTCAATCCCGGATTTCGCTCCGCTTCATCCGGGCTGCGAGGGTCTTTGTCCCGGCGCGATGCAGCGCGTCCGGGGCACGAATACGACCTAAGTCCGTCATGGCCGGGCTTGTCCCGGCCATCCACGTCTTGCAAGCTGTCAAAAAAAGAAAGACGTGGATGCCCGGGACAGGCCCGGGCACGACGAATAGAATGGGCGGGGGCTCCAATGAAACGGCGCGATTTTATCAAGGCGGCGGTCGGCGCGGCGGCACTCTGGCCGGCCGCGGCGCGGGCGCAGACCTTTCCGTCGCGGTCCATCACCCTGATCGTGCCGTTCGCGGCCGGCGGGCCGACCGACGTGCTGGCGCGGATTCTTGCCGAGCACATGCGGGGGACGCTGGGTCAGACGGTGCTGATCGAAAACGTCACCGGCGCGTCCGGCGCCATCGCCGGCCTGCGCGCCGCGCGCGCCAACCCGGACGGCTACGTCCTCACCATCGGGCATTGGGGCACGCATGTGCTCAACGGCGCGGTCACCACGCTGCAATACGATGTGCTGAACGATTTCGAGCCGGTGGCGCTGGTCGGCAACGGCCCGCAGCTCATCATCGGCAAGCCGAAACTGCCGGCCAAGGATCTGCGGGAGCTGATCGGCTGGCTCAAGGACAATCCGAACAAGGCGACCGCGGGCACCGCGGGACCCGGCTCCGGCGCGCATGTCGCCGGCGTTTTCTTCCAGAACCTGACCGACACCGGCTTTGCGTTTGTGCCCTATCGCGGCGCCGGGCCCGCACTCAACGACCTGATGGCCGGACAAATCGATATCATGTTCGACCAGGCCACCAATTCACTGCCGCAGGTGCGCGGCGGCACCGTGAAGGCTTATGCCGTGACCTCGCGCACGCGCCTCGCCTCGGCGCCCGATATCCCGACCGTGGATGAAGCGGGCGTGCCGGGACTTTATATCGCCTACTGGCACGCCATCTGGGCGCCGAAGAATACGCCCGGCGACGTGGCCGCGATCCTGAACGCGGCGGTGCGGGTGGCACTGGCCGATCCCGCCGTGCAGCGGCGATTCCTGGAACTCGGCCAGGAGACGCCGCCGCCCGACAAGCAAACCCCGGCGGCGCTGAAAGAGCACCAGACCGCCGAGATCGCGAAATGGTGGCCGATCGTGAAGGCGGCGAATATCAAGGCGGAGTGAGGTCCTGTGTCCCGGGCGCGATGCGGCGCGTAGCCCTTGCGAAGCGCTGCTTCGCAGAACCGGGACCGTAACGAACACCGGCGCTTGGTACGGTCCCGGCTCTGCGGTGCATCGTGAAGAACGCTGCACCGCGTCCGGGACACGATGCAGTTACCCCGCCCAAAACCCCGGCAGTGCCGGCTCCAGCCTGCCCCCGATCCGCACCGGCGCAATGCGCTTGGCAAGGCCAGTGGCATCGTCGGTCTCCACCGCGACGCCGCTGAGCGTCGCAACCCCGCTTGCCGGCTCGAATCGCCCGGAGGGGATGCCGGTGAGGAAACGATGCAGCGGCTCCTCCTTCTGCATGCCGATCACCGAATCATAATCGCCGGTCATGCCGGCGTCGGTCATGTAGGCGGTGCCGCCGGACAGGATCTGATGATCGGCGGTCGGCACATGGGTATGGGTGCCGACCACGAGAGAGACGCGGCCGTCGCAGAAGAATCCCATGCCCTGCTTTTCGCTGGAGGCCTCGCAATGGATATCGACCACGATGGCATCGCACGCCTCGCGCAACGGACAGGCCTCGAGTTCGCGGCCCACCGCGGCGAAGGGATCGTTGAGCGGTTCCATGAACACCCGGCCCATCGCGTTGATGATCAGCGCGCGCGCCCCGCGCTTGGTCTCCACCAGCGCAGCACCTCGGCCCGGGGTGTGGCGCGGAAAATTCAGCGGGCGGACCAGGCGCGGCGCGCGCTCGATGAAGACCAGCGCTTCTTTCTGGTTCCAGGCGTGGTTGCCGAGCGTGACCGCGTCGGCCCCGGCGTCGAGAAAATCGTTGTAGATCGCTTCCGTGATGCCGAATCCGCCGGCGGCGTTCTCGCCATTGACGACGACGAGATCGAGCGTCCAGTCGCGGATCAGGCTGGGTAAGTGTTCGGCAATGGCGGTGCGGCCGGTCTTGCCGACCACGTCGCCGATGAAAAGAATGCGCAACTAGCTGCTCCGGAAATCGAATGCGTGCTTTTCCGTTAGCACATAATCCAGCGCCACGTCGTGCGGCTGCATCGGGACTGCCTTGATTTCCTGCACGGCGAAGGCAAGGCCGATCGCGGTGATGGCCTTGCCTTTACGCAAATGCGCCAGCGTGACGTCGTAATGCCCGGCGCCATAACCGATGCGATGGCCTAAGCGGTCGAACGCCGCCAGCGGCACCAGCATGACGTCCGGAACGAGTTCGGCTGCGGCCGGCGACGGCTCCAGAATGCCGAGCGATCCGAGCATCAGTTTGTCATTCGGAGACCAGGCACGGAAAACCAGCGACTTGCCGCGCGCGGTCACCGCCGGCAGTGCAAGCTGCACGCCGAGCGCGGCGAGCGTTCGCATCAACGGAACGGGATCTATTTCGTTGCGGATCGGCGAGTAGCCGGAAACGATAGCGCCAGGCCTGATGGCAAGCGGCAGCCCGCGCTTGGCGATGGCTTCGGCAGCAGTGGCGCGCTGCTCGTCGCTGAGCGCATCGCGCTTTGCGAGGGCCGCGGTGCGCAGATCGCCTTTTGACGGTGTCGATGACATGGCGCCATAAAATAACTATCGCCGTCATTGCGAAGAGAAGCCGTAGGGTGGGCAAAGGCGCACTTGCGCCGTGCCCACCAACAAATGTCCGGATTCGCCATGGTGGGCACGCTTCGCTTTGCCCACCCTACGAAACTGGATTGCTTCGCTTCGCTCGCAATGACGAGCAAAAAAGTGCGAAGCCGCGATGGCCGTTGGAGCACTCGATCCCGGAGTTCCCTACGAAAGTAGGTGGGCACCATGTAGCCAAGTCCACGGACCTGGCCAGGGACAGTTCCCGGAAGGATCGATAAGGCCCCGGGGATATATGGCTCCTGACGCGCGACACAGCTTCGCTGGGGTAATGTAGGCGCTATGGGCGGCAGATGCCAGCATTTACGTCGTCCCCGCGAAGGCGGGGACCCATAACCACCGATATTTATTAGTTGGCGAGTGCTTCCGCAAACGGCCGATACGTTCCGCCTCACTGAGGACGGAGGTTATGGGTCCCCGCCTTCGCGGGGACGACAGCGGAGGGTGTGGCGCCGACGATCCCTCATCGAGGGTCAGATCGGGTAGTGCTGCGGCCCGGTCTCGATGGTGATCCATCGCAGCTCGGTAAATTCAGCAACGCCTGCGTTGCCGCCGAAACGCCCGTATCCGGACGCCTTCACGCCGCCGAACGGCATCTGCGCTTCATCGTGCAAGGTCGGCCCGTTGATGTGGCAAATGCCGGACTCGATCCGCTTGGCGACCTCCATCGCGCGGGCGATATCACGGCCGAACACCGCCGCCGACAAGCCATACTCGGTGTCGTTGGCAACGCGGACCGCCTCGTCGACGCCGTCGACGCGCACGATACCGACGACTGGACCGAACGATTCCTCGGTACAGATCCGCATCGCCGAGGTGACGTGATCGAGTACCGTGGCCGACATCAGCGTGCCCTCCGAGCGGCCGCCGGTGACGACCCGCGCGCCCTTGCTGACCGCGTCCTTGATCAGCCCCTGGATGCGATCGACGGCGTCGGTGCTGATCAGGGATCCGAGCGGCGCGCTGCCTTTGCGCGGGTCGCCGGCCACCATCGAGCCTGCCTTGGTCGCGAGCTTCGCAACGAAGGCGTCGGCGACCTTGTGATCGAGCACGATTCGTTCGGTGGACATGCATATCTGTCCCTGGTTCATGAACGCGCCGAACGCCGCGGCGGCGACGGCGGCATCGAGGTCGGCGTCGTCAAGAACGATCAGCGGCGCCTTGCCGCCGAGTTCGAGCAATGCCGGTTTGAGATATTTTGCCGCGGTCTGGGCGATGATGCGGCCGACGCGGGTCGAGCCGGTGAAGTTGATGCGCCGCACCGCGGGATGCGAAATCAATGCCTCGATCAGCGCCGGCGCGTCTTCCGGGGCGTTGGTGATGACGTTGACGACGCCGGCAGGCAGTCCCGCATCGCGCAAACACTCGGCAATCAGGCGGTGCGTGCCGGGGCAGATTTCCGAGGCCTTCAGAACCACCGTATTGCCGCATGCCAGCGGCAGCGCCACGGCGCGCACGCCGAGGATCACCGGTGCGTTCCAGGGCGCGATGCTGAGCACGACGCCGGCGGGCTGCCGGACCGCCATGGCGATGCACCCCGGCTTGTCGGATGGAATGATTTCGCCGGAAATCTGCGTGGTCATCGCCGCGGCTTCCCGCAGCATGCCCGCCGCAAGGCCGACGTTGAATCCGGCCCAGCCGGCGGTAGCACCGGTTTCGGTCGCCATCAGCTCGATGAATTGCGCGGCTTTCGCCTCGAGTTGGTCGGCGGCCTTCAGCAATATCTTGCGGCGCAAAGTGGGCCCGGTCGATGACCAACCGGGAAACGCCGCCGCCGCTGCGTCCGCTGCCCGCCTCGCGTCGGCGATCTGTGCCGCGGAAGCGCGGGTGGCCACATCGCCGGTGATGGGGTTGAGGCGATCGAACGTTACGCCGTCGACGGCCTGGACGTCGCGGTTCTCAAGCAGCAGGCTAATCTGGTTCATGGCGTGATCCTCCGTGTTTTCCGGTTGGTCTTGTGCATTTCAAATCGCCTTCGCAGCGATGCCGCCGAGATAGGCGCGCCGCACGGCATTGTCCGACATCAACGCGGTCGCGGTGCCGCTGCCGACGATTGCGCCGTTTTCGATGAGATAGCCGCGATCGGCGATGGCGAGGCTTGCCAGCGCGTTTTGCTCGACCAGCAGCAGGCCGACGCCGTTCTCGCGCACTTTGCGAAGGCTTAAGAACAATTCGCGCACCAGCAACGGCGACAGCCCGAGCGAGGGCTCGTCGAGCAGGAGAACATCCGGATTCGACATCAAGGCGCGGCCGATTGCAACCATCTGCTGCTCGCCTCCGCTCATGGTTCGCACGGTCTGTCCGAGCCTTTCAGCGAGACGGGGAAACAGCGCCAGCACCCTTTCCCGCCGCGCCGCCTCGCGATCCCTCGCGCGCTTCGGATTGGCGCCCAGCAACAGGTTTTCCGCAACCGTAAGGTCGGCGAAGATGCCGCGGCCTTCCGGCACCAGAGCAAGGCCGGCTTCGACAATCTCGTGCGCCGGCAGGCCGGAGATATTGCGTCCGGACAGTTTTACGGTTTTGCCGGGAAGGCAGGCCACGATACCGGCGATCGCTTTCAGCAAAGAGCTCTTGCCCGCACCATTGGCGCCGAGGATGACGACGATTTCTCCACGGCCCACGGTCAGCGCCGCGTCCGTCAGGGCACGGTGCTGGCCATACGCGACGCTGACGTCCGAGACCTCAAGCATCGGCCGGCGCCCCCAGATAGGCTTCGATGACGGCAGGATCGGACAGCACGCTGTCCGGCGTCCCCTCGGCGATCTTGCGGCCGCCATTCATGACCACGCAGGAATCGCAAAGCGAGCGGATCGCGTCCATCACATGTTCGACCAGCAGGATCGACAACCCTTCGTCTTTCAAGGAGCGGATCAGCGCGATCCCGATCAACAACTCGGAGGGATTGAGTCCAGCCAACCATTCATCGAGCAGAAGAAGCCGCGGCCTCAGCGCAAGCGCACGCGCGAGCTCAAGCCGCTTGCGGTCGATATAGGTCAGTTCGGTCGCGGATCGCCGGTCGTAGCCCTTCAATCCGACCCGCTCCAGCAGGGCGATCGCGGCGTCCTGCATGTCGCCGTGCGCGAGGCGTTCGGAATGGAAGGCGAGGCCGGCCCGGACATTTTCGGCACAATTCATCCCATCCAGCACGCGGACGAGCTGGAAAGTCCGCCCCAGACCGAGACGCGCAATGCGGTGTGTCGCCATCCCCGCAATATTCAACCTACCGAAACGGATCGCTCCGGAATCCGGACGGAGCACGCCGGAGACGAGATTGAGCACCGTCGTCTTTCCCGATCCGTTCGGACCCAGCAGCCCGACGATCTCGCCGGACTCCACCGTCAGATCCAGCGCGTTGACGGCGACAAGGCCGCCAAACGCCCGGGACAGACCCTGGATTTCGAGTACGGGCAAGGCTGCAGGCGTCATGCCTTGGCCTCCTGCGGTGCGTGCCACCTTCGCGCGAGGTTGTCCCACAAACCGACGACGCCAGCGGGCAAGGCATAGACGATCAGCAGAAACACGATGCCCATGATCAGCGTCGATGCGGTCGGAAACCGCGCCGCCAGGAATTCGAACAGCAAAGTCAGCGGGATCGCGCCGAGCGCCGGACCCCAGAGCCGGTGCGCACCGCCAAGCAGCGCCATGATCACGACCTCGAAAGAAATCGTGGCGTTGAAGGCGATCGATGGCTCGATATAGGTCCAGCGCGGCGCCATGACCGCGCCGACCAGCGTCATGAACACGGCGCTGATCGCAAACAGCGCGACCTTGGCGACCGTGACGTTGATCCCGCAATGCCTTGCGACGGTTTCGTCCTCGCCGATGATGCGCAGCGCAAAGCCGAGGCGTGAGCGCGCGATCATCCAGCCGATCAGGAACACCGCGGCTGCGAGCGCGAGCAGCTGCCAGTAGATATCGCTCTGGGTAATATCGACGAACACGTAGCGGCCGAGCACGCGCGTCTTGTTGACCTCGTACCAGATCACCAGTTGGCGAACGAGTTCCGCGAGGCCGAAGGTGAAGATCACGAAGTGCAGGCCGCTGAGCCGCAACGTGGAAATTCCCACGATCACCGCCATCACGGCCCCGATCGCGCTTGCGATCAGCAGCACCAGCGGCCAGGGCAGCAGTTCGCCGAGCACCGCCACGGTGTAGGCGCCGACCCCGAAAAACGCGGTCGTCGCCAGCGACACATAGCGCGTCGGCCCGGAGAACAGGCCCCATGCCGTCGCGAGCACGGTGAATTGCAGCAGGCCGATCGCCAGCGCCAGATAATAGGCATCGGCGTAAAGGGGAAGCAGCGCCAGCACCGCGAGACCGGCGCAGGCCGCGAGCACGGCGGCGGCAACCCGCATCCGGGTCATCGTTGCGCGCTCCCGAACAGCCCCGCCGGCTTGACCAGCAGGACACCGAGAAACAGCGCAAAATTCACCGCCAGCGTCAGCCCGGGATCGACGAAGGTTGCCACCAGCGATTCACTCAGGCCCAGCGCCAATCCGGCGACGAGACAACCGAAAAGATTGCCGACGCCGCCCATCACCACCACGATCAGGGCTTTCATGGTGAAGATCACGCCCGACGAGGCGCTGAAGGTCAGGAACATGCTGATCAACACGCCCGCCGCCGCCACCAGCGCGCCGCCCA
>Ga0209216_1000218_pt1 | contig 11226 bp, 4 predicted proteins | sample TexAe_OM2H0_O2_FD_187940 | JGI IMG/M metagenome (GOLD analysis project Ga0209216, IMG submission 187940) | Forest soil microbial communities from Davy Crockett National Forest, Groveton, Texas, USA - Texas A ecozone_OM2H0_O2 (SPAdes) (version 2) | ecosystem: Environmental > Terrestrial > Soil >... | reverse complement strand
TAGCTGGCGACATATTCCGCATGCCGGCGGAGGACTACGTCGACTTCGGCATGCTCCTCCAATTTTTCGAGTGCGTACGCCCGAGTTGTGTCCAACAACCGATATTGTGCCTGCGGCTCATCGATCCGGGTTGCTATCAATGACTTCTCAACTAGGCCGGCGATCGCGTCAAATATGCCGCCGGAGCTTGCGCCGGGTTCGCCTGCGACATGAAGCGCGCCCTCCAGGGTAAAATGGCCGACGAACGGAGCAATACGTCGAAAGACAATCTTCTCCGCATCAGAGAGCAGATCGTAGCTCCAATCTAATGTCGCCCTGAGGGTCCGATGCCTGGGGACGGCCGTCCGATGGCTTAGTTTCAGTAGTTCCAGCCGTGATACCAGTCGATCAACGGTGTTCCTGATGCCGAGCGCAGCCGCGTGACCCGCTGCCAACTCGATTGCCAACGGTATGCCATCAAGTTTCCGGCACATTTCCGCTACAGCTGGCGCCTCCTCGTCTGTGAGGACAAAACTTCCCGTTTTCGCCGCCACACGTTGCACGAACAACTGTCCTGCCGGATATCGAAGCACGGCATTTGCCGTCTGCTCCGAGCCCTCTGGTGGACAATCAAGGGGAGGAACCCGGTAACAATGCTCACCCTCTACTTTCAGCAATTCGCGACTCGTGGTCAGAACATGGGTCTCTTCCGTTTGCCGGTAGAGTAGCTCGGCGAGCGAGGCGACCGCCTCGATCACATGCTCACAGCTATCGAAAATGATAAGAAGCTTTCGCGAACCGACGAGGTCGACCAGCTCCAGACCGGGGTCTTTCGATTTGAGTGCGATTCCCAGGGATGTCGCGACGGCCCCCGCAACATGACGCGGATCGGTGAGGCCTTCCAGTTCAACAAAATAGACTTCCCCGCCAAACTCCCCGGTAGCGGCGTGGCCAACGGCGGTGGCAATGGTCGTCTTGCCAATGCCGCCGGGACCGAGCAATGTCACGAACCGCTCATCTCGAAGCTTGTCGCTAACCTCGCCGATCACTGTTTCACGCCCGATCATCGTGATCGGTCGCACGGGGAGCCTGCCTTGCTGTCGGAACCTGGCGTTCCTGCTCTCCGTACTGCCGGAGAGGGGGACGACGGTGCCGACGAACGAGTAGCCACGTGCCTTGATGTTTGCGATATATCGGTTGCCGAATTGGCCGTCACCAAGTGCCTTGCGGATCGCGGCCACGTGGACTCGCAGGCTCCCCTCCTCGACCGTTACGTTCGACCAGACGTGATCCATCAGCTCCTGCTTTGCGATCACCTCACCCGGACGTTCGGCAAGATAGATCAAAATATCCAGCGCCCGGCCGCCGAGGGGAAGCACCTGACCGTCGTGCCGGAGTATCCTCTCGCCAATCGAAAGTTCGAAAGGGCCGAACCTCAGCTTCCTGTGAACTGCGCTGCCAAACATGTGTCATCCAGAATGACGGATTTGCTGCGTCCCATATGCCTATCGTCGGCCGGCAGATGCCGCAATTGTGCGCGCGTAAAGTTAGCCACAACGAAGCTCGTAGGCTTTCCCCAGCCTTTGGAAAGGGCGAACTAAACCTTGGTATAGCGCAATCACATCGGCATCGCAGAGGGCGCGAACACAAGACCCGTCCGTTATCTGCTCGCTCCATTGATGCAACGTAGGCAAGCTAAAGCCCGTCCCCATTTCCCTTTGCGCGATCTAGAGCGGTCTGGATACAATTCAGAAGGTCGCTCTCATCGAACGGCTTGGGCAGATAGCAGATGATCCCGGCTTGAAGTGCGCGGGCGCGAATGTCATCGCTCGGATAGGCAGTTATCAGTACGGTGGGAATCTCTTTGCCCAATCGAGACAAGTTGTTGTGCAGATCAAGGCCACTCATCTTGGGCATGTCGAAATCGACAACCAGGCAGCCGGTGCGGCTCAATTCGGGTGAGCGCAAGAACTCCTCACCCGACGAAAATGCCTGGGCAACCAACCCTATTGAACGCATCAACACTTCGATTGCGTTTCCAACCGCTTCGTCGTCATCGACTATAGCAACTATTGGTCCGCTATTTGGCACTTGGCAACCGGTAACCGCGAGACAGCCTGTACGGAGCGACGGATGTCGTCCGCAACACTCATATCTAACCTAGGCGCAACCGCTACGTGCTTCGATTATACAAGTGTATAAGAACTCAACGATTGGCTACGGAGGGTGGAGCAAGCTACGTCACAGGCAGCGACCTTCATATCACCCTGGTCTGCCTCCAACGCTCGAAAGAGCCCTCCAGCTTCGACCGCGCTGGAGGGGCAAGGGATACCGCAGGGAGTGATCGGCCTCGAGGGAGGAGAATTTCACCATAACGGCACGCATTGGCGCCCACTATTGATCCCGCGGAAGGATCGAGTACCAAATAGCAGTGTGCGCCCTATACGAAGGTTGCCAGCTTAGTCGGTTCGACTTTCATCGGCAGCTGGCGCCTGACGCAGAAATTGGGCTGGTCATCCCCTCTATCGCTCGCGCGATAATCTCGCTATGCTCCATACCGGACTGGCAAAGCTAATGCGCATGTCGATGAGGAACATGTGGTAGAGCAACGGAGCAAGGACCAACCGCCAACAGTGATGGTCATCGACGATGATCCGGGAGTGCGGGACTCACTAGGCAAGCTGCTTCGATCGGCAGGCTTTCAGGTCAGCCTATTCGGTTCGGTGAGCGAATTTCTCCAGGCGGATCTGCCAGAAGGTCCTGCTTGCCTGGTGCTTGACGTGCGGCTTCCCGGCCAGAGCGGACTCGAACTGCAGCGCGAACTGGCAGGCGCCAAAAGACGCCTGCCGATCATCTTCATCACCGGACATGGCGACATTCCAATGTCGGTGCAGGCGATGAAGGGTGGCGCAATCGAATTCCTGACAAAGCCATTCCGGGAGCAGGATTTGCTTGAAGCGATTCAGCTCGGTCATGCCCGTGATCGAACGCGGCTTGAGCAGGAACGAGCCATGGCAGCGCTGAAAGTTCGTTTCGAAACCTTGACGCCGCGGGAACGCGAGGTCATGGCGTTCGTGGTGAGCGGGCGGTTAAACAAGCAGATCGCAGCCGACCTCGGCGTAAGCGAAATCACGATAAAGGTTCATCGTGGCCAAGTAATGCGTAAGATGCGGGCATCGTCCTTGCCTGACTTGGCGCGCATGGCCGATCAATTGCAATTGACGCCGACAAAGCCGCGTAGCCCAGGTTGCGTTGCCTAGCGCAGACGTTCAGCCTGCATCTTCCGTAATGGTCCCCAAGGCGTCTTACCATAGAAGATCAGGGTGCCTGCCACACTGGACGTCTGCCACGTCGCGGATCCGAAGCGGCACTCCACTCATGAGACGGCGGCCGGATGGACTGGCGCAATGAAGCCAAAGATGGCGCCACGTGGCACGTTAGGGCTCGCCCACAATCGTCCGTTATGCGCTTCGATAATCGATCGGCAAATCGACAGCCCAAGCCCCAAGCCGCCCGGTTTGGTGGTGTAGAAAGCCTCGAACACGCGCTCAAGGGCCGCCGGCGCGAAGCCTGGACCCGAATCCCGCACCTCGACCGACACGCCACCGGGTTCATCACGCGCGCTGATGAGCAGTTCCCGCTCCTTTTCATCGACGTCGCGCATCGCTTCGATGGCATTGAGGATCAGGTTGAGCAGCACCTGTTGCAGCTGGACCCGATCTCCCTGGACAGGCGGCAAGCCCTCCGCCAGCTGAGTCCGCACCGAGACGCCGTTGTTTGCGACCTCGGTGCGAGTGAGAGCAATAACCTCGAGAATGGCATCGTCGATCGCCACGGCGTCCTTTCGTGCGGGCGCCTTCTTGATCAGTGCGCGGATTCGTCCGACCACCTCGCCTGCGCGATTCCCCTCCTTGACGATAAGAGCGAGCGCGTCATCCACCTCATGAAAATTCGGCGGCTCCGCGCTGAGCCAGCGCCGGGCGGCCAGCGCGTAGGTGACTGCCGCCGTGAGCGGCTGGTTCACTTCATGGGTGATCGAGGCTGTCAACTGGCCCATCGTCGCGACGCGGTTGGCGTGCGCTAGTTCCAGTTGCGCCTCGCGGTAACGCTGCTCGTTTTTGCGAGCTTCTGCCTCTGCCGTCCGCAATGCCGTAACGTCGGTGCCGGTACCGCGATAACCGCGGAATTCTCCGTTAGCGTCAAACACTGGCTTGCCGCTAACCTTCACGTAGATTGGCGAACCGGTGCCGTCCACGGAGCAATATACAAGGTTGTGCAACGGCTTGCGTGAATCGAGAGTTGCCCGAACAACCCGCCACTTCTCCGGTTCGGTTTCAAGGTCGAGAGCGTGATCCCAACACAACGTGCCGATTCGATCCGCCGGATTCGAACGAAACGCATTCTCGGTCAACAGCGTGAATTTGTAGTCCGGACCGATTTCCCACAGCCAATCGGAAGCGGTTGCGGCATAGTCGCTGAACTTCGCTTCGCTTTCCCGCAATGCTTCCTCGGCGCGCTTGCGTTCCGTTACGTCTGTCGCAGTGCCGATGACCTCGATGAGCTCTCCGTTCCCGTCGAGAACCGGGTGTCCTGATGAATTGACGTGCTTGACCGTTCCGTCAGGCAGCAAAACCCTATACTCGTCGAAGCTGTCAACTCTTTCGTTGACCACCCGCGCAAATCTCGCATCTGTCCTGTTGCGATCCTCCGGATGGACTCGTTGCCGGAAATTTTTGCGGGTCGGTAAATCTTTCTGCGGGTCCAATCCGTAAATTCGGAACATTTCTTCGGAGCAGTAAAGCACCTTCCGGCTACGGGCGTCCCATGCCCAACTGCCGGTGTGGGTCAGCTTCTGCGTTTCGGCCAAATAAGCTTCACTTCGCATCAGAGCTTGTTCGGCACACTTGCGCTCGGTCAAATCGAGTACGAATGCGACGCCCTGGTTACCGCCCTCTTCAAATGTTGCCCCACCAATCAGCACGGGCACACGGCGGCCGTCTTTTCTGGTGTATTCCTTTTCGAACGGCTCGAACCGGCCGCTATTTTTTTGCCGTTCGATCCTTGCGTTATTCCGGTCGCGCCAGTCGGGCGCCGTCAGGTCCGCCCACCTTATGCGGCCCGCAACCAGGTCCTCGCGATCGTAGTTCACCATGCGAAGAAATTCGTCGTTGGCCTCAAGAATACGACCGTCGAAAGCCCAGACGAAAATTCCGATGATGTTGGAATCGACCAGACGCCTGATCTTCGCTTCGCGTTCTGCGAGATCGCGGTTGGCGCGCTCAAGCGCCAACCGGCGTTGTTTCTCCGCTTCGAACAGGCGCGCGTTTTCGATGCCGATCACCGCCTGGTCGGCGAAGGTCTCGACAAGCGCGATCTGTTGGTCGGAGAACGGCCGGACCTCCATTCGCCGTACCAGAATTATGCCAATGGGCGTACCCTCGCGCAGCAACGGCGTCGCAAGCGTGGTACGGTGGCCCTCACGCTTTGCGTTACTGCTGCCCACCGGGTATTCGCCCTCCTCTGCGGCAAGATCATGGACATGAATGGTCCGACGATCGCATGCGGCTCGTCCGGTCACCGTGTCTCGGTCTGCGGGAATGCCCTGGTAGGCATGGATAACCACTGGGATTTTCCCGTATGAAGCTACCAACCGGAGAAGGTTATCCTCCAGGCGGAAGATCTCCGCATTGTTCGCGTCGCACAGGCGCGCGGCGTTTTCGGCTACCGCGTCGAGCACCGACTGAATCGGCGAATTCGAGATGAGGTGCAGCATCTCAGAGGCGGCAGTTTGTTGCATCGTCGCCTCGGCAAGGCGCTCACGCACATGGGCGATCTCCCGTCTGCATGCCTCGAGTTCCTGTTCGAGATCGGCGCGGGTCTTGCGAGCGCGACCAACGCCCGCTTTCGCTTCGGTCAAGTGAAGCTTGCGACCTCGCGTTAGGCTCTTCGCCCTTTTGCGAGACAAAGTGACCTCCATCGCCGGACTAGCCCTCGTAACATGGCGTGAATCGGTAAGGCTTTCCAAGTCGGCAAAATAGACCTTGCCGCCGGCCTGCTCGGCAGCGGCGCGGCCACCAGCCAAGGCAATGGTCGTCTTGCCAATGCCGCGGAGGCCGGGCGGCGTTACGAACCGCTCATCTTGAAACTTGTCGCTAACCTCGCCGACGACCGTTTCAATCATCATGACCGGTCGCACCGGGAGCCTGGCTTGGTGCCGGAACTTAGCGTTCCTGCTTTCCGCGCCGCCAGCGAGGGAGACGACAGTGCCGACGAACGCGTAGCCCCGCCCCTTGATGTTTGCGATGTAGCGGTTGCCAAATTGGCCGTCACCAAGTGCCTTGCGGATCGCGGCCACGTGGACCCGGAGGCTCCCCTCCTCGACGGTGACGTCCGACCAGACGTGATCGATGAGCTCCTGCTTTGCGATCACCTCACCCGGACGCTCGGCAAGGTAGATCAGGATGTCGAACGCCCTGCTGCCAAGGGGCAGCATCACACCGTCGCGCCGAAGCACCCTCTTCCCGCTCAAAAGCTCGAAGGGACCAAACTGCAGATTTCCATGAACGTCATCGTCGGCCATGGCTCTTGGCCTGGCGCCTGTTTGTCCGGGCTGTTCAATTATCCGTGCGAAACCCAAGCGTGCGTTCCTGATAGACATCGGCTTGCTTCGGCTCCCTGCGGGCAGTTTGCCAAAAGGATCAGCACGGCGGGACGCTTGCAGCCAATGATGCCCGGTGCTTCCCTCTTGCTAACAGAGGTCGTACAGTTTCGTCGCTGTGGGTATCCCCCGAATGGGGGGACGACTCACGGGGGTAAGGGGGAGCCCTTGGTCCGGCCGCGCTCGAGCAATCTCGCCATTGGAATGGGCGCCCCGCCCGGCGCAGGACAGCCGCCATTTCTGGCGACCAAGATCGTGCCTGCACGATTCCGGGGGTTGGTTGCACGTCCTCGGCTCGTCGCCATCTTGTCCGAGATCCCGGCCAAGCGGCTTGGCGTCATCAAGGCGCCGGCGGGCTTCGGCAAGAGCTCACTGGCCGCCACTTTGGCCGAGAAGTTCGAGCAAAGCGGCAACTGCGTTGCGTGGCTGAACATCGATTCAGACGACGACGAGGCAACGCGGTTTCTATTTTACCTATCGCAGGCCCTGCACCACGCCTGTCCGGACGTTGGCGCCGGCGCGATCGGGCTGATCCTCGAGAACAACCTGATCGACCCGACCGCGATCCTGTCGAGCCTGATCAACGATCTGGCGGAGATAGAAGATGACGTTTATCTGTTTCTCGAAGACTATCACTGCCTCAGCGCGCCTCGCATCCATCAGACGGTCGCGTATTTTCTGAAGCACGCACCGTCTCACTGCCATGTGGTGGTTACGACGCGCACCGAGCCTCCGCTGCCGCTCGCGACCCTGCGGGCCCAGAATCAGCTGATCGAGATCGATTCCGTTGCCCTGCGGTTCGATATGCAGGAGACACAAGCGTTTCTGGACAGCACCAAGCCTGGAGTTCTGGAACTCCCCGACGTCCAACTTTTGCAACGCAAGACTGAAGGCTGGCCCGCCGCCCTGCGCATCATCTCATCGATGCGCTCGCAGTCCGGAAGCGACCTGAAGGAGTATGTACATAATCTCTCAGGTTCGCAGCGTCCGATTGCCGCCTATCTGGCGGAGATGCTGGATGGGCTTCCGGCCGAATTGGTCGACTTCATGCTGCGAACGGCCATTCTTGATCGGCTCTCCGGTGCCTTATGCGAAGCCGTAACCGGTTCGAGCTCGAGCCGCACGATCCTGGCATCGCTTGCTCAGCGCCAAATGCTGCTCACGCCGCTGGACAATGATGGCGTCTGGTTTCGCTATCATGCGCTGCTCGCCGAATATTTGAGGCAGAGGCTGGAGGCGGACCGGGGCATTGAAACTCCCGAACTGCACCGGCGCGCGGCACTTTGGTATGCCTCCCGGGAATTGTGGACCGAGGCGGTTCAGCACGCGATCGCAGCCGGCGACTCTGATCGTGCGATCAGCTGGATCAAGAATTGCGCAATGGCTTTGATAAAGCGAGGCGATCTCTTCACCCTGCTGGAATGGCAACGCCAGTTTCCCGGCGAACTCATGCGAGGTCAGCCCGAGGTCCGATTGGCGATCGCCTGGGGGCTGTCACTCGCGCTTCGTTTTGATGAAGCCCTGCAGCTCGCAACTGAAATAGAGAACGATATCGCTGCTACTCATCTGCCGGAGAGCGATTTACTGTGCGAATGCCAGACCATCCGCTCCGTTGCTCTCGTGCTGAAGGATGACAGCGAGCAGGCGCTGCCTCTGGCACAGGCCTGCTTGAACGGCTCGTCTGATCCATGGACTGCGAACGTTGCCTCAAATGTCGTTCGCCTCGGCCATCTGAAGGCGGGCAACCTCAAGCAATTCCATGCGACGCCATGGATTCCGTATTCGGTCGAGGAGGATCGCAGGAACGTATTTGCATCGGTGTATCGACACTGCCTTAAAGGACTTGCGGAGGAACGGCAGATCCGTCTCGCGGCGGCAGATGGGCACTATCGCGAGGGCTTGCGGATCGCCGAGCAGGACGTCGGGCCGAATTCGATTGCGGCGGCTTTGCCGGCAAGTCTGATTGCGCGTATCAAATACGAACAAGGTCAGCTCGATGAGGCGGAGGCCTGGGTCATCGACCGCGTATCGCTGGTCAGCTCGGCGACAATGCTCGACTGCGTGTGGAGCGCCTATTTCGTGATCACCAGGGTCGCTACCGCCCGGATGAATTTCGAGCGGGCCCGCACGCTCCTGGAGCGAGCAGAAAATCAGGGCGTCACGCGAGACTGGGGAAGGCTTTCGGCCGGCGCGATAGCAGAGCAAGCGCGACTTTACCTGAACGATGGCCGGCTGGATGAAGCCGCCGCATGCGTCGATCGCCTGGAGCGCCTTGCCCGGAAGTACCCGGCGCCGAGGCCTTGCGCCTGGTCGGAAATTGAGTGGCACCACAAGTTGACGCGCGCCTATTTGTTGGGGCAGCAAGCTCGTCCCGACGAAGCCATTTCAATCCTGCAACAGCTGCAACGCGAAGCCGAAGCAATGCAGCATCGTCAGTTCCTGATCCGCATTGCGATCCATCTGTCGGCCATTCAACTCAGTGCAGGCAAAGTCGCGGAGGCGGCGAGCCGTTTTCGCCGCGTTCTTACTGCGTGCGATGCGGCCGGTCTCTATCAGACCATTTTGGACGAGGGGTCAATCATTTCCAAGCTTTTGCAGGCGACCCAGGAGAGCGGCAATATCAAGACGGATACGATTCCCTATGTCGATCGGCTCGTCGCAGGCCTGCAGCGAGCAGGACAGGATCGTTCGGCGCCCACCTCCGGCGGACGGATTCTAAGCGCATTGAGTCCTCGCGAGACCGGCATTCTCACGCTGATCGCGGAAGGATTGTCCAACAAGGAAATCGCCCGGAGCCTTGATATCGGTCCTGAGACCGTGAAGTCGCACCTCAAGAGCGTTTTCGCCAAGCTGGGCGTGGAAAGGCGCGCGCAGGCGGTATCACGCGCGCAGACCCTGGGCCTTGTCATCACCCAGTGAAGCTAAGCCCTTCGCCCGGTTTGCCGCGCCGGAACGCTCGTCTGTTCGAGGATTCGCCTGGCCAAAATAAGATCGGGTGTTGTGAGACCTTCGGCGAACCGACTGTAGAGCGGGCTGATCAGGTCATGGGCTCTCCGCACCTCGCCGCGCCCGATCCAGATATGCGCGAGTTCCAGTCCAGCACGCAACTCGAACGGCAGCGCCGATTCCTGCCGCGCCTGCACCATCGCCTTCGCGAAAAACTCCTCTGCCAGGAGACCCTCGGGCGCTTCCCCGGACGCGAACGCCGAGCCTTTCGCCAGGAAGAATGCGGGGAGGTGAAGAGGCTTTTTGGCCTTGACCACGGCGGCAATCGATTGATCGATAAGTGCCAACGCTTGCGCGCGCGCGTTTTGCCTCGCCAGGCTAACCGTTAATTCAAAGACAAGATCGCTCGTCAGTACTTCGTATCGGTGAATTGCCAGTTTCTCCAGACTCTCTTGCAGAAGTTGTATGCCATCCGCCATTCGGCCGGCGCGGACCAAATAGCGGCCCCTAAGCCCTAAAGCGACCGCACGAGCTGGTGACAACGAATGCCTCTCAGCGGTACGCTCGAGCTTTGAAAGACTGCGTTCGATCTGCTCCAAATCGTTGACCCAAAAATAGAGCCGCATCGGGCTAACGAGCGCGCGACACAGTCCGATTGGATGCCCCGACCTTGTGGCCTCCTCAATGTTCATTTTGGCATAGTGGGCGGCCTGGTCGAGATTGCCAGAGAAAAAAAGTGAATGGGTAAGAACGCTAAGCGAAGAACTCCGCATATCGAACAGGTATTGGCTCGCGTTGAACCGTCGGAGGTGAGGCACGCCATGTAATGACCGCTTCAGATGTTCCTGCGCCCGCGGTTGTTCAGAACGCAGACAGTATGCTGCCCCCAGCATGGAATCAGCGATGGCCGCATCGTCCGGACTTCCGGTTTTCATTGCGGCGGCCACACCACGAAGCGCGAGTTCATAAGTTCCTGCCGCGTCGACAATGCCATGAAGATACATCGACATTCCGTTAAGTAGCGACAAGTGAACGCGCGTATCTTCGTGCCGCTGCGCAAAGTTCAACGCGGTATGGAAAGCTTCGCGAACCCTTTTGCTGTTCCCTTCGGTGTACATCAGTGACAAAGCTAGCGCTGCCTGAATCTTCATCTGATGCCGAGGATCGCAGTCCGGCGTCATCCGATCGATCGCCTTCTCCATCCATGTCCGGCATTCCAAAAGCAGCGACATGGCCAGCAGCAGCTGCGAAGCTGCGGCCGCCAATCTTATGGCTTTGACGTCGTCTCCATCGGGACCAAAGCTCCACTCAAGCGCGGCCCGGATATTTCCAAGATCGTCTCGCACGGCGTTGGCTGCGGCTTCCGTGAACTCCAAATCGAGCAGATTGACCGCGCTGCTTTCCAGCATTTGAATCGAGAAGCTCGCGTGCCGCTCGGCAATGGAACCTTGCTCGCCACTGGTGGCCAGCTTCTTCAAAGCGTAGGCGCGCGTCGTATCAAGCAACCGGTAGCGTGGCCCCCGCGAACCGGTCCAAATCCCGATCAGGGATTTATTGACGAGATTTCCCAATGCGCCCGAGATCTCAGACTCGTCTGTCCCCACTTCCCTCGCCACTGCCAGCACTGCCTCCAGCGTGAAGCG
>Ga0209216_1000217_pt1 | contig 11233 bp, 8 predicted proteins | sample TexAe_OM2H0_O2_FD_187940 | JGI IMG/M metagenome (GOLD analysis project Ga0209216, IMG submission 187940) | Forest soil microbial communities from Davy Crockett National Forest, Groveton, Texas, USA - Texas A ecozone_OM2H0_O2 (SPAdes) (version 2) | ecosystem: Environmental > Terrestrial > Soil >... | reverse complement strand
CGCCGACAACACCCGGCATCGAAGGCTCGCTGCCGTTGAAGATCTCGACGTGGATCCGCTGCGGAACCACGCCAAACGCTGCGAGTTCCTGTTTCATATCCGCCATGAAACGATTCGGTCCGCAGAGATAGACATCCGCCTCTCGCGGCACGCCAGCCGTGTCGAAGATCGATCGCGACAGGTGACCCGTCCCATCAAAATCCTGGCCCATCTTGTCGGACGTGCGCGGCCTGCTGTAACAAACGTAGCTGCGGCTATTTGGCAGCGTCAGCATGAGACGTCGTACTTCGGCAGCGAAAGGATGATGCTCGCCATCGCGAGCCGAGTGCAGCCATAAGACCTGGCGCTGCGAGCGTTCCGACACAAGCGCGTACAACATCGCCAGAATGGGCGTCACGCCGATTCCCGCGCTCAACAGCACAAGCGGCTGTTCTCCGGATTGAAGAATGAAGCTTCCGCGTGGTGAGCTGACGTCGAGAACACCGCCCACGCGGACATGATCTTGCAGGTAAGTCCCGGCAACTCCATTCGGCTCGACCTTTACGCTGATGCGAAAACGATCCGTCGAAATCGGACCTGAAAGCGAGTAGCTGCGAAAAAGTTGTGAGCCACCGGCGGCCGGCTTAAGACGCAACACCACGTACTGACCCGGCAAAGCTGTTGGCAATGGCTGATGGTCCATGCTCTGCATCGTCAGCGAAAGCACGTCCACCGATTCCCGATCGATCGACGTTACCGTAAGTGGCCGAAATCCCGGTGCAACTGGATGCGCAGCCGCTGCCGGCACGAGTCCCGCGTTGCCACTCGCGCCGGGAGTCGTTTGCGTCTTTAGTAACGCCTCAAAAGAACCGCGCCATCCGGGCGACAACGCCTCGAGGCGCAATGCACGTTCCAGTTGATCGTGTGCGTGATTGGGCGAATAGAGGAGCGCGTTGATCTCTTTCACGGTCATTCGCTCTGCCGCCTCGCCCACTTTCACGATTTCGTCGCCGGCGCCGACCTCACCTTCTTTCAGCACGCGAAAGTAGAAACCCGGCCGGCCGCTTGATGTGAGCAGCGCCGGCATCCGCGGTTCGTTCATTCGAATGCCGACGCGATAACAGGTAACTCGTGGTTGCGTAACTTCAAACAGTGCGCTGCCGATTTGATAACGGTCGCCGATGCAGACTTCATCGTCAGGCAAACCTTCGATCGTGAAGTTCTCGCCGAACTGTCCGTGGACGAAGTCAGTTCGCTTCAGTTGGTCCTGCCAGTAAGCATACGATTCGATCTGGTAAACGAAGACCGCGCGTTGCTCGCCTCCGTGGCCTGCGAGATCGCCTTGCCCGTCTCCGTCAAGATTCAACCGCGTGACTCGGCAGCGACCGTGCACGGGATCCTTCCAGATTCCGGTGTGCACAGTGCGGCCTTTCCACTCGATATCGCGCGGAAGTCCGACGTTTACGGAAAGTAATCGAGCCATGGCGTTCGCCTTCGTTCCTAGCCGTTTGCCGGGCGGAGCGCCTCGTCTACGTCGAGATCACGATCGGGACCGTGTGGAATCACCGACTGACCAGGCTCGAGATGGAATTGTTTGTTGTCGAGGTGTACCGAGACGATATCCGGTTCGAACGAGATCAGATCGGAGATGCGGCCGACCTCGGTATAGGCTTCGCGATACGACCATGCAGCGCGGCGTGCGTCACCAATGTCGTAGTAACTACACAATCCTTTGTACGGGCAGAAAGTTTGGTGGTCCACGAGTGTCAGCGCTGACTCGTCAACGTCGGCGCGCGGAACGTACCAACGCGGCGCGAAGCCCGACTCATAGAGAACCAGCGGCCGCCTGGTGTCGGCGATGACGCGATCGTCGTGACGAACCACGAGGTTGCGAGATGTCTGGCGGATGTCGATGCGGTGGTAGCTATCGGCGGCGTGGCCCATGATCCGTTCGTCTTCTTCGTAGAACGCGTCCATGGCCGGCCACGCGAAAGCGATACGTCCACGCAACTCACTCGCGTAGGTGGGTAGATCGACGTACTGCCACGCTCCTCGTTGAGCACTCTTATCGCCTGCGCGAACGGTGTACCACTGCGTGAGCCCGAGATCGGGATGATGCGTCGTATGCTCGGTGCGTTGAAGTGTGTCTGGAGAGACGTCGGTTTCCGGAAAGTAGGCCATCGGATAATGGCCGGGTTCGAAGAGCAGGAGAACGTTTTCGCTATCGGCGATCCAGTTTCCGCCGAAGCGTACTCGCATGCGGCGACGCAATGGCTCGACGTATAAAAGTCTCGCGGGCAGTGGTTGTGGCACGATGAACCGGCCGATTGCTCCCGGTGAGAGCGGACCTTGTTGCCATGACAGTCCCATGTTTCCCCCTTGATTAGACCAACCCTGCGATCGTTAGCGTTGCCGCGATGCTACGCCGCTGCTAAGCAGGTGTCAAAAGTGATGTCCTAATCTAAACGCCGAAGGCGTTTGCTAATTTCAGCCCGGGGTTGGCACAACCCTGGGTCAAAGCATGAGAAAGGCACTACGCTGAAAGCGTTCGCGAGCGAAATGCCACTTGCCAACGCTTTCAGCATTGATACCAAAGTATCGGTTTAGTCTCAGGGTGGCGGAAACCGCCAACCCTGGGCTGACATTAGTAAACGCCTTCGGCGTTCGGATTAGGACACCGCCGGTGTCAAAAGCGGCATTCCTAAGAACGTTGATCTCTCTTATAGTAGCGTCATTAATGTGAGCTGAAAGGCGGCGATGAGATGCCAAATGCAAGAGACATGAAAGCAAAAGAACGTGAAGAACTACTCACCGCATTGAAAGCTCGTTTTGAGAAAAACATGAACCGCCACAAAGGTCTTGACTGGGCCAAGGTACAGGCGAAGCTGGAAGGTAATACTGAGAAACTGTGGTCACTCAGTGAGATGGAAAGCAGTGGCGGTGAACCGGATGTTGTCGCGTTTGACAAGAAGACCGGCGAATACATTTTTTATGATTGTTCGGCAGAGAGTCCGAAAGGGCGCAGAAGTGTTTGTTACGACCGTGATGCGCTGGAGGCGAGGAAAGAAAATAAACCGAAAGACAGTGCTCTGAACATGGCTGCTACTATGGGCATCGAGCTTTTATCGGAAGAACAGTATCGCGAGTTGCAGCGACTGGGAGATTTCGATTTGAAGACGTCGAGTTGGATACAGACGCCCTCAAACATTCGAAAACTCGGCGGCGCCCTGTTCTGCGATCGCCGATACGACACTGTCTTCCTCTATCACAACGGCGCCGACTCCTACTACGCCGCCCGCGGCTTTCGTGGGTCGCTGCGGGTGTAAATCCGGAAAACTATGCGAGGATGAGATTAATCGAGTTCCTTAGCTAGCCAGATAAGACCTCCAGCGACTAGCATCATCACAAAACCCGCGTATGGAAACGTCGGGAATAGTCCTGTAACGTTGCCAGCATACAGAATGCCTCCAATAATGAAACATATTACTGCGAGTACCCCTACAACCGAACCACCAGTGACTGTGGGATTCTGAGTTGCGTATACGTTGGAGATAAGTTTCGGAGCCTGACAACCACCACACACCTCACTGTTATCCAGGTTTTCTTGATGGCACGATGTACATATCCACATATCGATTCTCCATTCACGCGCTCTGCGCCCTTCCGGGAGATTCTCTAGCCAGTCTCCCTAAGGCAAAATACCGAGCGTTGGTGAATTGATGCTCGCCACGCCGCGCAAGGTAACGACGACCGGTAGATCACCCGCAGGCAATCCATCAGGAAGTCTCACAACCAGATAAGAAGCGGTCATGCCCGGGACGCCAAAAACTTGCCCAATGTATTCCACCGTGAGCGCCACTCCTCCAGCTCTCACCGTAAGTTGTGCAGGATCAGGCTGAGTTAATCCCAGATCCGAAGTAAACAGAACCACGCGCGTGTGGTTGTCCGCAGCGAAGCCGAAAAAGTCTATAACTCTAAACGGACCGCGTAGCCACGTGACCGAGTCGACCGCTGCCGCATGATTCGTCGTGCCCTGCTCGATGAAAATCATCAGCCCAGTTGTTGAGACGGCGACTGTATTCGAGTTACCGCTCGTGAAGGTGCTCTTATACGCGCGTACGCGGTAGAAGTAAGTGGTCGATCCGGTCAGACCAGTTACGTTGCGACTAAACGCATTGCCAACATCGAGGTTTTGATAACCGCTTACGAAGTTAGTGAAAGAGCTGTTGGTAGACACATCCAGACGATAACCAGTCGCGCCCGGCGAACTGCCCCAGTTTGCAATGAAGTTGTTGTTCGTCACGCCTGTAGCAGAATTTGCAGTCGGCGCTGGTACAGCATCGTTGTCAACGATAGTTACGGTTGCCGAGCTTGGGCTGCCTAGCGTAAAGCTCAACGACTGATTGAACAGCGTCACGTTAATTGATTCGTTAGCTTCGCTTGCAGTGTCGTTAAGAATCGGAATGGTGAACGTCTTACTGGTTTCGTTTGTCCCAAAGAGAAGGAGCCCGGATGTCGCGGTGTAATCACTTCCGGCCGTTGCGGTTCCATTAGAGGTCGAGTATTGAACGGTTCCAGTGTGGGTACCACCGCTTCGGTTTACCGTTATGGTAACGGCGCCGCCATTCTCGTTTACGGAGTAGGTTGACGAGCTAAGGCGAACACTACCGCCGCCGCCAATACCGATTTGCGTGATCGTCGAGACCCGGCCACCAACAGTGATGTGTCCAATTCGAGAGCTAGTACTGTTATTGGCAGCAAAATTATAGTGAATACTCCCATCGCCCGTGCCGCTACTTGACGTCGTAAGCCAGGATGGAGAATCACTAACAGCAGACCAACTGCAACCGGATGTAGTGTCTATCAGGAAACTCCCGCTGCCGCTGCCTGGACCAACGGTATTTGCGCTTGATGAAATCGAATACGAGCAGCTTGATTGGACCGAGAACGACCGAACTGCGGTTGTTGCTGTCGCCGAGCCGCAATTGACCTTAGCAACTACTTTCCAGAAATAGGTTTGCCCGGGCGTTACAATAACGGTGCGACTGGTTCCTGTTTGCGTGCCGATCGATGGTGGATTCGAACTTGTTCCGAAAAACACTTCATACGAATTGGCATTCGCTGAACCACCCCAGGTGAGGTTTACTGAAGTCGTTGACGTGAGTGTTTGTCCGTTTGTTGGGGAGCTCAATGAAAATGCTCCGGGCGCATTACACGTCGCCTGAACTTTGAATGACCACACGCCGGCTGTGGTTGTAGCCGTTCCGCAGTTGACCTTCGCCACCACTTTCCAGAAATACGTCTGCCCTGGTGTGACGTTCACGACGCGACTGGTCCCTGTTTGGGTGCCAAGCAACGGAGGATTCGAACTGGTGCCGAAATAGACCTCGTACGAGTTTGCATTAGCAGAACTGTTCCAGGTCAGATTCACAGTAGTAGTTGATGAGAGGGTCTGTCCGTTCGTTGGTCCAGTTAAGGTGAACGATCCAGGAGCGTTGCAAGTTGAACCGACTGTAAAGCTAATGAGATCAATCAGAGTGGCAGGGTCTCTGGGAATTTCATGTAGCAATCCCGTTTTCCAAACTCCTCCGGCAAGTCTGTACGCCGGAAAGAACCTGTAATTGCCCGCTTCCGAAATCAGGAAGGTTTTTTGATAGGTTATCGTTTGATTAGCGTTGATGGTTACATTCGTTTGAAACGGAAAATCGCGGACTGTCGTGTCGTTATTCAAGCGGCCGCCTATTGTTAAGACCTCGAGTGTAACGGGAAGGCTGCTTCGGTTCGTGATCGAGAATGTGCCGGTAATTGTTTGTCCAACAGTGTGTGTTCCAGACGGAGAAATGACGAGGTTTGAAGTAAGAACCGGTAGCGGAGTACCAACGCCTCGCGTAGCAAACGCTGCCCGGATTTTGCTTTCACGAGCACCACCGTCCTGAACAACCATTTTCTCTAATAAATCCGGGATGCTGTTTGGTTTCTGAAGTACGAAAGTATCGATGACCAGGTTATCTACAAAGCTTGATGTAAGACCTTGATTCTGTCTCAGGTTCCATAAGGCGCCTGACACAACAAGCGAATTGTGGTGGACATAGCCCACGTCATTGAAGTCATCGGGAGCTGTGAAACGCAGCCAATACTTCGTGGCCGCGCAGTTTCCCAATAACTCTTGATTACACTTATCGCTGTAGTTAACGACGCTTGTTAGAGATCTCGAAACGGCATCGATGAGTGGATCATTGTTCTTACTAGCGGCAACATAATCTGCAATCCCTTCGTTGAGCGCGCCAGTTTCGTCCTGGTATGGCAGAGGATAGTTCGGGATGTGGTCCACGACACCGTGCGTGTATTCGTGGTAGATAACGTCACTCTCTTTAGAATAATCTGGCGGACAAAAGTAAATATTATTCCGGTCGTAAAATGCATTCGGACACCTGCCCGGTTCAACCCAATCAACATAAGCTTGCATTTGGTAGTTGAGCAGATCCTGCCCCACAACCCCGACAAACCAATCGTGAATCTCGTTTACGTGCCAAAATACCGACACTTCTTTCTTATCGTCTTCATCCTCATTCCACACGTAGTTGGCTACCTGTGAAGAGATTGAAACGTCCCCACTACTCAACAGATCTCCATCGCCGTTTGTGCAAGGTGTGCTATTGCAATCAAGCACCTTGACGAAATTCCGGGAACCTTGACCTTGAAGTTCAAACCTCACGAAGTCAGGACATTCGCTTGAGGAATAGTTTCCATTACTGTCGGTTACGGTTTGAGAATCAAACGCAAAGGTATGGTTCAGGATGACCTTTTGGTTCTTGAAATTCAGTTGGCTGGTTTCGAACTTGTTCTTACCGTAGACCCATCCCTTGACTGAGCCGCTGACGCCCGTGCATGTCGAATTGACCAGTTTCTTAACCGCCACGTCGTCGACAAATGGTCCTTTGCCGGAAACGATTGAGCCATCACTGGTGAACAGAAACGCGATCCAAACCTGCGGCCGACCCAGTATATTTCCCAGCGTCGGTACGTTCTTAAAGTCGAGACTCGCATACTGCCAACCGTTCGAACTTCCTGAAACCTTAAAGCCATGGAAATTTGTACCGTCCACTGATACAAACCAGTTGAAGTAGTCGAAGTTCAACTCCGAATCGTTTCTATAGTGGAAGTCTAATAACCCATCAACGGCGCCTGATAAGCTGAATGGACCATACGTCACCCACGACGACATATTGTTTGCGTAGTTGTCAGTACACGCGTTCAGCCGGTTAGTACCACCGGCAGCGGCCCAAAGACTCCAGTTCGGATCGTTGAAAATGCAATTCTGATCGTCCCAGAATAATTGCCCGCCAGTAGAGCCATTGTTATCAAAGACGGACCAGGGCGAATACGGGAAGGCGAGAGTGTCAAAATTTTCGCTGAGGATATGTTGCCAGGTTTGCAGGCCGACGTTCTCCTGGACTTGCTTTTGCGGGACCTTCGGAGCGTCGGGTTTATAGCGAAGTGTTTTTTCCGGGCTCTTGGGAGTCAAGGGGACAGACAATACGATCCGTGATTCTTCTTTCGACTCGGTCGAGCTTGGCTGCTGAGGTGCTTTTTGCGCTACGACGTTTGAGTACTTCTTTACGACCAGCCCATTGGCATCATCCACGTAATAAGTAAAAGCAAACAGACCTTGCTTTGCTTTGACAGCGATCTTCCAGGAGAGAATGAAACTGCCTGCCTCGGGAAGAATTACTAACGAAGTGTCATAGGTCAACTCACCGTATTGTGCGGCGGCCTTTTTCAACTCGGGATCATTTTGAATTGCTAAATTAGCGCCTTGTTGATCGAGACGTGGAACTGGCCGGGGTAGAACGTCACTGACTTCCGGATACACCTGGGTCGCCACTTGTTCCAGGCTTAGATCATTAATCAATATGGTTATGTAGCTATACTCGATCGGAACACCACCGAACGTTTGCTTGTACTCGACAACCTGTTTCTGACGCAGAGAATAGTTCGTCACCAACGCCAAATCCTGGGCGGCAACACCAAACACTTGCGACACGTCGGTCAGTAGTTGTGAACTGAATTCACGTGGATCGGTTGTGACAGGAATTCGGCTTACGGGCCTAAGAGTTTTAGTCCTGCCTTTGTCAAAGTAAGCCTTCCACGTCCCCGGATACTTCTCCAACAAAACTCTCAACTGAGAATCGGTTTGAGGATTTACAGATCCCGGCGCAGAACTGACAACGCTACCGGAGCTTGTCTGCACGACTAACGTATCGCCGGATTGTGTTACTGCTACTTTCTGGGCCGTGCTCGATTGGTCGCCGATTAATGAAACGAAGATCAGTGTGGCTGAGAGGACCAGTGTCCACCACAGTACTATTCGTGTGCGGGAGCGAACGGTGAGTTTCTTAAACATCAGCCTCTCCTTGAGGAGCAATGCAGACTTAGTGCATTGGGTCTATTTACGATGAAAGAGGTTTGCGGTAAGGCAGACGAGCAGACGTTGTAATAGACAGTGCGGTGGGAGTCGCATCTTCGTTAATCCTCCAGTAGGGATGGTTGTTCTGCGAGGCGTTGGGGTCTGAGGCGACAGAGGGAACGGCTCGAAGAACGCTGAGTGAACTGGGTCGCGAAAATTCTCGGTGACTTACAACAGGGAGTCACTCGCCTGAGGATTTGAGCGACCGCACGGATAAGGCACGAGGTTTATACGCTAAGCTTACGAATAATCAAAGCAGTTTTTCGTCAAGCCGGGTGAGCAATCAGCCTCTGCTACTGGTCCAAAGCCCAACTGTCCCTTTTTGCCGCATCCGGCGTGCTATTCACGTCGGAGGACCAACGCGGGATCATTATGCATCAACCTGCATAGCAGCCAGTTCGTTACCGCCCGGATCGAGGAAGTGGAAGCGCCGGCCGCCGGGGAAGCTGAAGATCGGTTTGGTGATGGGCGCGCCGGTCGCAGTGACTGCGGCGAGCGTCGCTTCTAAATCCTCCACCTCAATTACGGGGAGTGGGGCTTTAGTCGCCTCTTGTTGGTCTGCCTGTAGTCCGATATCCACGTCGCCGGTGAGTGTGCATGCATACGTCGGCCCGAAGCCGGTCATCGTCATGCCGAATACCGTTTCGAAAAAGTTCTGGCTCGCCGCGAGGTCGCGCGCGGGCAACTCGATGAAGTTTGGTCTAGCCACGATGGCCTCCTTCTGTCGTCCAGGATCTCACCTGCGGTTATGACAACTGCCGTGTTACTTGGCGGGCCGTCATTATCTTCATGTGCCACCCAAGCGCAGCCCAAACAAGACTATGAATAATACGAACAGTAGTCCGACCAATATGCCAACGGCTGCATGAAAACGCCTGTCCTTCACGAGGGCTGATAAGCAAAGCAAAACGAACCACGCCGCAAAAACGGCCGTAACGCGCGCAGGTGACATGCGGCCCGTCAGCAGCCAATTCTCCGTGCCCATCAAGGCTGTAAAGGCGGCACTGACCCAAAAGAACGCGGGACGATTCTGGTAGAAATACTCGCTCATGTCGAGCGAGCTGCCAGGCTCTAGTTTCGGAATCAGGAGCGCGGCTGCCACGTAGAGGAGCACCGGGGCGAAAAGAATTAGCAGGAAGACAAAGAAATTCCAGTCGCGGAGCAAGCGCAGGTTCCACATCGTCCACCAAAGGAAGATGTGAGCAACGAAGATGAGCGCCGCCCAGAGCAGGTGCAGCCAATAGAATCGGACCCGCGCGCGCGCCTTGAACAACTCGACGACCCCCGTCAGGAGGTGCGACAGGCCCAACCCGATGACAACGGAGAAGATGACTGATATGTAGCCGAACGCGTCCATACCCGTAAGATAGACCACCGTTGCGGAATGTCAAAAATGATGTCTGGCCTGTTACTAACACGGCCAGGCATAAGAAAGGCCGCTAGAGTTAAATCTAGCGGGCCTTCGTCAATATCGTGGCAGCCCACAATGGACACAACTTTTTTCTAATGCCGACAGCAGAAACGCTCAGTTTCTGCCAGCAGTTGATAGAGATCGCTTTAGTTTGTTAAGCCTTTTTACCTCTGCGCTTCCCTGCAGCAGTCCCCGAAGGATACAAGCGCGTTGTTTGCCAGAAGTAGATACAGTGTTTGTCCGCGTTCACCTCATTCAGCCGCTTGACCTCTGATTCGGCAATGTCTTGACTGCGCACGATCTCCTTCACGGTGAAAGAATTTTCCCAAGCCTGCATATCCCGATCGAAGCGAACAATTGCATAAACGTGTTCACTCGGTTCACGGGCACTCCCCTCGTCGCTCTCACAAAATAGTTTCTGCAGCAGACGTTCAGCCTCTTTAAGGCCCGCTTCGCTAAAAAGAACGGACTTTGCTTTTCCCTGGGGATCCGATATGAATCCCTTCTCGTGAAGCCGATTCATTGAGTCCCAGTCGAAACCTTTCCACGCGCGCGGCCCGTCGTGGATACCCAGGAGCAAGAGTGCCAGTACTGCTTCGTCTATTCTCTTTTTATCGAGGTTCATGTTTGGTCGGCTAACGACGGCCTTCAGCCGTTATTTACGAGGATTCAGCACAGCTTCCTGCCAGCGTTTCCAAATTTCTTCCGAGGGAAGTTGGTAACGGTCTTTTGGTCCCGCAGTCTCAGGCTCGAACCACCTCACAAATTCTTCATGCACAACGCTCGTTACATCCTGAGCTGAATGGCAATCTTTCAACCTGGGAAGAATCGTTCGAACCTCTGGATAGTACTCATCCGTATTGTCCTCAAAATTGATGCCAATAGGATCATGTTGAAATAAAATGTCCGCTACCGAATCAAAAAGATCACCGTATTCAGCTTTGAGCTGATTGGTCTCCAGCTCAATCTGTTCTTTCATTCTCGTCATAAGGTTTCGCGTCTGGTTAGTGCGCACGCTGCAGAACAGGCCGCTTCTGTTCAGATATCTTCAACCGATCAGCGACATCTGGGAATAGCATTTTCCGTTGCTCCCGATTGGAACTCCCGCGGGCATCCACGAAAGTCCAGCTTTCGCCGCGATCGTTTGAGATGCCAATCATGAACGCTTGGCCAACCAACATCGGTGTCAAGGTAAGCCCCTAAACGGATGCGGGTTCTCACAAGAACATTAGGATCTGGATTCCTCTTGCTTAGTCGGTCTATTCGGTCTTTATCATTGATCTTGATGTGTCCGTTGCTCGGTCTTGAGTCTCCGACCAAGTCGTCGGGCGTAGGCACCGTACTGTGCCTCGGATGTAATAGATATCCAGTTGTCG
>Ga0209216_1000215_pt1 | contig 11292 bp, 7 predicted proteins | sample TexAe_OM2H0_O2_FD_187940 | JGI IMG/M metagenome (GOLD analysis project Ga0209216, IMG submission 187940) | Forest soil microbial communities from Davy Crockett National Forest, Groveton, Texas, USA - Texas A ecozone_OM2H0_O2 (SPAdes) (version 2) | ecosystem: Environmental > Terrestrial > Soil >... | reverse complement strand
CACCACCACGCTGCCGCCGCCAGTGGCGGCTGCAGCGACTGCTTCGGTCCGTCACCTCAAGGCGTCGCAGGTCGAACGGGCAGGGCAGCAGGCGGCCGTCGCCGCGACGAAGTCCGCCCTCGAAGCCGCCGGACTCCCCTTGATGGAGAGCGCGACGCATATCGTTCCGCTACTGGTCGGCGATGCCGACGTGTGCAAACGGGCAAGCGATCTGCTGATGGATCGCCACGGCATCTACATCCAGCCCATCAACTACCCCACGGTGCCGCGTGGCACCGAACGTCTGCGAATCACGCCCACGCCGTTCCATGACGCGGTGCTGGTGGGACAACTCAGGGACGCCCTTGTGGACGTCTGGAATGAACTGGGGCTGCCGCTCGGCGAGCAGGTGGCCGAACGCGAACACCTGTCGCTCACGGTGGCGGCTGGAGGTTGATGCATGAACAGCGCGCAGCACACCCATCCCCTGTGGGAGCCGCTTCAGCGGCGTGAGATGCGTAGCGAGACCTCGTCGGTCGCGAGTTCTAACGCGTTGCCTTTGTCCGGTGCATCGACGTTGTCGCCTCGCGGCAAGGTCGGGATCCTGCTGTCGAACCTCGGTACGCCGGATGGTACGGACTACCGCTCCGTTCGCCGTTACCTCGCTGAATTTCTTTCCGACCAGCGTGTGATCGAGCTGCCCAGGCTCATCTGGCAGCCGATCCTGCAGGGTGTGGTGCTGCTGCGCAGACCAGCGGTCAAGGGAAAGGACTATGCGCGCATCTGGAACCACGAACTCGACGAGAGTCCGCTGAAGACCGTGACCCGCAACCAGTCAAACAAGCTGGCGGCCTGGGCCACGGAGATGTTCGGCGAGGATCGCGTGGCGGTCGACTGGGGCATGCGTTATGGGAATCCTTCCATCGCCGACGCGGTGCGGCGACTGACCGACGCGGGTTGCGATCGCATCGTCATGTTTCCGCTCTATCCACAATACTCGGCTACGACCACGGCGACGGCGAACGACAGGTTCTTCGAGGTGTTGCGTGGCATGCGCAACCAGCCTTCGGCACGCGTCGTGCCTTCATACTTCGACGAGCCAGCCTATATCGAAGCACTGGCGAGGTCGGTTCGCGAGACGCTGGCCACGCTGGATCACGAACCGGAAGTCATCGTCGCGTCGTTCCACGGCATTCCCAGGCGAAACATCGATCTGGGCGATCCGTATTACGCACAGTGCCAGCGTACCGGTGAGCTGTTGCGCGACGCGCTGGGTCTTCCGGCGACGCGTTTCCGTATCACCTACCAGTCGCGCTTCGGTTATGCCGACTGGTTGCAACCGTATACCGACGCCACAGTGCGTCAGCTGGCCCGCGATGGCATCAGGCGTATCGCGGTGCTGTCGCCCGGTTTCGCAGCCGACTGTATCGAAACCGTCGACGAGATCGGTCGCGAGAACGCTCACTTCTTCCGTGAGGCGGGTGGCGAGGAATTCACCGTGATTCCATGCCTGAACGACAGCGAGGATGGCATGGCGGTTCTTCGTGAACTGGTGTTGCGCGAGACGAGGGGGTGGCTATGAGACACGCGATCGTCGTCGATCACGCCGCCGAGCGAGCAAACCTTGCCGGGCTTTCCCTGCGCGACCTGGAATACGTCGTCGCCGTGGCGGACCTGGGCAACTTCATGCGCGCGGCCGAGCGTTGCCACGTGACCCAGCCGTCGCTCTCGGTGCAGGTGCGCCGTGTGGAGAATCGTCTCGATACGGTGATCTTCGAGCGCACCACGCGCAAGATCATCGTCACGGAAGACGGCGCGCGCCTCGTCGCCCAGATGCGCAAGGTGCTCACCGAGGCACGAACACTGCTGGATATGGCGCTGCGCCCGGAGCGCGTATTCGGTGGCACCCTGCGGTTGTCCGCCATCGCGACGCTCGGGCCGTATTACTTTCCACAGGTTCTTCCCGACCTCCAGCGCGCCTATCCCGATGCTTCGCTTGTACTGGGTGAGGGCAAGACGGATGACCTGCTGCGTTCGCTGTTGCAGGGCGAACTCGATGCGGTTCTGATGTCCGCACCGGTGACGGAAGCACAGGTGAGCTGCGCAGCGATCTTCGAGGAGCCGTTCCTGATGGCCTGCCGTGTCGATCACCCAGCCATCGAGGCAACGGGCAATCCCTGGGCGGCATTGAAGCCCGGCGAGCGACTGTTGCTGGAGGAAGGCCATTGCCTGCGCGAACAGGCTCTCGCGGCGTGTGCGGACGTCGAGCCGGACAAACGCAATGGCACCAGCCTGGAGACATTGCGCTACATGGTGGCCGCAGGAGAAGGCTGCACGCTGATGCCGCAGCTGGCGACAACGAAGGTGGAGGGCATGCAATATCTGCCGCTCCCGGATGACTTTGCGCGCACGATCGTGTTGGCCTGGCGAAAGTCGGACCCGCGCGCCGGTGATTTCCGCGCTCTGGCGCAGACGTTACGAGCGGTGAAGCATCCGCTGCTGTAGGTGTAGCTGTGGAGCCGATCGGAGCCGTGCCTGAGGAGCAGAGCGGTAGCTGCGGCTGCCGGATTAAAACAGCTTCCGCAGCCCCGTGTTTGTGGGAGCCGCTTCAGCGGCGATCCCGCGGCAGCGGGCAATGCTGCCGCGAGTTCCTATCGCCGCTGAAGCGGCTCCCACAGAGTGCAATGCCTATCGCCGCTGAAGCGGCTCCCACAGAGTGCATGCCTATCGCCGCTGAAGCGGCTCCCACAGAAGGCTCTCACAGCAGGCTCTCACAGGAGGCTCGGGTTACGGTTTTGTAGGGACGATGGGTAGTTCCAGGTAGGTTCCGTTTTGGCCATCGCGGACGATCTTCTGCGTGGCCTTGCGGTAGTCGCCGGGTTTTGCGTTGAAGATGTTCGGGACGAAGGTCTGCGGATTGCGGTCGTAGAGTGGGAACCAGCTCGACTGGATCTGCACCATCACCCGATGGCCGGGCTGGAAGACGTGGTTCACCGTCGGCAGCGGGAAGCGGTAGTCGAGCGGCTTGTCCGGCGTGAGTGCTATGGGCTTGTCGTAGCCCTCGCGGTAGCGGCCACGGAAGATCTCCATCGCGATCGGCAATTGGTAGCCGCCCATCGACGGTTTCTCCTCGACCTCGTCCGGATAGACATCGATCAGCTTCACCACCCAGTCGCTGTCCGTGCCGCTGGTGGAAGCGAGAAGATGCACCAGGGGTTCGCCGGATACGCCCATCGGCTTCTCGAGCACGGGCGAGACATACGTGAGCACATCGGTGCGCGTGGCGAACTGGCGCTGGTCGTCGACGAGCCATTCGGGCCAGCTGTCGACCTGGTCCGGAGCACCGTGGGACCACGCCTGGATGGGGCGCACGCGGTAGGGTACGGGCTTGGCCGGATCGGAGACATAGTCGTCGGAGCCTTGCGACGGCACCGCCTCGCCAAGGCCCCCATCGGCTTCGACGTACCAGCGGCGCATCGACGGTGCGCAGCCGCCTGGGCAGGCGGAAGGCCAGCTATCGAGCTTGCGCCAGACGTTCTGTCCCGTGACAAAGGCATTGACCGGTGCGATGTCAGCCTTCGGCGCATCGTCTTTAAGGTACTGCGCGAGGAACGGACGCAGGATGTCCTGGCGGAACGTCGTGCCGGTATCGCTGCCAAGGTCGATGGCGCCGATGGTATTGGCCTTTTCCCAGGTCTTCGCATGGCGCCACGGACCCAGCACGAGCCACAACTTCTTGTGCTCCGGGTCACGCGGTGCGAGGGCGCGGTAGACGGCCATGTCGCCGTAGTTGTCCTCCTGGTCCCAGAGGCTGTGCACGAGCATCGTCGGCACGGTCATCGGTTCCTTCGCGGCGATCTTGTCCAACGCCTGGTCCGACCAGAAGCTGTCGTACGCGGGATGCGCCAGCACCTTCTGCCAGAACCCGAGCGCTTCCATGCCGTAGGCACGGCCGATATCGCCGGCCGAGCCACCGCGCAGGTAGAGGTCGTAATCGTCGCGAAAGCCCGTGGTCCAGCCAATGTCGCTCGCGCGCGAATTCACCATGCCGTAGATGTAGGGAATCATCTGCTGGCGGAAGGCACCGCGATGGAACCAGTCGTCACCCATCCAGCCGTCGATCATCGGATTTATCGGTACGGCCACCTTGAGTGCGGGATGCGGATGGATCGTGGCGATCATCGCCTCGAAGCCATCGTAGGAAATACCGAGGATGCCGACCTTGCCGTTGGATTCCGGTACGTGCTTCACGAGCCAGTCGATCGTGTCGTAGATGTCCGATGACTCGTCGATGTCCGTGGGATTGCCGTGGCCGATGGGCGGACGGTTCATGACGAAGTCGCCTTCGGAACCGTGCTTGCCGCGAATGTCCTGGATGACGCGGATATAGCCGTCCTGCACGACGATGTCGGCCGGGTTGTCGTAACCGCGCAGGGTGGGGCCCAGGTGCGGGCTGTCCGCGCGATGGCCCATACCATCGGCGCCGTAAGGCGTGCGCGTGAGCAGGATGCCCGCGTGTTTGGCCCCCTTGGGCAGCAGGATAACGGTGTGCAGCTTCACACCGTCGCGCATGGGGATGTCGACGGTGCGGCGTTCGAAATCGAAGCCCGGATTCGTCGGCGTGAAATGCGCCGGAATCTCCGTGGGCAGGTTCTTGTAGGTTCGCTCGCCACTCATGGCCGGGGTCACGAGGACCCCGGCGACGAGCGCGGCGACGATGAGTCGCAGCATTGCTTGCATGACGTCTCCGTCAGAAGTCGTAGGTAACGCCGAAACGGGCGTAGCGCGGCGGCGTGTAGCTGTTGACCTGCTGATAGCTGTCGTTAATGGAGTTGGTGCTACCCGACACCGGGTTGCTCGACTCCGAACGCTGCTGGTTCAGCAGGTTGAACACCGACACGTTGAACGCGAGCTTGCGATCGGCCCAGACCGGACGATATTCGAGGTTCAGATCGACCAGCTCTTCCCATGGCTCCCGACCCTTCGCACCGTAAGCCGACGGCTGACCGAAGCAGAAGTGATAGTAGCTGCCGTAGCCCGACGGATCGCTTTCGTCCGCGCCATAGCGGCCAAGGCAGGACCTTGGCAGGCCGGACTGGATGGTCAGGTTGGCGGAGACCATCCATTCGGGGTTGATCTGGTACGAGCCGTAGAGCTTCACCACGTGCTTGCGATCGTTCGCGAGATAGCCGTTGGCGTAGGTCATCAGCGTCGCATAGTCCCAGTCGCGGGTCGCCGCCACCGAGCCCTGGTTCGTGTCCGAACGCACCTGGCCTTCCGTGTTGCCGTAGCTGCGCGAGAACAGGTAGTCGATCTTGCCCGACCACTTGCCGTCGAACGGATGCGAAAGATACAGGTCGAGGCCGTAGTAGTTGCGCTTGAGGTGCGGAAAACCGAAGTCGGCGTTGGTCACGGTGACGTTGTCGTAACCGCCGCCCTGCTTGGCCAACTGATAGACGTTCGCGCGACCCGGATTCGACAGATAGCAGCTGCCCACCGTAACGGCGTTGATATCAGCGCCCTGGGCGATGGCAGCACGAGTGATCGCACCGTTATCGCAGACATCGTCCAGTGCGTTACGCAGCTTGCGCACGGTGGCTTTGGCGCCCCAGACCCAATTGGCGTTCAGCTGCTGGTCCATGCCCGCGATGAATTCGTCCTGGTACTCGGACTTGATGTTCTTCGCGCTGACGGTCTTCGGGTCGGGCGGCTGGCCATATTCGCCGTTCGGAGAGACGGCACCACCCGTCGCGGACTTGATAAAGGTCATGCCGGTGGGCAGGCCATTGGCATCGATGCCGGTATAGGTGAAGTACTGGTTGGTGGCGAGCGACCCCGCCGAGGTGCGCAGGGCGACCGACGCCGGCATGGACAGGAAGTAGCGGCCCGCGTTCGCATAGACCTTCAGGCTCGAGTCGCCGTGTACGTCCCAGCTGGCACCGAGGCGCGGGGCCCACTGCGGCGTCGTCAGCTTCAGATACGGCTGGCCCGCGGGGTTGTAGTTGGTGAACTGGTCGTTGCGCAGGCCGAGCGACAGCAGCACGCGATCCGTGACCTGCCAGTCGTCCATGATGTACTGCGCGCGTTGCTTCACGCGAACGGAAGCCAGTGTGTTGTAGTGGCGGATGTAGCCGTAGTAACCCGTTTCGCCGCCTGGATAGTTGCCCGGCTTGTCGACAAAGGGGCTATCACTGATGTCGAGCTTTGGATCGCCGAGGCCATACCACAACTCATAGCCATCGCCGCCGATGGTCGTGCCGTCATCGATGTCGTGCGAGTCCTGGTTGTCGATGCCCGCTGTGATGGAGTGGGTGCCGATCTTGTAGTTCAGGTCAAGTCGAAGGTTGCGGTTGGTCGATTCGTGATCGGGGTTGTCGACCGTGTCCAGTGTCTGACCATTGGTGATCTGCGAGCCACCATTGAGTGCGGGATTCTGCAGATTGGGGTTACCGATGAACGGACCGGTCACGCCCGTGTTCGGCGGCTCGTTGTAATAGGTGAGCTTGGACTTGCCGTAGGTGCCAGTCAGGGTCAGGTCGTCGGTGATGTAGCTGGTGAACTTCGCGACATAGACCATGGCCTTGGTCTTGTAGGTGTAGTCGGTACCGGCATAGTCGCCCACGGTGTCCGTGTCGTAGTCGTACGCGTACTTGTTGCCGTTGGAGCGGTGGGTCTGGTTGACGCCGGTGAGCTCGAGGATGTTGTTGTCGTTGATGTTCCAGTCGAGCTTGCCGTACCACTTCGGATCTTTGTACGTGTACTTCGTGTCGTACGAGTGATTCACGTCGCCGACGGTATTGCCCTTGCTACGCGCCATTTCGACCGCGGTGAAGACGTAGAGCTTGTCCTTGATCAGCGGGCCGCCAGCATAAGCGCTTACCGTAGTCGTCCAGTTGTCGTTCTCGTCGTTGCGCTGCCACAGCGTGCCCGGCGGATGCGGGTTGTCGTGGCCGTACGTCAGGTTGCGTGCATCGGCACGCGTGAAGTCCGGTTCCCAGAGCACCTGGGCGCCGAAATGCCATTCGTTCGTACCGCGCTTGCCGACCTGGCTGATGACACCGCCGTCGGAGCGGCCGTACATCGCGGAGTAACCGCCGCTGAGGATTTCCTGCTGGTCCACGGCACCGTAGGGCAGGGTGATGCCACCGAAACCGCTGAGCGGATCGGTCGTGTTCATACCATTGATGTAGTAGGCGTTCTCGCTGACGGATGAACCGGCGAAGCTCACCAGCGTGCCGCCGAACGCGCCCTTGAAGCTGCGATTGCCCGGCGAGGCACCGGGTGCGAGCAAGGCGACAGCTTCGGCCGTGCGGGCCAGCGGCAGCCGGGCCATGTCGGCGGAGGTAATGACCGTACTGGAGGCGACCGTGGCGACGTCGATCTTCGGCAGGCCATTGGCCGTGACCGTGACCTGGTCCAGTTCCTGAGGACCCTGTGCGGCAGCCGCGGCGAACGACACTTCGGTCGCGGCGCCGACACGCAGGGTGATGTTGTCACGTGAGTCGACGACATTGCCGTTGGACTTCAGAGAAACCTTGTATGTGGCAAGCGGCAGCGACTCGACCGCGTAGCGGCCGCGTTCGTCGACCGTGACTTCACGGGTCAGGCCGTTGCTGCCTTCGATCATGACGGTTTCACCGGCGGCGATGGGTGCCGTGCCGGTGATGCGTCCGGTGGTCGACTGGCCGAAGGCGACACCGGATAGGGAGGCCGCGACCGCGGCGCATAACAAGGTACGTCGGAGGATGGGACGGGGAATCATGGGGATGCTCCGGGAAGGCTTGGTCTGTGACAGTGGGATTTCAATCGATTCAAAAGAACGACAGAGGACGGCCTTCCTGGCGCGGTCTTGTTTCAGGCGTAGGCGATTTCGCCCACGGCCTTACGAATGGCGGCGATCGCGCGTGACTTTTCCGAACGACGGTCGGTGACCAGTACGTCGATGCGGTCCGCGGGACACCAGGCGACGCGACTGCGTACGCCGATCTTGGAATGGTCGGCCGCGATCACGATGCGGCGTGCGTTGGCGCACATCGCTCGTGCGATCTCGGCTTCCTCCATTTCAAAGCTGCTTGCGCCCGACTTGGCCTCGATACCGACAGGCGAGAGGATGGTCAGGTGCGGTTGATAACGAGCGATCTCGGCGACGGTCGCCGCGCCCTGGGTACAACCGATCTGGGCGTTGAAGCGTCCGCCCAGCAGGTGCACTTCGTTGCCGGCGCGCGCCGCGAAACGCGAGGCGACGTCGACGGCGTTGGTCACGATGGTGAGGCCGCTGCGCGTGGCGAGCGCCTCGGCGACGAGATTCATGGTGCTGCCGGCATCCATGAAGATGGTCTGGCCGCTTTCGACGAGGCTGGCCACTTTCTTTGCGATGGCGCGCTTCTCGCGCACGCGGGTGGCATGGCGCACATCGATCGGCGGTTCGTCGCCGGTGAGCACGGCGCCACCGTGCACGCGACGGATTTCACCGCGCTCGGCCAGTTCGACCAGGTCACGGCGGATGGTCTCGCGCGAGACACCCAGCTCCGTGACGATCCGCTCGACCGATACCTGGCCACTGGTGCGAAGCAGGTCACGGATACGGGAGTGTCGTTCTTCATGCCACATGGCGTCGGTCCTTGAGTACGTGGAGGAGGAGGCGCATCGCGCCCAGCGCAAGGGCGCCGGCAAGCACGACGCACATCGCATAGGCGGCGGCCTGCGCGAGGAAGCCGTTTTCGTCGAGGCGCATCACGGTGACCGACGCGAGGCCGAGGTCCGGCGTGACCAGGAAGATCACGCCGGACAGGGTCACCAGGGAGCGCATGAACAGATAAAAGAAGGTGGAAACCGCGGCGGGCGCGGCGAACGGCAGCACGGCATCGCGGATCACATGTCGCGTGCTGCCACCGGATACGGCCACCGCATCGTCCAATGCCTCCGGCACCTGGCGCATGCCGGTCTGCATCGTGAGGAACGCCTGCGCGTGATAGTGGAACAGGCTGCAAGCCGCGACGATCGCCACGCTTCCGTACAGCCAGCCCGAGAGAGCGCCATGGTTGAAGGCGAGCACGTAGCCGAGGCCGAGCACCATGCCGGGCACCGCGGCCGGCAGCGAAGCGAGGAACTGGATGGGCTTCGCGATGAAAGCGGGTGCGCGACGCAGTCCTGCCGTGAGCGCGAAGACGAGGATCACACCGGCGCACGCGGCGAGCAGGGCCATGCCGAGCGACGTCCCCACGGGACCATAACCGTCGGGCATGCCGCCGGTGTAGTTGGCGAAGGTGAGCGTGCGGTCGTACGGCCACAGCTTCACCACGCTGACATAGGCCACCGTGGCGACGACCGCCACGAGCGGCACCAGGGTGACGACACTGAGCGCGCCGAGCGCGATATCACGGCCCGCATGTTTCGCTGGTACGAGGGTGCGCCCAGGACTCGCATCACCGCTGTCCTGCCGGCGCCGCGCGAGGCGGCCCAGCCACACCGACAGCAGCGCGGGCGCGAGCAGGACGACGCCCAGCGTCGCTCCCATCGCGAAATCGAGTTGTCCGACCACTTCGCTGTAGATCTCCATCGCCAGCACGCGGTAGCTGCCACCGACCACGACTGCACTGCCGAAGTCGGTCAGCGTTTCGGTGAACACCAGGAACGCGGCGGCGAGCAGGGCGAATCGAAGACGCGGCACGGTCACGTCGATGAACTGTCGCCACGGCGATGCGCCCATGGATTCCGCGGCGTCGTAATGGCGTGCCGGCGTGCGTGCGAGCGCCGCCGATACGATGATCACCACCTGAGGCAAGCCATAAAGGGTGTTCGCCAGCAGGAGTCCCCAGAAGCCATAGATGTCGGTCGGCAGGCCGGTGAGCCGATGCACGAGGCCATTGCGTCCCAGCAGGCACACCAGCCCGAGGCCGAGGACCAGGGACGGCGCGAGCATGGGCAGGATCAGGGCGCCGCGGATGAGGAACTTGCCCGGCAGGTGGGAGCGGTGCAGGGCCATGGCCAGGCCCAGTCCGAGTGAGACGGTGCACAACGTGGTGGCGAGGCCGATGGCAAGGCTTCGCAGGGCGGCGTGGGGTAACCCGGGATCGTCGAACAAACGAACGTAGTTGGTGAGCGTGAACGTTCCTTCGGTGTCCGTGAGGCTTCGCCACAACACCGTAAGCAGCGGATGCACGAAGAAGACCAGTAGCCCGAGTACGGGCAGCACAAGCAGCAATGCGCCGAGCACGCGCGGTCGCGTGGTGGCGACCGTGGTCACGGCGACACTCACGCGCACACCCATGCGCCACGCAGCGCATCGACCGATACGGATTCACCGCGGTTCAGCGTGCTCCGCCCCGGCAATTCGGCGAGCAACCTGCGTCCACGCCAACCGAGCGTCACGCGGGCCAGGTTACCGAGGAAGACGACGTCCTCGACCGTGGCTTCGCCGCGCGGGTCGCTGGCGATCACGATATCTTCCGGCCGCAGGCAAAGTTCGTACGTGGCTTCGTCACCGGGTGGCCGGCGTTCGAGGAACCCGGGCATGGCGTCGCGCACGAAACCGGTGGACAGCAGGTTGGCACGGCCGACGAATTCGGCGACGAAGCGCGAGCGCGGGCGCTCGTAGAGATCGCGCGGACTGCCGGTCTGCTCGATCCGTCCGTGGTTCATGCAGACGATCGTATCGGCCATCGCCAGGGCTTCCTCCTGGTCGTGCGTCACCATGATCGTCGGGATGCCCAGACCGCGTTGCAGGAGGCGGATCTCGCTGCGCAACTGGCCGCGAATGGCGGGGTCGAGCGCGGACAACGGTTCGTCGAGCAGGAGCATCGCCGGCTCGGTGGCGAGGGCGCGCGCCAGGGCCACGCGCTGCTGCTGCCCGCCGGACAGTTCATCGGGAAAACGGTTGCCCATGCCGCCGAGGCCAACGCGCTCGAGCAATTCGCTGCAGCGTGCGGCGATCTTCGCCGGAGCGTCGCGGCGCAAGCGCATGGGGTAACCGACGTTGGCCGCCGCCGTCATATCGGGAAACAGCGAATACGCCTGGAAAACGAGGCCCATGCGCCGTTCGCGCGCGGGCAGGGCGGTGATGTCGCGACCGCCGAGGATCACCCGGCCGGCGTCGGGCGCGGTAAGCCCCGCGACAATGCGAAGCAGGGTCGTCTTGCCGCAGCCGCTGGGCCCGAGAAGGCAGACGAATTCGTTCTCGGTGGCGTCGAAGGAGACACCGTCAAGCACGGTCTGGCCGCCCCATGCTTTCCCGATGTCGTCGATACGCAAATGCATTCCCACACTCCCCCGGCTGCCGCGTCTAGCGCGTCAGCCGCTTGTACCTGGCGATGA
>Ga0209216_1000214_pt1 | contig 11310 bp, 11 predicted proteins | sample TexAe_OM2H0_O2_FD_187940 | JGI IMG/M metagenome (GOLD analysis project Ga0209216, IMG submission 187940) | Forest soil microbial communities from Davy Crockett National Forest, Groveton, Texas, USA - Texas A ecozone_OM2H0_O2 (SPAdes) (version 2) | ecosystem: Environmental > Terrestrial > Soil >... | reverse complement strand
CCGGCCAGCGCGCATGCAGGTCGAGTGCTCGACCGTCGAAAGTTTCAGGACCATCATCAGCGCGTCATCGGTCGATGCGCTTCCCGAACATGACTTTGCCGCGAAAATGCTGCTCCGGGGCTTGCCGGCCGGACAGGATATCTTTTATCGCGTGCGGTTTGAAAGCGAAGCCGGACTATCGGGAGAGGCGCAAGTCGGGCATTTCCGGACCGCACCCGAAGCGCAACGCTCGCTAGCCTTTGTCTGGTCGGGTGATACCGCAGGCCAGGGCTGGGGTATCGACGCTTCCCTCGGCGGCATGCGGACCTACCGCACCATGCTCGACAACCGTCCGGATTTTTTCATCCACTCCGGGGATCACATCTATGCCGATTGTCCCGTGCCGGCCGAATTGAAACTGCCGGACGGCGGGATCTGGCGCAACATCGTCACCGAGGAAAAATCCGCCGTCGCACACTCGCTCGCCGAGTTTCGCGGAAATTACAAATATAATCTGCTTGACGAAAACGTGCGCGCGTTCAACGCGCAGGTACCGATACTTGCGCAGTGGGACGATCACGAGGTGACCAACGACTGGTCGCCGCTCGGCACCTACGACGCGAGCGGTTACGGCGACGACGGCACGCCGTGGATCGTCGCGCGCGCCCGCCGTGCCTTCCATGAATTCATGCCGATCCGGCCGATCCCGCAACAGGCCGGCCGGGTCTATCGTAAGGTCCCGTATGGGCCGCTGCTTGACGTGTTCCTGATCGACATGCGCAGCTATCGCGATTCCACCTGGAACAAGCGCGACGACACCAGCGACACCTTCATCCTGGGCCCAACTCAACTGGCGTGGCTGAAGCGCGAACTCGCAAGCTCCGATGCGACATGGAAGGTGATCGCCGCCGATCTATCAATTGGGCTGATCAGCGAAGACGCGATCGCGCTCGGCGATGGCCCGCCGCAGCGGCGCGAACACGAGATCGCCGACCTGCTGTCATTCATGAAGCGCGCCGGCGTTCGTAACACGGTCTGGCTCACCGCCGACATGCATTACACGGCCGCGCATCATTACGATCCGAACCGCGCGGTTTTCCAGGATTTCGAGCCGTTCTGGGAGTTCGTTTCAGGTCCGCTGCACGCCGGCACATGGGCGCCCGGGCAACTGGACAATACGTTCGGACCATCGGCGATGTTTGAAAAAGGCTGCAGCGCGGAGCAGGGCGAGAACCTCGCGCCCTGTTTCGGGCTGCAGTTCTTCGGCCGTATCGACATCGACGGCCAGTCGGAAGTCATGACGGTGACGTTGAAAGATGTCGACAACAGGTCGCTGTGGTCGGTCGACATCGTGCCGCAGCTGGACGCGCGCGCGGGACGGATGCTGGCGGAGCATATCTAGGACTGGCGAAGAACGGTGGACCCCGCGATCCGAAACCGGGACTTCGCATCGTCCTGGCGACACAGCGCGATCCTGTCGATCGAAAGCGTCTTGAGATCGAGCCCGGAAAAGCGACCCTTCAGCATTGTCAGGACCGGCCCGTGACGCTCCGGCGGAAGCCGGCCCGTCAGCGTCATATGGAAGCGGAACTCGTCCATGACATAGGGATATCCCCAGCGATCGAGATATTGGCGCTGTCTTGGCGTCAACATCGACGGATTTCGCCGGGCACGATCTTCGCCAGTAAGCGGGGCGCGAAATGAATCGAATTCGCGAACGCAATCCGCGGCGAGCCGCTCGAGTTCGGCCGATGGCGCCGCCGGCACCACCGCGATAAAGCCGCTGATTGAACCGACGACAGGCTTGATCACCGGAATAGGCCGCGGTGTCCTGGCGAATGCCTCGCAGGCTGCAAGAAGCTCAGCTTCGGTCTTGCCCGGCGCCAGCGGCAGCGGCGCCTTCAGCGTGGCGTGAAAACCGTATTTTCGCGGATCGCGCGTCAGTTCATGCCAGTCCGGCGCCAGTTGCAGGATCCCGTCAGGGAAGGCGAGATCCGCGCCGGTAGTGGCGTCATAGCCGAGCAATTCCGCGCCGAAGCGATCAAGATCGCTGCCGGGTTCCGGCGTGAAATAGATCGCGTAGCGCGGATAGGCCATGCGCTGCAGAATAGAGCCGCGTCACGCGGCTGCAACCGCCTTGCGCGGCGCGGCCGATGGCTGGATCAGGCGGTCCGCGTCGTTAAGGTGAACCAGGCGGCCTGCGGCGATGACGCCGATAAGTCGCGGGCGGAGCGGGTTTGCATCATCGACGAGGATGATGTCGGCGCGACGGCCTTCCGCCAGATCGCCGCGATCGGCGAGGCCCGCGGCCCTGGCAGGCGCCGCCGATATCAGATCCCAGGCCCTGGCAAGCGGCAGGACGCCATCGGCGGCCAGGCGAAACGCCGCCAGCAACTGCGCGGGATAATAATAGTCCGATGCGAGGATCGAGCATAAGCCCTTGGCGATCATGTCGGATGCCCTGGTCCATCCCGTATGGCTGCCGCCGCGCACGACGTTTGGCGCGCCGAGCACGATGAAATCGCCGCCGCAGGCCGCCTCGCGCGCGGTTTCCTCGTTGACCGGAAATTCGGCAATGCCGACGCCCTTGGCGCGGAATGCCTTTCGCATCTCTGGAGTTGCATCGTCGTGCGAGAGCATTCTTACATTGGCCGCACGCGCGACGCCTGCCAGCCGCTCGATGGATTCCGGGACTTCATCGCTCTGAGACAGGATGTGCGTTACCAGACGATCGAATTCTTCGTTCGAGACGCCGCAGCGCTGCACCATCTGGGCACGCTTCTGCGGCCGTTTAGCATCGCGAACGATGGAATTCATGTGGTCATTGAACGCGAACAGATCGACGCGTCCGTCGGACAGCCATTGGCCGATTTCGGTTTCGGCATCGAGATTGTAGGTTTCATGGCGCAAGTGGAAGCGGGTGTCGGCGGCAAGTTGCGGCCTGAGAGTCTCGATGGCCTTGAGCAGCTCGCGCGCGTTGTTCGCGCTGCGCAGGCCCGGTTCCCAGGACCATGTCGTGGCGTGAAAGACCGTGGTGATGCCGTTGCCAATTGCCTGCCGGTCGCTGTCGACCAACGCGACATCGACGGGAAAATCCACGCCCGGACGGGGCATCATCTGCCGCTCGAACGCATCACCATGCAGATCGACAATCCCCGGCAGCACCAGCAGCCCGCGGGCATCGAACCAAGACGAGCCACGCGGCGCCGAACCCACGGCGTCGATCTCGCCGTTCGCAGTCCGCAGCGAGGTTTCGAGAATTTCTCCACCGAGAAGAACCCGGCCGCCTTCAATAAAAATATCGCTCACGATGCCGCCCTTCGCCGCCCGGTGGATCGAGGACCGGAAAGGGTCGCGGACTCGTATTTTGCGACAAAATCCTCAACGGTGAGTTTTCGGAAATCCGGCAAGGCGCGGCGCAGGGTTTCATGGTCCCAATCCCACCACGCCAGCGCCGCCAGCCGGTTGGTAACGTCTTCCGAAAATCGTCGCCGGATCGCGCGCGCTGGATTTCCGGCGACAATGGTGTAGGCCGGAACGTCCTTGGTCACCACCGCGCCGGCCGCAACGACGGCGCCGGTGCCGACGCTGCGCCCAGGCAGCACGATCGCGCCGTGCCCGATCCAGACATCATGGCCGATATGGACGCGGTGCCCGCGCCGCCATTCGAAGAACTCGGCCTCGTCGCTCTCGCCGGAGAAGTAAGCGCTGGCGCGATAGGTGAAATGCGCCTGCGAGGCGCGGTGCATGGGATGGTTGCCGGGGTTGATCCGTGTCATCGCCGCGATCGAGCAGAATTTTCCGATCGTCGTGTAGGTGATCTGGGCATCGTTCACGACATAGGAATAGTCGTCCATCGTCACTTCCTGCAGGATCGTCCTCGCGCCGACCTCGCAATAGGCGCCGAGTTTCGTTTCGTGCAATCTCGCGGTGGGATCGACGGTCGGTTCGATTGAAAGCTTTTTACCGGCCATGCGAGTTTTCGTTAGCTGTCACAGTCGAAGGCTCCACGTCATCGATGGGCTTGATGACGATGTTATGACGGAGGCGTGACAGTCCGCAAGGTGTGGATGATCGCCGCACCGCAGCGCGGCTGTCACACAACTGTAAAATCCAGTCGCTAGCCATGGTTTACAATTTGCGTCTGGAGCATCGCATGCTGGTGGTGGAAGGTTTGACGTGCCGGTTCGGCACCAAAGCCGCGGTCGACAATGCTTCATTCTCCGTCGCGCCGGGTGGCTTCGTCGGCGTCATCGGCCGGTCCGGCGCCGGCAAGTCCACCTTGTTGCGGATCATCAATCGCCTGGCTGAGCCGACCGAGGGACGGGTTCTGTTCGAAGGTACGGATGTCACGGCGCTGCGTGGCAAGGAACTGCGGCAATGGCGTGCGCGCTCCGCGATGATCTTTCAGCAATTCAATCTGGTCGGCCGGCTTGATGTGCTGACCAACGTCCTGATGGGCCGTCTGGCCGAAATTCCCTCATGGCGGTCGCTGACCCAGCTTTGGCCCGAGCAGGACAGGGCGTTGGCGATGTCCGCTCTCGAGCAGTTCGATATGGCCTCGCTTGCCGCGCAGCGCGCCGACCAGCTCTCCGGCGGGCAGCAGCAGCGCGTTGCGATTGCCCGCGCGCTGGTCCAGGAGCCGGACATCATTCTCGCCGACGAGCCGATCGCCTCGCTCGACCCGCGTAATACGCGGATCGTGATGGATGCGCTACTGCGCATCAACAAGCACTTCGGCATTACCGTGATCTGCAACCTGCATTCGCTCGATCTGGCGCGGACCTATTGCGACCGCCTGATCGGCATGGCTTCGGGGCGGATCGTGTTCGACGGCGCGCCCGCCACGCTGACCGATCGTATCGCGCGCGAACTGTACGATCTCGAGGCCGACGAGGTCATGGGCGCCTCGGCACAGCAAGACCCCACCGGTTCACGCATTCCGGCGCTCGGCACGGCTGCCGCGGCCTGAGTACCGCGTACGTATATAAAGGCGGCTTGTTGCACGGCAAGCAATCGGCCGATCTGCAAATGGCTACAACGAGAACAGGGAACGTCATGATCAATCGTCGATTCATCCTCGCCGGCGCCGCCGCGCTGGCCTTCACCGCTTCCGCAGCCTCCGCGCAGGACTGGAAAGCCAAGTATCCGGAATTGACTTTCGCAATCATTCCCGCCGAGAACGCATCGGGGGTCACCGAGCGCTGGGCGCCGTTCGTCGCTTATCTCTCCAAGGAACTCGGCGTGAAGGTGACGTTGCGCATTGCCAACGACTATGCCGCGGTCATCGAAGGACAGCGCGCCGGCAACATCCACATCGCGAGCTACGGTTCGGCGTCCTTCGCCCGCGCGCGGCTGACCGGCGTCAAGACCGATGCTTTCGCCAACGACATCAATTCCGATGGCGGCACCGGCTACTACTCGATGTTCTTCGTCAAGGCGTCCAGCCCGTACAAGAACATCGACCAGCTGAAGGGCAAGAACCTCGGTCTGGTCGATCCGAATTCGACGTCGGGCAACAACGTGCCGCGCTTCGAGCTCGACAAGATGGGTATCTCCGACGCCGACGCCTATTTCGGCAAGGTCGTGTTCACCGGCAGCCATGAGAACGCCTTGCTGGCGCTGTCGCAAGGCACCGTCGATGTCGCGGCCAACCAGTGGACCAGCGACGACGATTCCACGCTGGCGCAGATGCTGCACAAGGGCATGCTGAAGAATGCCGACGGCTCGCCGATGAAGAAGGATGATTTCCGGATCGTCCACAAGTCGGCGCCGATCATCAACGGACCCTATGCCTATAATTCGGAGCTTCCGGAAGATTTGAAGGCCGCGATCGCCAAGGCGTTCTTCGATGCGCCGACCAAGGACAAGGCTGCGTTCGACCGGCTGTCGGACGGCCAGAAGCAGGGTTTTCATCCTGCCACCACCAAGGATTGGGACGGTACGATCGAATTGATCAGGTTCGTCGACAATCTTCGCAAGAAGAAGGCTTCCTGATCAGCTCACCTCTCCCCGCAGGGGAGGGGTCGACGCGCATCGTCAGATGCGCGGCGGGTGAGGGGTCTATCCGCGAGTCCGAGTGCACGGAGAGACCCCTCACCCGAAGCCTTCGCTGGCGCTCCGGCTTCGACTCTCCCCTCCGGGGAGAGGTGAGAAGGAGCCGCTCCAACCTGAATTCACCGTGCTCTAGTGACGATGCAGGTGTAATGACCGTCGCCGTTCCCATTCTCCCAAGCCAGCAGCTCGCGGTCTTGAACGATGCGTATCGCAAGGCGATCGCGCGCAAGCGCCTGCGTCTTACGGCGGCGACGGCGGTGTTTTTCGCAGCGTTAGTAATCGCCGCCATCGGCGCGGAAGTAAATCTGCGGACCTTCTTCACGTATTTCGGAAACTTCATCAGCTATTTCGATCGCATCCTGACACTGGAAGATGGCACGCGGGTCTGGACCAATGTCGGCGAGTGGTTCTGGGGCTGGCGCAAATGGCTGTGGATGCTCGGCGAGACCATCCTGATCAGCTATGTGGGCACGCTGTTCGGAGCGGTTCTGGCGTTTGCGCTGAACTTCTTCGCGGCACAAAATACCTCACCCGCGCCGTGGCTGCGTTTCCTGGTCCGCCGCCTGCTGGAATTCGCCCGCACGGTTCCCGGCATCGTGTTCGCACTGATCTTCGTCATCGCATTCGGCCTCGGGCCGATGGCGGGCGTGCTGGCCATTGCCATCCACTCCACGGGCGCGCTCGGAAAGCTGTTTTCCGAGATCGTCGAAAACGCCGACATGAAACCGGTGGAAGGCGTGCGATCGACCGGCGCGAGCTGGCTCTCCTGCATGCGGTTCGCGCTGCTGCCGCAGGTGGCGGCCGGCTACGCCAGCTACGCGCTGCTGCGTTTCGAAATAAACGTCCGGGAAGCATCGGTGATGGGTTTTGTCGGCGCCGGCGGTATCGGCCAGGAACTCGTCGTTGCGATCCGGAAATTCTATTATTCCGACGTCAGCGCGATTCTGCTGACCATCATCGTCACGGTGTTTGTCATCGATATCGGCACCGGCTGGGTGCGCGGCCGGCTGTTCGGCAAGGATGCGTGGGCATGACGCAACTGCCGGCGGCGGATCTGGACGGTCTGTGGGTCCGATATCCCGGGGTGTTCCACCGGCCGGCCTCCGCGCGGCTGGCCACGCCGGCCATGATCGTCTGCGCGCTGGGCATTTTCATATTCGGGCTGGTCGATCTCGACTTCTCGCCGGCGCGGCTTATTGCCGGACTTCATCAGCTCGGCTGGATCACGCTGATGATGATCCCGCCCGATCCAGGCTCCTCGCTTCCGGCCTATCTGGTGGCGCTCGGCGAGACCCTCTCGATCGCGCTGCTCGGCACCACCATAGCCGCCATTTTCGCGTTGCCGGTCAGCCTGCTGGCGGCAAAGAACATCGTGCCCTCGAACATCTTTCGTTTCCCGGTGCGGCGGTTTCTCGACACCATTCGCGGCGTCGATACGCTGATCTGGGCGCTGGTCTGGATCAATGTCGTCGGCCTCGGTCCATTTGCAGGCGTGCTGGCGATCGCGGTGGCCGATTTCGGCGCGTTCGGCAAATTGTTTTCCGAGGCGATCGAAGCCGCGGATAAGAAGCAGGTCGAGGGCATCCGCGCCTCCGGCGGCGGTGCGCTACACGAAATCCGCTTTGGCCTGATGCCGCAGGTGCTGCCGGTGATCGCCGGGCAGGTGCTGTACTTCATCGAATCCAATACCCGCTCGGCGACCATTATCGGCATCGTCGGTGCCGGCGGCATCGGCCTGCAGCTGGCCGAGCAGATCCGCGTGCTGGAGTGGCAGAAAGTGTCCTTCCTCATCCTCATGATCCTGGTGGCCGTTGCCGCGATCGACTGGATCTCCGGCAAGCTGCGCTTCGCGATCATCGGGCGGCGCGCGGTCGCATAAGCTTAAGTGTTCTCGACGACGAATTCGACGCGCTCCGCGGCAAAGCGCGCGCGGGTCGTCAGCAGCGGCTTGCCGTCCGCATCGACGTCGGTACTGTCGACCACAAGAACGGGGCGCCCGAGCGCGAGATCGAGCCGCGCTGCGTCGGTCGCATCGACGATAGAAGCCGTAACGCGGGTCGAAGCCCGGCGATAGTCGCGGACGCCGTAATGCGCGAGTACCTTCGTCATCGAGCGGGCGCTCTCATAGATGCGCCCCGCCTCGGGAAAGCGCTCTGCAGCGAGCCAGGTGGTGCCGATGCAGATCGGCGTGCGGTCGGCCCACCGCAGCGCTTCGATGCGGATCAGGCGCGCGCCGGCCTTCAGGCCTAGCTGCCGCGCCAGTTCGCGGGTCGCGGACTCGTCCGACGCACCGATCAACTGGCCGCGTGGCTCGCGGCCGCCGGCGCCGACGATTTCGGAAAATCGCGTGCGTGAGCGCAACGGATAGGCGAGGCGCGGCGCCTCCACATAGGTGCCGCTGCCGCGCTCGGCGCGCACCAGGCCGCGCTCGGAGAGCGTCGCCAGCGCCCGGCGCACGGTATGGCGGTTGACGCGATAGGTTTCGGCGATCTCGATCTCGCCGGGCAGCCGTTCGCCCGATGCAAAAGTGCCGTCCGCGATGCCGCGTTCGATGCCGTCGGCGACCTGCCGCCATAAGGCCACGCCGGAGGCTGCGTCCTGCATGGTCATTTGCTTACGCAAACGCCGGGGATGGGCATCGGCAAAATCATTCTTTTGTCACGAAACAGTCATGGCGCTTCGCTATCAAGTTGTCTAATATCATAGACAACTTGATTCCGGCAAGGCCGAGATGGGCGCAATGGAAGAAAACAGCAAACAGGCGCAGCGCAAGGCGGCGATGGCGGTGCTGGCGCACTCCGACGCGGCGGATATTGCCCGGTCTCTGGACGCGATCGCGTTGCCGGCCCATGAAAATCTGCGCGAAGCGGAGAACGGCCTGGTGATGGTGCGCGGCCGCATCGGCGGCGACGGCGCGCCGTTCAATCTCGGCGAAGCCACGGTCTCGCGCGCCGCCGTCCGGCTTTCCACCGGCGAGGTGGGTTTCGGCTACACGCTTGGCCGCGACCAAGGCAAGGCGCAGATGATCGCGCTGTGCGATGCGCTGATTCAGAGCGTCGATCATGCCGGCGCCGTCGAGGCGAAGGTGCTCGGGCCGCTGCGGATACAGTTGGTGGCCGAACGCGAGCGAAGGGCAAAAGAGACCGCGGCGACGCGGGTGGATTTCTACACGCTGGTACGCGGCGAGGGCTGAACGATGACCACGGTTGCCGAACTGCCTGCCGGGCTCGCGGACAAGGTGTTGTCCGCGCAGTCGACCTTCCGCTCGGTGATGGATGCGATGGCGCGTCCCGGCACCGTTCAGCGTATTGTTGCCGCCGCCGGCGCGCCTGCTGCGATGATGCGCGGCACCGCCGCCATCGCGCGGACATTGTTCGATCACGATACGCCGGTCTGCCTTGATCCGGGGATGGCAGCGACATCGGATGTGGCGAAATGGTTGAAATTTCACACCGGCGCGCCGGTGGTTGCGGATTCCTCGATCTGCAGTTTTGCGCTGATCGGCGACGGCGGCGAACTGCCTCCGCTCGACTGCTTTTCATTCGGCACCGATGAATATCCGGACCGCTCGACAACGCTGATCCTGCAGGTCGAAAGCCTGACGGAGGGCGCAACCTTCGATCTCAGCGGTCCCGGCATCGACGGCACCGCCGTCTTGCAGGCCACGATCAAGCCGCGGGATTTGTTCGAACGGCTCGCCATCAACGCCGCGCTGTTTCCACGCGGCATCGACCTCGTGCTGGTGGCCGACGATGCCATTGTGGCGATACCGCGCTCCACGCGCCTGATCGCGAAGGGAGACTGACGCATGTATGTCGCCGTCAAGGGAGGCGAACGCGCCATCGAGAACGCGCACCGGCTGCTGGCGCATGAGCGCCGCGGCGACCGCGACGTTCCGGAAGTGACGCTTGCTCAAGTTTCCGAACAGCTGTCGCTCGGCGTCGACCGCGTGATGACCGAAGGCTCGCTGTACGATCGCGAACTCGCGGCGTTGGCCATCAAGCAGGCGCGCGGCGACCTGATCGAGGCGATCTTCCTGGTCCGCGCGTTCCGCGCGACCTTGCCGCGTTTTGGCGCCACCGAGCCGGTCGAGACCGGCGCGATGGCGGTGCGCCGCCGGATTTCCTCGACCTTCAAGGACATTCCGGGCGGCCAGATTCTCGGGCCCACCTTCGACTACACCCACCGCCTGCTGGATCCGCAACTGGCCGAGGGTCTGGTTCCCGAACCGCCGGCGACCGCGGAGGCATCGTCCGCGGCGACGCCCCGCGTCACCGACATCCTGGGGCGCGACGGCCTGATCGAGCCGTCGCCCGTGGCCGATGCGGAGACGCCGGTCGGCGACCTCACGCGCGAGCCGCTGAGTTTTCCTGCCGGCCGCGATCTGCGGCTGCAGAATCTGGCGCGCGCCGATGAGGGCTTTTTGCTGGCGCTCGGCTACTCGTCGCAGCGCGGCTATGGACGCAATCACCCGTTCGCCGGCGAAATCCGCTTCGGCGAGGTCGAGGTGGAGTTTATGGCCGAAGACGTCGGCTTCGCGGTGCCGCTCGGCTCGATCACGCTGACCGAATGCCAGATCGTCAACCAGTTCAAGGGCTCGGCTACCGAGGCGCCATGTTTCACGCGAGGCTATGGCCTCGCGTTCGGACAGAGCGAGCGCAAGACCATGTCGATGGCGCTAGTGGATCGCGCCCTTCGCGCCTCCGAACTGGGCGAAGAGGTGCTGGCTCCCGCGCAGGACGAAGAATTCGTGATGTCGCATTCCGACAATGTGCAGGCGACCGGCTTTGTCGAACATCTCAAGCTGCCGCATTATGTCGACTTCCAGTCCGAACTCGGCCTGTTGCGCAAGCTGCGCAAGGAGTTTTCCGAAGCGGCGGACACCTCCTCGCCGATGCAGGAGGCTGCCGAATGAGCGCCGCGGCCTACAATTTTGCCTATCTCGACGAGCAGACCAAGCGGATGATCCGCCGTGCCATCCTGAAGGCGATTGCGATTCCCGGTTATCAGGTGCCGTTCGCCAGCCGCGAAATGCCGATGCCCTATGGCTGGGGCACCGGCGGCGTGCAGGTGACGGCGGCGATCCTCGGTCCCGACGATGTGCTGAAGGTGATCGATCAAGGCTCCGACGACACCACCAACGCAATCTCGATCCGCAAGTTTTTTGCCAGGACCGCCGGCGTCGCAACGACGACTTTCACGGCGGACGCTACGGTGATTCAGACCCGGCACCGCATTCCCGAAGCGCCGCTGCATGGCGGACAGGTGCTGGTG
>Ga0209216_1000213_pt1 | contig 11330 bp, 4 predicted proteins | sample TexAe_OM2H0_O2_FD_187940 | JGI IMG/M metagenome (GOLD analysis project Ga0209216, IMG submission 187940) | Forest soil microbial communities from Davy Crockett National Forest, Groveton, Texas, USA - Texas A ecozone_OM2H0_O2 (SPAdes) (version 2) | ecosystem: Environmental > Terrestrial > Soil >... | reverse complement strand
TTTTCGGTCGGTGTCGGCGGTACGCAGTCGAATGGCGTGAGCGCCGATCCATCGATCGATCAGACCGGAAAGTTCGTTGCATTCGACAGCACGGCGACCAACCTCGTTACGGGAGACATGGGCGGCTGGCAGGAGATTTTCGTCACCAGCGGGGCGAATACCGTACGCGTCTCGATGGGACGCAACGCCCAGGGCGTGAACAACGCGGAACCGGACTGGCCGAGCTCTCATCCTGTCATCACATCCACCTCGCAGGTGAATTTCCTTGTCGCCTATTCGAGCCAGGCCGGCAATCTCGTGCCGAATGACTCCCGCTCTGACAGCAAGATATTCCTGTACAACAGCGCGACGCATGCGATCACGAAAATAACCAACGGCATTGGTGGCCAGGTAAACGGCGCCAGCGACTTCCCGTCGATCAGCGCTAACGGCGGCATCATCGCGTTCGAGAGCGTTGCGTCGAATCTTGTCGCGAACGATACCAGCAACAAGGATATTTTCTTCTATAACGGTTCGACGCTCAAGCGAATCGATCGCGCCGGAGTGCAGCCGGACGGTGCGAGCAGCAACGCGGCGGTCAGTGCCGATGGAAATTTCATTGCCTTCCAGAGCACCGCCTCAAATCTCGTGCTGGATGACACGAACGGTTTTTCGGACATTTTTGTCTACGACCGGCCCAATAACAAGATAGAACGTGTGTCGCTGACAAGCAGTGGCCTGCAAGCCGACAACGACAGCTTCGCGCCTTCAATCAGCACAGATGGGCGCTTTGTAACGTTTTCGAGCCGCGCGCAAAATTTGGTTCCTGGCAGCAGCAGCAATGCGACAGACGTGTTCGTGTACGACCGCACCATGCACACGGTGCGATTGCTCTCAGTCAACGCCGGTGACGCTCCGGGTAATATGAACAGCGCGGCTCCAAAGATTAGCGCCGACGGCAATTATGTGGCGTTCGAGAGTAACGCGTCCAATCTCGTCGGAAAGGACCCAACTAGCCTGCTCGACGTCTTCGTTACAAATGCACATCAGTTCTTTACTAACGGCGGAACTGGCGACGATGTGATGGGCTCCTCGACGGCGGATGAAACGCTGAACGGCGGCGGCGGCACCAACACCGTCTCGTATGCGAGTGTCTCTGCGCCGGTCACGGTCAACCTCGCTACGAGCGGCCCACAAAACACCGGCGGTGCCGGTACCGACACCCTCAGCAATTTTGCGAACATCATTGGCGGCAGCGGCGCGGACCGTCTCACCGGGGACAGTATGGCCAACGGCCTCAGCGGGGGTCCAGGCAACGATATCCTGAATGGCAGTGCCGGGCTCGACCTCCTCACCGGCGGCGCCGGCAATGACAAATTCGTATTTGACACGATCGCCCTGACGGATGCGAAAGCGGCCGTACCGGTATTCGACGAGGTAAAGGACTACGCGTCGGGCGATCAGCTCGACCTCTCCGCGTTGCTGATGACGGCCTTTAACCACGGCGCCGGGCAGCCCGTGAGTTCGCTCGTGCGCGCGATCGAGGACGTAAGCGGCACCTTTGCCAATCTCCAGGTCGATCCCGACGGCGCCGCCAATGGCGTGAACTGGATCACCATCGCGCGACTCGACGGCATTCAAACCGGCAATACCCTGAATGTAATTCTCGATTCGACATTATCCGCCGGCTCCTCGATCAGCGCGACCGTGCCGGCCGGCTCAATCTCGATCAGCGACGCATCGACGACCGAGGGCAACAGCGGCACCAAAGTCGAGACCTTCACTGTCACCCGCACCGGGGGCACGGCGGCATTCGACGTCAACTTCACCACTGCCGATGGCACCGCGACGACCGCGGACCACGACTACGTCGCGAGTTCCGGCGCGCTGCATTTCGGCACCGGCGTCAACACGCAGACGATTTCGGTTACGATCAACGGCGACACCAAGCTGGAAAACAGTGAAACCTTCCACGTCAATCTGTCGGGCGCCGCCAACGGCGCCGTCATCAGCGACAATTCGGCATTGGGCACCATCGCTAATGACGAGGGGACCTGGAGCCCCCACGAATTCAACGGCGACGGCAAGAACGACTTCCTCTGGCGCAACGACAACGGGTCGGTCGCCACCTGGGACATGAACGATCGCAGCTCCAGCGGCGCTGTGATCGGCACGGCCACGAACGACTGGCACATCGCCGACACCGGCGATTTCAACGGCGACGGCAAGAGCGACATCCTGTGGCGCAACGACAGCGGATCGGTCGCCACCTGGAACATGAACGATCGCAGCTATAGCGGGCTGGTGATCGGCACGGCCACCAACGACTGGCACATCGCCGGCACCGGCGACTTCAACGGCGACCACAAGAGCGACATCCTGTGGCGCAACGACAGCGGACAGGTCGCCACCTGGAACATGAATGATCGCAGTTCCAACGGGGCTGTCATCGGCACGGCCACGAATGACTGGCACATCGCCGGCACCGGTGATTTCAACGGCGACGGCAAGACCGACATCCTGTGGCGCAACGACAATGGACAGGTCGCCACCTGGAACATGAACGATCGCAGCTCCAATGGAGCTGTCATTGGCACGGTCACGAACGATTGGCACATCGCCGGCACCGGCGACTTCAACGGCGACGGCAAGACCGACATCCTGTGGCGCAACGACAATGGATCGGTCGCCACCTGGGACATGAATGACCGCAGTTCAAACGGGGCCGTTATCGCCACGGTGACGAATGATTGGCACATTGCCGAGACCGGCGATTTCAACGGCGACCACAAGACCGATATCTTGTGGCGAAATGACAACGGACAGGTCGCCACCTGGGACATGGACGATCGCAGCTATAGCGGCGCCGTCATCGCCATGGCCGCAAACGACTGGCATATCGTATAGGTGACCTCGCGCAGTCGCTTTACTGCCGGCAGGTGCTCTATAAACTGAAGCGCCCTTCGAAACCATGCCACGGCGGACGGGCCATAGCTTCCTCCCGGCACTCTTGTTCGCTTTAAAACTAAAGAACTATACGCGCAATTTCGCCTTGGGGACCGGCCGGCGTCCACGACGCTCTCTCGAACGGTTTTCACCTGATCTGACCACGAGATGCCTGCAGCCTGGCGAGCCGGACACTGCAAGTTCCGGATTGCTTATAAGCCCTTTCTGCCCATAAAAGGGGGGAGGCTGCACCGATCGCGCCGTGAGCCCCGCCCGCCGGCGATACCGCCATGACGTAGTCCGGGCGAACCATTTTAGGAAGCAACATGACGACCACGACATTCGTCGCCGATTCGGCACATCAGAGCGTGAACTGGAACGACCCGGCAAGATGGTCCCCGAGCGTTGTTCCCAACAGCCCGACGGTGGATGTGATCATTCCCGAAGTAACCCTGAACGGCAGCGGCAACCCCTATGCCTCATTCATTTCCATCACCGACACCTACACGGTTAGCTCGCTTTCGCTTACCCATAATTACCTGATCCTCAATGGTTCCGGGAATCTGACGGTCGCTCACAATCTGGATATTTTCGGTTCCAATTTCGGCGAAATCGAAATGTTCGGCGCAGTGTCCCTGTCCGCCGGTTCAATCGATAACAACGGCTTCCGTATCCTGGGTTCGGGCACCATCACCACCACCGGACTCTTTCGCAACGAGACCGAGGTTGTCGGCGGCGGATTGAACTTGACGGCAGGCAGCCTGACCAACGACGGCTTGCTCTTGGCCACGGGAGGCAGCGTCACCGTGACCGTCACTCCCGGCGGATTCACCAATCTGTCCGGCTCTACGCTCTCCGGTGGCACATACATTTCCAACGACGCGTCAAGCCCTTTCTACCTGAACGTCGGAAGCGTGATCGCAACCGATGCGGCGCAGATCCAGATGACCGCCGGTGGCGCGATCTATTCGTATGATGACGTCAGTCACGCCTACGTTCCGCTGAATTCGTCGCTGCATTCGATTGCCGCTTCAGGCTCGCTCGTGTTGTCGGGCGGCGGTACCTACAACTGGAGCAACTTGACGGTAGATGGCTCGCTCACGGTATCCGCCATATTGACGGCGGCCCAGCTCACTGTCGACAGCGGCGGCAAGGTTTTCGGCGTCGGAACCATCAATGGACCGATCGTCAACAACGGCGCGATCGTCGCCGGGTCGATCAGCGGCCTGTCCAACACCAACACTGACGCGCTTCTGATATCTGGTGCAGTAACCGGCTCCGGCACCTTTGAAATCGCCTCGGCCCGCATCGCGTCGGGCTTCGGGGTGACTTACATCCCGGTGTCTCTGGAACTTGCCGGAGCGGCATCCTCCGATGTGTTTTTCGATGACGGCCGCGGAACGCTGAAGCTCGACGACTACGCGGAATTCACCGGAAAGATCAGGCCAGCCGCGACCGGCGACGCCATCATATTGAAAGGCGTCGCCTACGGTTCGGTGAGCAGCTACGCCTATTCCGGCGACAGCCATCAGGGAACGCTCGCCATCCAGACCGCCGGCGGTGAAATCGACCTGCAGTTTTTGGGCAATTTCGACACCGCCAGTTTTCACCTGATGGCGGGACCGCAGCCGCTCTCCAGCGATCCGGCAAGCCTGCAAATCGGGGTCGACGTAGCCCCGACAGGCTCAATCTCGATCAGCGACGTATCGATCACGGAAGGTAACAGCGGCACCGTAGTCGAGACCTTCACGGTGACACGCAGCGGCGGCACGGCGGCGTTTGCCGTCAATTTCGCTACGGCCGACAACACCGCGACGACCGCCGACCACGACTACGTCGCGAATGCCGGCACGCTGAATTTCGACGTCGGTGTCAACACGCAGACCATCTCGGTTACGATCAACGGCGACACCAGGCTGGAAAACAGTGAAACCTTCCATGTCAATCTGTCAGGCGCGACCAACGGCGCCGTCATGAGCGACAATTCGGCATTGGGCACCATCGCCAATGATGAGGGGACCCGGAGCCCTCACGAATTCAACGGCGACGGCAACAACGACTTCCTGTGGCGCAACGACGACGGATCGGTCGCCACCTGGGACATCAATGATCGCAGTTCCAGCGGGCTGGTGATCGCCAGCGTTTCGAATGACTGGCACATTGCCGACACCGGCGATTTCAACGGCGACGGCAACAGCGACATCCTGTGGCGCAACGACGACGGATCGGTCGCCACCTGGAACATGAACGATCGCAGCTATAGCGGGCTTGTCGTCGGCACGGCCACGAACGACTGGCACATCGCCGGCACCGGCGACTTCAATGGCGACCACAAGACCGACATCCTGTGGCGCAACGACAGCGGCGCGGTCGCCACCTGGAACATGAATGATCGCAGTTCCAGCGGGGCTGTCATCGGCACGGCCACGAACGACTGGCACGTCGCCGGTACCGGCGATTTCAACGGCGACGGCAAGACCGACATCCTGTGGCGCAATGACAACGGATCGGTCGCGACCTGGAACATGAACGATCGCAGCTCCAATGGAGCTGTCATTGGCACGGTCACCAACGACTGGCACATCGCCGGCACCGGCGATTTCAACGGCGACGGCAAGACCGACATCCTGTGGCGCAACGACAATGGCGCGGTCGCCACCTGGGACATGAATGACCGCAGTTCAAACGGGGCTGTTATCGCCACGGTGACGAACGACTGGCACATTGCCGAGACCGGCGATTTCAACGGCGACCACAAGACCGATATCCTGTGGCGCAACGACAACGGATCGATCGCCACCTGGGACATGGACGATCGCAGCTATAGCGGCGCCGTCATCGCCACGGCCGCAAACGACTGGCACATCATATAAGCGAACTCGCAGCGGCTTTTACTGTCCGCTGGGCGCTCTATGAGCTGAAAGGCCCGAACAGACAGCTCACGCCTGCGGCTGGTGCGGTTTTCCGCACTCTGCCGATCGCGAAAGCAATGCCACGGCGCGGCAAACGCGAAACTCACGACAGAAGCGATGATTTACGAAGTTGTGTACGCTCGAAAGTCATACAAAAAAGAGCAACTGGCGTCGCTCAGAGAGATTCCGTACTTCTGGCCGGTTGTAAGCGTATATTACTCGCGGATCAAGACAGGGCTGGGCGGAATACAGTTCAGCTCGAGGGCATTTGCGATGCCACCGCGCATATCGGCGACGGTGAAACGGCAGCTGATCGAACGATAAACCTATGCCCTTCTCCCCATAGTTAATCTTCGCAGACCGTCGTCACTTTCCCGATAATGCTTTCGCGGAGACCGGGGAACTCTTGCAGAAAGCTTTTTGAATTTCGGACGGTAAATCTTTTCGGTTCCCGTTGACTTGGACCGGGCAGCCTGAGAGCTTTGGCGAAATTTTACATATAATTTACTGGGGAGCGCCATGAGGAAGATCCGACGATGCAACTGATGCTTGCCGCGGTCGCAGCGTCGTGCGTGCTGGCCGTCGGCACAATGACCGCAGCCTCAGAGTCGCTGGGCTTCACGGCGACACCCGTACTCGGTACAGCTCCGCTGGCAGTTCGGTTCACCGTCGGTGGGCGACCTGGACGATTCAGGATTGACTTCGGCGACGGCAGCTCACAGGCCTCGCTCGACACCATCCTCAGCCAACCCTGGATTACCCACTCTTATGCCGTTCCAGGCACATACACGGCCACGCTCTTTGCGATAGCCAACGGCGGTGCCGACATCGACCCGCAAGCTGTTACCACTCTGGCAATCGCAGTGACCGATATCCGCAAGTAGATCCTGCCATGTCGAAATCGAGCCTGACATTAACACGCGGAGACGATCTCCAGGGGGACAATTCGTCCCTCGATTCCATTTCTCGTTCCGACACGGGATATTTTGTATTCGCCGACTACTTTCAGCATCCACTGGATGAAGCCGCTCGCGGCCTCGAAACCCAAACCACGGCTGCAGGAGGCACACTGTCCGCCGCGGGCCAGCTTTCCGCTACCGCAGACGATCCCAGCCAAAGTGCCAGCGGCGGCGCAAGCACGGCCTCGTTGATCGCATACAACGGTCCCGCGCATAGCCTCAATCCCTTCAGCGGCAACCCGGATATCGATGGGGTCCTGATTGGTTCGAAGTGGAACAGCACGAGTTTGACCTTCAGTTTCCCCACCAATGCCAACCAGTATCAGGCGGGCTACGGCAGCACACCGTCGGGAAGCGGTTTTTCGACCAACCCCGGCGGCTTTATCCCTTTCAACGCCGCGCAACAGGCCGCGGCGCGCTACGCTCTGGCGCAGATTCAAGCCTATACCAACGAGGTCTTTACCGAGATCACCGAGACCACGACCACCCACGCCACGATCCGCTTCGCACAGACCAGCGACCCGAATCTCGGAAGCGCTCAAGCCTGGTTTCCCTCCAATCTCAGCCAGTCGGGAGACGTGTGGTTCGGCACTTCGACAAATCAGCCGTTCTATTTGACGCCCGCGCCCGGCAATTGGGGCCAAGCTACCGTGATGCATGAGTTGGGTCACGCAATGGGACTGAAGCACGGGCACCAGAATTATACCAACCTGGATTTGCGATCTTACCTCGAACCTACGAGCACGATTGCGCGTTGGGGATCGCAAGCCGTGCCAACAAATCATGACGGCCAGAGCTGGACGTTGATGACCTACGCGTCGGACCCGGGCGATCCGAACGGTATCCGTTTCCAAGGCGACGGAGTCAACCAGCCTCAAACCTACATGCAGGACGACATAGCGGCCCTGCAGTTCCTCTACGGGGCCAACTTCAATACCAACAATACAAACACCACCTACTCATTCAGCACGACAACCGGCCAGATGTTTATCGACGGCGTCGGGCAGACGGCGCCCAGCGGAAATGTCGTCTATCGCACCATTTGGGATGGCGGCGGCAATGATACATATGACCTGTCCAATTACTCCACCAATCTCAGTATCAATCTCAATCCCGGCGCATTCTCCAATTTCGGCATGCAACTGGCCAACAACAGGCCGCTTTCAAACGGACCGGTCTTTGCTCCCGGCAATGTCGCGAACGCCTTGCTTTCCAACGGTGACGCCCGTTCCCTGATCGAAAATGCCATCGGCGGGTCCGGCAACGACACGTTCGTCGGAAATGCCGCGGACAACACTTTCCGTGGCCGCGGCGGCAGCGACACGATCGACGGCGCCGGTGGGACGGACAGCGCACTCTTTTCGGGAGCACGCTCGGCCTACACCCTCACGGCACTCGCCGGCAATGGTGTGCGGGTTTCAGGGCCCGACGGCGTCGACACCCTTTCGAATGTGGAGCGGCTGGTTTTCGATGACCAGACAGTAACGTGGCCGATCCCTGACGATTTTCAGGCGAATCTGGCTACTGCCGGAGTGGTATCGATCGGCGGTACGGCGACCGGCAATGTAGAGGTCACCGGCGACCATGACTGGTTCCGCGTGCAACTGACCGCGGGGGTACAATACGTATTTGACCTCCAGGGCGATACCGTGGGAGCGGGAACGCTGCACGACCCGTTCATGCAATTGTTCAACAGCGCGGGCCAGTTCATCACTTCCGACGATGACGGTGGGGGAAACCTGAATTCCCATATCGTATACACGCCGGCCACGAGCGGCAGCTATTACGTCGATGCCGGGGCTTTTAACAATCAATCCGGCGGGACATACCGGGTAAGCGTCACCACCAGTTCGGTCGCGGTCCACGACGTGATGATCAGCGAGGGCAACAGCGGCACTCAAATTGCGACCTTCACGGTTACGCGCAGCGGCGGCACCGCGGCATTCGATGTCAATTTCACCACCTCCGACAACACCGCGACGATCGCCGACCATGACTATGTCGCGAATGCCGGCACGCTGCATTTCGATGCCGGCGTCAACACGCAGACGATCTCGGTCACGATCAACGGCGATACCAAACTGGAAAACAGTGAAACGTTCCTGGTCAATCTGTCTGGCGCGACCAACAACGCCATCATCAGCGACAACTCGGCATTGGGCACCATTGCCAATGATGACGGGACCCGGAATTCCCACGAATTCAGCGGCGACGGCAAGGACGACTTCCTGTGGAACAACGACAACGGATCGGTCGCCACCTGGGCCATGAACGATCGAAGCTCCAGCGGGGCTGTGATCGCCACGGTCTCGAGTGACTGGCACATCGCCGACACCGGCGACTTCAACGGCGACGGCAAGAGCGACATCCTGTGGCGCAATGACGACGGTTCGGTCGCCACCTGGGCCATGAACGATCGCAGCTATAGCGGGGGCGTCATCGCCACGGTCCCGAATGACTGGCACATCGCCGGCACCGGCGATTTCAACGGCGACCTCAAGACCGACATTCTGTGGCGCAACGACAGCGGAGCGGTCGCCACCTGGGACATGAACGATCGCAGCTCCGCCGGGCTCGTCATCGCCACGGCCCCGAATGACTGGCACATCGCCGGCACCGGCGATTTCAACGGCGATCACAAGGCCGACATCCTGTGGCGCAATGACGACGGATCGGTCGCCACCTGGAACATGGACGATCGAAGCTCCGCCGGGCTCGTCATCGCCGGTGTTTCGAATGACTGGCATATCGCCGGCACCGGCGATTTCAACGGCGACGGCAACACCGACATCCTGTGGCGCAACGACAGCGGTGCGGTCGCCACCTGGGACATGAACGATCGAAGCTATAGCGGGCTTGTCATCGCCAACGTTTCGAACGACTGGCACGTCGCCGGCACCGGCGATTTCAACGGCGATCACAAGACCGATATCCTGTGGCGCAACGACGACGGATCGATCGCCACCTGGGACATGGACGATCGCAGCTATATCGGCGTCGTCATCGCCACGGCTGCAAACGACTGGCACATCGTATAGGCTCGCGCGGCGGCTTTACTGCGCCGCTGCCAATCTCCGATGTAATCACAGCGGCTCCGCGCAATCTCGTTCATAAGCTTCGGTTATTCCGCAAATTGCGCGGAATGCGAGCATTGCGAATTAAGAATCTCTGGTAGATTGACGCCAACAGCCCATCGCATTGGAGGGTTCCATGCCTGGTGTGAATATCGTGGTTGGCAACGACGGCAGTAACGACCTCCAGGGCGGCGCAGGCAAGGATCTGATCTACGGGTTCGATCCGAACGGACCGCAAGGCGAGGTCAGCTCGATTACGGCAACGCGCGTGGCAAGTGGTTTGAGCCAGGCGCTCTATGCGGTGGCCGCGCCAGGAGATTCCCAACGATTATTCGTTGTCCAGCAGACCGGATCGATCAAGATTGTCGATCTGGCGTCGGGTACTGTTAACCCTACGCCGTTCCTGAGCGTTGCGGTCGACAGCAGCGGCGAGCGCGGTTTGCTCGGTCTTGCCTTCGATCCAAACTATGCCACCAACGGTTTCTTCTATATCTACCGCACCGTGCCGGGTGCGACCGCACATAACGAGGTGGATCGCTACCACGTCTCCGCCGATCCCAACGTCGCCGATGCCGCGAGCATGACGACCATCCTCAGCCTCAACAACCTCTCGGCGACCAATCACAACGGAGGCTGGATCGGATTCGGGCCCGACGGCGACTTGTATATCGCGACGGGCGAGAACGCGGTCCCCTCGAACTCCCAAACCCTGAACAATCTGCTCGGCAAGATTTTGCGTATCCACCCGGACGGGCAAATCCCGACCGATAATCCGTTCTACAACGATGCGACCGGCGATAACCGGGCGATCTATGACCTTGGTCTGCGCAATCCGTTCCGCGACAGCTTTGACCGCGCCACCGGCGATTTTTACATCGCCGATGTCGGGCAGAACACGGTTGAAGAGATCAACGCCGGAATTAAAGGCGCGAACTACGGATGGCCGTCCGCGGAAGGTCCCTCCGGCAACCCGGCCTTCACGAACCCGATTTTTTCCTATGATCACACGGTCGGCCAGGCGGTCATCGGCGGCTACGTGTATCGCGGCACCAGCGAAGGGTTGCAAGGCCAGTATTTCTTCGCCGACGAGGTCAACGGCAAGGTTTTCACCATGCGCTTCAACGGCAGCGCATGGGTCGCGACCGAGCGGACGTCGCAGATTACGACGGATCATGGCCTAATCAACAATCCAACTTCCTTCGGCGAAGACGCGCAAGGTAACCTTTATATCGTCGATTTCGACGGCGACGTGTTTCGGCTGACGCCAAACCTCGTCTCCGGCGATCAGAACGATACGCTGCGGGGATTTGCCGGCGACGACATGATGTTTGGAGGATCCGGCAACGATCTGCTCGATGGCGGCACCGACAAGGATACCATGACCGGCGGCCCCGGCGACGATCGTTTTGTGTTTGCACCGGGCTATGGCGCCGACACCATCAACGATTTTGTGGCGGGGG
>Ga0209216_1000212_pt1 | contig 11331 bp, 9 predicted proteins | sample TexAe_OM2H0_O2_FD_187940 | JGI IMG/M metagenome (GOLD analysis project Ga0209216, IMG submission 187940) | Forest soil microbial communities from Davy Crockett National Forest, Groveton, Texas, USA - Texas A ecozone_OM2H0_O2 (SPAdes) (version 2) | ecosystem: Environmental > Terrestrial > Soil >... | reverse complement strand
GCGCCCGTTGGCGACCGTGCGCGCGTGGATGGGCCTCTAAGCGATGTCCGCCCTCGCCGAGGCGGTGGCGATGGCTGCGGCGGCACCGCCGTGGCCGGCGTTGCGCGACGAGCTGAAGATCCATCCGGCGGGCCGCAATCGTGACGGGTCGCCTGCCTGGCACCTGTCCGATCCCGTGCGCAACCAGTTCTTCCGCATCGGTTGGCTCGAGTTCGAGATTCTCCGCCATTGGGGGCTTGGCGAACCATCGCGCATCGCCGCGGCGGTGACCGCGACGACGACGCTCGCCCCCGATGCCGACGACGTGCTGGATTTCGCACGCTTCCTCCAGCGGCAGCAGCTGACACGTGCCGCCCAGCCAAAGCACGACACGTCGGTGCTGCACTGGTTGTTGCAGAACTACCTTTTCATCCGCATTCCGCTCGTTCGGCCGGAGCGATTCCTGCGTCGCGCCTTGCCCTACGTGCGCTGGATGTTCGGCATGCGTTTCCTTGTGGCGACGTTCGTCGCCGCCGTGCTGGGCCTGTTGCTGGCCGCACGCCAGTGGGACACCGTGCAGGCGAACCTGCGCGGCGCACTGAGTTGGGACGGCGTGTTCGCCTTCGCCGGCGCGCTGGTGTTTTCCAAGTGCTGGCATGAGTTCGGTCACGCGTTCATGGCGACACGTTTTGGTGTGCGCGTGGGGCACATGGGCGTGGCGCTGCTCGTGATGTGGCCCATGGCATACACCGATACGGGCGAGAGCTGGAAGCTCGAAGGCTCGCGACGCCGTCTGGCCATCGCCTCGGCCGGCGTCATGGCCGAGCTGGTCCTGGCCGCGTGGTGCACGCTGCTGTGGTCGTTCGCCCCCGAGGGCAACTTCAAGAACGCGTTGTTCTTCCTCGGCACGACGGCGTGGGTGCTCACGCTGGCGGTCAATGCCAGTCCCTTCATGCGCTTCGACGGGTACTTCATTCTTGCCGACGCGCTCGATTATCCCGGCCTGCACGAGCGTGCCGGGCGCTGGGCGAAGCGTTGGGTACGACTGAGGCTGCTTGGCATCGAGGACCCTCGTCCGGATGCGGTTTCGCCGCGTTTCGCGGGGTTCCTCACCGGTTTCGCGTTCGCGACCTGGTTGTATCGCCTCACGCTGTTCGTGGGCATCGCCGTGGTCGTCTACCACGCCTTCTTCAAGGCGATGGGCCTCATTCTCTTCCTGGTGGAAATCGTGACATTCGTGGTGAAACCCATGCTCAACGAAGTGCGTGTGTGGTGGATGCGCCGCGCTGAAATCCGGCGCTCCGTGCTCGTGCGCTGGCTCGCGGTGCTGGGCGTACTCGCGTTGATCCTGCTGGTGCCGTGGTCGTCGCGCGTCAGCGGCGAGGGTGTCGTTGAAGCGGGCTTCGAGCAACCAGTGTTCACGCCGTTCCCCGCGAGGATGGAGCGGGTGAACGTGACCGACGGTGCGAGCGTCACGGCCGGGCAGGTGCTGTTCGAGCTCACGGCGCCCGCCCCGCAGGACGACCGCGCCAAGGCGGGCGCATTGCGCGCCGCCTATGAATCCACCGCGCGCGGCGCCGGTGCGCTCGATCGCGATGGCGTGGCGAAGCAGGTGGTTGCCGACCGCATGGCCGATCAGTACGAAGTGCAGCAGCGCGCCAGTTCGGCGGAGCTGCATCGTCTGCATCTGGCCACGGCCGAGAATGGCGTGGTGCGCGACCTGGATACGACGTTGCAGAAGGGCAGCTGGGTATCGCCCGGCGCACGCATCGCCACCATCGTCGGCGGCACGCGTTGGCGCGCCGAGGTGTTGGTATCCGAAGCCGACCGCGCGCGCCTCATTCCCGGCGGCAACGCCACGGTCTATCCGCACGGCAATGGCAGTCCACTGCAAGGCAAGATCGTCGCCGTGGACAACGGCGCACTGGAACATCTGCCCAACCTTGCGCTGGCGAAGAACCATGGTGGCCCGATCCCGCTGAATCCGACGGCTCCGGTGAAGGAACTGCGGCCGGCGACGGTGTGGTATCGCATCCGCGTCGAGGGCGAAGGTTTGCCCGGGCCACTTGGGTCAGTGGAACTGGCGACCGTGCAGATGAAGGGGCGTCGCGAAAGCCTCGGTCGACGCTGGATCGACAGCGCGTTGTTGATCCTGTTGCAGCAGACGGGGTTGGGTAAGGACGGCTGAGTCTGTGTCTGACATCACAAAAGTGGCCGTAGCCACTCGTGATTTCCCACGTTCGTGCCCCTTCAGAGTCGGATCAAGTTGAAATCCGACCGCAATCTGCGATAAGAATCCGGGCTTCCTCACTGGAACCGGTGCGTCATCCCGACCGCTTCCTGGCAGCCGAACGGAGATCGCATCGCGTATGACGGACGAATCGAAGATCGAGAAAGAGAAGCAGGCCCACCGCGCAGGCGACACGCCGGTAAGCGCGCAGGCGAACATCAATATCTCACGACGAACCTTCCTCGCAGGCACGGCTCTCGCCGCGACCGGCCTGATGATCGTGCCCCGCCACGTCCTTGGCGGCCAAGGTCATACGCCGCCCAGCGATCGACTGAACATTGCCGGCATCGGCGTCGGCGGCATGGGCGCACACAACATTCGCGCGCTGGCCGGTGAGAACATCGTTGCGCTGTGCGACGTCGATTGGGGCTACACCGAGAAGTCGTTTCGCAAGATGTTCGCCGGCGTCGGCAAAGCGCAGGCACGCCTCGAACGTGCGCAAACCGCGCGGGAGCGCCAGGAGCTGCAGGAGGAGATCGCGCTTACGACGATGCTTTCCCGCAAGTTCGATTCGATCAAGCGCTATACCGACTTCCGCAGGATGCTCGAGCAGCAGAAGGACATCGATGCGGTGGTCATCGCGACCCCGGACCACCTGCATGCGACGATCGCCAGCGCGGCGATGGGCCTGGGCAAGCACGTGTACGTGCAGAAGCCACTTACCTGGTCGATTCACGAAGCCCGTGAAATGGCCAGGAAGGCAAGGGAGAACCCACGGATCGTCACGCAGATGGGCAACCAGGGCCACTCGACCGACGATGCCCGGTTGATCAACGAATACATCGCGGCCGGTGCCATCGGCGATGTGCGCGAAGTCCACGTGTGGACGAATCGCCCGCTTGCCTACTGGCCGCAGGGTATTCCACGTCCGCAAGCCAGGCCGAACCCGGACAACGCCAACTGGGACATGGACGCGGTGACGGACCGGCTCGCCAATGCCATGGCCGGGCACTATCCGATGCCGCAGGGGCTGGCGTGGGATCTCTTCCTCGGGCCCGGTCCCGTCGTCGAATACCACCCGCTCTATCACCCGTTCAACTGGCGCGGCTGGGTGGATTGGGGCGTGGGGGCCATCGGCGACATGGGCGCGCATCTGATCGACTCCCCGTTCTGGTCGTTGGACCTGGGATTCCCGACGTCCGTCGAGACCGTGTCGACGCCGTTCAACAAGGAGTCGTATCCCATGGCGACGATGACGTACTACGACTTCCCCGCACGCGGCAGCATGCCTCCCGTGAGGCTCACCTGGTACGACGGCGCGTTGTTGCCGCCCGGACTGGAAGCGCTCGGTGCCGGGCAGATGAGCAAGGACGGCGGCGTGCTCTACGTCGGTGACAAGGGCAAGCTGATCCACGAGACCTACGGTGCGAACCCGCGCCTGCTGCCGCAGTCGTTGCATGATTCGGTGGGCACGCCGCCCCGGAAATTCGCGCGCATCAACACCTCGCACGAGATGAATTGGGTGGATGCCTGCAAGGGGAAGGCGGAGGCGTCGTCGCCGTTCGCGTATGCCTCGCGGCTGACGGAAGTCATGCTGCTGGGCATCGTATCCCTGCGGGCGGGCGGCAGGATCGAATACGACGCGCAGAACATGCGTGTCACCAACGCGCCGAACGCCAACGAGTTCCTACGTCGTGAGTACCGCGAAGGCTGGTTCCTCTAGGACCGGCCGACGCTATCGAGGCCCGGTGGATCCCCGCACCACCAGTTCGGCGGATAGCACCCGCTTGCGCGGTGGCACCTCCGGGTCGTTGAGTATCTCGATCAGCATCGTCATGGCTTCGCGTCCCAGTGCGTTCTTCGGCTGGGAGACGGTGGTCAGCGGCGGTGAGGTGTAGCGGGAGAAACGGATGTCATCGAAGCCGACGACGGAGACGTCTTCCGGGATGCGCAGTCCGCGGGAGGTCAGGGCGCGCATCGCGCCAATCGCCATTTCGTCGTTGGAGCAGAACACTGCGCTGAAGGACTGGCCCTGCGAGAGGAACAACTCCACCGCTCGCTCCCCGGCTTCGATGGAGAAGTCCCCGACGGCAGTAAGGGCGGGGTCGACGGCGATCTTCGCCCGCTTCAGCGCGAGGTGGTAGCCCAGTTCGCGGTCGACGCAGATCGGGCTCGACGAAGGGCCGGCGATGAAGGCGATGTCGCGATGCCCCAGGGTCACGAGGTAATCCACGGCAGCGGACGCCGCCGTGACGTTGTCGACATAGACGCTCGAGATGGCGCTGTCCTTGACGTATTCGCAGGCGTTCACGAGCGGCAGCCGGCCACCGATGGGGATCGCCGGCACGCGATGGAACATGGTGATGATGCCATCGGCCTGCCGGGCCGCGACCATGTCGGCATAGGCCTGTTCGCGCACGAGACTGCTCTGCGTTTCGCCCAGAAGCACGGAGTAGCCATTCTCGTAAGCGACCTGCTCGATGCCGCGGATGACTTCCGAGAAGAAGGGATTGGTGATGTCCGGAAGCAGGGCGACGATCAGCCGGGTTCGCGCCGTCCGCAGGTTGCGTGCAAGCGCGTTGGGCGTGTAGCCGAGACGTTTGACGACCTCGTGGATGCGTAGACGCGTTTCCTCGCTCACGATTTCCGGACGCTGCAGTGCGCGCGAAACGGTTGCGACTGAAACCTTTGCGATGGCGGCAATTTCCTTCACCGTGCGCACGCGGCCGGGCTGCGGCGCAACATCGGCGCGTTGGCCATCGTCGCCCTGACGCTTTCGCCTCGATCCCCCGGTACTCACGCGTTTTCCATCCCTTTGGCTGCCCGTGACGCCGTGACTATGTTGCACCGCAATGTAATGGATTACATAAAACCGTTGCAGGCTTCTTGACCCATCTGATACATATCTTGGCATGTTCAGGGCGCGCTACCAGCACATCGCCCGGGGAAATCCACGAATTCCGCGCAGGTGAAGAGCTTCGGGTTTGTGTGTCGCGCGGATGTAATCGAATACATTTTCGGCGGCGGTGGGGCCGTCGGGGGAAAAGCATGGGAAACCTTTCATGATGACTCGCAGGCAATTCCTCGCGCGTTCCGCGCTCGCTGGCACGGCGCTCGGGCTCGGCCTCGGTGCACCGGGATCGCTGCTTGCCGCGACGTCGAAGGGCAAAGGCCTGGGCATCCAGCTCTACATGGTGCTCGACGCCTACAAGGACGATCCCGTCGGAACGCTCAAGACCCTGAAGTCGATCGGTTACACGGAGATCGAGGCCATCATCACCAGCACGGCCGGGACCCTGCGCGATCAACTCAAGCAAGCGGGCCTGGGCTGTCCGAGCCTGCACTTCGATAGCCTCGGCTTCGACGCCGGCATCGAAGCCGCGCACACGCTCGGTGCGACGTACATCGTCAGCAGCATGCTGCCCTCGATCATGCAGAAGGAAGCGAACACGTCGGGAGACCCGGCGTATTCGCTCGACGACGCGAAGCGCACGGCCGAATACGCAAACCGTCTTGGCGAGAAGGCCAGCAAGGCCGGCCTCCAGTACGCGTATCACAACCATCATGCCGAGTTCACCGACGTGGGCGGCGGGCAGGTGTTCTACGACGTGCTGCTGAAGGAAACGGACAAGAAGCTCGTGCAGTTCGAACTCGACTGCGGCTGGGTCGCCGCGGGCGGAAAGAATCCCGCCGACTATTTCAAAGCCAATCCCGGCCGTATCCCGCTGATGCACGCAAAGGATTTCCTGCGCGGCGATCACAAGGATTACCCGGGCGCCGAACTCGGGCGCGGCAGGCTCGACTACAAACCGATCATGGCGGCGGCCGACACTTCCGGACTGAAGCATTGTTTCGTCGAACAGGAAGGTCCGTACGCGCGCATGAGCCCGCTTGACGCCGCGCGCGTCGATTACGACTACCTGCGCCCGTTGCGCTGAAAGGGAAAGGCATGGAGAAGAACACTTTCGACGCCATCGTCGTCGGTACTGGCGTCAGCGGCGGCTGGGCCGCCAAGGAACTGACCGAGAAGGGCCTCAAGACACTCGTGCTCGACCGTGGCCCGATGGTGAAACACGGCGATTACCCCACCGCGATGAAGGCGCCGTGGGAACTGCCGTACGGCGACGAGCCGACGCAGGAAGACATCGCCCGGTGGCCCAAGCACACGCGCCCGTCGTTCTACGGCATCACGCAGTCCACCAAGCACTGGTTTGCCGACGACATCGACAATCCGTACGAGGAAACCAGGCCGTTCGACTGGTTCCGCGGCTACCACGTGGGTGGACGTTCGCTGATGTGGGGCCGGCAGAGTTATCGCTTCAGCCCGATGGATTTCGAGGCGAACGGCAAGGAAGGCGTAGGCGTCGATTGGCCGATCCGCTATGAAGACCTCGCTCCGTGGTACGACCACGTCGAGCATTTCATCGGCGTCAGCGGCAACACCGATCACCTGGCTCAGCTGCCGGACGGCGACTTCCTGCCGCCGATGGACCTCAACTGCGTCGAAAAGGACTTCCAGGGCAAGCTGGACAACAAGTTCAACCGCAAGCTCATCATCGGTCGTACCGCCAATCTCTCCGCACCGCTGAAACACGACCAGAGCCCGCAACGCGGCACCTGCCAGTATCGCAACCTGTGCATGCGCGGATGCCCGTTCGGCGGCTACTTCAGCAGCAACTCGTCCACCCTGCCGTCCGCCGAACGCACGGGCAACATGACGATGGTGACCAACGCCATCGTGTACGAGTTGATCTACGACAACGATAAGGGCAAAGCCACGGGCGTACGCGTGCTCGACGCGGAGACCGGGCACCAGACCGAATACTTCGCCCGCGTGATCTTCATGTGCGCGTCGACCTTCGGCACTGCGCACATCCTGATGAACTCCACCTCGAGCCGATTCCCCAACGGCTTTGGCAACGATAGCGGCGAACTCGGCCACAACATCATGGACCACCTGTTCGGCACCGGCGCGCGCGCCATGGTCGACGGCCATGAAGATCGCTACTACTCCGGCCGCCGCCCGAACGGCTTCTACATTCCGCGCTATCGCAACGTCGGCACCGACAAGCAGAAGTACCTGCGCGGTTTCGGTTTCCAGGGCGGCGCGGGCCGCCAGGACTGGACCCGCCTCGTCGACCAGCATGCGCTGGGTGAAGAGCTCAAGCGAGCCGCCGAAGCTCCCGGCCCCTGGTACGTCTCGATGATGGGGTTCGGCGAAATGCTTCCCTCGCACAAGAACTTCGTGACGCTGGATCGCAACCGCAAGGACAAGTACGGCCTGCCTGTCCTCAACTTCGACGCCGCGCATCAGGAAAACGAAATCATGATGGGCAAGGCGATCATCGACGATGCGCTGGAGATGCTGACCGCCGCGGGTTATCGCGACGCGAACGCTTTCCGGATGAAGGCCAACGTCGGCGCCGGCATCCACGAAATGGGTACCGCGCGAATGGGCCGCGATCCGAAAACCTCCGTGCTCAACGGCTGGAACCAGATGCATGCTTGCAAGAACGTCTTCGTGACCGATGGCTCGGCCATGGCTTCGTCCGCCTGCCAAAACCCGTCGCTCACCTACATGGCGTTGACCGCGCGCGCGGCCAACCATGCCGTGGAAGAACTCAAGCGCGGCAACATCTGAGGATCTCGCCATGAATCGTCGCGAATGGTTGAAAAACATGTCCGTGCTGGCCGTCGGTGCCATCGCGGGCCCGTCATTGCTGGCGGTGTTCGACGCGCATGCTGCGGCACAGACGCCGGATGCGAAGCCCCAGTTCTTCAATCCGGCGCAGTACAGCCTGGTCGGCGCCGTGTCGGACATCGTGATCCCGCGCACCGACACCCCGGGAGCGGTCGATGCAGGCGTGCCGCTGTTCGTCGACCAGATGTTCAAGGCCGTCTACACCAAGGCCGACCAGACGCGTTACCTCACCGCCATGGCGGCCTTCGATAAAGCGGGCGGCAAGCCCTTCCTCCAGCTCGACCAGGCCCAGCGCAACGCGTTGGTGACCCGCCTGCATACCGAAGCGCTGGCCGTGCCCAAGGGTGGCAAGCTGGCGCCGGCGGCCGACTTCGTACTCATGAGCAAGAAGCTCACGATGCTCGGTTTCTTCCTCTCGCAGCCGGGCTGCACGCAGGTGCTCCAGTACGCGCCCGTTCCCGGTGCGTGGAAGGGCGACATCCCGTTGGCCGACGCGGGTAACGGCAGGGCCTGGGCCGTCGAGGCCGAGCTGAAGATCTGACATGACGACCATCAAAGGGCTCGAATGAGCATGCCTGACGACACGACCGACGTCGGCCGCCGCGCCGCATTGGGCCGCCTTGCCACCGCCGCCGCGGTGGCGGGCGCGGCGCCCCTGCTCGCGTCCGCCAGGACCGCCGCCGGTAAAGACGCCGCTCCGACGGCCTCCGGCGGGCGGATCAAGCAGTCGCTGAGCCGCTGGACGTCCAAGGCGCCTCTTCCCGAACTGTGCAAGCGCCTGAAGACGATTGGCTTCGCGGGCGTCGATCTGCTCTATGCGGACGAATGGTCGGTGGTGACGGACAACGGGATGGCCGTGTCGATGGGTTATCCCGCCAAGCGGGACAACTTCATCGAAATGGGCTTCAACGATCCGGCAAACCATGCCACGTTGATCAAGGAAATCGAAACCACGATCCCCCTCGCGAAGCGTGCTGGCGTGACCAACGTGATCACCATGTTCGGCAATCGCAAGGCCGGCATCGACGACCAGCGGGCCATCGACAACTGCATCGCCGGGCTCTCGAAGATCGCTCCTTACGCGGCGGAGAACGGCATCACGCTCTGCCTCGAGCTACTGAACAGCAAGGTGGATCACCACGGGTATCAGGGTGACAGGACCGCGTTCGGCGTGGCAGTGACCAAGGGGCTCAACTCACCCAACGTCAAGCTGCTCTACGACATCTATCACATGCAGATCATGGAAGGCGACGTGATCCGCACCATCCGCGACAACATCCAGTGGATCGGTCACTTCCATACCGGCGGCGTGCCCGGTCGCCACGACATCGACGGCACGCAGGAACTCAACTACCGCGCCATCGCCACGGCCATCGCGGACCTGAAGTACCAGGGCTTCATCGCGCATGAATTCATGCCGTCGCGCCCGGACCCCTTCGATTCGTTCGCCGAAGCGTTCAGGACGTGCGCGGTATGACATCTACCCAGGAATGCCTATGAAGTCGTTCACCTCGACAGCGCTCGCCCTCTCCACCCTCGCGATCGTCGGATCGTCGTGCGCATCGGCGCAGGACGATCCGAAGGCCACGGAGCAATGGGAACCGGTACCCAGGATCATTACGCCCGCGGCGAAGGATAGTGCGCCGCCGTCCGATGCGGTCGTGCTCTTCGATGGCCGTGATCTCGCCGGCTGGGAAGCGTCGAAGGATCACTCTCCGGCACGCTGGAAAGTCCACGACGGCGTGCTCACCGTCGACAAGACCGCCGGCAACATCCAGACCCGGCAGCGCTTCCGCAACTACCAGCTGCATCTGGAATGGCAGATTCCGAAGGACATCACCGGTGAAGGCCAGGCACGCGGCAATAGCGGCCTCTTTCTTGCCTCCACCGGCCCCGGCGACGAGGGCTACGAAATCCAGATCATGGATTCGTACGAGAACAAGACCTACGTCAACGGGCAGGTCGCGAGTATCTACAAGCAGTCAGCGCCCCTGGTGAACGCGGCGCGTCGCCCCGGCGAATGGCAGACCTATGACGTCGTCTGGACGGCACCGGTGTTCGCCGCCGATGGCTCGGTGAAATCGCCGGCATACGTCACGTTGTTCCACAACGGCGTGCTCGTGCAGAACCACACGGAACTGACGGGTGAGACCTTTTACATCGGCAAGCCGAAGTACAAGGCGTACACCGATGCGCCGATCAAGCTGCAGGCGCACGGCGACCACTCCCAGCCCATCAGCTTCCGGAACATCTGGGTGAGGCCGCTGGACTGATTGCATCCGCAACTCAGCATTCCAGCTTTCAGAATCCAACTACAGACAACCCAACGTTGTTTTGATACAACGGGTGCGTTGTCTGTGTTGCACCCATCCAAGGCCACAGACAACCATCGCTCTACGCGGTGAGAAGCGCGACCCAAGGGTGCTCGAAACACCCCTGGATCGCTGACCAAACCAACTAAGTAGGAGTTGACGTGGCTACCCACGATCATACGGCACCCGCTCGCCCGCCGAATCCCCCCGGCGACATCCCCCACGGTTACCGGGCCTTCTGCGTCTCCCGCAGATACGGTTGACGAACCGCGGCGACGCCGCTTCCTCAAGCGTTCTTTCCACTTCCTTCGCGGCGTATCGCCGTGCGGGCTAGGTGAGCTGCGCCGTCGCGAATCACGTCATCAATCACTTCCCCCGGCGCCCGGTCACGGGCAGCCGTCGAACCCGCGAGTCCGTTGATCCGCGGCATGACGCGCTCTGCGCGGCATGCCGCACCTTGACCACGTGAGGAACTTCGCAAGGAGCACGCCCATGAACATCCCCGCAGACGACCGGATGGCCCGCCAGCCGATCCACGAGATCGATTCCGAAGCCTCCACGCACGACCTCTTGAATGAAGCCACGGAATGGTTGCAATACGCCCGCGGGCTCACCGAGCTTCTCGCCGAACTGGTGCACGAATCCGACACCTTCGATTGCCGGCGGATGGCGCTCGGACTTGAAGGAATCGGCGCCATGACGCGCATGGGCCTGCGCTATACGGCGCATGCGCACGCGCGCATGTCGTGGGATGCGGCGCGGAACGCATGAGGTAGAAGCGTGTCGCTGTCGCGCAGAGAGCGGCACGCAATCACATAGGGAAGTCCTCGCTTCCCGTCGTCACGATCCGCACTTCACTCCGGCTTTTCGTAAGCTCGCGCGCCATCGCGTTGCGCGGTACGAACGCAACAACCCTGTGATTCATTGGCTCGTTTCGATGGCGGTTGACCGGATCGGAAGCGAATCCGATATTCGCCAATCTTGCTTCAAGCGATCACTACACGACGGACTCTTATGAACCTGCGCACATGGACGCTGCTTTCACTATTGCTGTTTCCGGCGTTGGCTGCCTGTGCCGACAAGAAAGACCTTAGTCCGCCGCCGTTGAA
>Ga0209216_1000211_pt1 | contig 11351 bp, 9 predicted proteins | sample TexAe_OM2H0_O2_FD_187940 | JGI IMG/M metagenome (GOLD analysis project Ga0209216, IMG submission 187940) | Forest soil microbial communities from Davy Crockett National Forest, Groveton, Texas, USA - Texas A ecozone_OM2H0_O2 (SPAdes) (version 2) | ecosystem: Environmental > Terrestrial > Soil >... | reverse complement strand
CCCACAAGGAAGTGGTGTTTCCTCTGAAGTGGTTCCCACAAGGAAGTGGTGTTTCCCCTGAAGTGGTTCTCACAAGGAAGTCGTGTGTCCTCGTGAACGTGAGTTCAGTCACGGCGCGGAATTCACACCGCGGGCGCCTCGGAAAGTGCGGCGCACTTCGCAAAAAACCTCAACGATTCAACCACCTTCCGTAGGTTCCTCAGAAACGGCTGGAAATGGTGATGAACGTGAGCTTTCTCCTTGATTCACAAGAAAAAATTCCTTGACAGTCTCAGGGGGCGAGACTATCGTGGGCCCCAGTGTGAAATCGTGGGATTTGGTGGGGCGGCCAACGAAGATGTTTCAAGGCGAGACAGCCATCACGGTCGACGACAAGGGTCGTCTGACGATTCCGACTTCGTATCGGGATCTGGTGTCGGATGCCTGCGCGAATCGTCTGGTCGTCACTTACAACCCCTTCGAGACCGGTTGCCTCTGGATCTTCCCGTACGCGGAGTGGGAACAGGTGCGTGACCAGGTCAACGCACTACCCAGCGTCAAGGCCGTGCACCGCGCGTTGCAGATGAAGCTGGTGGGTGCCGCGGCCATCGTCGAACCCGACGGAGCCGCCCGCATCCTCCTTCCTTCCAGCCAGCGAGCGGCGTCCGGGATAGAGAAAAAAGCCGTCCTGCTCGGCATGGGCAACAAGTTCGAGCTTTGGAGCGAACAGGCCCACCTCGCGAAGATCCGCCAGACGATCGGTGAGGACGAGATCAGCGACGACATGGCGGACCTGCGGTTGTGACGACGAACTAATTCGAGGTTTTGGTGGAACGGGAGCGGGATGTGGCGATGGCGGGGCGCGGTGTGCACATCCCTGTGATGCTCGACGAAGTGCTGGAGGGCCTCGCCTTGCGCGAGAACGGGCGTTATCTGGATGGGACTTTCGGTCGCGGCGGTCACGCCCGGGCGATCCTTGCCCGTCTCTCCGCCGACGGCCGCCTCTTCCTCATGGACCGCGACCCGACGGCCATCGCCGTCGCCGAAGGCGGCCTCGCCACCGATCCGCGCGTGGCCCTGCGCCACGACAACTTCGCCACGATGGGCGAGTGGCCCGCGCTCGACGGCGGCCTCGACGGCATCCTGCTCGACCTCGGCGTGTCCTCGCCGCAGCTGGACGACGCAAGCCGCGGTTTCAGCTTCATGGCCGATGCACCGCTCGACATGCGCATGGACACCACGCGCGGCATCAGCGCCGCCGACTTCCTGGCCGAGGCTGACGAAGCCGAGATCGCCGATGTGCTGTGGACGTTCGGCGAAGAGCGCTTCAGCCGTCGCATCGCCAAGACCATCGTGGAGCGCCGTGCCACCGCGCCGATCCTGCGCACGGGCGAACTCGCCGCGCTGGTCGCCGGCTGCGTCGGCCGCCGCGAGCCGGGCAAGAATCCCGCCACCCGCACGTTCCAGGCGCTGCGCATCCGCGTGAACGCCGAACTGGAATCCGTCGAGCGCGGCCTCGATGCCGCCCTCGAATTGCTCAACGTCGGTGGCCGCCTGGCCGTCATCAGCTTCCATTCGCTGGAAGACCGCACGGTGAAGCAGTTCATCCGCTCGCACGAAGGCCGCGTGCAGGGCAGTCGTCGCGGCCCTCCGGCCGAGGCGAAGACCGCGCGCCTCAAGCCCGTCGGCAAGGCCATCTTCCCTTCCGATGCCGAAGTGTCCGCGAACCCCCGTTCGCGCTCCGCCGTGCTGCGCATCGCGGAGAAACTCGCATGAAGGTCTTTGGCGCCATCTGCCTCTCGATCCTGCTGCTGGCGGTCATCGCCAGCGCGATCGGCGTGGTGTGGACGCGCCACGAGAGCCGCGTGCTGTTCGTCGAGCTGTCGCGCCTGCAGAGCCAGAAGGACGACCTCGGCGTCGAATACGGCCGTCTCGAGCTGGAGCAGGCGACGTACGCCGAACCCAGCCGCATCGACGCCGACGCCCGCGGCAAGCTCGGCATGTTCACGCCGAAGCCGCAGGACATCCAGTTGGTGCGCCGATGAAAGCGCGCTACGGCAAGCCGGTCGTTCCCAGCCGCCGCCGCGGCCAGGGTCCGAGCCCGCGCAAGCGCATGACGGTGATCGTCGCGTTGCTCTGCGTGGCCGCGGCTGGGCTGGTCGTGCGCGCGTTCGACCTGCAGGTGGTGCGCAAGCAGTTCTACCAGGATCAGGGCGACGCCCGCTTCCTGCGCGAGATGCCCATCGCGGTGTCGCGCGGCACGATCTTCGACCGTAACGGCGAACCGCTGGCGGTGTCCACGCCGGTCGCTTCGATCTGGGCGAACCCGCCCGAAGTGCTGGAGAACGAAGACCGCATCCCGGAGCTGGCCAAGGCCTTGCACGTCGATGCCGACGACCTGAAGCAGAAGATCGCGCAGCGCGCCGACAAGGAATTCATGTACATCGCGCGCCAGCTGCGTCCCGAGGACGCGCAGGCGATCGTGGATCTCAAGATCCCCGGCATCGCCTCGCAGCGCGAATACCGCCGTTACTACCCGTCGGGCGCGGTGAACAGCCATATCCTCGGCTTCACCAACATCGACGACCACGGCCAGGAAGGCCTCGAGCTGGCGTTCGACGAGTGGCTGTCCGGCAAGCCGGGCGCCAAGCGTGTCATCCGCGATCGCATGGGTCATGTGGTGGAAGACGTGGAACTGGTGCGCGAGCCGCAGCCGGGCCGCGACATCACGCTCTCGATCGACCGCCGCATCCAGTACCTCGCTTACAGCGCCCTGAAAGACGCGCTGGAGAAGAACAAGGCCGATTCCGGCTCGATCGTCGTCATGGATGTCCATACCGGCGAAGTGCTCGGCATGGCCAACCTGCCGTCGTTCAATCCCAACGCCGTGCGTGGCAGCTCGCCCAACGAGCGCCGCAACCGCGCGGTCACCGACGTCGTCGAGCCGGGCTCCACGATGAAGGCCTTCACGATGGCCGCGGCGCTGACGAGCGGCAAGTACACGCCGACGTCGCCGATGATCGAGACCTCGCCGGGCACCTGGATGATGGGTGGTCACCCGGTGCGCGATACGCACAACTGGGGCACGCTGACGCCCACCGGCGTGATCACGAAGTCGTCCAACGTGGGTGCCGCCAAGATCGCGATGACCCTCGATACCGACTTCCTCTACACCATGTGGAAGTCGTTCGGCATCGGCAACAGCACGGGCAGCGGCTTCCCCGGCGAAGCCGCGGGCTACCTGCCGGTGAGCCGCACGTGGAAGCCGATCGAAAAGTCGCGCATGGCGTACGGCTACAACCTGAGCGTGACGCCGCTGCAGCTGGCGACTGGCTACGCCGCCATCGCCAACGGCGGCGCACTGCGTTCACCGAGCTTCATCAAGGGCGCGGACAACCCGCCGACGCAGGTGATCACGCCCGAAGTGGCGGGTGAACTGGTGCGCATGCTCGAGACCGTGCTGCAGCCGGGCGGTACCGGTTATGGCTTCGCCTCGGTAGCCAACTACAGCGTCGCCGGCAAGACCGGTACCTCGCACAAGTTCTCGGTCGGCGGCTATTTCGCGAAGAACTACATCTCGCTGTTCGTCGGCATGATCCCGGCGAGCAATCCGCGTCTCGTGACGGTGGTCGTGATCAACGATCCGCAGGGCGGTCATTACTACGGCGGCTCCGTGGCGGGCCCGGCGTTCGCGCAGGTCATGGAAGGCGCCGTGCGCCTCCTCGACATCCCGCCCGACAACGTAGGTCGCTGGTACGTCGGCGGCCCGAGCCAGGGCGGTCTGATCGGTACCGCGAACGCGCCACCGCCGCAGGCGGACGACAGCGCGGCGGAAGAGGTGGTCCCATGACCATGTCTCTGACCGAACTCCTCCAGGGTTTCGCCGACGCGTCCGCCGCCGGCGAAATCGCCGTTTCGGGCCTTGCGCTGGATTCGCGCGAGATCGCCGAAGGTAATGCGTTCGTCGCCCTGCGCGGCACGAAGGAGCACGGCATCGAATTCGCCGCGAAAGCGGTGGAGCGGGGCGCCGTGGCCGTCCTCGCCGAGCCGCCGTTCAAGGACGTCGACCTCGGCGTGCCCGTCATCGGCGTCGAAAAGCTGCGTGAAAAGACCGGACCGATTGCTGCACGCTATTACGGCGATCCCTCGCGCGCGCTCGACGTCATCGGCGTGACCGGGACCAACGGCAAGACCTCCACCGTGCAATTGATCGCACAGGCGCTGGCCTTCCTCGGCCGCAAGCCGGCCACCGTGGGCACGCTGGGTGCGGGCCTGCATGGCGCCATCGCCGAGGGCGAGCGCACCACGCCGGACGCCATCAGCATGCAGGCGTTGCTGGGCGAGTTCCGCGACGCGGGTGCCACGCACGTGGCGATGGAGGTTTCCTCGCACGCCCTGGAACAGGGACGGGTCAACGCCATCGCGTTCGACGTGGCGGTGTTCACCAACCTCACCCGCGACCATCTCGACTATCACGGCACGATGGAAGCCTATGGTGCCGCGAAGGCGAAGCTCTTTGCCTTCGACAGCCTGCGCGCGGCGGTGATCAACATCGACGATCCGTTCGGCGCCAAGCTGGCGAAGGGCCTCGGCGAGGGCATCGCGAAGCTGCGCACGTCGATGGCCGGCGACAGCACGGAGAAGGACGCCGAGGTCCGCGCGGACATCGTGGTCACCTCCGCCAAGGGCCTGTCGTTCAACCTCAATACGCCCTGGGGCATGCGCACGGTGCGCAGCGCCTTGCTGGGTCGCTTCAACGTGGCCAACCTGCTCGCTGTCGCGGCGGTGCTCGGCGCGCTCGGCGAACCGTTCGACCGTATCCACGCCGCGCTGGAGGCCTTGCAGCCCGTGAACGGCCGCATGAGCCGCCTGGGTGGCGATGGTCGCAAGCCGCTGGTCGTCGTCGATTACTCGCACACGCCGGACGCCCTGAAACAGGCGTTGCTGGCGCTGCGTTCGCATACCAAGGGCAAGCTGATCTGCGTGTTCGGTGCCGGTGGCGATCGCGACCAGGGCAAGCGCCCGATCATGGCCGCCATCGCCGAGCGCCTGGCCGACGTGGTCATCGTTACGGATGACAACCCGCGCACGGAAGACGGCGACGCCATCGTCGCGCAGATCGTCGCGGGTTTCGCACACCCCGAAACCGTCATGGTCGAGCGCGACCGCGCGCAGGCCATCGCCCTGGCGCTTGCGGATGCGAAGGGCGACGACGTCGTGCTGATCGCCGGCAAGGGTCATGAAACCTATCAGGAAGGTCCGGAGGGCAAGCGTCCCTTCGACGATCTCGCCGTCGCCCGCGAGGCGATGGAACAAAGCAAGAAAGGAGTCCGCGCATGATGCGCCTGTCCGCCGTTGCCCTCTGGACCCGCGGCCGCCTGCAAGGCGCCGACATCGAGGTGAACGGTTTCTCCATCGATACGCGCACGCTGAAGCCGGGCGACCTGTTCGTCGCGTTGCCGGGCGAGCACGTCGACGCGCATGACTTCGTCGCGGCAGCCGCCGAGCGTGGTGCCGTCGCCGCGCTGGTGACGCGCCCGGTCGACGCGCCCATCCCACAGGTGATCGTCGACGATACGCAGGCCGCCCTGGGCGACCTCGCCAGTGCCATGCGCGCCCAGCGCGACGTTCGCGTCGTTGGCATCACCGGTTCGAACGGTAAGACCACGGTGAAGACGCTCACGGCGTCGATCCTCTCGCGCCACGGCCGCACGCACGTGAATGCCGGCAATTACAACAACGAGATCGGCATGCCGCTGACCTTGCTGGCGATGCCGGAAGACACGCAGTACGCCGTCCTCGAGATGGGTGCGGGCAAACCGGGTGACATCGACTACCTGGCCGCCATCGCACGGCCCGATATCGGCCTCGTCAATTCCATCGCCCCGGCGCACCTTGAGCGCATGGGCACGATCGAAGGCGTCGCCGAAACCAAGGGCGCCCTGTACCGGTCATTGCCCGCCGATGGCGTCGCCATCATCAACGCGGACGACGAGCGTTTCGCGGGCTTCTTCGCGAACCTGTCCGGTTCGCGCACGATCCTTCGCTACGCGCTCGACCATCGCGCCGACATCGGTGCCGACATCGTGGAAGAACGCATCGATGGCACGCATTTCGTGCTGTCGACGCCTCATGGCGACGGCGACGTACACCTGCCGCTGCCGGGCCGGCACAACGTGTCCAACGCCCTCGCGGCCGCGGCCATCGCTACGGCGCTGGGCGTGCCCGTCGACGTCATCGTCGAGGGCCTGGAGCAGGTGCCGCATGTCGCGGGCCGCCTGAACCTCGAACCGATGCCGGGCAACTGGACCTTGATCGACGACAGCTACAACGCCAATCCCGGTTCCGCCGCGGCAGCGATCGACACGCTGGCGCTGGCCCGCGGCGAGCGCTGGCTGATCCTCGGCGACATGGCCGAACTGGGTCCGGACGCGGTGAAGCTGCATGCCGGCATCGGCAAGCTCGCGCACGACCGTGGCATCGAACGCCTGCTGGCGACCGGCACGAAGAGCGCCGCCGCGGTCGAAGCCTTCGGTCCCGGCGCACAGCATTTCACGACGCAGGAGGCACTGATCGAGGCCGCCTGCGCTCAGATCCACGAAGGCGTCACCTGCCTCGTGAAGGGGTCGCGCTCCTCCGGCATGGACCGGGTCGCGGCGGCTATGAAGAAGTACGCTGAAGGAGCATCCCATGCTGCTTGAACTGGCGGAATGGATGGCTCGGCACTTCACGTCGCTGCATCTTTTCCAGTACATCACCTTCCGCGCGATCATGGCGGCGCTCACCGCGCTGGCCGTGTCGCTGCTGCTCGGCCCCGCGCTGATCCGCAAGCTGGCCGCGCTGAAGGCCGGCCAGGTCGTGCGCAGCGACGGTCCGCAGACGCATCTTGCCAAGGCCGGCACGCCGACGATGGGCGGCCTGCTGATCCTGTTCGCCGTGGGCATCGCCACGCTGCTCTGGGCCGACCTGGGCAACCGCTATGTGTGGGTGGTGCTGGCGGTGACGCTGCTGTTCGGCGTGATCGGCTTCTACGACGACTACCGCAAGCTGGTGTTGAAGGATAGCCGTGGGCTCGCCAGCCGCTGGAAGTACTTCTGGCAATCGGTGTTCGGCCTCGGTGCCGCGGTGTTCCTGTACCAGACGCACCAGCTCCCGGCCGAGATCGCGCTGTACGTGCCGCTGTTCAAGCAGGTGGCGATTCCGCTCGGCGTGTTCTTCGTGGTGGTCGGCTACTTCATCATCGTGGGCTTCTCCAACGCGGTGAACCTCACCGACGGCCTCGACGGCCTGGCCATCATGCCGAGCGTGCTCGTCTCCGGCGCGCTGGGCATCTTCGCCTACCTCGCGGGTAACAAGCTGTTCTCCGAGTACCTCGGCATTCCGGCCATTCCGGGTGCGGGTGAACTGGCGGTGTTCTGCAGCGCGCTGGCCGGCGCGGGCCTCGGCTTCCTCTGGTTCAACACCTATCCGGCGCAGGTCTTCATGGGCGACGTGGGTGCGCTGGCGATCGGTGCCGCGCTGGGTTGCGTCGCGTTGATCGTGCGCCAGGAGATCGTGCTGCTGGTGATGGGTGGCGTGTTCGTGATGGAAACCGCCTCGGTGATGCTCCAGGTCGGCAGCTTCAAGCTGCGCGGCAAGCGCATTTTCCGCATGGCGCCGATCCACCATCACTTCGAATTGAAAGGCTGGCCCGAACCGCGGGTCATCGTGCGTTTCTGGATCATCAGCGTGGTGCTGGTGCTCATTGGTCTTGCAACCCTGAAGGTGCGCTGAGAAAACCATGTTCGGCTTCGGCAACAAGCAGGCGAAACGCCGTCAGGGCCCGCGCGGGAGCTTCGACCTCCCGTTGCTCCTTGCCGCGCTCGCGTTGGCCGCGCTGGGCGTGGTGATGGTCACCTCCAGTTCCATCGCCGTGGCCGACGGTTCGCACCAGGGTGCCTTCTATTACCTGAAGCGCCATCTCGTCTTCCTGTTCCTGGGTGGCTGCCTCGCGGCCGCCGCCATGCGCACGGAGCTGAAGACGCTGGAGAAGCACAGCTTCCTCTTGCTGCTGGTCGGCATCATCATGTTGCTGATGGTGTTCCTGCCCGTGTTCGGCATGCGCATCAACGGCGCGCGCCGCTGGGTGAACCTGCTGGTGACGAGCTTCCAGCCCGTGGAAGCGGTGAAGCTGATCCTCGTGGCTTACCTGTCGAGTTATCTCGTGCGCCACCGTGAAGGCGTGGAGTACGAACTCTTCGGCGTGGTGAAGCCCGTCGGTGTCGCCGGCTTCATCGTGTTGCTGCTGCTGGCCCAGCCCGACTTCGGCTCGGCCGCGCTCGTCGTCGCCACCACGGTCGGCATGGTCTGGCTGGCCGGTGCGCGCATGCGCAACCTGTTGCTGCTGGGTACGCCGCTGGTGCCCGCGCTGATCTACGCGGCCACCGCCGAGGATTACCGCATCAAGCGACTCACCTCCTTCCTCGACCCGTGGAAGGACCCGTTCAACGACGGTTTCCAGCTGACCCAGGCGCTGATCGCCGTGGGCCGTGGCGAGTGGACGGGCGTGGGTCTCGGCTCCAGCGTGCAGAAACTGTTCTACCTGCCTGAAGCGCACACCGACTTCATCCTTGCCGTGCTCGCCGAGGAACTGGGCCTGGCCGGCATCGTCGTCGTCATCTTCCTTTACATCGTCCTCGTTGGCCGCGGCCTGTACATGGGCCTGAAGGGCGTCGAGCTCGGCCACCGTTTCTCGGGCTACGTCGCCTACGGCATCTCGCTGATGATGGGCTTCCAGGCGATGGTGTCGATCGGCGTGAACCTCGGCGTGCTGCCGACCAAGGGACTCACCCTGCCGCTGATCAGTTCGGGTGGTTCGTCCGTGCTGATGACCTGCGCGATGGTCGGCGTGCTCTTGCGCGCCACCTTCGAGATCAACCGCGCCGAAGACGCGCGGCAGACGGCCGTGCGCCTCCCCGCGAATGCCGTACCGGATTCCGCCGCCACCGCCGGAGGCATGGCATGAGCGCGCCGGTGCTGATCATGGCAGGCGGTACGGGTGGCCATATCTTCCCGGGCCTCGCCGTGGCCGACGAACTGCGATCGCGCGGTGTGCCGGTGGCCTGGCTTGGCGCGGAGGGTGGCATGGAAACGCGCGTCGTCCCGGCGCACGGCCTCGACCTGCACACCGTCGCGGTGGGTGGCCTGCGTGGCAAGGGCATCAAGACGCGGGTGATGGCGCCGTTCATGCTGGTCAGCGCGCTGCTCGCGTCGCTGAAACTGTTGCGCAAGCTGCGTCCGCGCTGCGTCCTCTCGATGGGTGGTTATGTCGCCGGGCCCGCCGGCGTGGCCGCGCGCATGGCCGGCATCCCGCTGGTCGTGCACGAACAGAATGCCGTCGCCGGGTTCACCAACCGCAAGCTCGCCTCGTTCGCCAAGAAGGTGCTGACCGGTTTTCCGAACGTCCTGCCGAACGGCGAGTGGGTTGGCAATCCGGTGCGTGCGCGCATCGCCATGTTGCCGTCGCCGGCGGAGCGCTTTGCCGGCCGTGACGGCCGTCCACGCCTGTTGGTGCTCGGCGGCAGCCTCGGCGCGCGCACGCTCAACCTCGCGTTGCCGCGTGCCCTCTCGCGCCTCGATGCCGCGGGCACGGTCATGCCCGAAGTGGTGCACCAGACCGGTGAACGCGGACTCCAGGAAGCCCTCGACGCCTATACCGAAGCGGCCGTGGCCGCCAGCGTCGTCCCCTTCATCGAGGACATGGCCGGTGCGTACGAGTGGGCCGACGTGGTGGTCTGCCGCGCAGGCGCGCTGACCGTCGCCGAATTGTGCGCCGCTGGCCTCGAAGCCTTGCTGGTCCCGTTCCCGCACGCGGTGGACGACCACCAGACCGCCAACGCGCGCGCGATGGTCGATGTCGGCGGCGCGCGCATCGTCGCGGACGCCTCGCTCACGAAGAACGATTCACCGGAAATGCTCGCGAAGATGCTCGACGGCCTGTTGGGCGACCGCGCGCAGATCCTTTCCGCGGCCAATGCGTCCCGTACGCTGGCCAAGCCCGACGCAGCAGCAACGATTGCCCGTCACTGCATGGAGGTTTCCGCATGACGCCCGGTCGTTTGCGCGCCCACGAAGATTTCATGACCTCGTTCCGCCGTGTCCATTTCATCGGCGTGGGCGGCGTCGGCATGAGCGGTATCGCCGAGGTGCTGTGCAACCTCGGCTACAGCGTGTCCGGCTCGGATCGCGCACCGTCGCCCACCACCGAGCGCCTGGCGAAGCTGGGCGTCGAAGTGCACATCGGCCATGAAGCGGCCAACATCGATGGCGCCGACGTGATCGTCACCTCCAGCGCGATCCGCCAGGACAACGCGGAGCTCGTCGCCGCGCGCGCTTCCCGCATTCCCGTGGTGCCTCGCGCCGAAATGCTCGGCGAGCTGATGCGCTTCCGCCGTGGCATCGCCATCGCCGGCACGCATGGCAAGACCACCACCACGAGCCTCGTCGCCAGCGTGCTGGCCGAGGCCGACTACGATCCGACCTTCGTGATCGGTGGCCAGCTCAACGCCGCCGGCGCGAACGCGCGCCTGGGCACCGGCCAGTACCTGGTCGCCGAGGCCGACGAGTCCGACGGTTCGTTCCTGATGCTGTCGCCGGTGATCGCGGTCGTCACCAATATCGACGCCGATCATCTCGAGAACTACAACAACGACTTCGCCCAGGTGAAGAAGGCGTTCGGCGATTTCCTCCACCGCCTGCCGTTCTATGGCCTGGCCGTGCTGTGCATCGACGACGAGGAAACCGCGAAGCTGGCGCAGGACACCTCGCGCCGCATGCTCACCTATGGCATCGACAACGCCGGTGCCGACGTGACCGCCACCAACGTGCGCCAGGTCGGTTTCGAGATGCATTTCGACCTGCACCTGCCGGGCATGGCCGGCACGCTGCCGGTGACGCTGAACCTGCCTGGCCGGCACAACGTGCAGAACGCGCTGGCCGCCGCCGCGGTGGGTTGGCAGCTCGGCGTCGATGCGGAAGCGATCGCGCATGCGCTGGCCCGCTTCGAAGGCGTGGGCCGCCGCTTCCATCGTCGTGGCGAGATCGGCCTCGACGCCGGCAGCGCGCTGCTCGTGGACGATTACGGCCACCATCCGCGCGAACTGGCCGCCGTGTTCGCCGCCGCGCGTGGCGGCTGGCCGGAGCGCCGCCTCGTGGTGGCTTTCCAGCCGCATCGCTACAGCCGTACCCGCGACCTGCTCGACGACTTCGCCAACGTGCTGGCCGAGACCGACGTGCTGGTGCTGACCGAGGTGTATCCGGCCGGCGAAGCACCGATTCCCGGTGCCGACGGCAGGGCGCTGGCGCGCGCGATCCGTGCGCGCGGCAAGACCGAC
>Ga0209216_1000210_pt1 | contig 11366 bp, 7 predicted proteins | sample TexAe_OM2H0_O2_FD_187940 | JGI IMG/M metagenome (GOLD analysis project Ga0209216, IMG submission 187940) | Forest soil microbial communities from Davy Crockett National Forest, Groveton, Texas, USA - Texas A ecozone_OM2H0_O2 (SPAdes) (version 2) | ecosystem: Environmental > Terrestrial > Soil >... | reverse complement strand
AGGTTCACGGGCAGCTTGAGCTTCACGGCGGCCACGAAGGCGCCGAGCACGCCGGCCGCACCGCACATGTCGAACTTCATTTCTTCCATGCCCGGGCCGGGCTTGAGGCTGACACCGCCGGTGTCGAAAGTGATGCCCTTGCCGACGAAGGCATAGGGGCGATCGCCTTCCTGGCCGCCGTTCCACTGGAGGATGACGAGGCGCGGCGCATTGGCCGAACCACGGGCCACGGCGAGCAGGGAGCCGAAGCCCTCGCGCTCCATGTCGGCGCGGTCGAGCGCCTCGAAGGTCACGCCTTCGTTGGCGTCCGCGAACGCGCGTGCCTGATCGGCGATGTAGTCCGGGTTGCAGATGTTCGGCGGCAGGTTGCCCAGCTCGCGGGCGTAACGCACGCCCTCGGCGATGGCGCGAGCCTGGGTGAGACCGGCTTCCCCTTCGGCCGGGCCGACCAGGGTGACCGACGCCAGTTCCGGCTGCGCCTTCTCACGCGGCTTCACCGTGGCGGTGTAGCGATAGGCGGCATGGTCGGTGGCGAGCGCCGCGACGCGCAGGCGCCAGGCGGCGTCGCGGCCCGGCACGTCGATCTCGGGCAACCAGCTGACGGCCTCGGCGACCGGCAGGCGGCCGATGGCGCGGGCGGCTTCGAGGGTGACGCGCTGGTAGCGGGCGGCGTCGAACGACTTCTGGGCGCCCAGGCCAAGGATGAGGACGCGGGCGGCGGCGACACCGGCGGGCTGCAGCAGGGTGACGACGTTGCCGACCTTGCCAGTGACGTCGCCGGCCTCGACCAGGCGCTTGATCGCGCCATTCGCGGCGGTGTCGATCCGCGCCGCGGCGCTGGTCAGGACACCGTTCTCATAGACGCCGACCACGGCCACCGGGGTGGCGGTCGATTCGGGAGCATTGGAACCGAGGCTGAACTGAACCGTCATAGCTTACTGTCCTGCGAAAGCCCGCCGGGGGTCCGGACAGGCTAGACTTATGGTTTGCCGGCCGGGACTGACGCGGCACGAACCGCCAATTCTATCAAATGCTCAGCATCCTCGACCGTTACTTCCTGCGCGAACTTGCCTACGGGGTGCTCGCGACGGCCATCGTGCTGCTGGTGATCTTCTCCGGCGGTGCCTTTGCGACCGTCTTGCAGAAGGTCGCCAATGGCAGCATCCAGCCCAGCGTGATGTTCGAGGTCCTGGGCCTGCAGATGGTCGACCTGCTCTCGACCCTGCTCCCCATGTCGGCTTTCCTGGGCACCCTGATCGCCCTGGGACGCATGTACCGCGAGAGCGAAATGCACGTGCTGGCCTCCTCCGGCATGGGTCCGCGCGGCATGCTTCGTCCGGTCACCCTGCTGGCCGTGGTCTCCACCATCGTCGTGGGCCTGGTCTCGCTGTGGCTGGGACCGCTGTCGGCGCGTACGGCCGACCAGGTCATCGCGGTGGCCAACAAGTCCGTGATCGCCGCCGGCCTCGACGCCGGCCGCTTCACCGAATTGCCCGGCAAGGGCGGCATCATCTTCGTCGATACGCTGAGCCGCGACGGCACGGTACTAGGCAAGACCTTCCTGGCCACCGACCGCACCGATAGCGAAGGCCGGCCGCAGGTACGCGTGATCAACGCGAAGCACGGCAAGATGTACCAGGAAAGCGACGGCCAGAACCGCTTCCTGGCTCTCTATGACGGCTGGCAGTTCGAGATCCCGCTGGCGGGCGACAACTGGCGCCGCATGAAATACGAGCGCAACGATGCCTCGCTGTCGTCCATCTCCGATGACGACGAAGACACCGATCCGGCCCACGAATCCGCCACGGTCGACCTGTTCAGGAACATCACGGCGGACAACCTGGGCGAACTGGTCTCGCGCTTCGCCGCCCCGGTCAGCACCCTCGTCCTGATGATGATGGTGCTGCCCATGTCGCGGCAGGCGCCACGCGATGCACGCTACGGACGCCTGCTGATCGCCGTGCTGGCCTACTTCATCTACGTGGTGTGGCAGCTGATCGCGCGTGCGCAGATCATCAAGGGCCACCTGCACACCTCGGTTCCCATCTGGGTACTGCACGCCATCGTCTTCGGCGTGGCCGCCTGGTATTTCTGGCGCCAGAACAGCGCGCGACGCGTGAAGGGAGCCCACTGATGGCCTCGTTGACCATCAAGCGCGCCGATCGCCTCATCGGTGCGAGCGTCCTCGGCACCCTGCTGCTGGTCTGGCTGGTGCTCACCGGCTTCGACGCACTGACCCAGTTCGTGCGCCAGCTCGGCAACATCGGCAAGAACGGTTTCACGCTGTACGACGCCATCGCCTACATCATGCTGACGGTGCCGCGGCGCCTCTACCAGATGTTCAGCAACGCGGCGCTGATCGGCGGCCTGCTTGGCCTAGGCGGACTGGCCGCCACGGGCGAGCTGACCGCATTGCGCGCGGCGGGTATGTCGAAGCTGCGTATCGCCGTGTCGGCCGCGGGCGTGATCGCCGTGCTGACCCTCGGTGTCGTCGTCATGGGCGAGACGGTCGGACCATACGGCGACCAGCACGCGCAGGCGATCCAGGTACGCATGCGCTCCAGCAACCTCGGGTCGACCAGTAGCGGCCTGTGGGCCCGCGACGGCGGCAAGATCATCAACGCGAAGTCGGCCATCGCCACGCAGGACGGCGACCGGACCACGGTGAAACTCGTCGACGTCCGCGTGTACTCGTTCACGCCCGATGGCCAGGTCAGCGTCTTCTCGCACGGCGACAGCGCCATCCACGACGGCAACCGCTGGGTCATGACCAACGTGCGCACGACCACGCTGGACGAACAGGGCACGCACTCGTCGCACGAAGACACGCAGACGTGGCAGTCGCGGCTCAACCCGCACGTGCTCGAGCAATCGGTGATCCATCCGGAATACCTCTCGATGGCCGACCTGCGCCGCAACATGCGCTATCTCGAAGCCAACGGCCAGAATCCCGGCGCGTATGCCGTGGCGTTCTGGGGTCGCGCGCTGTTCGCGGTGAACACCCTCGTGCTGGTGCTGTGCGCGATGCCTTTCGCGTTTGGTTCGCTGCGTTCGGGTGGCCTGGGCAAGCGACTGTTCATCGGCATCATTCTCGCCATCGGCTGGTACTTCCTGCAGGGCGCGATGGTCAACTTCGGCACCGTGTACGGCATGCCTCCGCTACTGGCGAACCTGCTACCCACCACCTTGCTTGTCGTGGGCGCCCTCGCCTACTTCAGACGCTTCGGCTAGCGAGCACACCGACTCCAGCGCGGCATCCAGGTCGTCACCCGTCATGGGCTTGCGCAGCAGCGCGTCCATGCCGGCGTCGCGGATCGCGTTCACCTCGTCGCCCGTGGAACGGGCCGTCACGGCGATGATCGGCAATCCTTCCAGGTGCTCCATGCGTCGCACCATGCGCGCCACCTGGAATCCATCGACCACGGGCAGGTCGAGGTCGAGCAGCATGGCGTCGAACGAATCGCACGAGAAAGCCGTCATGGCGGCGAGTCCATCGGCCACCGCCGTCACGGCGTGACCCCGCAGGACCAACAGGCGTTCCATCACCTCGCTGACGACGGGATCGTCCTCGACGAGGAGCAGGCGCTTGCCGCAGGCGGCGCGTGGCGTCGCCATCCCCATGCCGGGACTGTCGCTTGCGCAGGCCTCCAGCGGCACGCGGACCACGAAGACGCTGCCCCGGCCCGGTTCACTGCTGACGCGGATCGTCCCGCCCATGAGGCTGCAAAGCTCATGGCAGATCGCGAGGCCCAGGCCCGAGCCCTGCGCACGCTGCGGTGACCCGCCCTGCTCGAAACGCAGAAACACCCGCTTGCACAGTTCAGCCGACATGCCTGGCCCGGTATCGTTCACCGTCATCACCAGCGCGGCTCCGTCGCGCCCGATGTGCAGCGACACGCCGCCGCGCTCGGTGAATTTCACCGCGTTGTTCACGAGGTTCTGCAGGATCTGCCGCAGGCGGATCGTATCGCCACGGACCGTCGCCGGGACGTCCGCGTCCATCGACGACGAAAGGCCCAGGCCTTTTTTCGCCGCGCCGCCCGCGGCCAGCGCGACTACTTCATCACACACAGTGCGAAGGCAAACGCATTCCGACTCGAGGACGAGGCGGCGCGACTCGATGCGCGTGATATCCAATGCGTCGTTGACGAGGCGAAGCAGGGTCGCCCCGGAACGTTGCACGGCTTCCACATAACCGCGCTGCGTTTCATCAAGCGGCGTGCGCGACATCAGTTCGGCCATGCCGAGCACGCCGGTCATCGGCGTACGGATCTCATGCCCCAGCGTGGCCATGAAGTCCGTCTTCGCCGCGTTCGCTTCGTCCGCGAGGCGCTTCTGCTGCTCCGCGAGCTTGAGCCGCATGGCCTGGCGCACGCGCCGCCGCGTGCTGGCGACTACGGCGACGGCCACACCGACCACCGCCAGCGCGTAGGCGAGCCACGCCCACCAGCGTAACCAGGGTGGCGCATCCACGACGATCGTGAGGGGCCCGGGCAGCGATCCATTCACCTCGTCGCGTCCCGAGCCGGAAATCACCAGCCGATAGACGCCCGGGTGAAGTGGACCGAAATTGCGCTCGCCGTTCTTGCCCGTGCGCAACACTGTCGTGTCGCCGTCGTGCTCGAGGGCGAAATTGAGATGGTTGCGATCGGGGTTGACGTAGGAAAGCGCGCGTGCCCGGACGATCAGTTCGCGATCGTTCCAGGCGAGATGGAGCGTGTCGTCTTCGATGGTTCGCGGTTGGCGAACACCTTCTCGTGAAGCCGTCGCGCCAAGGACCACGATCGCCGGTGCACGCGTGTGGTCACGCTGGCGGTCGGGGCGGAATCCCACGAGGCCACCCAGCGTGGCGCCATACATCGTGCCGTCGTCGAGCAGTACGGTCGTCGCGTTGGTGAACTCGCCACTCGCCAGCCCGTCGGCGAGACCGAACGGACGGAAGTTGCCAGTGCCGGGGTCGAAGCGCCAGACGCCTGTATGGCCATACAGCCAGATGCGGCCCACGGCATCGCGACGCACGTTGAGTATGTCCGCGGAAGGAAACCCTTCCGCGCCACCGATGCTGCGATCGCGATGCGCGCGGCGGCCGTCCCAGCGATAGCGTTCCAGCGCGTCCGGACGCACGACCCAGAAGCCGTCTTCGTCGGGCTCGAACGCATTGACCCTGCCCTGCGTGACTCCTTCGATGAAACGCATCTCGCCCGATTCGCCATCCAGGCGTGCGAGCCCTGCGAGGCTGGCCTGCCAGAATTCGTCACCCACGATTTCGATCTGGCGCGTGTCGGTGGCACCGCGGCGCGGTTCGGCGAATGGCAGCGGCTGCGCGCGTGCGAGTGTCTTGTCGACGGCGAACAGGCCCTGGCCCACCGATGCGACGTACACCGTGCCATCGAATCCCGCGGCGATCGTCGTCACGGGATGATCGATGAGTTCGCGAAGCAGCGGCCTCGCACGTCCATGCCGCGCCAGCGACAACCCATCGACCGTGCCGACCAGTACGCCGCGCGGCACCTCCAGCAACGACTGCACGCGGGGCGGCCCGATGTCGAATCCCTCCGCCGTGCGGCCCGTGGCCGGATCGAAACTGCGGATCCATCCGTGCAGGCCACCGACCCACAGCCTGGTGCCGCCATGCGCCGCCACCGCCGTGACGGCGCGACCGGGAAAACTGAAGCGATCGGTGGCGACATGGGCGAAACGCGTGAAGTCTTCCCACGCCGGTCCCAGGTAGGCCAGGCCGCCGTCGCTCAGGGCGAACCAGAGACCGTGTTCGCGATCCTCCAGCATGCCGCGCACCGCGCGTCCCGGAAGCCCACCGGACGCCGTCCACGAACCGGGAACGCCATGCAGGCGGCCATAACGATCGAGCAGCGACAGGCCGTCGCCGCCGGCGACCCACAGGCTTCCATGACTGTCTGCGAGCGAGGTGTATGCCGTCGACATGGGAAGTCGCCGATCGCGCCGCAACTGGCCATCGCGGGAAGCACGATAGAGCCCGCGTTCGGTGGCGAAACGCAGTTCGGCCGCGTGGCCGTCGATGCGCAGCACGCGTGGATTCCCGCCATCCTCGAAATGCACGCGATCGATCCGTCCGGAGATATCCACGACATCGACGCCGGCATCCGAGCCGATCCAGACGCGTCCGTCATCCGAGGCGTGAAGCGCGCGGATGGACGCCGACGAAGGCCCGCCCGGGCCCGCATCGCGGTGTTCGAGCCCGCTTCCGTCCGCCTGCATGTGCACCAGGCCCGCGGCGGTGCCGATCCAGATCGAACCATCGCGTGCCTGGGCGATCGCCCGCACGTCGTCATCGGTCACGCCGTCGTGCCAATGCACGAACGCACCGCTTTCCGGATCGTAGCGGCCCAGTCCGAAGTCGGGTCCACCGATCCAGAGGCGATCCATCGAATCCACGAGCAGGGCCGCCACACCCCCTGAAGGCAGCGCATGGGAGCGATCCGGACCGATGCGCGGCGTGGTGAACTGGACGCCATCGAAACGCGACAGGCCGACCGAGGTGCCTACCCAGATGAATCCGCGTGCGTCCTGCGCAACGGCCTGGACCTTGCTGCTGGGCAGGCCCTCCAGCAGCCCGTAGCTACGGAACTGCGGCGTGGGCACCGGAGGCATGATGGTGGCCATCGCGGAAAACGGGACCGCGACCAGATAGATCGCGGCCACGAGAATCCATCTCGTGATGAGCGTGTGATGCATTACGCCGGGTTCCCTTGTACGAGCCCGATCATGCCATGCACATGCGGGAGGCAGAACACGTCCTCACCGACAGAACCTGTAGGTATCCACCCACGCGGTACCCGTAGAATGGAGGGCATGTCTCGCCGACTCCGTCTCCTCGCGGCTGCCATCGGTCTCGCCGCCCTCGTCTGGCTCACGCTGGCCGCCCTCGACCGCGCGCTCGCCCTGGCGCAGCGTTTCATGGCCTTGCCCGATGGTCTGCGCTGGCTGATCGGCGCCCTTCTGTGTGGTTTCGTGATCGCCGGCATCGCCCTTGGCGCGTACTGGCTACGGCCGCGCAAACCGCGTGCTCCCGTCGTCGCACCCGACCGCGCATCGCTCGAGGAACGCATCGAAAAGCTTCGCGTGGCCGATCCCGGCGTTGAGGAACTTCGCAATGAACTGGGGGAGCTAGACCGGCGCCGCGAGAGCGCGCTCATCTACGTGGCCGTGTTCGGCGAGATATCGACGGGAAAATCCACGCTGATCAGCGCACTCGTGCCGGGCGCCGCGCCGTCGACCGACGTCCTCGGTGGAACCACCCGCGACGTCGTGCATTACCAGGGCGAGACGTCGGCCGGTGAGCACTGGATCGTCGCCGATGTACCGGGCTCGGCCGAAGCCGGTGGCGAATCGAGGGAGCGACTCGCGCGCGGGGAAGCGCTGCGCGCGCACGCGGTGATCTACGTCTGCGCCGGCGACCTCACGCGCACGCAGGCGGACGAGCTGCGCTGGCTGGGCGATTTCGGCAAGCCGTTGCTGCTGGCGGTGAACAAGGCCGATCAGTGGACCGATGCCGAGCGTGGACAGATCCTGGCCCGCGTTCGTGAGCAAGCCGAGGGCGTTCCCGATGCCGTGCTGGCGATCAGCGCCGGCGGCGAAGAACGTTTTACGCGGCGCCTGCCCGATGGCACGAAGGAAAGTGTCGCGCGCCGCCGTCCCGCCGACGTGAAGCCGCTGCTCGATGCCTTGCGTCGTTTGCTGGCGCCCGGTGCGGGCGCATTGGAAGCGCTGCGCGAGAACGCCGTCCTCGCTGGCCTGCACGAGCGCACCGGCGAGTACGAAGCGGCCCACCGAGCGGCCGAATCTGAACGCATCGTCAGCCGCTATGCCCGGCGCGCCGTAATCGGCGCGATGGCCGCCGTCGCGCCCGGGAGTGACCTGGTCATCCAGGGTGCCCTCGCGACGGCCATGGTGCGCGCGCTGGCGGACCTCTACGGCGTGCGCGTGACCGATGTCGAAATCGACAACCTCCTGCGCCAGGTGCGCATGACCTTGCGAACGGGCACCTCGGTGGTGCTCGCCGTGGCCGGTAACGCCCTGAAGGCGTTTCCGGGCCTCGGAACCCTGGGTGGGGGCGTCCTGCATGCCTTCGCCTACGCATTGATCTTCGACAGCTTCGGGCGCGCCCTCGCCGCGACCCTTGCCGAACGGCGGTCGCTGGACCAGGCCGAAGCCGGTGAGCGCATGCGCGAATTGCTGGGCGACACGGGCGGATCCCGCCTGCGCCGGCTCGCCGAACTGACCGGGGAAGCCCTGCGGGATCGCTGAGTGAACGATGCGTTCGCGGTGCCCGGGCTGACAATAGCGCCCCGCTCGGCCACACTCTTTCCATCGGCCGCACCGCGGCCCCCGGACAGCAGGCCACCTCGCATGCGTCTTGCACATTTCATCCTTCCCGTGGCGCTTCTCGCAGCGCCGTTCGCGGCACAGGCGGAAGCCGTCAGCTACCGCATCGACCCGGTCCACAGCCAGATCGTGTTCAACGTCGACCACAACGGATTCTCGCGATCGTTCGGCCGCCTTCGCATCACGGAAGGCACCGTCGTGTTCGACCGCGACGACTGGTCGAAGTCTTCGGTCAATGCCACCGTCGACCTCACCTCCGTCGACATGGGCGACAAGGACTGGGACAAGGCGGTGCGCGGATCCAGCCTGCTCGACAGCGACCGTGCGGGCACCGCGCATTACGTGAGTGATTCGGTGGAGAAGCGCAACGACGACGAGGGCGTCGTGCACGGCAAGCTGACCTTGCGCGGCGTGACCCTGCCACTCGACCTGCCCTTCCGCGTGAATCGCGTCGGCAAGACGATCTACGGGCTGCATACGGTGGCGGGATTCTCCTCGAGTCTTTCGATCGACCGCACGACCTTCGGCATGACGTCCAACAAGAACTCCATCGGCACCGACGTGGCGGTATGGCTCGAGATCGAAGCCATCCGCGGTGGCGAATCACAGGAAAAGGAACCGGTCGATGCCCCTGCGAAGTGACACCACCCGCTGGAGTACGGTCGCCAAGACCTTCCACTGGGTCATGGCGCTGCTGATCCTCGGCAACGGCGCGTTCGCGCTGTGGATGGACGGGCTCCGCCCGTCGTTGCAGAAGATCAACATGTTCGCGCTGCACAAGTCGATCGGCCTCACCGTGCTTGCCCTGTTCCTGCTGCGCCTCACGTGGCGTTTGTTCGACAGGCGTCCACCGGATGAGCCGGCGCCTGGCTGGCAGCGTGTCGCCGCGCATCTCGTGCACGGCTTCCTCTACGTGTTGATCGTCGCGATCCCGCTCACCGGCTGGGCGTTCAATTCGGCACACGGGTATCCGCTGCAGTTCTTCAAGCAGTTCAACCTGCCCGCCCTGCTGGAGAAGAACGACGAACTCTCGGCCACCCTCGAGTGGGTGCACGAATACCTGTTCTGGTTCCTGCTGCTGGTGCTTGTCGCCCACGTGGGTGGCGCGCTGAAGCACCACATCATCGACCGCGACGACACCCTTCGCCGCATGCTGCCGTTCGGCCGTGCGAAGCGGAACTCCCCCACCTCCCCCGGAGATACACCATGAACCCGATGATCCGCCGCCTGTCCCTGCTCGGCCTTGCCCTGGCCGTGCCGTTCGCCGCTTCCGCCGCGGATTACAAAGTGGGTCCCGGCAGCACGCTCGGTTTCAGCGGCAAGTTCCAGGGCCAGCAGTTCGACGGCAGTTTCGGCAAGTTCGACGCCGCGATCAGCTACGATCCAGCCAACCTCGCCACGGCGAAGTTCGACGTGACGGTGGACATGTCCACCGCGAAGACCGGTGACGGCGACCGTGACGCCGCCCTGCCCGGTTCAGACTTCTTCGACGTGAAGCAGTTCGCGACGGCGCATTACGTGACCACCGGCTTCACCAAGGATGCCAAGGGCAACGTCATCGCCAACGGCAACCTCACCCTGCACGGCGTGACCAAGCCGGTCGCGCTCAAGGTCGCTTTCTCGCCGAACGCGGGCGGCGCACGCCTGTCGGTGACCGGCACCATGAAGCGCCTCGACTTCGGCGTCGGCAGCGGCGAATACAAGGACACCTCGACCATCGCCGACGACGTGCTCGTCAACGGTTCGCTCAACCTGCTGCCGAAGTAAGCCGCGCATGGCGGCCTGGCGCGAACGCCTGCGTGGCATCGCCGGCCGCTTCCGTCGCGGTGGGACAGTCACGCCCACCGCGGACGAACGCGGCGGCGCGGTAGCCGCCAGCCTTCGCGGCCTGCTGGACGATCCATCGATCCCGTCCAACGTTCGCGAGGCCATGGCCGCCGATTTCCAGCGCGTCGAGCGCATGCTCGACCGCCTGGAAAACGAGGAACTGCACGTCGCCGTGTTCGGCCGTGTCTCCGCCGGCAAGTCGGCGCTCGGTAACGCGCTGCTGGGGCGCGACGCATTCGAAGTCGGCGTGCTGCACGGCACGACCACCGAAGCCGACGCCGCGCGACTGGACGAGGCGGCACATGCGGGTCTCGTGCTGATCGACACGCCGGGCATCAACGAACTCGGCGGCGAAGCGCGCGAGAAACTCGCCTTTGAAGTCGCCGAAGTCAGCGACCTCATCGTCTTCGTCGCCGATGGCGACCTCACTCGCGACGAGCGCGATGCGCTGCGCACGCTGGCCTCGACGCGACGCCCGCTGCTCATCGCATTGAACAAGGCCGACCGCTACAACGACGACGAACGCGAAGGCCTGCTCGAACGTCTTCGCCAGCATTCGGCCAGCCTCGTTCGCCGCGAGGACGTCATCGCGGTCGCCGCGCGGCCATCGCCGCGCGACGTGGTGGAGGTGGACACGACGGGCAAGGAGCATCGGCTCAGCGAATCGCGCCCGGCCGACGTGGCCGCATTGAAAACCCGTCTCCTCGCCATCGCGGAACGCGAAGGCAAGACGCTCTCGGCGATCAACGCCGGCCTGTTTGCTGGACGCCTCACCGACCAGGTGAACGAGCGCATCGCCGCGACGCGGCGTGACGTCGCCTCGGGCGTGATTCGCCAGTACTGCATCGCCAAAGCGGTCGCGGTCGCCCTCAATCCCGTGCCCGTCGCCGACCTGCTGCTGGCGGGCGGCCTCGACGCCGCCATGGTGGTGCAGTTGGGCCGCGTTTACGGGTTGCCGCTGACACGCAGCGAATCCGGACGGCTGGTCGCGGTCATCAGCACGCAACTGGCCGCGTTGATGGGCGCGGTCTGGGGCGTGCAGCTGGTTGCTTCCGCGTTGAAAGGGCTGAGCGGCGGGTTGTCCGTCGTCGTCACGGCCGCGGCACAGGGTGCCCTGGGCTGGTACGCCACCGTGCTGATCGGCCGCGCGGCCGAGCACTACCTCGTCACCGGCA
>Ga0209216_1000209_pt1 | contig 11368 bp, 12 predicted proteins | sample TexAe_OM2H0_O2_FD_187940 | JGI IMG/M metagenome (GOLD analysis project Ga0209216, IMG submission 187940) | Forest soil microbial communities from Davy Crockett National Forest, Groveton, Texas, USA - Texas A ecozone_OM2H0_O2 (SPAdes) (version 2) | ecosystem: Environmental > Terrestrial > Soil >... | reverse complement strand
GTCGGGGCTACAGTTGGGAGAACCGGGGAGACAACCAAGCCCTTGTTGCACGGTGTGACGGCTTTCGGGATCGTTGAGCCGAACCATGACGCCTGTGTTCGCGTCGTTGGTCAGGCCGTTGATCCGGAAGTAACCATCCGTGTAATTGATGTAAGTGACGACACCTTTCACCGATTCAGTACCTTTTTGGAAAAAGATATCGGCGGCGATGACGTTTCCGTTGCTGGTGCGGTTGGCATGAACGGTGGCGTCGCCACCCTTCTTGCTCGTGTTACAGATGTCTGCTTTCGCAAGACCGCTTTCAGCGCGGCCCAGACATTCCTGGGGAGCTTGTGCAAATATTTGTTGAAGCGTCAGCCGGTTGGCGGGAAGGTCGATGAGCAGGTTGCGCGGGATGATTACGTTTTGCCCGCCCACGACAATGGTGCCGCCGGACCATACGTCGTTTGGGTTAGTGAGCGTAAGACGCTCGATCTCTCCTGTGATAGGAGCTGCGGTTGCGGTTTGGGCCTGCGCTGTGATCGCTGGCGCAAGTAGGAATGCGCACAACGCGATCAGCGCGGCTATACTCGTCAATATTTGCGAGGACCTTTTCTGAATTCTGGCCTTCAGGGGGCTATCTTTCATGATTCTCCTTCTTTTATGTGGGTTAGAGGTTGAATTAATGCTTAGCTTGCACATGCAGACACGATCCCGTAGTCGCCAAACCAGGCGAGCGTTTCGTTTCTGATCAACTCGAGATTGGCGCCTTTAGATCGGTGGGCCAATGAGCGCGAAAAAGGTTGCGAGGGCGCTCAATAGCAACGAGTATGCCCCGAGCAAAACAAGCGCATTCGAAACAAAAACGTAGTAGTAATCAGGAATAATATGCTTCAGTGTGAAGCATAGATCGCGCATGGGTGCTTCACTTTGAACCACACTGTCGAGACGAGGGGAAACAGTTAATGGATGCTCAGAAACTTAATCATTTTCGCAGTCTGTTGCTAAAGCAGCGGAGGCAAATCGAATCCTTACGCGCCGGCCAAACGAGCGAGCGTGAAGATGTCGTCGACGATGTGGAAGACGAAGGCGATCTCTCACATTCTGACGCTGACAAGGATCTCGCGTTCAATCTCGGCGAGCGAGAAACGCATCAACTTCAGGAAATTGATGATGCACTCCGCCGAATTGATGACGGTACGTATGGAACGTGTTTGCGATGTGGAAAGCCAATCGATGAGGAACGCCTCGAGGCGGTTCCGACTGCCCGCTATCATGCGGAATGTCAGGCGGAACTCGAAGGCGCTCAAGGTCTGGAGACGCCGACGCTCTAATTGAGAGTCGAAAAATCTATCAGTCGCGCAGATAGTGGCAACTGTAGCCTCCGGGATGCTTGCGCAGATAATCCTGGTGATAGTCCTCGGCGCTGTACCAGGTGGAGGCCGGCTCAATAGTTGTCGTGATCGGTCGCTTCCACTTTCCTGACGCATCGACGCGAGCCTTCACTCGTTCGGCTGTTATCTTCTGCTCGGGTGTTTGGGGAAAAATCGCCGAACGATATTGCGTGCCGATGTCGTTGCCTTGACGATTAAGCGTGGTGGGATCGTGCAGTTTGAAGAACCAGTTCTCCAGTAAGTCTTCGTAGCTGAGCACCGCCGGATCGAACTTGATGCGGATCGCTTCAGCGTGGCCCGACTTGCTGTGATGGGTATCTTCGTATGTTGGGTTCTCGAGCCAACCGCCCGTGTAGCCGACCTCGGTGTCGATCACGCCGGGCACATCGCGGAGAATCTCCTCGACACCCCAAAAACAACCTCCAGCAAGCACAGCCACTTCTGTATTTTTTCCGTCATTCATATTCACGTAAATTACCCCAGACGTTCAATCACGTGCCACCCCCAATGGAGTTAGTTTTCAGCAAGCGAATCGAGATCGGCGAGCAGGTCAGCGGGAATCTGGAGCGTCGCAGCCTGAAGATTCTCGCGGAGATGCTCGACGGAAGATGTGCCGGGAATCAGCAGCATGTTGGGGGAGCGTTGCAGAAGCCACGCGAGTGCGACCTGCATCGGAGTTGCTTCCAGCGAAGCCGCGACTGAGTCGAGTGTCGACGACTGTACAGGCGAAAAACCTCCTAACGGGAAAAACGGAACGTAAGCGATGCCTTGTTTGGCGAGTTCATCGATGAAAGCATCGTCGTTCCGGTGGACCACGTTATAAAGGTTCTGGATGCAAACAATTTCTGTGATTGCCTGAGCTTGGGCCAACTGCGCGGAAGTAACGTTGCTGAGACCGATGTTACGAATGAGCCCCTGATGCTTTAGTTCGGTGAGCACGGTCAGTGGTTCCTCAATCGATCCCTCAGACGGTCCCATCACTCCACCAACACGAAGATTCACGACATCGAGAGCGTCGAGACCAAGATTTCTCAGGTTGTCGTGGACTGCGTCAATCAGCTCCTGCCGAGACAAGGCATGAATCCACGACTTGTCTGAACCGCGGCGAGCGCCGACCTTCGTCACGATTACGAGACCAGCAGGATAAGGATGAAGCGCCTGCTTTATGATCTGATTCGTTACGTGCGGGCCGTAGTAGTCGCTGGTATCGATGTGGTTCACGCCGGAGTTCACGGCTTCGCGTAAAACAGCGACCGCGGCATCGACATCGCGTGGCGGCCCGAATACACCTGGCCCGGCAAGTTGCATTGCGCCGTAACCCATGCGGTTAACAGTCAGTGTTGTGCCTGGAAAAGTGAACGTACTTGTCATCGTTTGTTTAGATTCTATCGCTCAGACCCGCGTCGCGAAATGTGAGGCGCGCAATAGACGCCCAATCAGCGTCAGCCATGCCGACTGCCAACCCCGTGACAAACCGGTCGCGGACTAAACTCGCCAAGGGCATCGGCACCGCCGCTGCTTCCGCTGCCGCGAGCAGCAGACGATTGTCTTTCAAGCCAAGCGGCAATTTGAACCCGACCGGCTCGAACCGATCGGCAGCGATCATCGCGCCATAAGTTCGATAGATAGGCGCATTGAACAGCGATTCAGTCAGTAACTCAAGAAATGCGTCGGGCGCCACATCGTGCTTCCGCACGAGTGCAAACGCTTCCGCCAAGCCTTCGATCACTGCGGTAATCAGAAAGTTTCCGGCAAGCTTAATCACGTTAGCAGCCGGCGCCTGCTCGCTAGGATGAAAAGTCTTTTGTCCGATTGCGTCGAAGAGTGGACGGCAACGGTTGACCTGTTCAATTGGACCACCCGCGACGACAAACAACTTTGCGGCAGCCGCAGCTTCGGGCCGGCCGAAAACCGGAGCCGCAACGTAGTGTTGCTCTCTGCTTGCGTGCGCTTCGGCCAAACGTTGCGAGAGTGCGACGCTGATCGTACTCATCGACAGATGAATCGCTCCGGCTTCAAGCGTCTCAATTGCGTGGCCCTGATAGAAAATAACCTCCTCGACGGCGCGATCGTCCGCAACCATTGTGATCAAGACTTCGGCTCCGGCCGCCGCAGCGGCAGGAGTGTCGGCTACCTTCGCGCCGGACGCTGCGAGTGCGTCCGCGCGACTGCGTGTTCGATTGAAAACGGTGAGGGAGTGCCCGGCTTTGATTAAGTTGCGGGCGATCGGCGATCCCATGTTTCCGAGACCGATAAAACCTATGCGCATTACTCTTCCTCCTCGCTACATTCTCGCGGTAACTACAAAACGGTTATTTCACATTGTTGCTACGTTTTGATGGTTTGCGCGGAAACAGCCACAAAGAAGCACAAGGATTGTTTTTACACTTGTGCTTCTTTGTGGCAAGGTTGAAGCTGCGGAAAATGACGGAATGCAGCTCAGAACCAGCCACACGCCAGTCATGGCCAAACATTAAACCCCTGCCGGAACAGCGAGCAGCGCTTTCTCTTGAGCGAGCGTTTACCGAGGAAGAGTTCGAACTGATCCGTTACGGATCGATCCCGGAAGCGATGGAAAACAAGTGGTTCATTTTCCTCGAAGATGATGTGCTCTACTTTCATCGCAGTTGGACGGGATTCTGTATCTACCAAGTGAGTCTCAAGAAGGACGGCGCGCAGTACAGAGTCGTCGAAGCCCTCGCCAACCGCGATTCAACTCAGTATTCCGCAGCTGACGATCATTACGACGTAAACCTGTTGAACTTCCTCATCGACAACTTTCTTCTGCAACGGCCGCCGCGTGAGGAAATAACGCCGATGAGCGCAACACGCTGGGTTTGGGCCTGGCTCAAGTGGCTCGTGCGAGGCTGAGCGCGAACATGGAGAACGAACTGAAGATCATCGTCGCGACAAACGTCGTCCCCACGAAACTCACCATTACTTACGACGACATGCACGGCCTTTGGGGCGGAACCACCATTACAGCGCGCGGCGACCGCACGCTGCAAACACAATCGAGAGAGACTGGTGCGCCCGAAGCCAGGATTTCACAAAAGCATATCGACGAACGCGAACTCATCAACCTGATTCAGTTGCTAATTGAATTGAGAGGCTGGGAACAACTTACCGCGGAAGAGCAACCCGTTGCCGACGAGAGCCGTGCATGGTTGACGCTTAGTCTCAACGACAACTCGACGCGAGTGTGGGAGCGAGTCAACGAGATGGCTTCGAACAATCGCCTGATCCGGGTCAAGAGTTTCCTCGAAAGATTGTCGCGGCAAGATGATTTGATTCTCTATTCGCCGCGACAACTACCCGAACTCGAAGGCGATTCGCTCACGCTAACGTGGGATCAGATCGAAGCCGATAGCATCATTAGTCACGGAGATCGGATCGTCTGGCGCGAGCGAACCGGTTGGGAAGTTTACGATCGGTTCGAAGAGATAACCGAAATCCTCCATCACAGATATGGACCACGGCTGGTCGACATCGTTCCTACAGAAAGAAGTCTCTACGCACTTTACGGCGACAGCACGCGGGCGTCGTTTCACGTTGCGAGCGCCAGACAATCGCTAAAAGACGAAGTATCTGACAAATCCTTTTCACAGTTCTACTGGCTCACACTCGAAGAGGCGATCAGACAGGACGATCAAGAAACCGTTAGGAAATATCTCGCGCGCGGCGGCGATCCGAATCTGCGGAGTTTGGCGCGAGGCAGCAGCGATACTCCTCTGCACATAGCCGCACGCCATCGCCAGGTAGAAATCGCGCGAATGCTCATCGCGTCCGGCGCGGACGTCAATGCGACGGCGGCGTTTGAGAAACCACCGCTCGTTGACGCTTTGGACACGAGGTTCATGTCCGCTGCACGACCACAGGGCGGCGGATTCAGGGTCGATCCTGAGCACCTGCGCGTCGAGCAAACGACCGCCCTGGTGAAGATGCTTGTACACGCAGGCGCAAACGTTAGTGGTCTCGATCAGCCGTTCAATGAATTGAGAGGTCTGGTCCGCGAGATGTACGAACCGCCACTTTCAGTCGCGGCCAAATACGGTTACGCCGAAGCGCTTCGATTTTTGCTCGAGCAAAATGCAGAGATCGAAGTTGAGGATTACTTCGGCGACACGCCGTTGATTACAGCACTACGGTGCGGGCAACCGGAATCAGCGCTGATCCTGATCGCTGCCGGCGCCGACGTCCGGCGTATGCCTAACTCGCCGAATCAAGTGAACGAAACGCAACTCATGATGGTTGTGCGGTCAGAGCGGTTCGATCTGGAAGAGAAACTGGAACTCATTCGCAAGATGGCTGAGCGCGGTGTGGATGTGAACAAGAATGATGCAACCGGCGACACACCATTAATCAAAGCGGTTCGGTTAGGGACAGAATACAACTACGCGATGATTGGATTTGGTGAAGAGCCAAACGTTGAGTGGCGAGTAACAAAGTGGTCTGCACACAAAAAGTTGTCGCCGCAGGATGTTGCCGCACTCGTCACCGCATTGCTCGCCGCCGGCGCCGACCCCGCGACGCGCGATCGCGACGGCAAAACAGCGCGCGAGATCGCTTCCGAAGCCGGATTACCTTTCAACCTCTAAACAGAACAAACACGGTTGCCAGCAACACGACGAACAGTGGAAGTACAGCGCTGAGCAGTCCTTCCTCGTGCTTCTGCTCTAACTGATCCATCAGGTCTCTGCCGTACGCCTGCATTTCATCCCAGCGCTGCGTCACGGGATCGTGGAACCTGTTCTTGAATGGGTTATGGAGTACATCGTTTTTCAAACCCTGTTTCATTTCTCTGCTCCTTACGATAGCTGAGGGAGGCTCAGCCGTAGTCGGACCCAGCGAGCGCAAGAGACATGCCGATAAGAAATTTGCTGGAATTTGCAGGATTTTGCGCTTAGTTCTCCGCAATTGCGTTGGACGTTACACCAAGTGGGGTTATAAGAGATCCACGAACGACAAGAGGGCAGGAGAAACAATGAGAAGTGCACTCGATGCTAGAGATTCGATTGAAGCGCAACGCGGCCGGGCGCAGATAGCCCTGACTATTCTGCGGGTTGGACTCGGAAGTCTTTTTGTTTGGGTGTTCTTCGAGAACCTGGGAAAGGGTCTTTATAGCCCATCAGGTTATTCAGGGTTGATCAATTACTACATCGAAAAAGGTCACGCGCCGCAGTTGCTGAAAAGCATTGAGGCGTTCATGGCCAGTCACGCGAGCGTTGCTGGTCCATTGCAGGGCTTCACCGAGATCACGTTCGGAGTGTTTTTATTGATCGGATTGCTGACAAGGCCCGTCGCACTCGGGGCTTTCCTGTTTTTAAGCACGCTCTGGCTTGCTGAGTGGGGCACTTCATGGATCTGGGAATTGCTAATGCCGATGATCGTCGCGTTGGTGTTGATGATCGGAGCGGCCGGGCGCAAATGGGGAATCGACGGATTAATAGCGCGTCGTTATCCCCGATCTTTCCTTTGGTAGATAGCGAGACGCGCGAGTGTGATGAGGATGCGAGTCGCTGCCAACACGGAGCCGCGCACCGATCCCGCGATTTTCGAATGACCTCCCGCGCGTCGTCGGTAGTTCACAGGCACTTCCAACGTGCGCACACCTGCCTGAGCCGCGCGCATCTGCATCTCGAGTGGCCAGCCATAAGTTTCTTCGCGCAGTTTCAGACTTTCTAACGTGTCGCGCCGAATAGCGCGGAAAGGTCCCATGTCGGTAGAGCTGACGCCATACAAGAGGCGGAGAACAAACCCGACCATGTAGCCGGCGAGCACCTGATGAAAGTTCATGCTGCCGCGTTCGCGAGTGCCTCGCGTGCGCGAGCCGATCACAAAATCGGCGGTTCCGTTGCTTATCGGTGTTACGAGTCGATCCATCATTTCGGGACAATCACTACCGTCGCCGTCGAGAAATACAACGATCTCACATCGAGGTGAAATCGAATGTAGTCCTGCGCGAAACGCGCGTCCATAGCCGGGAATTTTCTCCGTCACTACGCGAGCGCCGGCCGTGCGTGCGACTTCTGCTGTTCGATCTGTGCTGCCGTTATCAACCACTACGATCTCATCGGCGACGTTGGCAGGAACCGCGTGGATCACGTTCGCAATTGCCTCTTCTTCGTTGAGGGCAATGATTATCACCGAGACAAATGCCTTTTGCTTACTCATTTTTGCGACGCCACCGGTTCACTATCAGCACAATCAATGCGGGTACAAAGATAAGCGCCTTTAACATCAAGACGCGGTCGGAACTGTCGCCCAGCCACGTCAGATAGAGCAGGAAGCTCGCGAGGGTGAGATAGAAAACCGGAAGTGACGGAATGAAACACAAGAAAGGTATCAGCCAGGCGAAGTACCAGGAGAAGTGCGGCGAAAGCAGAACGATGAACACAGAAGCGATGACCAGACTGTTGCGTAGATAGGCAATTTCGCTGTTTTGTTTTTGTATCAGCCGCAACGAAAGAACGCCGAGAACGGCAACCACAAAAATGAGATACACGAGGGTTGGCACATTCGCGGTTAAGAACTGCCGTACGAGTGCCAGAAGAAAAAACTGTTCTCCACTGACCATACCTCGTTCACTCGCATAACCACCGAGGAAACCAAACACTCCCCATGGACCAACGCTGAGGTACGGCAAGTACGCGATCACCACGGTAACGAAAAATGCGAGCGGCATCTTCCAACTCCTGCGCTGATAAAATGCCGGAAACAACACAGCCGGAAAGAGTTTTACGCACGTGGCGCACGCGAGTAACACACCCGTTAACGTTCCAACTTGTTTGCGACGGGTCAACAGTGCCAGAGCGATAAAAGCAATAGCCAACGCGTCCAGATGTCCGCTGCCGGCAAATTCCCAAACCGCCAAGGGATGCCACGCGTAAAGCAAAACTCTCTGGCGTGCGAGTCCAAACGAGATCAGCAACTGAACGATCGCCCAGATCGCGATCGCTTCAAATCCGACCATAGCGGCTTTCATCCACGTCACTGATTCGCTGAAGCGAGTGATCAAAAGAAAAGCGCCTTCCGCGACTGGCGGATACATGGTGCGTGCGTAGTCGCGCCGGTTGATGTTCGGATAAATCTCTTCGTCGCGGAGCTCGGCGAGTGATTCGTCGGCCGGAATGTAGCGATAGGGATTGATACCAGCGGCCTGCACGCGGCCGTCCCAGATGTAACGATAAATGTCGTCGGATAAATAAGGCGGGAAAAAAATTATGCTCAACCGGAAGAGTGCAGCGAAGACTAACCCGAGTACTAACAACGAACGAGAGTCGCGGCTGCGTAAACTGAGCCACGCTACAGCAACGTAGATAACACACTGAACGACGACGAGCTTAAGAAACCAACTGATATCTGCAACGCCTTTTGAGTGAACGGCGATGCGATACAGCACCAGCATCGCAACACCAGGCACAGCCACAGACAAACACGAACAATCACGGACCAGAAAGCATTTAATCCTGTCCGTGTTCATCTGTGTTCGTCCGTGGCTTGTAATTAGGACAGATGCGTTCCGGTCCTTCTTTTTCAATAATCGCTTCGAGGAAAGCACGCGTGTGAGGCGCGGGATAGGCGTCGTGCAAGCCCGAACTGGAGAATAGTTCTTCACCAAGTCGATCGAGTGTTTTCGCATCGTCGACGTCGTACCAGGGCGGCAGCAATTCAACCGGCAGATCAATTTCTGCCGCGCGTTGTGTGGTGCGAGCGAGCACGTCTGAAGTGCTCCAGGCGATCTCGTTGAAAAGATTGCGGTGAGCATGCTTCAAACCGATCAGGTAGTAGCCCCCGTCTTCCGCGGCTCCGAGCACAACCCGATCGCCACCGCGCGCAAGTGATTCGACAGCTTGAATCAGGATCGATCCCGGTAAGGTTGGACTATCTGAATTGATAAGACAGACGGCGCTGTAACCTTGTTGCAAAAGATCCTCGGTGGCATTGCAAAGCCGCTCGCCCAAGTGTGCACCGCGCTGAGCCAGTAACTTGAATCCTTCAGGTAAGACACCATTAAACGCAGTCTCCGAACCGGTTGGCGTGTAAACCACAAAACCCGACGTTGACTCTGTCTTACTCACGCTCTCGAGGTTCTCCGCCATGTCGCGGAGAAAACACACGTTGAGTGCCGCCGCTTCTGACGCAGTCAACGGCGGGACGAGGCGCGTTTTCACCTCACCCGCAAGAGGCGCCTTCGCCATCAGTCCGAGCGCACAAAACCGTGTAGATTTCATTCGACTTTCTCATGATATAACATGCGCATCATGACTAACGATGAAGCTGGCGATGAGGCTGGATTGAAAGCCCGCGAGATCGTCACTCGCGTGGTCGCGCCGTCCGCCGCACAAAACGATACGGCGGGTCGATTTTCTACCGAAGCCGTTCAGTCATTAGGTGAGTCTGGACTGCTTGGACTGTTGCTGCCCGTCGATGTTGGCGGTGCAGGATTAGGTCCGCGCGCTTTTGCGGAGGTGACGGCGGCGCTCGCTGAAGCAGATGCTTCTGTCGCCATGGTCTACGTGATGCACATCTGCGGCACCGCGTCCATCGCAGCAGCACACCCAAACACAGCACTCACTCCGATACTGAAGGAGATCGGCGCAGGCCGTCACTTGTCCACTCTAGCTTTCAGTGAAGCTGGTTCACGTAGCCACTTCTGGGCACCTATCTCACGTGCTGAGCGAAATGGTGACGGCGTCCACCTCAGCGCAAAGAAGTCGTGGGTGACGAGCGCAGGTCATGCGCAGAGCTACGTCGTTTCTGCGCTGGCACCGGAAGGAGCTGGTCCAACCGATTCGACGCTCTATCTCGTTTTGGCGGAAACAGGCGGGCTTTCAGTTGCCGGCCCGTGGAACGGGATGGGACTTCGCGCCAACGCCTCTGCCCCGATCGAACTGAACGACTGCGAAGTGCCCGCAGATTTTCAGCTCACTGAAGACAGTAACGGATTTCCAGTGATGCTGAACGTGGTGCTTCCGCTGTTTAATTTGGGTTCGTCAGCAGTCGCGTTGGGATTGTGCCGAGCGGCCGTCGCTGGAACTGTGTCGCATCTCAAGACCGCGAAGTTCGAACATCTCGGTCAAAGCCTCGGCGAGAGTTTGCCTACCCTTCGTGCGCAACTCGCGAACATGCAGATCGAGACTGATGGCCTGGCCGCGCGCATCGCCGATTTTGTAGATCACCTTGAACAACCGCGTGAGACCACGATGCTGCGCGTGCTGGAGACCAAAGCTGCGGCAGGCGAGGCTGCGATTAGCGTTACCTCAACTGCAATGCGCGTTTGTGGCGGCGCGGCGTTTTCGAAGCATTTGAGTATTGAACGGTTGTTCCGCGATGCGCACGCGGGTGCAGTCATGGCGCCAACCGGCGATGTGCTGCGCGAGTTTATCGGTAAGTCGTTGTTGGGAATTCCGCTCTTCTGAAAATAGGGTTCGCTTATGAGTGAAACGATCTGGTTGGGAGCCGTTGCGTACGATCCGAAAGTCGTTACGATTTGGGAGGGGATGCGACGTTATTTTCACGAGGAAGCGCATCTTCCCGTGGAGGTTGTGTTATTTCAGAGTTACGAGGCGCAGGTCCTTGCGCTGTTGGCCCAACCGGGTGAATCCGTTCCGCGTATCGACATCGCGTGGAACACTAACCTTGCCTACTTGCAGGCGGATGAATGGACCGGCCACGCCTGTCGTGCGATCGCCATGCGCGATACTGACCTCGATTGGATGACCAAAATAGTCGCGGTCAACGGAGGACCGGTTTCCACCATCGCGGATTTGAAAAATCGAACACTCGCGCTTGGCAGTCGGGATAGCGGACACGCGGCGATTCTTCCGGTTTACTTTTTGGACCAGCAGGGGATGCGCGAGGGAACGGACTACCAGACGCTGCGTTTCGACAGCGACCTTGGCAAACACGGCGATACCGGCGCGAGCGAAGTAGAAGTTGTGCGTGCGGTCCTCGACGGGCGAGCCGACGCTGGAGCAATCGGTAGTCCTTTT